>Ga0187880_1002501_pt1 | contig 14297 bp, 16 predicted proteins | sample June2016WEW_19_4_FD_132998 | JGI IMG/M metagenome (GOLD analysis project Ga0187880, IMG submission 132998) | Peatland microbial communities from SPRUCE experiment site at the Marcell Experimental Forest, Minnesota, USA - June2016WEW_19_40 | ecosystem: Environmental > Terrestrial > Soil >...
CGCGCAACGTCTTCCGCCCTGCCGCCGTAGCTGGCAACCTGACGAGCCAGTCGCCGGCGGATGTAGCTGACCAGGGATTTACGGGAGGCCGAACGCATCTGCCAAAGGCGGACGTCTGAAACTTTCCGGACATCATTCCCCACCCCTTTGATCAAGTCATTTACCTTCAGATGCGTCGTCCACAGCCGCTTTCCGCACGCCTCTGTCCACAGATCATCGGCCTCTGCGGAATCCCATACCGGCACGTGAACGCCATTGGTCACATAGCCAACAGGCACTTCGGCTTCTGGCCAACGGGGAAAGTTGCTATGGAAGATCCTCCGGCTCACCTCGCCATGCAGGCGGCTCACCCCGTTCACTGCGCCGCTACCCCGCATCGCCAGCAATGCCATGTTGAAAGGCTCCGCGCGGTCCTGCGGCTTCTGCCGTCCCAGCGAAAGCAGTTCATCCATGGAAATGTGCAGTCTGTTCGCGGCATAGTTCCGGAAATGGGCGTCCATGAGCTGCGGAGTGAAGCGATCAAAGCCGGCTTCTACGGGCGTGTGTGTGGTGAACAGATTCCCCGTGCGCGTTGCCGTGAGCGCAACGTCAAACGACGCTCCTGTTTTTTCCATGAATTCCCGCGCACGTTCGAGGACCACGAAGGCAGCGTGTCCTTCGTTGAGATGGCAAATCTCGGGTTGCATTCCGAGCGCGCGCAGCAGGCGCCATCCCCCGATGCCCAGCGCGATCTCCTGCGCAATCCTCACCTCGGGTCCGCCGCCATAGAGTTCACTGGTAATACCGCGATGCAACGGCAGGTTTGCCGGGTCATTCGTATCCAGAAGGAAGAGCTGGACACGCCCTACCCGGGCTTCCCAGGTGCGAAGCCACATGCGAAAACCGGGCAGGTTCACAGCCACGCGCAACAACTCTCCATTGGGCTGGCGTACGGGCCGGATTGGCAATTGCCCGGGCTCGTTGAATGGATAGATTGCCTCCTGCCTGCCTTCTTCATTGATGTGTTGCCGAAAGTAACCCCGCTGATAGAGGAGGCCGATGCCCGTGACCGGGAGGCCGAGGTCGCTGGCTGCCTTCAATTGGTCGCCAGCCACGTTGCCCAACCCGCCGGAATAGATGGGCAACGCATCACTCAGCATGAACTCCATGCTGAAATACGCGATGCGGCTCAGCGGAGCTTCGGGCAAAGAGTGCTGAAACCAGTTTGCCGCCTCTTCGCGCGTCGCCCTGGTTTCCAGAACCTGATCGAGGATGCGCTGGAACTCCGGGGTCGAGGTCACGGACCTTAGCTTCTCGCGGGAGACGGTCTGCAATATCACCCACGGATTGTGCGTCAGGACCCACAACTCGGGATCAAGCTGCCTCCAGAGTTCGTCCGCAGTATGGCTCCATGACCAGTCCAGATTCAGCGCCAATTCCGTGAGAGAGTCCATCACCGATCCCTCGGGGTAAGCATTCGTTTCTTGGCTCATCGCATCCTCCATGAATCTTTATCCAATTTGACTGTTCATAGCACTTAAAAGCCGTCCATTCGCGCCTGTTATCCGGCTCACTGAAGCATCTTGCAGGCGTTTCAATGGAACACGCATTGCCGCTTTGGGCGCATTCCGGTCTCCGCGTGCATCGCTATTTTCCCGGTCTGGGACCGCGAACTATTGAGCCAGCCAACCGATCACCAGGCCTGCGGCCACCAGGCCCGCTGCGTACGCGATCAAACCCAAAGCCGCAAGCAACTGAAATCGCCTTTCACTCACTGAATCTTCCCCAGGTTCGACTCTTTGTCGAACCCGGCCTCCAAAAGCCTTCGCATCCCGAATCGGCTTTCAGTCACCGTTTCCAGAAATGCTGTAAAGCGTGAAGCCGCGTCTCTTCGATCTGCCGCGGCGAAACTTCCAGCAATGTGGCGCATTCCTGATCCGTGCAGCCTTCGAGAACCGACAGAACATACACGAAGCGCTCAAAGTCTGGAAGCGCAAGAATCGCGGCGAGCCGCGAATCGTGCGCAGCGACTTCGGAAAGGTTTCCATCCTCAGCCGTGCGCAGCCAACGATCATCGATCATGTGCTTACCAGTAATGGCGGCCATGCAACTATGCCGCCAGGTAATAAACGAATTGATGTTCAGACTGATTCCGGTTCAGGTCGTTCACGAGCTGGTAAGCCTCCAGAACCGGCATCCCGCCAAATGGTGAATAGGGAATGCCGGCCCTTTTGTAATGCTCCGGCCCAAATTGAACGAACTCGGTCCGATCGCCGTTGATTTGGCGGCGAATAAATGCTTTGAATCGCATGGATAGTCCTCCCAAGCAAACTCTGCATATGTTGCAAGATGAACGAATGCAAGAGCGTATTTCCCTCAAGAAACTTTCGTAAACTGCCGTAAAGTCATCGAGACCCTCTGGAGCCAGCGCCTTGGCATTCCTTGTCGGGATGTGGCGCGATAAACCGAAGCGCATTGTTAATGACGGTTCGCCGAGCCCAGGCATGCGCCCATTCGCGAAAAGCTGTGCTGTCTTCGGCAGCCTCATCAAGACCAGCCACAAAACACCCTTCTGCCTTCGCGCGATCTGCGGTCAGCAGAAACGAGAGCAGATAGAGTTCGCTGCGATCCTCTGCAGGCTCCCGACGAACGGCGTCACGTGTCACGTGCGCATTCTCGCAATCAGCCGTGGCAGGATATGCATTATGGCAATTCATGTTCGTTTCCTCAGATGCTCAGCCGCGAACTTGCCGAAGCGATAGCAACCCATTTCATCTCCAGTTGCCGGCACTGACGCTTCGACTTGCCGGCCTCAACGATCCAATGCCATCTCATCTCAAGACGTGACCCTGTGCCTGATTCCCCGTTCATTACGATCCCCATTTCTCCAAACTCCATTCCCGCGGATAAAGCTACTTCGCCTTCTGCGCGTGGGGAGTCAATTTGCGCAGGACGAATTCCTGTACCACGGCAGCGAGTTCACGCTCGCCTGTGTTAATGCCAAAAGTTTCAAAGACCATCCCGGTACCGCGGTCCGATTGTGGATAGTAGGCATTCGTGAGCGCGCTTGCAGCCAGGTCACCTCCGAGGCTTGAGTAGTTCGGTTGCCACTTGCCGTTGTCGCCCTTGCAGATGAAGGGGCTCTCCAGGGCGTGACGCAGCCGCGAATTGCTTGTTCCTGTGCCTTGGTAGAAGTAGCGTGGGTCCTGATGCAGAAGCGAAGGCAGGACAGCGCCACCAATCAAGATGTCGCTGAATGCATCAGCGGCTTCAGCGCCGAAGTGCTTGCCATACCCTTCAGCGCCCCGACCGTAATTGGGTCCGTTTGCCGATTGCCTGACGCCCGCCATGAATGCCACTCCCGCCATTGTGACCGGATCGACAGAAACCCTCATCGCGAGCTGAAACTTCAACTTTGCCGTGAGAGGCGCTGCGTTTTCAGGATCATAGACGATATAGAAATTTGGAATGAATCCAAGAACTCTCTGTTGCTCCTCGATATGGACCTGTTCGGCAGCAATCTCCGGCGTCGAGGCATAAACGGTAACTGAGGTCGTTGGATCGCCAACCTTTAGCTTGATTCCCGTCACATAGAAAACGGACTGATCCGGCGTGAGGACAATGGCGGAAGAGGTCCAATCCTCAAAGTTGTCCACGGAAACGCGAACCTGGTAAGGAATTCCGAGCTTGAGATCGCGAAAGTCAAATGCCGCGTTGTCGTTTGCCGTCGCCGTCTGGTTCTCGCAAGGGGAAGAGCATTGGAGCGTGACAGTGGCCCCGGGTACGAGATCGTCATTTACGTCCTGTACGGTGCCGCTGATACTCCCGGACTGTGGCGCGGGAGCCGCGATGTCTTGCGCCATCATGGGCAAGGCCGTCGTCAAGCAGATCAGAAGGAGGCAATTCCGAAACATCCCATTTCCTCTCACCATGAAGAGAAGCAATGAGGATGCCAAATCTGGAGCTTATTAACTCACGTATTTTCAGTGGCAGGATTTGCCGTCGGCTGTCAATGTCGAAACTGTCGACGTCAGTTTCAGGATTTGCGAGGGTGTCACGGACTGGGTTGAAAATCTCAGATGCTGGCAGAGTTCGCGCAGATGGGATGGACTCACCCTGACCCGATCAATGAATCCTTGCGATGGTCATGTCTTCGATTCGCTGGTTTGGAACGGATGGCGTCGGACCTCTCGCAGGTTCCACGTTCGATACTGCCCAAGGGTTTGGTACTGTCCAGGGCGCGATAACGTAGCGGGTTCCATTGGCCCCTACCAGAGCCTCCAGAGCAACCATATCCCGTAACCGAGTACTGCCCCGGCAGCTTCCAGGCCCAGCGCCCAAAGCAATCCTGCTACCGCATTGCCGTGGTGTTCCGAGTCCTCGTACCCCCTCGGAGTTTCTTCGAGTTCGAGGCTCAGGCCGGGTGCGGCATCTGAGAGGCCATCGAGAGCATGGATTCCATCTACTTCACCTAACGACTGGTCTATCGTGCCCAACTTAACTGCGGGCGAGGCCATCTCTGTTCCCATCCTCTCTCATCCGGGATTCCGGCTCTGTTTCTCGCGCTCCTGATATGAAATAAGCGCAGCCTGGTAGTCCCGGCCCAACAACGTGCGACGTTCGGCTGCTTGATTCCGCGCGCAGCATTGCGCGTATCGACCAGCAGGTTAGCTTCATCGGCTAACCGCCTTCCGCGTATCTCCTTAAAGCGGCCGTACTGGGAATCCTCATCATGGAACCATGGATCTCCACCAGTCCGCGTTGTTTGAAGGCGATCAGTCCACGCGTAACCGATTCGCGCACTGCACCGATAAACTCTGCGATTTGAGCATGAGTCAGAGCCATGCGGAACTGGGCTTGATCGCCGGCTTTGCTGCCGTGCTCTCCCCATGCCAACAGTTGCGATGCCAGTCTTTTGCGCACACAGGACGACAGTCCCAGGATGCGCAGAGTGGAACAGGCGTTCTGGATTGTGCCGATGAGTTCCTTCGATGCAATGCGGTATAGCTCAGGATGCCGTTCCGCGAAGCGATAAAATTCCGCCCGGCCGATATGGCCGATCCTGGATGGATAGAGCGTATCTGCGGACCACTCAGTGAGGCTTCCATATAGCACGGAGTCCATTCCAAGTACGGTGCCATGCTTAGCAATTTGAATGGTCAGCCTCCTGCCCCCGATGTCTTGCATCGACAGTCTTACTTCTCCTGAAAGGACAATGGAGACCCGCGTGAGCAGCTCCTGCTCAAGGAACAGGATGTCTCCGGCATCGTAATCCTCGATGAACATGATGGATTTGAGTTCGCGCATGGACTCTGGCGAAAGCGATCCCAGGCAAGTATCCGCTCCCCAGGACCCGAATGTGCGGTTGCTCGATACAAGATGCGGAGTATGTATGCTCCAACCGGGATTGACTTCAGCTTGCGTCGCAGTGCAGAGCATGGTGCAGGCCTACCTTTCTCGCCCTTTAACTTCCTGGCGCATTTCAGCTGGGCACGCCACGTCGCTCCCAATGGGCGAGAACTGGGAGGAAGGTTTTGCTGACCACATCTCAACTGCAAGCCGCCGAGCCCTGAGAAGAAACATGAAGGACAGCACTGTGCCTGCAAGCACGACGCCGGCCTGAATCATCTCCGCATTCATGGGTGAGCCTCCGTTGGCGCTGTTCAGAGTCCCTCTGAATCTTCAGAAGACCCCCGGCCCTGCGAGCGATGGCGAAGGACCGGGGTCTCTCCGCGCAAGTTATTCCTGCGTGGCGGCGGCTTTTTTGTGATGCCGCGCAGGCAGGGGTTTGCGAACCTCGGGTTTCACTGCGGTTTCGTCGACGGGCGTGGTTCCCTGCACATCGCTCACGAAATTGGCGCCGGCGGGCACCAGGTAGTTCTGCGCGCTCTGATCGTCGCCCGTTCCCGTAGCCACGCTGATGCGATTCGCTTCGATGCCCTGTTCCGTGACCAAGTAGTCCTTCATGTTCACCGCACGTTGCTGGTCAAAGTACTCGACCTTGGTGTGCTTATGTTTGGCGGCAGGTTTTTCCTGCTTGGCAGTGATCTGCTTTTCCTTCGCGTTCGCGTCAGCCACGATGACCACGGTGGCATCGGGAGCCTGCTTCAGATCCAGGGCGATCTGGTCCAGGCAGGCCTTGGCTTCGTTGTCCACACGCGTAGGCCGCCTCGCGTCGCGTGCAAACGACACGCTGCACAGTTCCTGTAAATGTCGAGGTGGCGGCAGCGCCGGGGTCACGATGGTCACGCTGGTATCCGCGCTCGCCGAGTGCGCCTTGTCGTCGAGGACGTTGCAGGTGATCCCAACCTTGCCGGTGGGCGCACCCGCCGAAGAGAACACTGCGGTAGCGCCGTTGCCGCTGATGGCGCCGGCCGTGGCCGAGTAGCTATAAGTCAGCGGGCGGTTCTGCGGGCTGAGGCCGGTGCAGGTAATCGTGCTGGAATCGCCCGGCTTAAGCGTCGCAGAATCTGCCGTACAACTGACCGTGGGCGGCTCAAACTCCTTGACCGTGAAAGTGGCCGAGCACTGCGCCGTTTCGCCTGGCTTCAAACCCTCCTTGTTCTTTTTGCCTTCCTTTACTTCCGCATTCACCGTGTAGTTGCCCGGGTTTAGTGTGTCGGTCGCAACCGTTGCCGTGTTGCCATTGCCTGTCACTCCGGTTCCCGACCAGTTGTAAATCAAGTTGACATTCTTCTTGGTGCTTACCGAACCAGCTGTCGCCGTCGCGGTCACCGCGTCGCCTTGATAAATGGCAGGCGGTGTCGCGTTGCAGGCCAAGGTGATGGGTGCCTGCTTTCTGCATCCCACAGCAGACACCAGGCTCAGGGCAATAAGCCCCATGCCGATCAATTTCCAACTTCCCGAATTCATATCGCCTTCCTCGCTTTCAAAAAAACCGATTTCCCCGCTTCAGCACGCGAGGAATGATCAGCAATCGCGAGATTCGCGCGTCCCGCACCGGGATGGTTCGTCTCGATTCCCACTCCTCGGGAAGGAATCGGATGCAAAGGTCCTGATCCCGATGAACGACGATGTACCGCCAACACCCGCTTTAGTTGAGGTGTGTCTCGCTCACCTGATATTTCTCTGCTTGAGCACAAGCAATACGCGTGCCAAACTGCAGAGCCACCTGACCCCGGCTTTTGCATGCAAAGGAAACCGCACTCGGGGCGCGTGTATCCACTTCTCACTTCGTGCCCGGCTGCCGTGTTCCCGAGCGCAATAAATCATTTCGCCAGAGGCAAATGAAATGCGGTTCGCTCTCGCGGAGTGGGGCTGATTGCAACCCGGGATGACCGCGCTCGGAGGCGATTCACGGCTCTGCCGATCGTCGCGCGCGGATGTCGGCGAAGTTTCGAATCTGACGATGACATTTTCGACACTGCGTGTGGCCCGCAGAATGTTCCATTGATAACAAAAGGGATATTCCCGCCCCAGATTTGGCATCTTCATTGCTCTACCCGATTGACAAAGACGACAGGACGGCAGGATCGCCTATATGAGAAAGCCCACGAAGGTGCTTGCACTTGGCCAGGAAGAGTGGATTTATACAGTCCGCCAAGCTTTGCCCCATTGGCACAGGAACGGCTTTGCGGGCGCGTACAACTTTTGGGCTCTTTGCGCTCTACCGCAAGCTGTGCTGGTGGATGTCGCTGTTGTTCATCACTCCTTTGCCCAGGACGATCTGCGTTACGCCGCGGAGTACATTCGGCGCCGCTGGCCTGATGCCGTGATTGTTGTCGTCGGCGAGCAAGCGAAGCATCTGGATGATCCGCTCTACGACCACCGGGTAAACGGCGAGATCTCGCCCGACGAACTGGTATGGCTGATTGAGACGTCGGTGGAAGCCAGAAGACAAAGCAAGAAGCATGCACGGCCGGTGCTAAGCGGTGCTCGGGGCTAGGAGAAGCAGGCGGGACAGCCAACCATCTGTTCTGCATGACATGACGAGGGCGCCAATTCAGGGCGCATGGGGATGGAGAAATGCAACCGGAACGAAAAACAGAGTTGGCGCCTGTAACTGAAGCAGAACGTAGCTCGCAAATCTTTGACGTTGAAGGTGGTGGCCGGCAGCGGAGCGATGAAGAACTCGTCATCGCAGCCCAGGGCGGAGAATCTCGCGCCCTGGACGAGTTGCTCTGCCGCCACCGGAACATGTTGTATTGCTTTGCCAGCCGCATCGCAGCAACAGCCGACGAAGCCGACGAAGCGGTTCAGGAAACCATACTCCGCGCCTGCAAAAACATTGGAAAGTTCCGCGGACAGAGTCGCTTCACCACCTGGCTCGTCGCGATTGTCGTCAACGCAGCGATTTCCATCCGGCGCAAGGGAAAAGGCGTTCATTGGGTCTATCTCGACGAGCAGAATGCAGCTGACGCTCGAAGCTGCAACAGAAGCCTGCGGGATGTCCGCCCGAATCCTGAAGATCAATACTCTCGCCGCGAGCTTCGCAGCCTGCTGCGGCGCGAGATTGGGAAACTGCCCCCCAGGTATCGCTTCATTCTGCAGGCATGCGATCTCAATGAATGCTCGATTGAGCAAGCCGCACAGACGATGGGGATCACGCTCGGGGCGGCAAAGTCCCGTTTGCATCGGGCCAGGCGCGGCCTGCGTACGGCATCGCGAAAATATGAAGCCAGGCTCTCATTCATGCGGGGTGATATGGCATCTGATTCTGTTTACTGAACGCGATTTTGATCCGATCGGTTGTGATAGGCCTCAATGCAACGATCGTGGTGGGCAAAGCATTCGGCACTTATCCCGACCAGTCGCTGGTAAATGAGAGATGAATGACAAGCAGAAAACGAGGTATGGAAATGGATCATCAATACGGGCGGCCAGACAGGCAAGATGAAAATCTCGAATTATACGAAACGCGGACCGAGGCAAGAATGAGGCCCGATATCTCAATTGTGATGCCATTTCACAATGAAGAAGAGAATGTTCGGGAACTCTACGCCCGTTTGAAGCGCGTAATGGAGCAAAGAACCGAGTCCTATGAATTTGTGTTCGTTGACGATGGATCGAGCGATAGAACGTACTGGCTACTCAGGGAAATTGCCAGCATCGACAGCAAGGTGCTGGTCGTCAAGCTGCGCAGAAACTTCGGCCAGACATCGGCCCTGGCAGCAGGATTCGACCATGCGCTCGGAGAGTACATCATTTCCATGGACGGCGACTTGCAGCACGATCCGAACGACATTCCCCGGTTTGTGAAGAAGCTGGATGAAGGTTACGACATTGTCTCCGGCTGGCGCAGCAAGCGCGTGGACAACTTTCTTTTGCGCCGCGTTCCATCAAAGTGCGCCAACTGGATGATGGCCAAGCTGTCTGGAGTGGACATTAACGATTTTGGCACAACGTTCAAGGCCTATCGCCGCAGAGTCATTCAAGACATTCCGCTCTACGGTGAACTGCACCGATTCATTCCCGCACTAGCCAGTTGGTATGGCGCTTCCATCTGCGAAATCCCGATCACCAACATCAACCGCAAGCACGGAAGGAGCCATTATGGCTTGCGGCGCACGATCCGCGTTTTCTTCGATCTGATCACGATCCGCTTCCTCCTCAAGTACTTGAACAGGCCTCTTCATCTTTTCGGCGGGATCGGATTTCTTTGCACTCTGTTTGGCGGCGTGGGCATGTTGGAGCTTATGGTCAGCAAGATTCTTCATCCCAGTGTTCAGTTGATGGATTGGCACGGACTGCTTTTTGTAACGAGCGCTGTCCTGATGGTTGCGGGTATCGAGTTCTTAGCCATCGGCCTGCTCGGCGAGTTGCAGGTGCGTCATTACCACACGCTGCAGAAACCGGCGCCTTACGCTGTCGATTGCATTGTCGCTTTCAATAACGCCAGGGTAAACGGGGCCTCTGGTTACCGAGAAGAAAGGCAGTGACTTTTTGACATTGCGTCGGCGCCGGGAGTGAGGCAAATCCGGCGTATTTTGTTGCAGAAACCGGTTCAGTTTTGTAGGTACTGATGAGTGCGAAAACACAATCCCGCTTCACCGCCACCATGCACATACGTAAGAACCATGCGTCCGTGCCTTTGCGGCCCCAGGAACTCCCCTTTACCGCGGAAGAGCGCGGATCTGTGACCATTCTCTTCGGCGGCCTCACCTGGAAACACGAGCGCCTGATCGAAGGCCTGCTCGCCGGAGCAGGATATCTGTGCCAGCATTTGCCGGAGACAGATCGCGACGCACACGAACTCGCCCAGGAATATTGCGCGAGCGGAATGTGCAATCCCGTCGATTTCACAGTCGGCAACCTGCTTCGTTATTTGCGCCGTCTGCAGGATTCCGGGCTCAGCGCCGAGCAGATTGTGAAGAAGTATGTCTACTTCACCGCGGTAGTGGATGCGGGCCGGTCAGCCCTCGAAGACGGAGTTCAACCATGAATTTTCACAATTACAATCCTGGCCGAATGATCTTGCCGGTAGCGGCTTTCCTGCTTCTCCCCGCTGGCTCGTGGCCTCAGTCTGGAGAGCCCGCCGCAACTGCGGCCTCGTCCGACACGGAGCAGATTGTACAGTCCATCGAACGCCACGATCGGTTGCAGGCGCAGGCGCTGGAGCGCTACCACTCTTTGCGGCATTACGAGGTCGAGTATCACGGCTTCTTCAAGCACATCAACGCCAAAATGGATGTCGAACTCGATTACGACGCCTCTTCCGGGAGGAACTTCCGCATTCTATCCGAGAGCGGCTCGCACACACTTTGCCAAAAAGTGCTCAGGCGGGCGTTGGACAGCGAAAAGGATGCAGCCCAGGATCGAGGCGCCCACGCGTTGACGCCGGCGAATTACAAGTTTCAATTGCTTGCGAGTGAAACACTCAACGGGCGGCCGACCTATGTCTTGCAGGTCGATCCGGTGTCGGATAGCCCGTATCTCTATCGAGGAAAGATCTGGGTGGATGCGGCGGATGGCGCTGTGTCGAAGATGGAGGTGCAACCCGCGAAGAATCCCTCCTTCTGGATATCGCAGACCCTCATTCACCAGACGAATTCGAGATTTGGAGGCTTCTGGCTCCCGCAGCAGAATTGCAGCGAGACGATGGTGCGCATCGGCGGAAAGGCTGTGTTGACGATCGATTACGGAGGCTACCAGATCTTGCAGGCGCAATCGCGGCAAAATCAAGGCGAGAACGGCATGCAACCACTGGGCGCAACTCTGAGGGCCTCGGTCCAATGATTGTTTGAAAGGAACGGCGCGTCCGGCGGCAAGTCATCATGAAGCTCATTTCCACGATCGCTGTCATTGTCCTGGTCTCAGGCACCGTGCGTGTCGATGCGCAGGTCCAGGCGAGCGGCCGTCCCCGGGTCGGGGTGGCGCTGAGCGGTGGTGGCGCGCTTGGGCTGGCGCACATTGGCGTGCTGCGATACTTCGAAGAACACCACATTCCCGTGGACGACGTGGCAGGCACGAGCATGGGCGGCCTCGTAGGAGGCCTCTATTCGACAGGCATGGATTCCCAGCAGATCACCGCCCTGGTTCGCCAGATCGACTTCGAATCTTATTTGAGTCCAAACCCTAAATTCACTGACCAGCCAATCGTCGAAAAGCAGAAATGGAATCGCACCTTCGGCGATCTTACTATTCGCTTCGGTAAGAAATTTTCTCTGCCGTCCGGGTTGAATTCCGGAGAATCGATTTCGCTTCTGCTCAGCCGCGCCACGCTGGCGTACTCCAATCTGCCCGACTTCGACGAATTGCCCACGCCGTTCCGCTGCGTGGCGACCGACCTGATCAGCGGCAAGGCCGTCGTCCTCCAACAAGGCTCGCTCGCTCTTGCCATGCGTGCCACCATGTCTATTCCTGGCGTTTTCACTCCTGTGAAACTCGACGGTATGGTTCTGGTCGACGGTGGAGTTGTGCAGGTGGTCCCAGTTGAAGTGGCCAGAAGCATGGGTGCGCAAAAGGTGATCGCGATTGCCTTCCCGATGCCCGGCGTCACCCCGGATGAGTTGACCACGATCCCCGATATCCTGCGCCGCTCTGCGGAGATTGACTCCGCTCAAAATGAACGGTCATCCCTCGCCGCTGCTGACCTGGTCATTATGGTCGACCTTCCTCACTTGACCACGATGAGCTACAAAAGCTCTGCGGAAATCATCGAAGCCGGATACAAAGCCGCTCAGGCGCGCGCTTCCGATTTGAAGCCGTACGAGCTTTCCGATGAGGCGTGGGCCGCATATTTACGCAATCGCATGAGTCGCATGCGTTCGGCTGAGCGGCAGGGTACCGTTGTGGCCGTCGAAAGCTCGCAAAAATCCTTCCAACGAAAAGCTCAGGATGAACTTCATCGCAAGTTTGACGACCGTGTTGTGCCGGAGCACGAACTGCAGGACGTGCTCAGTGGACTGGTGACTTCCACTGCGATTCCGGAAGCGTCCTACAACTGGCAGAATGAGCCCGGCAAGCCCGAGGGCTATCGCGTCGAATTTACTCCGCGGCCCGGAGACCAGCTTCTCGTGCGCCCCTCCGTTCGCTATCAATGGTCATCGGGAGAACCCAACGCGGGCAGTCTGCGGCTTTCCACTTCGGCGGTGTTTCGGAATGCATACAAATCCCGCATCGTGGGCGCTATAGACATCGGCTACGACCCCGGGCTTCTTGCCGAGTATTACAGTCCTTTTGATGGATTCTCATATTTCATCGCTCCAGGATTCCTGGTGCAACGGTTTCACGTAAATAGCTACGCGGGCCCTTCCCGTTTCGCGGCCACGCGCGATCGTGTCGGAGGCTCTTTCTACGCGGGGGTTGGAACGTGGCGCAACGCGCAGCTACGGCTCGGAGTCGAGGCAGGCCACGACTCGTATAGCAGCGCCCCGGTAGTCGACGGGGTCAGGGCAGTTGGCGGCAGCTATGCGACGCCTGAGATCCGCTGGACCATCAACACCCAGGATGCCGGCGGATTGCCGACGCGCGGCACAAGAATGGAAGGTTCCTCCGGATACAGTTTCCGCAATGTCTCCTATCCTTATTTCGAAAATCAATTCAACTCTTTCCATCCTGTTGGCCGGCTCACAACCGTCTTCGCGGTCAACCAGGTGGATACCAGCATGGGCCGCAAGCTCGACTATTTCGAGCAGTACACGGCAGGCGGAATGAGCCAGCTCACCGCCTACCGCTACCAGGAATTTCACGCGAATACGCTTGCGTTCGGCGGCGCCGGTCTGATTCTCCGCAACCCGTCTGTCCAGCATCCCATGCGCTCTCCAGGACTCGCGGCGTGGTATGAAGCAGGCCGGTTCGATCAGGGATCCGGCGGTTGGCAGACGCATCAAAGCACCTCTGCGGGCATCTTCGTGCCCACTGCGCTCGGCGCCGCCGGAGTCACAGTCAGCTTCGATGAGTCGGGGAGAGCGCGTTTCCGCATCCTGATCGGAAGTTTTTGAACCTGCACGATCTCGGTGAGGGCGGGCGCTGATCTTTGCCGCCATGGGCAGCGCCGTGCCTGCAGCCACCCAACCGCCGACGGCGCCCGCCAGTTTCCCAATGGAACAAGCCTTTCATGGCCGGACCACAAATGACAAAACTGTTTCGATTGTCATCGACATTTTCGACTTGCATCCATTTGGTCTCGCGCCTGCCATTGATTCCTAAGTAATTACGCATGGCCCGTCTTTGGCACGTCTCTTGCTCTTACCCATGTGGCAACGCAGAGAGCGCCTGTTGGAGGCGAGACGCAAGCATGAGATATGTCCATTCAGAAGAAGAGCGTATTTGCGATGTGGGGATGATCGGACACAGCATCATTTTCCTGCTCGTAATACCGCTCGTCCTGTACTTGCTTTTCCCTATTCGTGCGTGTGGGCAAAGGACTGCCAATACACAGACGGTTGAAGGCACAGTTTTTGTCACAGATTCTGGCGGCCCTTCCTTGGTGCCCGGCGCAAAGGTCGTCTTAACGGGCTCCTCGACCCTCGAGACCGAGGCTGATGCAGAGGGAAAGTATAGTTTCTCCGGAGTCACGCCCGGCGCATACACCATTCAAGCCGATTTTCCAGGTATGCACGCGGAGCAGGCAGTCACCGTAGCACCCGGAGCGGATGTGAAAGTGGCGCTGGAGCTGAAACTCGCTGCAGTTGACACCTCGGTGACCGTGACCGGGACCAGTTCGAACGAAGCCGAAATTTCAACGACTGCTGTGACGATTTCGGAGAAAACCATCGCCGACGCTCCCAATGCGAATGAGCGGTTTGAAAGTTTGCTTCCCCTGGTTCCGGGTGTGGTTCGTGGTCCCGACGGCCGCATCAACTTGAAGGGTGCTCGCGCCACCCAAAGCGGGGCCCTGGTGAATAGCGCCAACG
>Ga0187880_1002503_pt1 | contig 14287 bp, 13 predicted proteins | sample June2016WEW_19_4_FD_132998 | JGI IMG/M metagenome (GOLD analysis project Ga0187880, IMG submission 132998) | Peatland microbial communities from SPRUCE experiment site at the Marcell Experimental Forest, Minnesota, USA - June2016WEW_19_40 | ecosystem: Environmental > Terrestrial > Soil >...
AGAGCAGGGATCTCTGAGCAGACGCGCCCTGCCGCGGCCAAAGAGCTCGACTGCCTTCAGATCATCAACAATCGACTGCTCGCCGTCAGCCTCCCGAGGCCGGACGAATTTCTGAGGCTAGGGTTGGCTCAATGATCGACCACTATTCCGTCCCCTGAAAACCGAGGAGGGTTGTTCAAGCGTGAGCGACGAAGCATCGGCCGTTACCACTCCCCGCATAAGCGTCGTCGTCTGCACTCTCAATGGAGCAAAGCGGATCGAGAAGTGTCTCGCTGCTGCCCGGCGGCAGTCAATTGGAGAGGATCTGCAGTTGATCGTTGTCGACGACGGTTCGACTGACGAGAGTGCCGACGTGGCTGCTTCCTACGGTGCTGAGGTGATCCGCCATCACGTCAACCGCGGCTTGGCGGCGGCTCGCAACACCGGAATCGCTGCCGCTCGCGCTCCGGTCATCGCGACCCTGGACGATGACTGTGAACCCAATCGCGAATGGGCCGAATGTCTGCTAGCCGGATTTCTTGACGGGGTGCTCGGAGTTGGAGGTCCCGCAGTGCCCGCGTCAACGGACGGCTACTTCGGCGGCTATCTCGACCGTAACAATCCGTTAGCACCTCTCGAGATCGATTTGGCCTTCAATACGCGCGTCACGTACCGCTTCGCCCGCTACTTGCTTAGAAACGCGCGCCCCGCGCTATCAGGCGCGCGGCCCGTTCACGCCTTTGCTACTGCTAACGGCGCATTCCGAACCACCGTTCTGCGCCAGCTAGGGGGCTTCGACGAGCGCTTCCGCAGCGACGAAGGCGGTGAGGACCTCGACCTCTGTCTCCGCATAGGGGACTCGCATGCTCCAGGCGCGCTTCGTTTCGAGCCTTCGGCCATTGTTCGACATCACTTCGACACAGATCCTCGCGCACTCCTCCGCCGCAATCGTTCCTATGGCATGGGGGTGGCCCGGTTGTACTGCATGCGCAGGAACCTGCCCCCGACAGTGTTCCCGTTCCCGCTGCTCGTTGCTGGCCTGCTCGTCTGGTCGCGGGGTCGCCCCGCGCGGTTGGCTGTTGCCTTCCTCGTGCCCCAACTGCTCTTCTCGAACGGTTGGCGGAACGCGCGTCGGCTACATTCTGCAGCGCCACTGCTCGACTGCTATGTCAAGCTGATCGAGGAAGCGACTCTGAACCTTGGATTCGCAGTAGGGCTGTCGCGCTTCCGCGATCGGCTAACGCTCGATACTGCGAGCTAGCGAAATCAGCTTGTGCACGCCGCAGACCGAAGTGCCAGGTCATGGCCAGTCTGGCGCGGTAGGATTCGGTGCCGTTTGCTCCAGACCTCACTCGCCAAAGTTCACCATGATGGAGCCCATGACTTGACATGTTTACTCAATCCTTCTCTTTCCGCGCGGTCAATCGAGAGGCGCAACACAACGGGAGGATTGTTGCTGCTGGGATTTTGGCAATCGCGCTCATTGTCATCCAAAGTGGGTTTGGTCAATCCATACTCAGAGATACCGGGCTATCGCGTACGGCCGAGCCCTTCGTTGAGCTGTACTTCTCGAACGCACGCGCACTCCCATCGAATGTGCCGACGTCAGATCACCTCAACATCGGTTTCGCCATGGGCAACGTTGGGCCGACAGCTCACCGGTTCGCCTGGCGAGTGTCCGAGGAAACCGACAAGATAGCAATAGGGTTGGCATCTGGTCATACTGTCTTACCGGCGCGTCAGACAGCCCTTGTTTCGCAACGGGTGCGGGTCTATTGCTTGAGTCGGCGAGTCCAGCTCCTCGTATCGGTCGCGCGCTCCTCTGCCAGGATCACACTGTGGCTGAACTGCCCCAGCCAGCGATGATAAAGGGGGCGTCGCTCGCCTGGTTGCGTCGCCCGATTACCGGCCCTTGGGCCATGGCTCCGGCCACGTGGATCGTCGAACTCATTCTCCTGAACGTCGCCGTCGCCGAGAACTCCGTCTGGTTGCTTCGTGTCGTCGCCGTTCTCTTGCTTGCTATACTTCCGGGCCAGCTGCTTCTCCGCGCGCTGAGGGTCCCAGCGGCGTCGATACGTCGGTACATCACATACCTGCCCTGCGCTTCGGTGGCGGTTCTCATCGCCAGCAGTCTGGTTGTCGACCTCGTCGGACCTCTCCTGCGCGTGCACGAGCCTCTGCGTCGATGGCCGTTGTTGATTGTGCTCGACCTGGCTCTCCCGGCACTCGCTCGCCTCGGACACCGGGCGGCTCCCTATTGCGAACTGAGGATTTCAGAGCTCATCGGACAAGTGCGCTGCTTCTGGCCTCTGCTCCTGCCTCTCGCCTCGGTCGTGGCCGCCGCGAGACTCGACAACGGCGACGGAAACCTGCTTGCCTTCGCCGTCCTCATTGCCGTCGCCATCATGATCCCCACGTGCACTTTGGCGGCAAACCGTTTGCATCGCAGTCACACGAACCTCATCCTCTACGGAAGCGGTCTTGCGCTGATGCTCCTGACCAGCATGCGGAGCTCATACGTCATCGGTTTCGACATTAACTCCGAGTACTTCGACCTCCACCAGACCGTGGTGAACGGTTTCTGGCACCTGGGACACTTGAATCCGTACGAAGCCATGCTCAGCCTGACGGTGCTCCCGGCGTCACTGCACGCCCTGATCGGCGGCCAGGACATCTGGATTTTCAAGCTCGGCTATCCTGCGCTCTTCGCCTTCTTCCCAGTTGCGGTCTTCGAGCTTGGAACACGCTTCCTTTCTCGGCGCGCCGCATTCGTCGCTGCCGCTATCGTCATTGTGCAGGCTTACTTCTTCCAGCAACAGCCTGAGATCGCCAGGCAAGAACTCGCGCTCTTGATCTTCGCGGGAATCATGGGCGCGCTGCTCGACTCCTCGTTGGGGCGGCGGCCACAGCTCGGACTTGTGTCCGTCCTTGGCGTGACGCTCGTAGTGTGCCACTACTCGACGACATATATCGCGATTTTCCTCTGTATTTCGGCCTGTTTTCTGGCTGTAACCGTAGCCCGGCGCAAGCACGCACCGCTTCCCGTTCTCCCGTGGCTCGTCTCCGCGTTGGTCATGTCGGTGTCGGCCCTGATCTGGTACGTGCCAGCCACGCACTCAGGAAGCAACGTCAGCGATGTCGCGCAGTCACTACGCCAAAGTGGCATCAAACTGCTTCCAGGAAGACTCAAGGGGGAGAATGTCATCAGCGCCTATTTCAATGGGCCGCGCGAACCGCCGGTTTCCCCGAGGCAATACGAGAACTCTGTCGCCACGTACTATGCAGAACATCTCCGTTACCTGGTGCCACTCGGTGCTGCCAAGAATCCCTCGTACAACGTGCGGGCAGCGACACCGCCGAGTCTGCCTGATCACGCCCCGTTGGCAGCTTCGGGCTTGGCCGATGCGGAGTTGCTCGTTCAACAATTGATCAACGCGCTTGCGGTTGTCTGCTCCCTCTTGTTCGCGCTGCGGCGCAGGGGAGATCCCCTGACGCGCATGATCGGCAGCGTAGGAATCGCTTCCCTCTTGCTGCTCGCCGCGAGCCGCCTGAGCGGCACACTTGCGGCCGACTACAACTCGTCGCGGCTGTTTCTCCAGTGCCTCTTTATTCTTGCTCTCCTCGAAGCCGCTCTTTTCGAGATGGTGGTTACGCGCCTCAAGTCGCGCTCGTGGCCAGGACTAACCGTGTTCGGGAGCTTCAGTCTTCTGCTGTTAGTGGCTTTCGTGGGCAATTCAGGTCTTGACGCACCTGTGACTGGAGGAAATCCGCCACTGATCCTCTACAACCACGGCGAGGATTACGCGGGTTTCTATCCGAGCGCCCAAGAACAGGCGACAGCACAGTGGTTGGCTGCCGCCGTGCCTCCGCATCGGGTGATCTACGCGGACTACTTCGCTCAGCTTCGGTTAGACCAGTTCACAAGTCTTCGGACCGCGGTCTTCAACGACGTCACGCCCCGTACAATCGACCAACACGCGTGGATCTTCGCTTCGACGACGAACGTTATCGATCATCTGTCCTGGGGACCCACGACCTCTGGGCTACTGGATATCGTCTTTCCGAAACAGTTCCTCGATCAGTACTTCAATGTCGTCTACTCCACCGGGTCAACCGAGGTATTCCATCGATGATCTCTGCATTGCCCATCACTTTCCCAGTCTGGTGGGTCGATCTTGACTCGCGGAGATTGAGCGTAGCGATCCGGCACCCCAGCAATAGAGGGATCACCGAGGTCGGCCGCGCACGATGAAGGCTTCAAAGATTGTCACCAGCGTTATCTACAACTACCTGAGCACTGGTTTCATAACTGTGACAGGTTTTGCCTACACCGCCTTCATCGTCCACCGGATGAGCCACGGCCGGTTCGGGATCTTTGTGCTCACCTCGTCGATCATCGGCTACTCAAATGTGCTCGACCTGGGCATTGGCGTGACCGTGCAGAAGATGGTTGCTGAGCGCGCTCACGGTGGCCCGAGCGATGAGATCACGACCATCGTCCGTAACGCGGTGATGATCTTCGTCATGATCGGAATGGTCGTCTTAGCCGTCCTTCTCGCCATGGAACCGTTTCTTGGTGAGCTGTTCAAGGTCTCCGGGGAGAATCTCCATCTCTTCCGGGTCACGCTCGCCATCGCGGCAGTCGGGATCGGCGTCTCCTTTCCTTCGGCCATCTACACCGCAGTGCACCAGGCTCACGGCGACTACCGCTACATGAGCATCCTTGGGATCTGCAGCCAGGCACTTCAGGTGGGCATCGGTATGGGGCTCTTGTTAAGCGGCTTCGGCATCATCGCACTCGTGACTTTGGGCACGACCGTCAACGTCATTGGCTTCCTTCTTAAAATAGGCCATTCCCGCAGGCGGTTCGGTGTGCAGGTGAGGCAGGGTAGGTCCAGTTGGGCTGTCACGCGGCAGATGTTCTCCATGAGCGTCTGGATCTTCCTGATGAACCTCTCATCTCATCTCATCTTCAGCACCGACAACATCGTTGTCGGTGCTGTGTTGGGGACGTCGGCGGTAGCTTCGTTCCAGGTTGCATTAGGTCCGTCGTCAGCCCTTCAGACAGCTGGCAACCAGTTCGACGTAGTATCGCTAACAGCCGCCGCGTCGCTCAGAGCCCAACAAGCGATGGACGACCTCCGGCGACTGCTCCTCGAAGCCACCCGGGTTGTAGCCGCGGTGGCGATGCCGGGAGTCGTTCTGTTCGCAGTGTGGGGTCGCCAGCTGCTCGCGCTCTGGGTCGGACCGTCTTTCGTAACCTCGTACTCAACCCTCATCGTACTGTCACTTGGCTACCTGTTCGCCACGCTGACGGGCGCTGCAGGCCAGGTAATGCTCGCGCTGAACCGCTACAGGCTCATCTCGCTACTGTCCGTGGGGGAAGCCTGCGTGAATCTGATACTGAGTATTGTGCTCGCCAGACACATCGGGATCATCGGTGTAGCTCTGGGCACGACCATCCCGCTCACCGTCATTTCCTTCGGATTCTTCATCCCCTTCGCCTGCCGGCTCATTGACCTTCCCTATAGTCGTCTTCTGCGTCGTCTCCTTCTTCCCTTGACTATCAATGCCGTCGCCTACGGCATACTTCGATTGGTAGCCGGCAAGCCCCACCTCTTCTCAAACCTCATTGTGCTCGTGGCCGCTTGCGTCGGAGTCTTCGTAGTTTGCTTCAGTGCATCATTCCTGCTCGACTCGAACGAACGATCCACCTACCTGGGTATGTTGCGCCAGTTCGCGCTGAGAGAGCGGACCTAAAAAGGACGTACTGGGCCGAAGAAGAAGCTCCCTCGGCCAAAGCGCTTCACTCAACGCAAGTCGCGGCTTCAGTCCGGCTTGGCGAGTTACTTTGCCACCAGTTTGGTCGCTCTTCGCGAAATCGTTCGCACATAGGCCGCAACCGAGTGCGGCGCCTCGGTCCTGTTGAGCTGGTAAATGTTGTCGTTACCAACATTGAACCACGCCTGGTAGGCAACGTCGTGGCTCGTGACAAAGGCGCCCATATGTGCCACGTAGTTGCCGTCATCGCCGATTTTGACCACCGTGGCCCACTCGGGGATGCTGAGTGGCTTGTGGTGCAGTCTTGCAAAGGCGTAAACGACATCTAGGCCCATCGGTTCGCTCGCGAGCGCTTTCCACCGAGCTGGAGAGCCCACTGGTGGTAGGTAATACCCGCTTTCGTCGTATTGACTGATACCGATAATGTCAACGAATGCATTACCGGGGTAGTAATCGGCGAGCGGAATGTTCCGGTAACGTCCATTGACGTTCCAGTCGAACAGAAAGTGCGCACCTGGAACGGCCCTCATCGCCTTTACCTCTTGAGCGAAGCACTCCCCCCATTCGTGCCACTCCGCCACAGTTGTCCCGACGTCGTCGATTTCCCATGTGCCATTCATCTCATGGCCGAGACGGATGACTGAGTATCCGAAACCAGCTGCGATCATGTTCTTCGCATACTGCGTCGCATAGGTGTCGAACTCCCCGGCAACGCACTCTGCGGTCCAATTGAGGTTCTTCGCCTCGCTGTCAGGAATGAGATCCTGCGTATCAACAAGCTGGTGTCCCTTGGGGTCAGCCGCCACCCAGGCCACAAAAGGGGCATGCGTTCTGCTGGTGATCCACGGATCCGCCCAAGTGCCCCAGGTTGGGTCGGCATCGCTGTAGGTCACGATGCAATTGAAGGTCAGCCCGGTGGCAGTCTCGGCGAGTCGCAGGGCCGAGGTTCCGGGCGTACCCGAGATGCACGCCCTCTTGGAGTCACCGGCCTGGACCAACAAGGCCGGACGAGCCGGACGTGCCGCGCCGTGCGGCACCGAAACCGGCATCGTCGTCGACGATCGAACTGGGACGCCGTTGTCTCTCCTCACCGGGACGGTGCAAGCTGTCACCGCGCCTGTGCCGACGAACAGGCCAAGGGCAACCACTCCGGTCAGGAAATGACCAGCGCCGCACCCTTGCCTCCGCCTGGCCATCCGGCCTCCAAGCCCAATCGACTTCGAACTTCCTGACACCCTGAGATTACTTCCTCTGGCACAGCCAACTTTCCGACGTGCGGCGTGCCGGTTGTCGAGCGCCTACCGAGCCCGCACTCCCGCTTGCCGAAACAGCGGAGTTGCCCCAATTTCGTCGGTCGCCCTAGGTCGGGAAGGCCTCTTCCGCGCGGACTGCGCACTCACGATCGGTAGCGGCGTATCGAAAGCGACTTGCCCTGACTATTGGCTTCTGAAGCTCTCTCTCTCTCTTTCCTTCGGATCTTCCGGCTGACAGGAGTCCGAGCCCTGCTCCGAGGCTTGTGATGGCCTCTCGCTATCGAAGAAATCAGAGCATCGCGGTACTTCCCGGCAACCACACTCCAGTCAAACTCCTCGATCCAGGTCTCTGGCGGGTTGTTGCCGAGCGATGCATCTGTCAATGCTGCCTCGATACAAGCGGCGAGCGCCTCAACCGTCGGTTCAGTGACATACCCCCGGTCAGATCGCGCCACTAGGTGACGGGCTTGGTTGTCGGGATGGGACGTGGTCACGACCCTGGTACCACAGGCGAGCGCTTCCAGAGGGGCAATCCCAAACCCCTCGCGAAGCGAAGGAAAGACGAAGACCTGAGCTGCCTTCATGAGGGCGAACACTTCAGCCTGGTCCGCAACGTCCCAACGGAACCGCACAGCGTTTGCCAATCCCTTCTCGGCAACCTGGTTCATGAGACTAAGCTTCTCCGGGCCATCCCCAACGATGAGCACCCGGAGCGGACGGTCGGTCTTGAGCGTGGACACCGCGTCGACAAGGAGGTCGACGCCCTTGTGCTTCAGCAGTCGCCCCACGAAAAGGAGATCTGCCGCCTTCTCGGGTCCGGCCGGTTCGATACCTCGAATGAAGTCGAGATCGACTGCCATGTGGATGACGCGTATCGGCACAGAGTCGCCGACGTACGAGCGCAGCCTCTCCGCTGTTCCCGTCGACAACGCCAGAATCTGGTCCGGCAGATTCATTGCCGCTCTCTCGCTCCACCATGCGATCCTTCCGGATAACCGGCCGAGGTACTTGGCCCAGTACTCCGGACCCCACACTTCGTTCCACGTGACGACAAGTGGCCGCCGCTTTAGCTTGGTCACTAGCCTCAACGTGAACAGCTGCAGGTAAGGCATGTGGTCGGCCTCTAAGACGTCGAAACGCGTGACCACAAGCTCGAGGCAGGCGAAAGCAAAGACGATCGCTTGGAGCATCGACCTGCGAGCCTCGTGATACAAGGCGAACCGCGGACAGATGGCCCGATACTGAACACCCTGTTCAGTACGCTGACCGGTGCGTTCCGGCCACCAGTGCATGGTATAGACGCGAACGTCGAGGGACTCCTGAAGGCGCGGCAACAACTGGAGGTAACGGATCTCCTTGCCGCCACGGTGATATGGGTAGATCGCGTCCGTAACCACGGCGACCGTCGCCCGCCTTGTCGGACTAGGCATGCAGAACTCGCGAAACTCCCTAGCTCACAAGTCCACTGCGTTAGCTGCTTCCGCCCAATCGTTCACCGCCACGCGGGGAGCGATTGACTTATCCCGCGCCCCGTACGACGTGCGTCCACGGAGCCGAACCTTGAGCAGCACCTGCAGACAGCGAAAAGCATCTGACAAGCGGATCTTCTTCCCCTCCGCGCGCGACCTGCCGACGTAGCTCACCCGGATCTCGTAGGGCCGGAAGCCGCGGCGCAACATCTCTGCGCTGATCTCGGTGTCGAGTCCGAAGCCCTCCTCCTCAAGCTGCATAAGGCGAAGCATTGGAACCGGCAAGAGTTTGAGGCAAGTGTGAAGGTCGCTAATCGCCGAGGCGTAGAGAGCATTCGCTGCAGCAGTCATCAACCTATTCCCAAGAACATTTACGAATGATGGGAATAACGCGCCTGCACCTCTCACGCGAACGCCATAGACAACTTCGGCACGACCGCTCAGGATCGGGGCAATCAGTTTCGGTATGTCTTCCGGGTCGTACTCAGAGTCCGCGTCAAACACGAGCAAGTGAGAACCGCTGGCCAGCGAGATGCCGGTTCGAACAGCGGCGCCCTTGCCCCGGTTACTCTCGTGTCGTACGCATACATGCCGGTGGTGCCAGCTGGCCTGAAGAATCTCCCTAGTCCGGTCCGTCGACCCGTCGTCAACGACGATGATCTCAAAGTCGCCAGGAATCGGCTGGTCCATTAGAGCTTCGAGCACCTGCCGGACGGTGTGCTCTTCGTTGAACACTGGCACGACGATGGTCAGCTTGAAGGGAGCACGGTCACTCAGGTGCTGAAGAGCAGTCTCGGGCCTAGTGACCGTCGCGTGTTCCACGACCTCGCCCCAGACTCGAGAACCGGACTGATCAGGTTGGATATTCACTACAACTGGTGGTGACATGTCCCTAGGACCCCCCGCGTATTGTCAATGAATTCAATGGAAAATCATGCATCGCCACCAGGCCGGTCGTATCTCCACCACTCAAGCAAACATCCAGTCGTCCACCGTATTCCCGACGTTCATGAATGAGTTGCTCGAGCGCGCGTAACGCTCTTGAGCGCGAAGACTCACTCGGAGTGCTCAGGCAGGAGTCCTCGAAGACGGCGGGCGCGATACCGAGACCAAGCTCGGGGATTCTGTTGCGGACGGACGACCAGCGTCCCCCCACCGCCACCCTGTGTTGAAACAGGAGGAAACTCACTTTCCCGTCACTTTCCTCGCAGGTACAGAAACTACCCTGGTGCCCGGAGGGGACGGGTTCGCTACTCGCTCCACCCAGTTCAAGCGACCAGAATTCGAACTGGGTATCAACGCTTCCCTCGCGCTTTGGATGTTGACACGGCACAAAGGCGATGTCAAGGGGGCGAGCCAAACGGCAGCCTCCGACCCGTCGATCCGGGCACGCATATGCCATCGGAAAGTCGCCGTGACTCACTTCGCACGATCACCCTTCGGAGGTCCCCAACGCGAGTCCGAACACGCCACCGCTGGTGGGTCGACCGCCCACGAATCACTCTCGCTGAGTCGCGAATCAGACAACACCGAAAGACTTCTTGCCATAGACCCCAACGATTACAACGCCTTTCTAGCTCTCACGACCGAATTAGGTTGGCGTGCCCAATGCGCCGTCCGGTCTCAACGGGTCGGTGGTCACGACTGCACTCCGAACTCCGCCCAAGCACCTGACGACGCGCAACTTCGCCGAATCCTGTGCTCCATGCACAGAATGCCTGTCAAAAGAAACTGGGTGTTGTTGTGTATTGCCATCACTCTTAGCAGTCATCTAACTACTCAGTGTGGTGGTCACTTGGATCGGGCACTCGTTCCAACCAAGTCAGCGCGAGAAAGGGTCACGCTCCGAAAACGTCCAATGACGGACCTCGTCAACGATCGCGATCCAACGGAGTTCGGTGACGTGGCTCCTCCGTGCCATCACGTCACCACCCTTCCTGTCAGCGCGTCGTCGCGATCCAGTTCATCGCTGACCTAACGAGCTCGTCGGCACGACCGACACGGATGCGGAAGCGCTGCGTCTGCCGCTTGCTCCAGGGAGGCTACCGTCTAGCAGATGAGCGGCGGCGTGGTCCTGATCTCTTCCGCCCCACGGGACAACGTGGTGGATACGGTTGACAGCGTGCGTACATTTCTGCCGGAGTGTCGCGTCGTGGTCATCGACGACGGCATGCCTGACCCGCGCGACAAAGGGCTTCCTGACGACGTTACTGTGCTGCCACCGCTGAATTACCCGCGTAACACGCTGGGCGGCCTCTGGATGAAGTACTGCTACGGGTTGAAATTCATCCTGGCGAACTATCCGTCGGACTTCATCGTCAAACTTGACGCTGATGCCCTAGTTATCGCGTCTGGCTTAGAAAGCGAGGCCAGGCGCGTCTTCACTGATCCGCGGGTCGGTCTCGCGGGAGTCTACCGACTGGATCCTTCGGGCGGTCGGCGTGACTTCTCGCCCATTACCAGGGCCATCGCTGCTGAGACAGCGGGTCTGCGGTCGTGGATCCGGCCACTTGCTAGGGGGCCGCTCCGATCGCTGCTCGTCGAAGCCCGACAGAACGGGTACGAACTCGGTGAGCATGCTTTGGGCGCCGTGAATGTGATCCGAACCAAGATGGTGGAAGAAATTGCTCGTCGTGGCTGGTTGGAGCTGAAGGGCCTGCATACTTCACACGTGCCTGAAGATGCCCTCCTGAGTCTCACAACGAGGGCTGTGGGTTTTACAATCGCCGAACTCGGTGGTCGTGACGGCCCGTTCGCTGTCACGTGGAAAGGACTCCCTGCGTCCCCTCCGCAGCTAGCGGCTTCTGATGCCTTAGTAATCCATAGCGTGCGCTCATGGAAGGACTGGACCGAGGACGAGATTAGATCTTTCTTTCGCGACTTACGCCGGACCGCTCAGGATAACTAGCGCCCTATGGACTGCCGGCAACAGGAAGAATCGTGGCTCCAATGGGAACCGCTAACAACAAGGGGCAACGGTAGCCTTCGGTCGTCAGCGGGACTGCAGGTGAGTGACGTAGGAGTCTGACCGCTGGCCTCTGGCCGAAACCTGCTGGCGCTTTACCTTCAGATAGGACCCGTGGGAGAGGCCCCACAACCCCGAGGCGAGATGCGCACGGCGGCGGGTGACATCGAGCGGCGGCACGGTTCTCCATCGACGCAATCCAGTCTCGCGGCCAGAGACACCGAACAGAATGTACTGCCACGCCAACTTGCGTACAGTGCGACGCCAACTGGTCGTAGGAAAGTGCCGCGCTACGAATACGAGGTGATTGCGTTGAGCGAGGTACTGCCGACGATAAGGAATGGAGGCCGAGCTAAGGTTACGCCGGTGCCAGACCTGCATCTCCGCGCAGAAGCGGATGCGATAACCCAAGGCCAGCGCCCTAGCGCAGAGGTCAGCGTCCTCGTAGTACATGTAGAAATCATCGTCGAAGCCGCCAAGCACGTCGACAAGTTGCCTGGACATCAACATGTTGTTGCCGTCCAGCACGTAAACGTCCTGCGTGTGTATCGGCTTGTCACAACGGTACGAGTATCCATCGACCGCGTCGATGAGCATCGGGGTCTCCAAGGCGTTGGATACGTTCAGAGGCGGATTGGCCTCGTTCCAGAGGAACTCCACGCCGCCCACGATGCCGACGTCCCGATCCGCGAACTGACTCAGACCGTGTGCCAACCAGTCAGGCGCTATCACCAGGTCATTGTTCACGGCGGCGACGTAGTCGCCTGTCGCGGTTGCGAATCCGGCGTTCATACCACCTGTGAAGCCACGGTTCTCCTTTAGTGGCAGCAAGATCGTCTCAGGTACCGACTCGAGGCGCGACCGGGTGGCCTGTGTGCTCTCATTGTCGACGACGATGATTTCGATCTCTGCGTTCGCCCGTTGCGCCTTGATACTCTCGACACACTCCACAGTCGCCTCGGGTTGACGCCAGTTCACGACAACGAATGAAACCCGTAGCGCCACTACCACCTCCCAGCAAGCCGACTCCGAGATTCTACTTGCCGACATCTGCCAGCGGCTACAGACCCCACCGTGCTTGCCCAGTCCCTCCCGCGAGTCGTCGCCTTTCCTCTCGCCGTCAGCTCTCCCAATCGTGACAAACCGCCGCGGGGAGCCATCGAGCGTAACGACCAGAACGAACTACACAGCGGACCTCCCCGCTGCGACAGCTTCAGTTCCTGCGTCCTCACAGCTGCAAGGGCAACGGCCGCTTCCTGGTCCCGTGGTCGGGCTAGTTTGAAGCGCGAACCCAGGAGACGAGCGCGGTCGTGTGGGAACAGATCATGGAGTGAGGACACATGCAAACACTTGCACACTGAACTCCCAGCTAGAGCGTGCGACCAGTCCAAAATCGTACAGTCATGGGCTCTATTCCCGCTGAGGCCCAAGCCAACCGAAGGTCAACCACGTGGTCCTGATAAAGAGTCTCTTACCAATAGCCGACACGTCGCCGCGAGCAGCGAGATCCCAGTGAGCAACCTCGAGGGAATCTCGATAGCTGTTGACGCGCGCTCCATCCAGTTGCCAGGAATTGGCTTCTCCAGTTACCTGAAGGGCGCTGTGCAGTGTCTCTTGGAGAGGCGTGCCCGGGTTTCCCTGCTCACGAACTTTCCCGCCGAGAATTACTACGAGTTCTTCCCCGCGGCCGAATGGGTGCGGTTCGGCAGCCAACGAGACCTCATCTGGGACCAGTATGACCTACCCAGGTTCCTTCGTGCGAGGTCGTTTGACCTGTACTGGGCTCCGGCAAACAACGGTATCCCCTTTTTCCCCATTGGGAGAACGTGGAAGATATCGACAACTCACGACCTCGTGCCGTTGAGGCTGCCGAGGATGTACCTCTACTACCGTCCCCTATTTGCGTTTCCCTATCTAATATGGACAATTGCCTCAATGCTGCGGAGCGACACCATCCTAACAGTGTCCGAGTCATCTGCGCACGACATTTGGCATACCTTCCGGCGTCGAGCAACCATCATTTCCCCCGTGTTCAGCGACCTGTCAAGCTCTACGCAGAGCCGATTACTCCCGGATGACATCAGGAATAGAACCTATGTCGTCTATAACGGTGGACTCGACCCGAGGAAGAACGTCCACAATCTTCTAGCAGCCTTCGCGATCGCGGCGCAAACGTGGTTAGAGCTCAGCCTCGTGATCGTTGGAGCCGGCTACTCGTTGTTCGACTCAGCAATTGAGAAGCTGGGTATTTCTGAAAAGGTCATTCTCACTGGCTACGTAGATGACGATACAAAATGGGCGATACTCAAAGCGGCTGCTGCTGTGGCATATCCGTCACTTTATGAAGGATTCGGACTCCCCTTGCTGGAGGCGTTCGCTGCAGGCACGCCCGTACTGACTTCTGCAAACAGTTCGCTTCCCGAGGTAGCGGGAGACGCTGCCGTCTACGTCGACCCGCGCGACCCGGCTTCGATCGCCAAGGGAATCCTGCGGCTGCGAGATCCAGAACTAGTTGCTGAACTACGCGCCAAGGGAACGGAGAGGCTCTCGCGCTTCGAACCGGCCGCTTCGTGTGAGCGGCTGGTCGCCGAGATTCTAGGAATTGCCCAGCGTCGCGAGCACCGCTCGTAGCGCAGGCTCAACTGCGGCACGCTTGGAGGAGCTCAGTCTATCGTCGGCTGAGGATCCTCACATAAGTGGCTCTACGCGACCAACTGGGGCGAGCGGGCCCGCATTGTCGTAGCCGGATGAGCGTCCCAGAGGCTGTCGCACGAACCAGGATTCGTGCATATTCATGCGGCAACGGGTCGAAGCTGCATATCTGACGAGGGTTTTCGTCA
>Ga0187880_1002505_pt1 | contig 14284 bp, 17 predicted proteins | sample June2016WEW_19_4_FD_132998 | JGI IMG/M metagenome (GOLD analysis project Ga0187880, IMG submission 132998) | Peatland microbial communities from SPRUCE experiment site at the Marcell Experimental Forest, Minnesota, USA - June2016WEW_19_40 | ecosystem: Environmental > Terrestrial > Soil >...
GACCATCTTCGGTTTGGGTTCGCATTCGGCCACGGGAGAAGAGTGGGCCGACGATGATAACGCTGCCACGGCTGCGGAAGCGCAATCTTTCAAAAGGGCCTGTTCCTGTTTTGGACTCGGGCGCTATCTGTATTACTTCACTGGGACGTGGGTCGACCTGGACGACCGCAAGCGGCCTAAGACTGTTCCGAAACTGGACGGCTGGGCAACGCCTGAAGGATGGCGCCGGGGTCTTCGGCCCCACGCGGAGGAGGATTCGAAGCCGGCCGAGCGAACAACTGCTGGAACCGACGGCCAGGGCGATGGCCATCGCAACGGCAACGGTGCGAGCGACCACGGCGCCAGCCTCGTTCGCGAGATCGAGCAGATGGAACAACCGCTGGGGAAACGCATGTATCGCGGGTTGTTGAAAACCCTCGCGAGAGTGTGGCATCCGAAGGATATTCAGGACCCAGCGATCCAACAGAAGGTGCTGGCGCACATGCAAGCGGCCGAACGAGGTTTCCGCCGGCTGGATGCGGCGCTAGACAGAGTCGGGCCGGAACCGCTGACCCAAATACTCCGCTCTCTGAAATTGCAGTCCCTTGACCTAGCGGACAACCTCCAGACCTTGCGCGAGATCGTGCTTGCGCTCGAAGCAGCCGCACAAGTGAAGAGGTGAAGCAATAGATGCAGGGGCAGACATCAACAGCCTTCGCCACCCCGCTATTCCTTCTCATCGGCGTACCAGCAACTCGGAGAACTGGAAAACACGGTCGACCACAACCGCGACCATTCCCGTTCCAATCACGGTAGCCATCTCGATGGTAACCCTCTTGACTACGGCTTTGTTCTTGGTGGCTCGCCAAACAATTGGCAGGTTCACCGCAGCGCTGGCCAAAGATGTGAGCACAGTGGTGCTTCCGGCAAGTGAAGCACTGATTCTCCCGTGCATGGCCATGGTTGCTGCGGCTGCTGTCGTACTCGCACTGCTTACTAGTCCCCCCAAAGACACCGGTAGCCAGCATGCCAAAGCTGCCAAACGCTTTTGTAAGGAGTGTTCCGCTGATTTGGATGGCAATGAACAACGTTCCAAACCATAGGACTTTTGCCAGCGAGATCGGAGACGTGAGTGTCAGAGTGCCCGGAACCGTCTCCTCCATCATGTGATCCCGCCACACCCAGAAGCCGGCGACCAGGGCCATGGCGAGGAGCGGCACCAAGGTGGCACTGAGCGACCGAGGTGCGAAAAGAGTCGCGAGAAGCAGGTTCCTTGCGAACATCGCGATAGTTGTGAGTAAGCAGAGAGTTGTTGTCTGGGCGACCATGCCTGTCTCTTGCGCCCGGGCGGCGAGTTCGGCGACGGTCGCACTGCTATTCACCAAGCCGCCAAAAAGCGCACCAAGATAGAGGCCGCGGGTGCTGTATATGCGGAGAAGTACGTAATTCACAAATCCGATTCCGGCAATTGCGATGACGCTGATCCAGGCATCACTGGGATTGAATAGCTGCCAGGGATCGACGTACCGGTTGGGCAGCACTGGGTAAATCACAAACCCGATCAGCCCGAGCAATACGGCGCTTCTGATTTCCGATGGTTGCAGACCGCCAGCAAAGCGGCTCAATTCAGTCTTCCAAGCGAGAAGCATCGTCATTACGATCGCTCCCGCTACCGGAGTGAAGATATGACCAAGACCAACGAGAACACCGAGCAAGTAGTTCACGATCAGCGCTGCGGAAGTGGTGATCTCCAGGGATCGATCGGTGAGGATGCTGCGGGTGTTCATTGCGGCAACCAGTAGAAGCACACCGATCAGCGACGCAATAGCGACGTTCAGACCGATGAGGGAAGCGAGCATCCCCAGCAAGGCAACGATTGCAAAGCTTCTAACCCCCACATCTTTGTTGGACCATTCACGCTCCATTCCAACCAGCATGCCGATGCCGATCGAGACCGCCATCTTCAAAGCAATGGGAGTGGCGGGGAAATGGGCAGATTCGGTTTGCATTCTGGCTATGTCCTCAATTCATTGGATGCTTATACAGAACGGCGTCTCTGTGGGACTGTGGTTGTGTGATCGCCTAAAGCCGCACTGCCTGCAGGATGGTGCTGGGTTGCAGATAGTTTCAGATGTTGAAAGGAAAATCCCATGGAAAACGAACCATCAAACATGGAGCAAGCACTTCCGCCCGAGCAAGCGGCGGCCAAGGCGGCTATCCTTGTCGAATGCGACCGACTAGCCGAAGTGGGAATCACGTTTGTAGCCGTGCATTTCGACGGCTCAGGCGATGAAGGCGTGAGCGAAGACATCAACTGCTACGCCACTGAGGATTACGCTTACGAAGAAAGCGAAGTTCAGGGCACCAGCTTCTCGTGCCTGCAGGAACACTTTGAGGCACTCGTTCCCTATGGATATGAGATTGACTGCGGTGGCTTCGGCGATGTGATCTTGAACGTGAAAACCCGCAAGATCATAGTTGAGCGCAACGATCGCTTCGAAGACTACACAACCTTCAGCTACGAGGTTTAGCGATGGCGCATCCACTTAAACACGCAGAAAGCAGCGCCAGAAAATTTGGCGGCAAGGCCGAGGACTATCTGCTGGTCCATCACTGGTTTGATGAGTCCAAAGCCTTCTTTCCGGATTTCCGGCATCGTGCCCTTCGGCACCATGCCGAAGGAATCTTCTTGTGTGAGCGCATCTTCGGTGTCGCCATCACCAACAGCGAAGGCAAGCAAGTTCCGGTGCGCTACATCGGGGAGATGCACGTGAAAGAAGACCTGGGGCGCATACCTACAGCAGAAGATTGGTTGTTGCAGATCAAGCCTGAACGCTGGATGTACGGTCAGCGTTTCACCGATTCGGGCGGCGGGACATGCCCGTAGATTTCAGCCGCAACGACGGAAGCCAAGCGACCTCAACTCGATACACCTGGAACAATGGCACTTGAGGTCGTCCTTGCCCGGTATTTCCAAATGGCCGCACTTGGCGCAGACAAACGCCCCATCCGCGAGCGCAATCATCGGCATGAACTCGTTGCCTACGACACAATACGGGCACCGAAGTACTCGCTCCGTCATCGCTGCAGCTCCGCTGGCAGTAGAGGTTAGAAACGAAGGCACAAAGACCCGCGCCTCAAGGAGCCATCCGAGAACGACGCGGGTCGAGCGGAATGTTAGGAATTACAGTCAGTCTACTCGCCAGCAATGAATGAAGCAATGCACACAACCATTCCGCCCATTCGTGATTCGTTGGGAGAGGCTCAAAGCCGATTTTTCAAACCGACGAAGGCTCCGCAAATTCGTAACCTTGGCCGCGGCGCCCCGTAACGAGTATCTCGCCCCGTGGGTCGCAGTCTGCCATGCGCTCCACCACCCGTTTTACGCGTTCTCCAATCCAATTCTTTGTGGTTCGTTACTCGTTCTTTGTTGGTTCCCCCAAGTTAAGAAAAACGGAGGTGCTTGTGAACACATGCATCTCTGCCATCCAACATCTGCGACCGCTTCGGGGTGGCGCGCAGGCTCACCTGCTCAAGGCGTCTGACGGTTTTTGCTACGTGACCAAGTTCCAGAACAATCCCCAGCACATCCGAGTGCTAGCGAACGAAATGCTAGCCACTCGCCTGGGGTTGGCACTCGGCCTGCCCGTGCCGCGCGTGGAAGTGATTGAAGTGTCCGACTCGCTCGTTGAGTACGCAGAAGATCTTCGAATCCAGCTTGGCGGTGCCAAGGTTCCGTGCCGGAGCGGCAAACAATTGGGATCGCTGTACGTGGGCGCCGAGAGTCCGGGCATGACATTCGACTACTTGCCTCGCGAGCTGCTGGAGCGAGTTCTTAATCTTGAGGACTTCCCTCGAGTTCTTGTCCTGGATAAATGGACGTGCAACAGCGATGGGAGGCAGGCGATCTTCTGTCGCAAGACCCTGCGAAGCCAGCGTCACCACGCTACGTTCATCGACCAGGGATACTGCTTCAATGCCAGCGAGTGGACTTTCCCCGACTGTCCGCTGAGAGGGGTATACGCAAACAATTGCGTGTACGAGGGCGTAACAGGATGGGCAGCGTTCGAACCAGCACTGACTAGGGCGGAAGAGATGGATTCAGACACCATCTGGCGGTGTGCGGCCGAGATTCCGGAAGAGTGGTACGAAGGAGATCGAGACGGTCTGAATCGGCTGGTGGACGCACTGCACCATCGCCGTGGGGCGATTCGGAAGTTGATCGGCGAATTTCGTAGGTCGAGCCGGAACCCATTTCCGAACTGGCGTGAATCGCTCGCGGATTCTGCCATGCCTCTCGCGGCAAGAGATCGATCGCTTGAGGCACAGCGTTTGTAATCACCACCCGTGCAAGCGACGGGCCTTCGGCACAAAGCACAGGAAAGGAGGATCAGGCCAATGGTCGAGCACAATCCTCCGCCTTCTGCCGATAGCGCCCACCCTCCAGTGATTCCGCTGCCAGTCGCGCTCTATGTCTCCGATGAACTCATTTTTGAGCTCTATAATGGGGGACAGCCCTGCCGCAGATTTTCGATCCGTTGGGAGAGGCTCGTTCCAGCGAAGGAAAACGAGCCAGAGGCAGCCCCTCAGAGTTCCCAAACGGGCTTGCGCACACACCAAGATTAGTACCCGCGCTCAATGACCCGCCTAACGCGGACTTCAACCTGATCGCCAATGAATGAGAAGTGAGGATGGCAATGAGAATTCGTGTGACCACGAGAGCCGACTTGTTTGAGGAACGAAAACAACAACATATCGAGCGCGGCTACCGAATTGAAGATGAGCGGCTGACGCCCGTGAATGGCCTCTGCTCGTTCGTCGCCGTGAGGGAGGCAACGGCCTCCGATCCAGTTGACGAACTGGTAGCGCAGGCGCTCAACGACAAACACAGCTCTGCCAATCGTGACTGTCATTAAGTCTTAGGTGCAACGACAGCCAGAGAAAAGTCACTTCCCCGATGATTGGAGCCCCGGCCCTTCGAACGAACTCTGCGCAAAGAGCACGCGCAATTGTGAATCGTCTAGCGTTCCGGATGCCTGCAATGCGTCTGCAATCCTGACTATGTGATGATTCTTGCATTCACGAATGGCGCCAGCTTCATTCCAAGCATCTTCGATGCACTTTCTCAATGTGCTCCCGCGCATTCCGCATAGAGTTCGAAGTTGTTTGATGACATGAATTACGGCAATACGGTCGTCTCTCTGCTCTCGAAGAATCTGCCTTCTCGTCGATCTCACAGCGCGAACAGTTCCCACTCAGGACCTGCAAGCATCACAACGAGTCTGCGCTGGAGAGCACGCTGAGGGGGTTCATCGATTAGGGCCGGACACGCGAAGGAAATGTCGGCATCGGTTGGAATTCCACGCGTGGATTGGTCGCGTTTAACTCGTGCGGTTACTCCGAGCATCATTAGTTCAATCGCGGCAACCGCGTGCGCGGCCTCGTGGAATGACCTGACATCGTAAGACTTTGCCACTAGTTGACTGCGAACTTCGGCTGATTCCCCTGGCATACATCCTATCTTGCAGACGTCGGCCGATTTGCCATTACGCGTTTTGCAGTGTTCCTGAACTGTCGATCGTGACCATCCGCTAGCGCCCTAAATCTGGCGCTTCCCTTAGGGTCGGATGCGTCGAGTTGGTCCGCCCGTTCGCGCAGGCAATGTGCAGCCGCACCCTCGGGCACACAAGCCAGCCAGCCGTCGGGTACGGTGTCCAGAGTGTGTTTTTGTTGGTTTTTCGGATTGATGACGTTCGTGTCCGCAATGGCAGCTTCAAGTCCTCTCCGTAGACAGTCGTCATCGAAACGAGGATGGTTTGTATCTGTGTCGCCAAGGATTTCGCGGACGTACTGCATCACTGTTTCTCTGTTCATTTACGACAACCTTCCCGTCGCCTTCGGAATGCTGCGCAGCACGTTTCAATACGGTAGGCTAGAGCCAGGAGTTACAACTCTTATGCTCATTGGCCACCCTGACGATGTGCGTCGCCTGTCAGTGTATCAATATCATTTCCTTGATGATCTCAGCTTCGTTCGGAAACCAGAAGAAGTTTTCGACGAATCAAAACAAACGGACCTCGATGCCTACATTGATAGAGTCCGGCAGCACCTCAAGGATGCAGGCTGGGAGGGCGACGGCAAAATCGGCATCATTTGGCTGCCGCCGTTTGTCGATGTCGGTGGTGTCGAGGACACATGGGGCACTTATATCTGGCATGTCAAACAATCGAACAATGGTACGTCGTGGCTGGCTTCTGACGCAGCTCTTGATTTCGACCGACTGGGTGAACAAAACGAGAGGTGGCCGTCAGACTCTCACGTCCGAACAGGCATTATGTTTACTGCTTGCATCGGGCTGACCCGTCGAGTGAAGCAGATCATGTCCGATCTCACGCGTCGAGTAACGGCACTGGATGAGGTCTCGAATCCTGTACTTGGCGAGATCAAGGAGGAACTGCTGATCACCACTCAGGGAGAACTTGTGGCTCAATTGAACTACTTTCTCGACGATTGTTACCTGGAAGTGCTAATGGACGTGATGAAGAATGGCAATACCAGCGCGCTGCCGCTGGGCAAGTTCAAAGCCAGTTTCAATCCCAAAGTGTACCTGCCCACCGAAGAGGATAGTGAACGTGATGATCCGGAGGCGGGCCAATGGTTCACGATTCAGGGATTGATCAGGGACATCTGGTGGTCTTACAAGTTCGAACCATTCGATTCGAAGACATCAATGTTGTTTAAGGCGTGCGAGTATTTGCCTCCTCAGGAGATCCAACGTGAAATCATCAAGCACGTCTTGCTTAGAAACTGCGTTCAGCACCACGAACGAGATGTCACCCATGATGCCTTGCGCCGTGCTGGGGTAGCGGAATTCGCGGTTGTGCAGGACGATGGTTCTGTTTCCACGCTTGGTCCGTCTGAGCGTGCCTCTTTTTCGCTCCGAGAGTTAACTAATTTCTCCGAGTCGTTGGTCAAACTGGCTGTCAGCTTTGATGAACACACACGGAAACGTATCCGCACGATAACCTGGGTTCCACGGTCTTTCGCAGGCGATCACAAAGAGGACTGAGTCTCTCCTGGACGTGTACGATGACGGTCCCTTGCGGAGCCGTCAGATGATTGTTCATCCCTGCTGGTTACTCGTCCAATTCTCGTCTTTGCTCTCGTCTTCTGCACAAAAGCACATCTAGGGATACAACATAATGAGACCACATGGAAAAGCCAAGCTGGGATTTTTCCCGTTGCCCGTGCCGGAAGCCGCTCGGCTAAAAACTTGCCTTGCCTTCCCATCGGAGTTCTCGGCACTCGATCCCTGCGTGGGAGATGGCGTGGCGTTCACTCACCTGCTTCTTGCCGTAACCGCTCATCGCTATGGAATCGAGATCGATGCTAATCGGGCCGAACAAGCGCGAGCCTTGGGAATCGAGACTTTACAGGCCAACACCATGGATGTCCGGTGCCAACCGGAAGCAGTGTCCTTGCTTTACTTGAATCCTCCGTACGATTGGGAATCCGGAGAGAGCAATAACCAAAGATTGGAATCGGTGTTTCTGGAACACAGTTATCGCTGGCTCAAGGCCGGTGGTGTGCTGCTTTTCGTGATTCCGCAGATGCGATTGGCGAAATGTGCGAGGCTGCTGAGCGAACATTTCACGGATTTGCGAGTGTTCAGGCTCACCGAGTCGGCTTGCCTGCAATACAGGCAGATCGTAGTGCTTGCAACGCGCCGCAAACGACACTCCAGGGTTACGGATGCGGTTTTGCTGGATGGAGTGCGCTACCTCGAAGTGCTGGCAACGAAGAGCGAGCTTGAGCCTCTGGGCGACACAGCTGAGGTCCGTTACGAAGTTCCTGCCTCAGAGTCGGCTGTACTGACCAATCTGGGTATTCCATTGGACGAAGTGGAGGACTTGTTACTGGAATCAGCCGCGTATCGTCAGGCGGGCCGTGTGCTTCTGCCCAAGCTGAATGACGTCCGAGGCCGGCCGCTCACGCCGCTGCACGGTGGACATGTCGGATTGCTCTGTACTGCTGGAATGCTCAATGGAGTGTTTGGCGAAGGAGAAGCTCGTCACATCGCCCACTGGCGGTCTGTGAAATTCACTGACCATTGGGAAGAACAGGAAGAAGACGGAACCAAAATCCTGCATGACCGGGAAAGGTTCTCGCATGAGCTGACCCTTGTCTTTGCCAATGGAAAGACCCAGGTTCTCACTCACGAAAAGAAGGAGCCGGAATGAAAAATGCTCACCTTCGATTCGGTTGGCTGACCTACGTTAAGAGCACCGAGAAGACGACAACCAGCATCAAGCTGCGGCTGGATCGCTTCATGGGAGAGGTTTTGCCTGATCCACCGCGACAGGCGAAAGCCCACCTCATTTCCGTGATTGGAGGGGACACGCAGATTGCGGCGGTCAGCGCAGCGATTTCCATGGGAGATAGGTTCATGGTAGAGGGCCCGGGCATCCAACCGATCCGCGTCTGTCTGGAGCGCAATCCCCAGTGTTTCAAAGGCTCGGTACAGCTTGCCGGACGCAAAAAGCCCCTGCGTCACCTTATCGCGTTGTCGGAAGAGTTCGCTTCCAGCAACATATCGGCAGGGTCAGGAAGAATCCTGCTGGCAAGCTCGGAAAACGGATTCATCTGGGCCTCTTTAGCCCATATTCATGGGATCCCCGGAATGCCGGACTGGGCTGACTGGTTTGCCGGCGAACTGGAAACGCATCAGGCGATCATCCGTGCTCTCGGTATCGGATGTGCCCCGGTGTTGGTCAAGGGCGAAAAGGAGCAGTTTCTTTCCTGGCTCAGCTGGGGCGTCGAGAGTGGCGCTGTCAGTCTTCCGGCTGAAACTGGTTCGGTCCGCTGGCCAAGCTTCACTCTGAATGACGTCTTCGCGTCTGGTTGAGAAGCAACTGGCCGAAAGAAGCCTCTTTGGTTAGAATTTCGAATCACGATGACCGATAGCGATCGCAGGAGTTCCTGCTCATGGGCCGGGGGGCAGAAGCGGAATTTCTTTTCGGACGGCTTCGCCGTGCTCAAGCAGTTTCTTGGCGAGGACGAAGTTCCAGCAGTGCGCGGGCTAATCGAATGCCTGCTCCGTTCGCCAGTGGACGTAGCCTGTACTCGCCCGCACAACACACTATTACCCCTGCGATGGAATCATCCTATTGTTCAGCTTCTGCTGAAATCGGTTGACCGGATACAGGGTTTGACCGATGCAGTGGGCGCCGACGACCTCAAGTGGATTTCAGGATACGTCAGCATCAAAGAAGCGTGCAGTCCAGCCCTGTGGTGGCACCAGGACTGGTGGTGCTGGGACCATCCCGTGAGTTATCAAGGTCCTGCAACGCAAATCGCCACGTTGTGCTATTTGAGCGAAACAAGCGTTCACAGTGGAGCTCTTCGCGTTTTGCCGGGCTCTCATCGCCGGAGTGCGCCGATCCACGCGATTCTTCCGGAGGCGCATAGCGAACATTCCCAAGGTCTGGAGCCGGGCCATGCCGCCATGGGCAATCTCGGTGGCCAGATAACGCCCGACCTAAAAGCCGGGGACGCAGTAGCTATCGACTACAGGCTACTTCACGGAACTCACCCCAATGCTACGAATGCGAGACGCGACTGTGTTCTGTTCTCCTTCACGCCGTGCTGGCGGCAGTTGCCCGAAGACATCAGGGCGCATCTGGTAAGCCATCCGGCGCAACCCTCCTTCGCCGAGGATCCGGAGCGACTCACTGGGATATCGGACCTGCTCCCGAAGTTTGCGGGAGTGCGACGGAGTCTCTCCCTAAACCGCAATGCGCCGGCAAACTTCGCGATTTCTGACGCCGTGGCGCCCAATCGTTGATACAAACCGTGCGCAACGCGCGTCTGGGCTAGCTTCTACTCGCAGGCAACATTTCGAATCTGAAATAAGCCCCTAACAAAATCAACCCCCGACCGCGGACAGTCGTGGAGCGGCGCCAGCTTGTCGAGCTTTAAGCTGGTTTCTCCCGTTCCATCCACGCCTTTCATTCGTGGCCTTCCGCCCACTAGCTGAGGATCTACAGTGCCAGAATTATCGACCATTTATGACTACATGAGATCCCACGCCAGTCTTCTGGGAGCTCGCATTCTTCAAGAATATCCAGCGCTCCACCAATTCGATGATCCAGTTTCACCTCAGATTGAAGGGTTACTCCGAAAACCCTTTCCTGCGCAGACCATCGCGATCATGGGAGTTGCCAAGCATTGGCGGGAGGCACGAACCGGGATGGTGGTCGCGGAATGCGGCACCGGCAAGACACTGATCTCGCTCGGAGCCATCCATGTCCACAGCAAGAGAATTCCGTTCACCGCCTTAGCGATGGTTCCACCACATCTGGTCGAAAAGTGGGCGCGGGAAGCGTTTCTGACCTTGCCGGGTTTGCGCGTATTCCTGATCGACGACCTGCGGAATGGTGGTGACCAAAACAAGTCCCACGGAGTGAACGAGGTGCGGTTGAGGCAGGGACGCATCGTGCGTGAAGGGTTGCATACCACGTTGAGCGAGTTGCGGCTCCGCAAGGATTCGCCCACTTCCCGAAAACGCTGGCTGTCGCTCTGCGGAAGACCATCGCTGTTTATCGTCGGACGTGAGCGAGCGAAGCTCGGTTATTTCTGGCGCCATGCTTACCGGGTGCCACATTCTGGCCCATACGTAGGCTGCGTGGTGAATTCGGACACGGGCAAGCCCGTGATCGTGGACGACAGCCGATTAACGGCAGGTGAGTTTGAGAAGGTCAAGATTGCCGAAACCATTGAGACCAGGGGAGAGAAGTCTTGTCGCCCGCTGCACAGCCCACTGTGGCAGGCGGACTCAGACAAGATTCGCCGCATGGCTCCGATTGAGTTCATTGGGCGCTACATGCCGGAATGGTTTGACTATGCCATTTGCGACGAGATTCACCAACTGGCAGGCGATACGGCTCAGGGGAATGCTCTCGGCACTCTGGCCTCATGCACCGATCGGATCGTCGGGCTGACCGGCACGCTGCTGGGCGGCTACGCAGACGATCTGTTCAACACTCTATTCCGGCTCGAAGCGAGACGGATGAAGGGGCACGGCTATGAGTGGGGCACTACCGGGCGCAGTTCCTTTATTCAGGATTACGGCGTCCTGGAGACCATCACCAAGGTAGAGCCTGCCAACAACGCCTGCTCGAAGGCCAAGACGACGAGCACAGTTCGCCGCAAGCCCGGAGCGTCCCCGCTGTTGTTTGGCGAGTTCCTCATGCAGCTGTGTGCCTTTCTGTTCCTGGAAGACATCTCGAGAGAACTTCCGCCCTATGAGGAAACCTATCTAAGCGTGCCGATGGATACTCCTATGCGGGAGGCGTACTGCGAGCTGGAGGATGAAATTCGGAAAGCGTTGAAAGCTCACAGGGGCAACCGGTCAGTGCTGAGCACGATGCTCAACACTCTGTTGCTATATCCCGATCACCCATACGGGATTGGGACACTGTACGGTACCGAGTTCGATCCTGAACTCAAGCGCAGGGTCCGATTCGTCATTGCAGAACCCCGTGAGCTTCCCGAAGACCGTATCTATTCCAAAGAACGCAAATTGATCGAGGAGATCAAGAAAGAGCTGGCGGAGGGACGGCGGTGTCAAGTCTTTGCCGTGTACACGCAGAAGCACGACGTTACAGCCCGACTTCAACGAATCCTGAGTAACGAAGGGCTCCGCACTGCAGTTTTGAGAGCGAGTGTGGACACGTCCAAGCGCGAGGCCTGGTACGCCAGACAAGTCAAAGACGGAGTCCAGGTCGTGATCTGCCATCCCAAGCTGGTGGAAACAGGTCTCGATCTGCTGGACTTCCCGACCATCATCTTCTACGAGTCTGGATATTCGCTACACACTCTACGGCAGGCGAGCCGCCGGTCCTGGCGAATCGGGCAGCGACGACCTGTGCGTGTGAAGTTTCTTTGCTCTGAGGGGACCATGCAGACTTCGTGCCTTCGCTTGATGGGGAAGAAGCTGCTCGTGGCTCTTACCATGGAAGGCAAGTTCGCCGGAGAGGGACTGCAGAGCATTGATGAAGACGATGACATGCTCTCGGCGATGGCGCGGGAGCTGGTCGAAAGGAATGGTATTGGCGAAACCGCTGACGCCGTCTGGAAAGCCCTCAACACGGAACATCAAAAGCTGTTTCCAACGACGTCTGGTTGCGGCGATGATGCCCCTTCCCCCGAACCGCCGGAAATTCTGCTGGGCACGCAGTATGACCCCGCCGGGCTTGTCGAAGGAGCCATCGACACGGGTCCCGTTGTCGTCTTCGGGCGGCGACCGGAGTCGTTGTCAGGTAGAAGGCGACGCGGGAGGCCAGTTGTCCCGGAACAGGCGTCGTTGTTCAGCCCAAGTTGACGCCATTAAGAAACGGCCGTTGGTTTCGTCGACACCTTATTACGCCCAGTCTTCGGGTGGCGATTTGATGCCCCACACATTGCCCGGCTCATCCAGCGCCAATCCCAGCAGCCACAACTTCTCATACTCTCCAATCGAGATAGAGTTCACTACCCGCGCGGTGATGTTAGTCCTCACGGGAAGACCCTCCAACCGAACTGCGGCTCCTATCTCTAGCGGACGACGGGTCCGTACTGCACATCCCTGTGGGTTCACGAGGATTGCGAGACACGGCTCCGAGAACGGGTGAATCGGATCCAGACTGGTGAGAGTAATCGGAATCTCGCAAGGAATTCGAGTACCGCGCCGGACTGCCCTTTGGTTGGAAAACGAGCTCAAGTTCAAGTTTAACAATTCATGACGGCAGGTCAAGGCGCGAACGCGGCCTTCAGGGTCCGGCCAGGGCCGGACCTAGAACTCGTTTCAGTCCACACTGCACATTCTTACCCGCGAACACGGCGGCGGCCAGTGTCGCAGCCGCGTTCTCTCCCACCTTCAGGAGTCTTATTTCAAATCACAAGGAGGAACAACTATGTCAGAAACTAGTACGCTCATTGGCTACCGCGGCCGAACGATTGGCCGCGAAGAACTAGCACTGGTGCCGACACCAGCACCAACGGAAACTCACCGCCCCATCCCGCACCACGAAATTGTGCAAGCTCTTGTCGAGACCCTCGGGTTTCGCCACATCGGAGTCGTGCACGACGAGTACGCAGTCTCGCCGGACGGCATGAAAGCCTTTGGGGTTCTCGACCTCGCGACCGAGATGGAAGGCTGCCGCTTTTCCATCGGACTTCGCAACTCCCACGATAAGAGCATGCGTTTGGCGATGACTTGTGGGTATCGCGTATTCGTGTGCTCGAACATGGCCTTCGCAGGGGACTTTACCCCTGTGCTTGCCAAACACTCGAAGTCGTTCTCGCTCATTGACTGTATCTCGGTTGGCGTTGATCGAATGCAGCGAAACTTCGAGCCGATGCGAAAGCAGGTGGAGGCCTGGCAGAGAAGTGAATTGACGGACGTCACCGCGAAGGTGGTGATCTACGAGGCCTTTGTCGAAGGCAGACTGGAAGCTCCAAAGCACCTTGCCCGCACCGTGCATGACCTTTACTTCGAGCCGAAGTACGAGGAATTCCGACCGCGAACGATCTGGAGTCTTTCGAATGCGTTCACCTCGGCATTCAAAGAACTGGACCCGGTCCCGCAATTCAAAGCGACAGCCAAATTGGGCGAGTTCCTGGAAGCCCGGTTTTCACAATCGTTCTAGCCTGCGCGGCGGCCTTCCCAACAAGCAATTCCCCTTTGCTGTAGACGACCCATGCGGGCGAGGCTCGCCCGCATGGGCTGAAGAGAGGAGTCACCGTCATGTCTGAATTGTTTCCGCTTGGGCAAATTGTGGCCACGCCTGGTGCGCTAGCTGCATTGGAGAGAGCGAAACAGCCGCCTACCTGTTTCTTGGCCCGTCATGCAATCGGGGACTGGGGCGCACCGGAGCCAACCGATGTCGCAGAGAATGAGTACAGTCTGATTCACGGATTTCGGCTGCTGAGCAGCTACCAGACGGATGCCGGCGAGAAGCTATGGATAATCACCGAAGCGGACAGGTCTGCAACCACTCTGCTGTTACCAGATGAGTATTGAACCGTCGCACCACTGATGCCCTCCGCCAAGTTTGCACCGGTGCCTGAGGCCAGCTGAAACGGACCAGTTGTAACCCGGTTTCCCCGAGTAGGACGCGGAGGTTCAAATCCTTCCCTGTGCCCCAGGTGCCAGCGTGTGCGAATCGGAATAGCAGCCTGTCTTAGAAACAGGTGTTTGAGAGTTCGAATCTCTCCGCTGGCACCCAGTCTTCCATGTGTCCGGGGGGCACTACAGTCCTCTCAC
>Ga0187880_1002507_pt1 | contig 14279 bp, 11 predicted proteins | sample June2016WEW_19_4_FD_132998 | JGI IMG/M metagenome (GOLD analysis project Ga0187880, IMG submission 132998) | Peatland microbial communities from SPRUCE experiment site at the Marcell Experimental Forest, Minnesota, USA - June2016WEW_19_40 | ecosystem: Environmental > Terrestrial > Soil >...
ATCGTAGCGGGCGATGGAAAGAAGGATGGTATTGATGTGGTACTGTTCCGCTTCCTGCTGCCAAACAGAAGAATCCGGCGAACTCGCCAGCAACTGATGCTGCCGCTCGATGCGCTGCATTCCAAAAAGCGTGTCGCGGCCGTCGATATAGTCACGGCGTTGCGGGCCGAGTGCCCAGGCAACGTAGCCGCCGGCGTTGTACGCATTGAAGACTTCTCCCGGAAGCTTCTCTGTCTGGATGAATTCGGCGGCACGTTGCGGGAACCACCAGCTTAAACCCGCCCCGAAGGTCGCACTGTCGGTGTCGCCGCCAAAGTAGTGACGGTTTGTAACAAGATCGAAGGAGCGCGCAAAGGCGAACCCTGCGAAGAGGAGCACCGCCGCGACAGCGGCGATCGAACGTATTCGCGAAGGTCGAATATGAGCACTCAGGCGTAGCCCCGCATCCCACAGGATGGGCCCGCCAACAATGACCAGCACGCAGGAGAATACAGCGCCCATGCGGATATGACGCACAGGCGGATAGACTGCCGCGAATAACAGAATTGCCGCCCCCAGCTGAGCGCGAAACAAACCCAGCACGGCGGCGGCCACTGCTATGGCGAGCAGCAGATAGAGAGCGCCACGGATATCTTGCAACGGAAGTGCCTGGCTGAAGGCGACCCAATTCAGAGGTAGTTTTGTCCACTCCGCGATCGACACCTCCTGGCTTCCCGAGGCACGCTCTTGCAAGAGCAGCGCCCGATAGATTCTCCATCCCCAAGGGTTGAGCAGAGTGACGACGGCTGTGCACAACAGCCATCCTGAGGCCCGGCTCAGTCTCTGCATGGCGGCACGGCGGCGCCCCTCACCCAGAACCGTCTCCGACAATTCCACGCCGGCATAAGCGAGCATCAGCGCCAGCCCGGCGACAAAGCCGAAATGAACATTGACCCAGCCCAGCATCAGCAGCGGCAGTAACCACAAACGAGCTCGCCCCGTCTGATAGTTCTCCCAAAGCAGCGACAGAAATGCCGCAAAAAGCACGACGCTAAACGCGTCGGCGCGCGGGGGGGTACGCGAGGCGATGAGAGGCACGGCGAGAATGGCAAGGCAGGCGCTTAACGGATTTCCCCGGCGGAGCAGTAAAGCAACGGTCCCGACGCAGGCCGCCGCCCCAATCCAGGAGAGTAGCGCGTAGCCTCCCGCGAGGAAAGCAAGGTAGAAAATCACTCCCGCTGCGACGGGATAGATCCAGGGTTGTCCCTGCACGGTGTAGGAAAGCACATCGACGGAAGGCACTTGATGGTGCTGCACCACCCAGCGTCCGGTTGCCAACTGCCAGCCGGTATCATAGTCATCGAGCGTGCGCAGGCCGGCCAGAAATGCGTATGCCAGGGCAATGCAGGCGAGAACCAGAAACCAGCGCCGCTGGAACGCACCATGATTGGCCGGCGCCGAAGCAGTCCGGTTGTTCATTCCCGGGCGTGTGACTCCTCTGGGTTCAGCCTGCCTTCCACGTTTTTTGTCGAATTTTGGCATTGGTTGCGCCTGGTACCCCGATCCGGATGACGGCCAGCATCAATCTACACTCTGTTTTCTTTTGAATACATCGATAAACGATCGCGACCGTGGCTGATAACTTTGGACAGCGTCTCCCCAAACATATTGAGTCGGCTCGTTCATATCTGCCATTCCGACCTTTTCGTACTGGCTGTGCAAGTACACACTAGCCCAGGAGAATATCAGCCTCTCCGAATTCGGCAGCTTGCCGAACGACATCGGCACATTGACGAACACCACAAACTCAGGCCGAGCGGCTTCAATCTCAGCGATCATTTGCTTCTGCATCTGCAAGGCGTACGGTTGCGACTCCATCAGACTGTAGGTGTAGATGTATCCGGTCGCCGAATGCCGGTGTGCGTAGAAATAGATCTCCGGCTCGGAACCCAGAACGGCGATTCGAGCGCCTGGGGAGGCATGGCTTCTGAGATAGTCCCCGATCTGCAACGCTTCGGGAAAGGGATTCGCGACATACACCGTCTGGCACGCCGTTAGCGGATCCATGGTAAAGAGATAATCGCGCTGCAGAAAGATGGAGTCAGCAAACGCTACCAGAAAGACGAGCACAGGCAGAAATGACCACGCTCGGTGCCGGCCCTCAAGAAGGCGCTGCCTTGCCGCACTCACCGCAACTCCCGCCAGCAGCGCTACCGCGGGCAGCATCAGGATGAAATAGTGCTGACGGAAGTAGAACCCTGGGCACACCGCCAGGAAGGAAAAGAGAATGAACCCTGCAAGGAACGCCCAATGGGCCCGCGCTTTACGATTCCACCAGAGCGCACTGAAGCCCACTCCGGCGATGGCCCAAATCCAGAATGCAGGCTTCACCACCAGGGCAGCGTTCCACCGGAGTAAAAAGAGACCATACCCGATCCCCATTATTGAGGCGTACTCTCGGGCATATTGGAACGTCCAGAACCAAAACTTCTGAAAGCTCCCCGCCGCGAAAAAAGCAAGGCAAGTCACTGCAAAAGGCAGGACCGTCCCAAGCACCAAGGCTCCAGCCTTCGGTATCAGGCCTCGCCAATCAAGGCGGCCATCCCGGTATTGACTCTTTGCCAGATACACGCCGCCAAAAACGGCGAACAGAATCCCGGGCTGCTTCATCAGGAATGCCAACCCCAGCAGGACTCCACTGCAAAAGAACAGCCAGATGCGTTTGGCGTCGATTGCCATGAGCAGGAGCAGGATGCCGCCCAGCGCCGGAAGCACGACAAAATGCGTAGCATGCCCGGCGAAACCCACCACCGATGGACTGGTGGACAGCAGCGCGTAACTCGCGGCAGCAACCAATCCAGCGAGCGGGCCGAACAGACGCCGGGCCAAAAGGAAAACCAGGAATGTGGTGGCGGCGTTGACCAGGAGCAAACCCAGATGAATCCCGCCGGGGGTTTGCCCGAAAAGCGCGAGGACCATGGAGTACGCCGCGAAGGTCCCGGGCAACTTCATGCTGTAAACGAGCTGGTAGGGAGGTATGCCCTGCAGCATCAACTGCCCCGTGTAGGCATATTCCCCTTCGTCCCGTTCCAGGGGGCACTCCCGCAAGTGGAAGCGAATCAGGGCGAAGAACAGAATCACCAACAGCAGCACTCCGTAACACCAATACTGCGTCGCGCCGCGCTTCATGCCTGGCATCATCAGTAATTGTTACCACATACCGCTGCGGGCATGGCCAGCCGCCTTGCTGCAGACGCATCCTCCTGACCTTGGGGAAAGATTCTCCTAGGCAGGTCAAAGGGACAGACTATAATTCCGCCGAGTAGGAGGGTTTGTGGTTTCTACCAGGGTCCAGCTTCCAGAACAGGTCCAATCCCCGCCGAGAGCGGCTCGTTTCACCTTACCCGGAAAGTCAATTGTAGTCCTCGGACTTGCCTTGTTGGCAGGAACGGCGGTCGTGTATCTACAGGTACATCGGCACCCGTTTTTCAATATGGACGACCAGGGCTATGTATATGAAAACCCTGATGTCACGTCCGGCTTGACTTGGTCGACTGTGGCATGGGCGCTCACCACCTTCGACGATAACAACTGGCACCCTCTGACATGGATGTCACACGCCCTGGATTGCCAGTTCTTCCATTTGTCCCCTGCTGGTCCGCACGATGTGAACGTTGCACTTCACCTGATCAACGTGGTGCTGCTCTTCTGGGTCCTGTGGAAGGCGACGGGCTATGCCGGCCGCAGTCTGATGGTAGCCGCGTTGTTTGCGTTGCATCCGATTAATGTCGAATCGGTGGCTTGGATCGCGGAGCGCAAGACCATACTGAGCATGTTGTTTTTCCTGCTTGCCTTGGGCGCTTATCGCGGGTATGCGTATAAGCCGGGAAAGGCGCGATACATCCTGGTTGCGCTCCTATTTGTGCTCGGCTTGATGGCCAAGCCCCAGGCGATCACCCTGCCGTTCGTTCTCCTGCTTTGGGATTACTGGCCGCTGGCCCGCCTTCGTGTGGGCAGCCGGCAATCTGGTTCTCTTTCGCAAACGGATATCCCGTCCAGAAGCCTGTACCAGTTGGTCCAGGAGAAAGTTCCCCTTTTTGTTATTTCCCTGATCGACGCCTACGTGACCATGAAGGCGCAAAAAGTGGGCCGTCCAGTGTATTGGCCGTTTACATTCCACATTCGCCTGGAAAATACGATCGTGTCCTACGCGCGCTATGTGCAGAAGATGTTCTGGCCCTTGAAGCTGGCGCCCATGTACCTCCATCCGGGCAACAGCATACGGCTCTGGCAGGTATTTGTGGCCCTGGTTTTCCTGCTGGGTGTCTCAGCGCTCGTGGTAGTTTTCTGGCGTCGCCGTTATCTCGCCGTAGGCTGGCTGTGGTTTCTGGGAACCATGGTGCCCATGATCGGCCTCCTGCAGGTTGGAAGGCAATCCATGGCCGACCGCTATGCTTACCTTCCGTTTGTGGGACTGTTCATCATGGTCTGCTGGAGTGCAGCCGATTGGGCCCAGGCCCGGCATCTCCCTGCCGCGTTGCTGCCGGCGCTCAGCCTCGTTGTATTGGCCAGTCTGGCGGTGCTCACCTATCGGCAAGTTGGCTACTGGGCCGACCCCGTGCAAATCTGGACACACACGACGCAAGTCACTGATCAAAATTGGTTTGCCAACGGGCAGGTGTGCATACTGATGTTGAATAAAGGCGAAATCGAGCGGTCGGTTCCGTATTGCGTCACGGCCCTGGCGATCAATCAAGAGTATCCAGTCGCCAATCTCGGCGTCGCAATGTACGAACATGAAACTGGCCACCTGCGGGAGTCTATCCCTTATTACGAGAAGTATCTGGCGTCACCAGACGAGGATAAGGATCTGCGCTACAGGGCTTTGGCTAACTTGGGTCACGTCTATCGCAGACTTGGGGATACAGACCGCGCCCGGCAATACTTCGAAGCGGCGGCAAGAGTGGCCCCCCTCAGGTAGCCCGGCCACCACTTTCCGCAGCTAAACAACGAGCTTGGGTTCGGTATCGGACACAAAACTGGATTGTCGGAATACGGCCAAACTATTGAAAGAAAGCAGGCTACGTGGAAATGAGGCGATCCACTTTGCAGGGAAATTCCCTAGAACAATGTCGCAAAGAACTGCACACGGGAGGTTCTCAAGTGACGGATCTACAGGGTTTACGATGGCACGGGAATTGCTCTTCTATCGGTAGCCTCTCTCGCTATGGGGCTACCCAGTGGGTTTATTTCTGATTTGAACCTAAAGGAGGGTTCGATCCTTGAAAACGCGAATCGCTTCGCTAACACTACTTACAGTTTGCTGCCTGCTGCTGGCTGTTGCTCCGGCTATGGCGGACACTCTCTATAACAATGGCACCTTCAATGGCAATACAGACGCTTGGTCCATTGATTACGGCTTCGCCGTGAGTGACTCTTTCACGGTTTTAAGTGGCTCCACCATCCAAGACTTCCATTTGGCGTACTGGACTGCCGCGGGTAACCAGCTGACGTCCGTGGACGTGGCTTTCGGGTCTGCGTCGTTCGGCGGAACCTACAACACCTATGGCGTCTCCAACACCACCTTGCTGGGAAACAACAACTTTGGTTTCGCAGTCTACCAGTCCGACCTCACGTCCGGCATTAGCGTTCCATGGTCGGGCGCGGGCTATGTGAGCCTGCAGAATGCCTGCACCGCTGGCGGCTGCTCCAGCGGCGAGGCTCAGATCTTCTGGGATGAAAACGGCGGCGGATCCACGGCCTATGAGAACAGCCTGGGCTCGATTCCTTCGGAAGCGTTCACGCTGACCGGATCGACGGGTACCACCACCACCACCACCACCACGACCGGGACGACCCCTGAGCCCAGCAGCATCATGCTGTTCGGTTCTGGCATCCTCGGCCTGGCGGGCGTACTGCGCCGCAAGCTGACTCGCTAATCAATCGACCCTTCCCCCAGGTCCTAATCGGAAGCCGGAGCCAAGTGCTCCGGCTTTTCTCATGTGCAATCCACTTGTATGGACCCGGGCGTGGCCGGGCACACCGACTGCTTCCGTAGCGACTGCGCCAATTCTCAAACTGCTCTAGGAACTCTGGGGCGGCGCGGATTGCGTTTCGCCGTGGTCGAACCAGCGGAAAGAGCCGCCAGAGGTGCGAGCCTGCTCACCCGGAAAGAGTAGTTGCGCCAAACCTCGGTTCGGGAGAAAATGCGTCAGCTTCGGGCCCTGCTCTCAGGTTGTCGGAGCCGGCTTGACAGAACATCACTGGACCATCCCAGGCAGCCATGGAACCGCAAATGAAGCTGGAAGCAGAAGCACACGCGACTGAAGCAGGCAGGAGTTGGCGACCTTCCACTCGCGTCGCCTTTCGATTTTTGTTCTCTTATTTTCTCCTCTACATATTTCCGGGAGCCGTGGGGGCCCTGGGCTCGGGCATGCCCAACAATGATGCCTATCGCCGGATGTGGCACGCCATCGTGCCTTGGGTCGGCGAAAGTCTGCTTCACCTGCAGGGCGACATGAGGGAGGTCGCCAACGGCAGCGGCGACCAGCTTTACGATTATCTTCTGCTGCTGTGCCTGTTGGTGGTGGCTATGGTTGCCACGGCAATCTGGTCATGGATTGACAGAAAACGGACGAATTATGACCAGCTCTACGAATGGCTCAGATTGTTCATTCGACTGACGCTGGCGGTGGCGATGATCAGCTACGGCGCCAACAAGTTGTTTCGGATGCAGTTTGCACCCCCGCCCCTGTATCGGTACGTGGACTACTACGGCAACTCCTCACCTATGGGTCTCCTGTGGACTTTCATGGGGATGTCGCGGGCGTATAGCCTTTTCGCCGGAATCGCCGAAATGGCGGGCGGACTGCTTCTGATTGTGCCTCGCTTCACCACGCTGGGAGCGCTGGTGACCTTTGGGGTTATGAGCAATGTGTTGATGCTCAACTTTTGCTACGACGTGCCCAGGAAGATCTACTCGACCCATCTGGTGCTGATGGCGTTGTTCCTGCTTCTTCCCGACGTACGAAGGCTGATAGATTTCTTCATTCGTAATCGCAGGACAGAACCTTCGCCGACCACTCCGCTGCTAAAAGACGAGCAACTCAACCGCTGGGTCTTGCTCTTTCAGCTTGGGATCGGAGCAGTCGCCCTGGTGTATTGTTTGATTCAGGCGCACGGGGATGCAATCAAGAATTCCACGTACTTGCCGGCGCCCATCCGCGGAATCTGGTCCGTGGATGAATTCGTGCTTGATGGCACCCTGCAGCCTCCGCTGCCGACAGATACAGGCCGCTGGCAGCGCGTCATCCTCGACACCCCCGACGATTTCTCCTTCCAACACATGGATAGCCAAATCGATACCGTTTCTCTGCAATTTGATCCGGCTAGAAGGACCCTTACTCTGACTTCCTCTTCGGACCCGCGTTGGAAAGCGAGCTTCACGTATGAAGATCCGGAGCCTGAGCGCATGGTCCTGTATGGAGACCTTAACGGGAGCCATGTGAAGATGAATCTGCACCGAACCGACATGGACCAATTCCTGTTGCTAAACCGCGGTTTTCACATGATCAACCAGACTGTAGAGAACCGCTGAAGCAGGAGGAGACGTTCCCTCCGAGATTGTCCCGTTCAGTAGTACCACACCTGATTCGTGCCCGCTGATAGACCTTTCTGCCGGTTTTTGCATATTCTGCAAGAAGATAGTTGCAACTATTGTTGTGCATCTGTAACATCGGGCAGCTACATGCGCTCTTCTACCACTAGTTACGCATCCCGGATCCATCGTTTCCGGCTGCCGCGGGTTTGTGTGCCAGTAGTGGGCTCCGACGCCGCCACCATGATCGAACGGGCCGAGTCGGTGGTTCGTGATAACCCTTTTCTAGAGTTAAGGTTAGACTACCTTCCGCAGCCAGCGGCAGCCCTCCCCAAACTGAAGAATTTTCTGGAGATGCACCCCGAGGCGACGGTGATTGCCACCTGCCGGCGGGCGGTCAACGGAGGCAAGTTCAAAGGCTCGATCGCCGCTGAATTGGCAGTCTTGCTGAAGGCGGCCGACGCTGGTTTCCCCTTGGTGGACATTGAGTTACAGAGCGCCAAGAGTTTGAAAGCGGACCAGTTGCGCGGCCTTAGCGACCGGGTCGGCTTGATTATCTCCTACCACGACTTCCGGGCCACCAAGAAGCTGGAAGAGCAGTTCGCCGAGATGAGCAAATATCCCGCCGATTTTTACAAGGTGGTCTCGACGGCGACCAATCTCTACGACAACGTGGCCATGATGAAGTTCCTGGAGGCGAATTCGGCCAAGCACGAGATGGTGGCCTTGTGCATGGGCGAACAAGGAATCATCAGCCGGGTCCTTGGGGTCAGGGCAGGCAGCATCTTCACCTTCGGTGCGGCCAAGAGTGGCGAAGAGACCGCTCCCGGACAAGTAACATTCAATGACTTGCGGGACATCTACCGCATCGACAACGTGGACGCGGCGACCCAGGTTTACGGGGTGGCGGGCGACCCGGTTGAGCATTCGCTCTCGCCCATCATGATGAATGCCGCCCTTCGCCGCGAATCTGTGAACGCCGTTTACTTGTCGCTGCACGCCAAGAGCTTGAAAGACCTGCTGGCCTGCGTGCGCGACATACCGATTCGTGGTCTCAGCATCACCATGCCATACAAGCAGGTGATCGTGGACGCGCTAGAGAACTCCGACCCGCTGACCCGTCAAATTGGTGCCTGCAATACCGTGGTCCGCAGCCTCGACGGCAAACTCTACGGCTTCAATACCGATGTCGGCGGCATCGTAGCTCCGCTGGAGCAGCGCCTTCACCTGGCGGGCGCCCGCATCCTGGTAATCGGCGCGGGAGGAGTGGCGCGGGCGGCGGCTTTCGGATTGAAAGCCAAGGGTGCCGAGGTCTTCCTCACCAATCGCACTCCGGAGAAAGCGCAGACCCTGGCGCGGCAGGCGAAAGCCAAACATTTGAAACGCGCCGACGTTGCGAAGAATACGTTCGACGTGATCATCAACGCAACTCCCGTGGGGATGACCAACGGCAAGCACTCCCCGCTGGAGGAAAAAGAGCTGAACACCAAGTACGTTTTCGACCTGGTTTACACCCCCGCCGAAACCAAGCTGATCAAGATGGCGCGCGCCAAGAACTTGCAGGTCATACCGGGCCTGGAGATGTTCGTCCAGCAGGGCGCCCGCCAATTTGAGATCTGGACGGGCAAGCCTGCTCCCATCGCCGAAATGGGCTACGTCGTGACCAAAGCCTTGGAACGGCGTGCCGCGCAGGAAGAGGCCGAACAGGCGAAGCCCGCGCCCAAGACTACAGCTCGCAAAGCCGCCAAGGCTTCCCGCAAGTAGCTTGGTGCCACAGGGGGTCGCGTCAGTCTCTTGGGGGACGTCGGCTGCGTGTCGGCAATACCAAGCCGGCAACCTGCAAGGCCTCTATTCAAGCGTAACCACTCGATAAACATTTCACTGCAAGTCGCGACTTCCCCGTTTTAGAACCACGTTATCGACTGGGTTACTCCCTTCCCCCTCCCTAGGCTACCCGCAAAATATTGAAAACACAGGGTTGGAAAGAAGAAATCCTTGCAAAATATTCCTGCGTAAGGGGTTACATATCAAAATATTGATAAATAAAGACTTAGGGAATCGATTTTACTCAGTCGTGGCCAAGTCCGGAGGCTCGTATTGTCGAATTTAATAACAAGGCGACCGGCTCTGTCGCTGCTGGGATGATGGATTCGGTTTTCAAAGAGCACTGGGTTGAGCCGATGCGTAATCCACACGTTTCGGCCCCGGCCATTGGGCACACTCAGCCCAACATACAAGCGTAGCTCGAACCCCATCGCTGTCAAGTTACGAAAGGGCAATGTTGGGGAAACGCTTGGCGCATCCGGTTCGCGTCCGACGTTTGCACGTTTAACCTGGGCAGAGCGACAGCCCGTCGCCAGGACTGCAATTTCTCTCCCTCTGTTTTGCGAGACCCTACAATATTCCCACCCCCCAATTCGTCTACATCCGTAGATGAAGGACGCGGCGAGCCTGGAGCTAATGACTCTCGAACAGGACCAGCGAATATCCGAGGTGGTCAAGCGGGAGCAGTCGCGGCTGCGCAACTTCATTCGCCGACGTGTGCCGGATCCGCTCGACGCCGAAGACATTCTGCAGGAGGTCTTCTACCAGCTGGTGGAGGCGAATCGCCTGCTGATGCCCATCGAGCACGTTACCGGCTGGCTGTTCCGGGTCGCGCGCAACCGCATCATTCTCTTCCGCAAGAAGAAGCCGGAGAGCTTCAGCGATGCTGCTGTGGCCACCGACGACGAAGAGTTGCTGCAGTTGGAGGACTTGCTGCCCTCGCCCGATGCTGGGCCGGACGCTCTTTACGCCCGCAGCGTGCTGCTCGACGAACTGGAGTTTGCGCTCGACGAGCTACCCCACGAGCAGCGCGAGGTGTTTGTCGGGCACGAGCTGGAGGGGCGCAGCTTCAAGGAGATGGCCGCCGAAACCGGCGTGAGCGTGAATACGCTGCTCTCGCGCAAACGCTATGCCGTGCTGCATCTGCGCGAGCGATTGCAAAGCATTTACGACGAGTTTACGAAAGCGTGAGGAACTGAATATGAGACCGAAAGTGAAGAGAATGATTTTCATTGTTCCGGCAGCGATCGTGGGGATGCTGCTATTTATCTTTATCGGCGGCGAAATCGTGCTGCACCTGTGGAACTGGCTGCTGCCGCCGCTCTTCGGCTGGCGCCTGATTACCTTCTGGCAGGCGCTTGGGATGCTGGTGCTGTGCCGCATTCTCTTCGGCGGCGTTAGTGGCCGCGGGTTGCATCGCTCCTACTCTGGTCGCCGCATGGCCGAGCGCTGGGAACGCATGACACCCGAAGAGCGCGAAAAATCCCGGCAAAGCTGGCGCGCACGTTGTGGCTTCGGCACGCCGGCGAGCGAGAGCACGGAGTCATGAGCCATGTCGACAGCGCCTGGGGCCTCAGCCTTGTGCTGCGACGGCTGGACCGAGCCAGAGTGGAGCGTCATCTCCGCAGGTCAAGATTGTCAAAAGACTCTTAGGCTTTGGGGTGATGTGAGGGTGGTCTGAGAGCTTTAGCTCTTTCCACTTTTTCGGGAGTGGGAGCGATTCGCGTGAATACGTCCTTTCCCACCAGCGTAGATTTCCAGTCGTCGTGGGGAGTCGTTTCGACGGTGAGTAGCCATGTAGTAAGAATGGTTTCCTCACCCGCAATTTCCCTCGCCTCGCCGGACCATGCGGTCGATGAATCGGTGATGCGCTTATCATTCTGCCAGACAACGACAAAACCGAGCGTACGTGCGTCATCCTCAGGCACACTAACGCGCCCGACTAGTTCATAAATTCCGTCGGCATCACCCACAGCAGTCTGGTACTTTCCGGCGATGGAACTGCCTATGACCCTGAGGGCCATTTTTGATCCCAGTTCGTTGTACCAGTCACCATTAAGATCCATGGCACGAGATTGTATCAGAACCGGGCGCCGGTCAGACGGCACCCGGCCGGGCCGTCGCCGTTATTTTGATAAGTACAGTGGGCCGTCAAACCGGTCTTAACACTCGTCCTTCAGTTTTTTTCTTGACAATCAGATTCTTGTTGCATACCTTTTCGGCAACCTCTCCGTGCAGCTTTCGCCACTGCAACGTGAGCACTGTGGAAGAAAAACGTCAGCCCAGAAGGTTTTATGGCCACTCCGTCACTGGGGCCAGAGGTCCCGCATGGCGCTGAGCACAAACGCAAAGCGCCCCCTGCGCAATCCCGTGTCCGCCGGTCCTCCGGTAACGGGCACGGCCCTCGACTGCGCGAACTATTACCGGTTGTAGAAATTGTCGGCGGCTTTATCGCGATCACTCAGGTGGTATGTGAGCTGCGTGGCGTGCCGGCGCGAGTCGCGGCTTATTATTCGGTGGTAGCCGTAGCTTTGCTGCTCGCCGTGGCCGTCGGCGTCATGTATCGCCAAGAGATGTTGGTCCGTGTACTCGGTTATTTGAACCGAGTCCCCAGCGGGGTGGTGTGGATGGTTGCATTGGGAGCGACCATCGCCCTGATTGGCGTAATGCTTCGCCCGAAAGACGCGTGGCAGGCGTGGGGACGCGATCTCTCGCACGTCGTCAGGGACTGTCAACAGCGCGGGGCTGAGTCGTCTGGCGAAGACAACGATCCCGTCGGGCAATGTATAGCCGCTGGTTTAAAAGGAACTCCTCCACCACATCTGGCCGAATCCGGCGTACCTGATACGTTTGCGCAGCTTGCACGTGATGTGCGCGCAGGGGTGGTTGTCTTTCAAAATCAGGAATTGACCAAACGGCTTAACGGCTGGTACGGAATAGACGAGCGGTTTGTCGGCATTGGTACGTCGCAGCCACAATCTACGCAGGACTCCGCGGCAGAACGAGTGCCAGAGTTCCTGACCCCGAATTATAGCCTCCAGGACGACAGTGTCTGGGTGTGGCGGCTCGACCCCAGAAAGCCGGAGGATACAAGCTTACCGATTTCCAAGGTCCTCCAGAGCCAGCCGACAAACCGCTCTAACTTATTTGCCCACTCGGATATGGAGGTGTACCAGAGAGCGCATCACGCTCCTAATCCGGTTATTCGCTTTGCGCTTCTGCAAGAGAGCCTGCAACCGGCTTGCCTGGGTCCGCCCCAAAGGCGACGCGTTTTCGCGAGTGCGCTTGATGCCATGATTGACAAGACCGTGAGCGAGGCTGAGGACTACTCTGGGTACTCTTTGCGTCCATTTCCTAAGAAGGAAGTCCTCTACATTATGGTGTTTGTTCCTGCTACCCCAGACCAAGCGGTCCGTGCCACCTGGACGTCTATCCTCGAAAACACCGCTAAGTGGACGCGTGAGCGTACCGTTTGCCAGTAGGTGAGAACCCTGGTGCCCTACACAGAAGATTTCCCGCGAGGTCTGGAGAAGGTCACGGGCGGCGGCTCTTGGGAAAAGCCTGAGATGTTCCTTTTTCGGGTTTAATGGCAGAAAAATGCATCCGCAGGCAAGATGCTGGTTGCGGTTTCCGGGGTAAAAGGCTTAGGATGGAAGGGTTGGAGGTGGTTCCAGGCTATCTCCGATTTTCAGAAGCTAAATCCTTTAGTCCCACGTTCGCAAGTCAGCATTCCCTCACACACAGCGGTTGTGAAACCGTGTGCGAGTACTTCCCAGGAGAGACTGAGATGGCGTGGTACGCGTACTGCATTACCGAGCAGCAGGGCCTACTTCCAGGTAGCGTCCGGGCCCGGCGTCCGGTGGCGATTGAAAATCTCCGCGGCGTGAACGACGCTCCGGTGTTCGCCTGTCCCAGCGGAGAGTTCGCCGTCATTGTAAGCGAGCATTCCGCTGCCCAACCCCTCAATCAACAAGCCATTCTGGACCATGCTCATGTGGTTAGTGAGTGTTTCCGTACCCTGACCGTCCTGCCCTTTCGCTTTGGCACCATCTTCGACTCCGATGAAGCCCTGCGCCGCGCGGTCCGGGCGAATCGCAAAACATTTCTGGAGACGGTCGCCCGTCTGCGGGGAAAAGCGGAGATGCATTTCAAGCTTCTGCTCAAGGATGGGACACTGCAGGAAGCGATTGCCGAGCTTCCCAACGGCGTAGGCGGCGAGTACCTCCGCAAATTGCGGGAGCAGGCTACACGCGACCGGGAGCGGCAGACCAAAGCTCGGGCACTCTCCATGCAAGTGCACAAGCTGTTCTCACCGTTGGAAGAGGACGTGATCTGCAAACGCACGGACTCCGGCGGCATGCTGATCGATTTTGCCCACCTCATCGATTCCACCTCCGTCCTGAAATATCAGAACCGCTACAGCGCTGCGACCCGGCATTTCAAGGATTGCCACATCACCATCTCGGGACCTTGGCCACCCTATCACTTCATGCCTGGGAAGCTGCGCACGGTCTCTGGCGGAAATTGATGACCTAGAGCAGGCACAACAGTAGTTAGTCAATCAGGCGGCCAGACGGCCGCCTTTTGAGACAGCCTCTAGCGGTACCTTCCCTGAAGCTTCCTCCTTCGCCTCTTTGAAGAGCGGCCCACGAGGGGTCGCTTTTTTATGGTGGAGTAAAAGCCGATCACGGGCTGGCCGGTGGGCATCCAACCTCTGCAAATCGGGGCTCTGGGAACCGAGCGAAAGAGGACGACAGTGTTCGTAGCAAGTCAAAATGTCCGCTTTTTGTAGCAAGTGAAATGTCCGGTTTTGATTCTTGGGTTTACTCATATAGCCGTCGTGGTCGCTGTGGGAAAGTGGGAATTCCGCGCACTTTGC
>Ga0187880_1002509_pt1 | contig 14271 bp, 14 predicted proteins | sample June2016WEW_19_4_FD_132998 | JGI IMG/M metagenome (GOLD analysis project Ga0187880, IMG submission 132998) | Peatland microbial communities from SPRUCE experiment site at the Marcell Experimental Forest, Minnesota, USA - June2016WEW_19_40 | ecosystem: Environmental > Terrestrial > Soil >...
CAGCGGCATAGCCGACCTCTTCCTCGTTCACAACCGCCCCATCGTCCGGCATGTGGACGACTCCATCGTGCGTGTGATGATGGGACGCGAGCTGGTCTTGCGCCGGGCCCGCGGCTACGCCCCTTTCCCAATCCACCTCCGTTCTTCAACAGGCGATGTTGTCCTGGCCGTTGGCGCCCATCTAAAGAACACCATTACCCTCGCGGTGGGTCCACAGGCTTTCATCAGCCAACACATCGGTGACCTGGAAACCGACCAGGCGCACGAAGCCTTTCGCCGGGTAATTAATGACTTTCAGACCCTGTACGAATCCCGCCCCGCCATAATCGCTGCCGACGCGCACCCCGACTACCTCTCCACCAAGTTCGCCCGCGACCTCGTAGGGCAGGCATCCTTGCCTGCCGGTGGTGCGGGCATCCCCGCCCGCACTCTCCCCCGCCAGCCCCCTCAACTAATCACCGTCCAACACCATGTCGCCCACGTCCTTTCCTGCATGGCCGAAAATGAGCTCGAGCCGCCCCTCCTCGGCGTTTCCTGGGACGGCACCGGCTATGGTCTTGACGGCACGGTTTGGGGCGGCGAGTTCTTCCTCGTCACCGAAACCTCCTGCGAGCGCGTGGCCCATTTCCGCCAATTCCGCCTGCCCGGCGGCGACAAGGCGGTGAAAGAGCCTCGGCGAGTCGCCCTGGGTCTGCTCTACGAAATGTTCGGCGAGGCTGCTTTCTCAATGGCCGAGCTGGCGCCAGTAGCTTCCTTCTCGCCCGCTGACCTCGGGCTGCTCCGAACCATGCTGGCGCGCAGCCTCAACTCACCGCTGACCTCCAGTGTCGGCCGCCTCTTCGATGCCGTGGCCTCCCTCGCCAGCCTGCGCCAGCAGGTCCGTTTCGAAGGCCAGGCCGCCATGGAACTGGAGTTTGCTCTGGAAGGCATTACCGCCGCTGAGACCTACAACGTTCCCATCCGCTCCGGACACGCATCACGCACCACTCATCACGCATCACTTCTCCTCGACTGGTCCCCCATGATCGCAGCCATCCTCGCGGACCTGAAACGCGGCCTTCCCACCTCCCAAATCTCCGCGCGGTTCCATAACGCCCTTGCCGAGGTCATAGTGACCGTCGCGAAGCAGATCGGCCAGCCACGCGTCGTCCTTTCCGGCGGCTGCTTCCAGAACCGTTATCTGACCGAGCGCGCCGTCCAGCGCCTGCAGGAAGCGGGCTTTCGCCCCTATTGGCACCAGCGCGTTCCGCCCAACGACGGCGGCATCTCCCTGGGCCAGGTCGTTGCCGCACTCCGCCAGACCGCGTCGGCGCGGCCCGGCTGAACAGTCGCCAAAGCGCCCGTCTGTGCGCTTGCAGCCGAGACGAGCAACACTTATCCTATTTGAGGCATGAAATCAGCCGCCAGTCCGCAAGATTCTCCAGCTCGGGTGGTGGGTCATCGGCGCATTCCCGCCGACGGTTTGAGGATGTCTGCGGCGGGACGAAGCAAGAGTGCACGCGCCTGGGCGCAGGCCTTGGGCGGTATTCCCATCCCTAGAGGGGTTTATCGCTTTCGCACTCACGAGGAAGCCGACGAGTGGTTATGGCAGATGCTGACTCGACCACGCCGCTGAGCTCGAACGAGTGCCGGGAGCCAGTTCTCGAAGATCTCGCTGCCCTGTGCCAGGCGCTGATGAAGAGCGGCTGCGGCATTATGTATGCTGAGGCGAATCGAGATGCCACTTGGCAGGAGGTTCAGGGGGTCCGCATTCCTTTTGCCTCCCCAGAAACCCTGTGGCGCATGAAGCAGACCCCGAGAGAGAAAGATATCCCCGATCGCCTCTTTCTTCGCAAGCTGCTTGAGGCGCGCGGTGTGCAGTTGGCACCACCGGATAACGCTGGCCTCCCAGGATGGCTGCAGCGGCTGAAACAGTTTCTCGCTGCTGGGACGCGAAAGCCGTAATCCGGCGCCTGCGTCGGGGCTGGTCGCCCCATTCTGGCGCCTGAATCAGGTCCCCGGACAGTAACAGGCCTTCGCATTTCCCTGCCTCGCATCATTGCCCCGCTGCCGGCGCAAGTGTAGGCTTGGGAGCAATGTGTCTGGCTATCCCAGGTAAAGTAACCAGCATCAGCGGCGACGACCCGCTGATGCGCTCAGGTAAAGTCGATTTCGGCGGCATCCTTAAGGAGGTCAGCCTCGCCTATGTGCCCGAGGTGCAGGTAGGCGATTACGTCATCGTGCATGTCGGCTTTGCCCTCAGCCGCGTTGATGAGGCCGAAGCGCAGCAAGTGTTCGAGTATCTGCGTGAAATGGAGGAATTGAGCGACCCGCAAGATAGTGGCGCAGGCGTCTCGCCTGCGCTCCCCGGACCTTCACCCTCGCCGGCCAGTCCCCCTGCGCGATGAAATACCTCGACGAATACCGCGATGCCGACGCCGCCCACAAACTCGCGCACGAAATCACCCGTATCACCACGCGTCCCTGGTCGCTGATGGAAGTCTGCGGCGGCCAGACCCATGCCATCGTCAAGTTTGGCATCGACGAGCTGCTGCCGAAGCAGATCACGCTCATCCACGGCCCCGGTTGCCCGGTCTGTGTCACGCCGGTCGAGCTCATTGACAAGGCCCTGGAGATCGCCGCCCGGCCCGAGGTGATCTTCTGTTCATTCGGCGACATGCTTCGCGTGCCCGCCAGCAAGACCGACCTGCTCTCCGTCAAGGCCAGCGGCGGGGACGTGCGCATGATCTATTCGCCACTCGACGCGGTGAAGCTTGCCGAGCAGACCCCGGCGAAAGAGGTCGTCTTCTTCGGCGTCGGCTTCGAGACCACCGCCCCCACCACCGCGATGGCCGTCTATCAGGCCGCCCGCAAGGGTCTGAAGAACTTCTCCCTGCTCGTCTCGCACGTCCTGGTGCCGCCCGCCATCGAGGCTATTCTGGGTGCCCTCGACTGCCGCGTGCAGGCCTTCCTGGCCGCCGGCCATGTCTGCGCGGTGATGGGCTGCGAGGAATACATCCCCATCGCCGCGAAATACCACGTGCCCATAGTCGTGACGGGCTTTGAGCCCCTCGACATTCTGCAAGGGGTGCTGATGTGCATCCAGCAATTGGAAAGCGGCCGTGCCGAGGTCGAAAACCAATACAGCCGCGCCGTGCGACAGGAGGGCAATCGGCCCGCGCAGCAGCTTGTCCACGAGATCTTCCAGGTCGTCCCCCGCAAATGGCGCGGCATCGGCGAAATCGCCCAAAGCGGCTTGGGCCTGCGCGACGCCTACTCGGCCTTCGATGCCGAGCGCAAGTTTGGCGTGGCCGGGATGCGCGTCGAGGAATCATCCGAATGCCTCAGCGGGATGGTATTGCAGGGCAAGATCAAGCCACACGAATGCCCCGCCTTCGGCACCCGCTGCACCCCCGAACATCCGCTCGGGGCCACGATGGTCTCCTCCGAAGGCGCCTGTGCCGCCTACTACCGCTACCGCCGCGAACCCACTACCGCAGCAGCATAATTACACCGTCGACCCAAACCTCAACCTCAGAAGGAAATGCAGAAGACAGTAATCAGGCGCCAGGTCCGAAGCAGCACTGGCAGGGGACCGGGCTTGGAGCCTGCGCCTCCGCTTTCGGATTTCGGGTCTCGAATTTCGGCCTTCCTTCGGCCTTCGACCTTCGGACTTCGGACTTTCTAACACACCTCATGTCCACACCCCCCAACTTCACCCCCTCCTGTCCCTTTCCCATCCAGGACTACCCCCAAGTGCTGCTCGCCCACGGCGGCGGCGGCAAGCTGATGCATCAGCTCATTGGCAAGCTGTTCTTGCCCGCCTTCCGCAACCCGCTGCTCGAATCCCAGCACGATGCTAGCGTGTTCGACATCGGCGGCCAGCGCCTCGCCTTTACCACCGATTCCTACGTCGTGAAGCCGCTCTTCTTTCCCGGTGGCGACCTCGGCTCCCTGTCCGTGCACGGCACGGTTAACGACCTGGCGATGGCCGGCGCGCGCCCCCTCTACCTCAGCGCAGGCTACATCATTGAGGAAGGCCTGCCCATGGAAACCCTATGGAAGATTGTCGCCTCGATGCAGCAAGCCGCGCAGAAGGCCGGTGTGCAAATCATCACCGGCGACACCAAGGTCGTAGATAAAGGCAAAGGCGACGGCCTGTTCATCAATACGGCCGGCATCGGCGTGCTTGAGCACACCCAGAAGATCGCGCCCCAAAGCGTGCAGGCGGGCGACGCCATCCTGGTCAGCGGTGATGTCGGCCGGCATGGCATGGCGATCATGGCCGTCCGCGAAGGCCTGGCCTTCGAGAGCGCCATTGAAAGCGATTCCGCTCCGGTCGCCGAGGTGGTCCTGCAACTCCTCGGCACGGACATCGAAATCCACTGCCTGCGCGACCTCACCCGCGGCGGCCTTACCAGCGTGCTCAACGAAATCGCCGAAGCCGCCAACCTTGCCCTCCACGTCGAGGAGAAGCTTATCCCCGTTCGCGAGGATGTCCGTGCCGCCTGTGAAGTGCTCGGCCTTGATCCGTTCCAGGTCGCTTGTGAGGGCAGATTTGCCATCTTTCTGCCCGAGCGCGAGGCCGGAAGAACACTCGAGATTCTGCGTGCCCACTCGAACAGCGCTGGTGCGTGCAGGATTGGCCAGGTATCCGACCAGCGCGCCGCCAAGGTCCTGCTGAAAAGCACCATCGGTGCACAGCGCATCCTCGACATGTCCAGTGGCGAGCAACTGCCGCGTATCTGTTGAAGAACAAAACGAACGTTACGAACAGCGGCCAGCCCGAGAAGGCGCAATGTCGTGGCTCGAATAGTCGTAACAACTTATTTCACAGCATGTTAGCATCGACGCTGGCGTGTCCACTCACCTTGCCGTAAGCCACACAAGAGCAGCGTGCTACCAAATAGACAGTTCCCTAATAGTACCCTGATAGTACCCTGATAGTACCATAATAGTACCCTAATAGCCCCATGATAGTACCATAATATCTCATGGCTGTACGTTCCAGTGCGGCTGGCTTTTAGCTCCAAATCTATGCGTTGGCGGAGATCAATGGTAGGGATGGAGGCAGGTTGGCAGCCGGAGGCATAAACTCAAAAACCTCATTCTAACCAACGCAAAGGCACAGCGCGGCCCGTGCCGCAACCGAACTGCGCGAAGCGTTTGGAGTGCGCGGAGCTTGCTCCCGCTTTCGGAGTGCCGCCGTCCTACGACAGCGCCAGCAAGCTGGACGCACTCCTTACGCTTCGCGAGCCAAAGGCCCAAGGATTTCCGCAGGTAGCCGCCTTCACCTGCCAGGTGAGTCATCTGCCAGGGCGAGGCGGGACGCCCGGCCTACGCTTTGGGGACAATAGCGCTGGTCTGCTTGGGAAGGTCTTCCCAACCGTCGATATGCTGGTACGTGCGGATGAAGATGCGCGAGCCGGCCGGTATCGGGCCATACCGCGCAACGTAGAGATCAGTGATGTCGCTCACGCCTCCGTCCGGTTTAGGCAGGAAGCCGAGGATGTTGAAGTGCCGGGTGGAGGATTTTCCCGGGCTGCACGGGGCGGCGCCGCACACGACGGTGTACTGGGCGGGAGCACTGGGCACGCTGAGCTTGAGGGCAATCACCCCGCCGTCGTTGGTGGCCAAGAGATCACCGACCGGGTTGGTGCCGAGCTGCGGCAGTGGGGGCGGGGTGACAAACTGGCCCAAACCGAGGGCGGCGCGGGAGCAATTGATCTTAAGGAAGAATTGGCACCCGGTGAGCGGCACGGAGCGGCCCAGCCGTCGCTGGGTTTCAGCGTCCTGACCGGCGAGCGCCCAGGCCTCGCGCTGCTCCTGTTCTAGCGCACGCCAGCGGGGGGCGATGTGCGCGAGATTGGAGCGAATCCGCATTTGGGCCGGCGTCTTTGGGTCCTTGGGAATAACATACTGGCGTTGGATCTGACCGTACCGGGTCTTCACATTGACCGTGGCGCCGACCTTGCCGGATTGCGGGACGTCGAGTTTTGTGCTCATAAGAATTGCCAGGCTGGGCCCGCTGCGCCGTTTACCGTGCGCGCGCCGGACGCTGGGTTTTTTTACGGCAACCCCGCCAGCCCGACGGCTGATGGAACAATAAAACAACTCCAGGGCGCAAGTCCGATTTGCAGGACGCTCAGTTCGCGGCAGCCAACTGCGATAGGCACTCGGGCTGTGACCTGCTGCCGGGTTAGCAGCGGCTAAAGGCGGAGGGGCCTGAGGGGATTGACACGATTCGATGGCGCTCGCCGGACCTGCTGGCTTCGGCAGTCGGCAGGACAGCGGGAAGCTGCTTGCCATGTGGAGGGATGTGGGTTATACCCACAACATGCAAGTGCTGCATTCTGACAACCGCAAGCGCGTAACGCTCCCGGACCCGGCCCGGCCCAAGGATTCCTGGATCCCCGAAGTCGTCGGCCTCAACCAGATTCTGCTGACCCGGGTGGAAAAGCCCAGTCGGCCAAGGGCAAGGCTCCTCCGCAAGAACGGCCTGTTGCTTTTAACCTCGAAGCGTCCGATCAATTGGGGGGAAACCCGCAAAGCGATGGATGAATTCCCATGAGATACCTGCTTGACGTGTCGTCGTTGCTGGCCCTCCTGTGGGAGAACCATCTGAGCCATGCCCGTGTCCAGACCTGGGAGCGGGCCGAGGAATTGGCAGTGTGCCCGATCACGGAGCTGGGCTTCTTGCGGATTTCGACCCAGAGCTTTGGCGCGGACATGGACGATGCCCGCCAATCGCTTTCCGCTTGGCTGCACAAACGCCGCCCGAAGTTCATTCCGTGTGACGAGCCAGCGCTCGCAGGCCAGAAAGCTCCCACTGGCGGCAAGACGACGGATTTCTACCTGGCGCATCTTGCCAAGGCCCACGGAATGAAATTGGCGACACTCGATGAGAACATTGCGCATGAGGCGGTGTTCGTTATTCCCAAGGCACCTACTGTCAGTAGTACGCCGCCGCCCTCCGGCCCAAGACGCCCGCGGACTCCGTCCTCCACTTGAATCTCACCGGAGATGACATGAGTGTCGGGATCGCGCGCGGACCGGCATAAATGATCAGACAATCCATCAAGCGACTTTGTGTCTTCATCCTGCTGGGGCTCCTGCTGGCCGCGCCGGGTGAGGTCCTGAACCAGATCCTGGCCCGCAACGACGTGCGCGCGTTCAGGACCACGATGATCAGCTATTCCATTCTGCTATTCGTTGGATTCTTCGTGGGCAAAGTGATCGCTCTGCTCATCAAGCACCGGGCGCGCGCCATGATAATCTACTATCTCGGTTTCGGATCGCTCGGCCTGGCCGTCGAGTGGCTGCTGTTGGGGAATGCCCCGTCGGTCGATCCATTCCAAGTCATCACCCAACCTGGAATGTTCACGTTCTGGGGCACAATGCTGCTCGGGCCGCATTTGATTATGGATCCGGCCGGAGCGCCAGGGCTGAGACGATCCTTCATCCGCTTCTTCACGGCCTTTTCGGCGATCTATCTTCTGGTTGCGGCCATCATTCCCAGGAATCGTGGAGGTATTTACTTCGGCTTCATCATTTTCGCAGCCGGGAGCACGTGGCTGAACTACTTCTACGTAAAATATTTCAGGATGCTTAAGGCGAACGAATCCATTGTGCAACCGCCCGGGGCCAAGGCCGAGAAGGGGTTCTCCGCTGAGACAACATCCGATGTCTCCCGGCACCAGGGTTAGCGGAAAGTGCGGTGCAGAGGAAACTGCCAGAACAAATCGCAGCGGACGACGGGAAACCGCTTCTGTCCCACATCTACCTGCCGTTTGCGCCGGACTGTTCGAGGGCCTTGAGCATCTCCTCGGCGTGCGCGCGGACCTCGGGTTGCGCGTAGGGAAGGCGCAGCGGTTCGAGCGTGCGGCGGGCGGCGGCGGGGTCTCTCCGTGCCACTTGAACCTGAGCCAGCGAAAGGAGGTAGGACTGGTTCTCCGGCTCCAGTTGGATGGCCCTCGCGATCTGCTTCTCCGCCGCAAGCAGGTCCTCCCCCTGGAGCATCTCGAAAAGCCCCAGCAGATGATGAGCCGGGCCGAAGTCCGGCATCAGCGCCAGCGACTTCTGGAGTTCGGCCCGGATCTCTGCCGCTGTCGCGGGTTCGAGCCGGTGCATGTTCGGGCCGCCGGCGGCGAGCAAGTACTGCTTCCGGGCGTAGGTGTAGTGGGCGAGGAAATTCAGCGGGCCGAGTTGCATCGCCTGGCGGAGAAAGCGCACGGCCTCGTCGGGTTGCCCGCGCCGGGCGGCGAGCAGCCCCAGTCCTTCGTAGGGCAGGGGACTCCCGGGGGCAAGTTTCCTGGCCTGCAAGAAGTATGACTCGGCGGCCTCAAGCTGGCCGATGTGCAGGAGTTCGTCGCCGAGACGATAGCAGACCTCCGTGGGTGTGAGGCCGCGGGTGACGAAGGCGCGGGGCGTGTCGAGGTTCGGGCTGACGGTCAGTTCGATGGGCTCGAACTTGCCGCGCTCGAGGTAGTGGCGAAGTTGGGCTTCCATTGCCGGCAGGCTGGTATGGAGCGCGTTGGTAAATGCCTGCTCAGGCGATTGCCCCTGGCGGAGCAGGGGAGTCAGTTGTCGGAAATTGGCTTTGAGGGCGGGGTTGCCCCCGAACATCAAGTAATGCGTCAGCAGCCACGATTCGGCGTAGAAGATTCCCTGTTGCTCGCGCTCGTTGTATTCCGGCGAGTCGCGAGTCACGGCGAACAGTTCCTGCAACGGCAGGAGCGGCTTCTGCTCCAGCAGACTCACATGGTTGTCAATCGCGTTGCCGATGCTGGCGCGATGGCCGCCGCGCACCTCGAAGGTGGCATAAATCTCGGCCATGCCCTCGGTCAGCCACATCGGCCAGTAGGGCTCGTTATGCCGTAGCAGCAGGTGGGTGTATTCGTGAAAGATGATCTTGAGCGAACGGGCGTCGGGGCCGGACAGCGCGAGCACAATGAGGTTCTGGTCGCTGCCATGGTGGAAGAACGCCGTCAGGTTGGCGGGCTTGCCTTCGTAAAGCGGCAGGAACGGCTGCATCGCGGCGCGGTCGGGAAAGGCCAGCACGACGATCGGCGGCGAAGCGACCGCTTGCGCCCCGGCCAGAATGGAATACGCGTCGCGGAACTGCTCGAGGCGCGCTGCGAGCCGGGCGACCTCCTGTGTGTGGCCGCAACTGAAAAGTTGGAAATACGCGGTGCGGGCCTCAAACCAAGCTCGCTGCGTCAGGGGAAGCGTGTCAGGCTCGCCAACCGCCGCCGCCGCGGCCCAGGCCACCAGCGTCGTAACTGCCCCCAGCGCATGCCGGATCATATGTGAGCCGCTGGCCGCACCCGGGCACCGAAACTGACCACCACCGCCGGGCGCTATACGTCGCAGATCAGGACGCACTGCTTCAAAGAAGCCAGCGCGTCGGGCCGCTTGGGCACGAATTCCTGCGAGACGAACCCCTTGTAACCCGTAGCCACGATGGCCCTCATGACGGCGGGGTAGTAGATCTCCTGCGTCTCATCGATTTCATGGCGGCTCGGCACTCCGCCCGTATGATAGTGCGCTATGTATTGATGGTTCTCGCGGATGGTGTCGATCATGTCCCCCTCCATGATCTGCATGTGATAAATGTCATAAAGTAGCTTGAGACGCTCCGAGCCGACGCGCTTGCAGACCTCGACGCCCCAAGCAGTGTGGTCGCACATGTAATCCTTGTGATCATGCTTGCTGTTGAGCAGTTCCATGCAGACGGTGACCTTGTGCTTCTCGGCGATGGGCACCAGCCGCTTCAGGCCCTTGACGCAATTCTCCAAGCCCTCCTCATCGCTCATGCCCTTGCGGTTGCCGAAGAAGGTGATGATGTTCGGGAACCCGAACTCGGCCACCTCGGGGATGGCCTTCTCGAACTTGGGCAGGAGGTCGTCATGGTGCTCCACGCGGTTCCAGCCGTAGGAAATGCTGTCTGGGCCATTGCACATGGCGCAGATAAGCCCCGCCTTCCTCACCTTGGGCCAATCGCCGGCTCCCAGCAATTCGACTGACTCGAGTCCCAGGTTGTAGCACTCGCGGAAAAAGTCCTCCAAGGTCATTTTGGCCGGCTTGCCGTTGCCGGGATTGAGCAGGCTGCCATAGCACCAGGCACAAACGGAGTGGTGGATGTTGCCCTTGAGTTTGGGCCGGGCGGCATCCTCCGCGGCCTGGAGGCGGTGGGAAAGACTGGTCACGGCGGCCAGAGCAGCCGTGCCCCCGGTGATTCTGCGTAGCGCTGAACGGCGAGAAAGAGTCTGATTCATAGGCGCTAGATTACGCGAAGAGCAGCGCCGCGCATAGGAAATATTTTAGACAGGAGCACGGTTGATTGGCCCTGAACCTGTCTTCGAGCGCGGTAAGGACGCGTTCCACCGCGTCCCATTCATTCCGGGCAAAGTCAGGGCCGCGGTGGAACGCGTCCTTGCCAAATTTAGGGACGCAAAGCGCTTTGGCATGCCGAGGGTTCTCTCCCCGTTCGCGCCTTTGCGCCGTCGTTGCTTATCCCAAGTCCGGGATACCACAAAAAAAGGTAATCAATTGCCAATCCACGCACAGCGCATTCGAGTGCTGATGCTAATGTGAACAGCGGGAATTGATGAGGGCTTCTGCACCTAAAACCCGTGCTGAACATCATCGATTCCGGCTAAGTGACATGATTACAACGCTTTTAAATAAGAAGAAAAACCGGCTGCCCGGGATACTGGAGCACGCCAGCGGCGACAAGCGCTTCAAGATCCTGGAGGCGCACATTAAGAAGCATCAGTTCAAACAAGACGCGCTGATCGAGGTGCTGCACAAGGCGCAGGAACTGTTTGGCTGCCTGGAAGACGACCTGCTGCTGTTCATCGCCTACCGGCTCAAGCTGCCGGCCAGCCGCGTGTACGGCGTCGCCACCTTTTACCATTTCTTCACGCTCAAACCCAAGGGCCAGCACACGTGCGTCGTGTGCATGGGTACGGCCTGCTACGTCCGAGGGGCGGACAAACTGCTCGCCGCGGTTGAGCAAAAGGCGGGGATTAAGGCGGGCGAAACCACTCCGGACGGGCAGCTCTCGCTGCTCACGGCGCGTTGCATCGGCGCCTGTGGCATCGCCCCGGCGGTGGTTTATGACGGAACCGTCACGCCGCGGCAAACCGCCGACACAGTGCTCGAACATGTGAAAGGATGGACCGGCCATGGTAATTGATGACCTGATCGAAATTGCGGAGAAGGAACACGCGGCACGGAAGAAGTATGTCGTCCGCTGCTGCATGGCGGCGGGGTGCATGTCCTCCAACTCGAAAGGGGTGAAAGAGGGGCTGGAAAAGGCGGTCAAAGAGGCGGGGCTCGAAGCCCAGGTCGAGGTGCGTGGGGTCGGCTGCATGAAGCTGTGCTGCCAGGGCCCGCTGGTGCAGTTGGACTCGGCGGCCGAGGGCGCGACGGTTCAGATTAGCGCGGCGGGGCAGGGCCCGCTCTACCAGAAAGTCACGCCGGAAGACGCCGCTTCGCTCATCGGCACACTCAACGGCGGTAAGACGAAGGTGCAGCGCGGCGATCCGAAAGCTCCGTTCTTCACCGAGCAGATGTCGATCGTGCTGGCCAACAGCGGCTTCGTGGACCCGGAACGCATCGAGTCTTACATCGCGGCGGAGGGCTACCAGGCCCTGCACGACGTGTTGCGGGAGATGACGCCCAAGGATGTCGTGGATTCGATGATCAAGAGCGGGCTGCGCGGGCGCGGCGGGGCGGGGTATCCGACCGGCCTCAAGTGGGCGACCGTCGCCAAGACGGCCAGCCAGCAGAAATACGTTATTTGCAATGCGGACGAAGGTGATCCGGGCGCATTCATGGACCGCAGTGTCTTGGAGAGCGACCCGCACAGCGTGCTGGAAGGCATGGCCATCGCGGCCTATGCCGTCGGCGCAACCCAGGGCTTCGTTTACGTCCGCGCCGAGTATCCGCTGGCGATCAGCCGGCTGCAAACGGCGATCAAACAGGCTAAACAGCAAGGCCTGTTGGGCAGCGGCATCTTTGAGTCGCCCTTCAACTTCAATATCGACCTGCGGATCGGCGCCGGCGCCTTCGTCTGCGGCGAGGAAACGGCCCTGATGGCCTCGGTCGAAGGCAAACGCGGCACACCGCGTCCGCGCCCGCCGTTTCCGGCGGAGAGCGGATTGTGGACCAGCCCGACGCTGATCAACAACGTGGAGACGTTCGCCAATGTCGCCCCGATCATTCGCAAGGGCGCGGATTGGTTTGCGAGCATCGGGACGGAGAAGAGCAAGGGCACGAAAGTGTTCGCGCTCGCCGGCAAGATCACCAACACCGGCCTCATCGAAGTGCCGATGGGCACGACCCTGCGGCAGATCGTCGAGAAAATGGGCGGCGGCGCGCCCGACGGCGGCAAGATCAAAGCCGTCCAGACGGGCGGACCTTCGGGCGGCTGCATCCCGGCCGAGTCGCTCGATACGCCGGTGGACTACGACTCGCTGACCAAGCTCGGCTCCATCATGGGGTCGGGCGGCATGATCGTCATGGACGACACCACGAAGATGGTGGATGTCGCGCGGTTCTTCATGGAGTTCTGCATGGATGAGTCGTGCGGCAAATGCATCCCCTGCCGGGCGGGCACGGTGCAGATGCATGGCCTGCTGACGAAGATCCTCGGGCGCAAAGCCACTGCGCGCGACCTGCAGAAGCTTGAGGACCTCTGCGAGATGGTCAAGAGCACCAGCCTCTGCGGCCTCGGCCAAACCGCGCCTAACCCGGTGCTGAGCACGTTGCGCTTCTTCCGGGGCGAATACACCGAGCTCCTCCAAAAGGACACCTACGGGCCGAACGGCTACGGCGGCGCGAAGAAATCCGAAACCGCCACGCCGGGCGCCGCAATCCAAAAGTAACAATCCCTATGGCTGCCAAAACATTAACGATTGACGGTAAGCAGGTCAGCGCCGACGAGAGCGCCACGATCCTGGACGCCGCGACGGAGGCGGGCATTACCATCCCGACGCTCTGCCATTTGGAAGGCGTGTATGATGTCGGCGCCTGCCGGCTCTGCCTGGTGGAAGTGGCCGGGATTGCCAAACTGCTCCCCGCCTGCACCACGAAGGTGGGCGAAGGCATGGACATCAAGACCGACAGCGAACGGCTCCGCAAATACCGGCGGATGACGCTGGAGCTGTTGTTCGCCGAGCGGAACCATGTGTGCGCGGTCTGCGTGGCCAACGGTCACTGCGAGCTGCAAAAACTGGCCTATAGCCAGGGGATGGATCACGTGCGCTACGAGTATTGCTTCCCGAAATGGGAGGTCGATGACACGCATCCGCTCTTCGGCATGGACCATAACCGCTGCATCCTCTGCAGCCGTTGCGTGCGGGTCTGCTGGCATATCGAAGGGGCGGGCACCAAGAACGTCTCCGGGCGCGGCGGCAAGGCCCGCATCATCACCGACCTCAACCAGCCGTGGGGCAGCTCCGATACCTGCACCAAGTGCGGCAAGTGCGTCATGGCCTGCCCCACCGGCGCGCTGTTCAATAAAGGCTCCACGGTGGGCGAGATGGAACGTGACCGCACCAAGCTCGAGTTCATCGTCACGGCGAGGGAGAAGAAACAATGGATCGCAGACTAGGACAGGCGACCTTGCCATCTCTTGACTAACATGGATACAAAGCAACTAATCAAAACAAAGCTGGAGTCCGCCAAGCAGCCTCTCTTGCGCATTGCGACAGTCTGGTTCGGCGGCTGTTCCGGCTGCCACATGTCCTTCCTGGACCTCGATGAGTTTCTCATCGAGCTGGTCGGCAAGGCGGAGATCGTCTTCAGCCCGGTCATGGACGTGAAGGAATACCCCGAGCAAGTGGACGTGTGCCTGATCGAAGGCGCCATCTGCAATGAGGACAACCTGGAACTGCTCCACAAGGTTCGCACGCGGACCAAAGTCCTCGTCTCCTTCGGCGACTGCGCGGTGACGGCCAACGTGCCCGCCATCCGCAACCAGCTCGGCTTGGGCAACGCGGAGAGCGTCCTGCAAAAGGCTTACGTCGAGTCGGCGCAGCTCAACCCGGGCATCCCGAAGGAACCGGGCATCGTGCCCGCTCTGCTCGAACGGGTGATGCCGGTGCACGAAGCCGTGCACGTGAACTATTTTCTGCCCGGCTGCCCACCGCCGGCTGAGCGCATCAAGGCCCTGCTGGTGCAGGTGCTCAACGGCGAAGAACCGAAACTCGAAGGCCCGCAGCTCAAGTTTGGATAATTATGAGTCAACGTATCGTCATTGATCCCGTGACCCGCATCGAGGGC
>Ga0187880_1002511_pt1 | contig 14265 bp, 21 predicted proteins | sample June2016WEW_19_4_FD_132998 | JGI IMG/M metagenome (GOLD analysis project Ga0187880, IMG submission 132998) | Peatland microbial communities from SPRUCE experiment site at the Marcell Experimental Forest, Minnesota, USA - June2016WEW_19_40 | ecosystem: Environmental > Terrestrial > Soil >...
CGTGGTTGCAGAGCATCCTGTGGTTGGTGTCGTGGTTGCAGAGCATCCTGTGGTTGGTGTCGTGGTTGCAGAGCATCCTGTGGTTGGTGTCGTGGTTGCAGAGCATCCTGTGGTTGGTGTCGTCGTCGTCATTGTCGTTGAGCTTGACGACATTTGTGCGACTGCGCCCACTACGCCGAAGACTGAAAAAGCAACCGCCGCTACTACTAGAACGGCAGCCATTTTCCTTGCAGCCATTTTCCTTGTAGCTGTGCCTCCTTTCTTTTTGGGCGGCGCTTCCATTTCTGGCGAGACTTGTATAACGAATGGCATTTTTTCCATATCTGCACCTCTTTTCTTTTTGGGCGGGTTTTAGCCTGCCCCACGCGAAGTACCGTGATGAAGCCATTTAAAGGCTGCGGTCCGATACTAACACCGAGAGGCCGTATTTATCGCTCTCAGGCGTTGAAATGAGCTAGGAGATAAGGAAAGGTCAGAAGGAATACGCTATGCTATCCTAGCTCGGGCCTGCATAAAAAAGGGGAGAGTGTTGCGCCACTCCATTAACCAAACGCCACAGCCCCAACTCAAATTAGCAAAACTAAAACATAACACTCGTTTTTAAGCGGTCTGGAGTGAATTATCGCAGAAAAAAAATAGGAAGCGAATCGAGTTTTTCTTGAGAATGCTCTACGCACTGGCAACGTTACTTGCCTTCCTTGCCGTCTTGATACAAGTTGGGCTCATAGAGGGGAGCACGACTTACGCTGTTGCTCTTCTCGCAGTCGCGATAACCTGCAGCCGACGAATCTAATGCATCTGCGACAGTCCATCATTAACGGGTTCATTGAATCGCTCACTTACATTCGTTATCTATACATGGAAAAACTAATGACAGCCACTATTGTTGGTAGCGAGACAACGCGAAGAGCTGTGACTCCACACTGTTACACATCTATTTCAAGGTTGAGCAAATACGATACTGGTCATGCCCTCCGAATTAGTTGTCATGGGCGTCACAGACTCGTTTTTGCAGCTGGTGGTACTATAGATTGTAAAGCACAAAAACTAACGCTAGCAGATGCGAGACGCAGAAGACACGAAGCTCAGCAGCGCGAGTGGCAGGAATTCGAGAGGGCAGAACGCGAGATAACGAGGTTCGCGTTGACTTTGTCCGACCAGGCCAACCCGCCGTGCAGATGCGTGAAAAATCTGTGTCGGTTTGACTGGGCGGAGGCGCGGCGTGCGGTCGCAGAAACGAAGTTTTGGGACGCCTGTTGTACATGTGCGGAAGCTGCCCTGACTAATTGCGTCAAGCATATGAAGCAACCGGCAGACGGGGGTCACAAGCGGTGGTGATTGACGGTGAGACTATCACTGAAAACCTCCATAAAAAGAGCTGCAATGAGGCGAGTACGACCAAAACTGGTAAATAAGACGCTGCGGTATTCGGACTCTTTGCGCTCGCAGGCCCGACGATTAAGGCGGATTTAAACATTAGCCGCATGCGCTTTCAGCAGCGTCATACTTATCTCAATTTTGCGTTTCAATTTTGGTTGCAGGTCGCAAAAATCTTCTTTTTTAACCTGGCCGCAGGGCGCAGCTAAATCATAACGCTTAAGCTACCGACCCTCAGCGAGCTTTTTACTTGCTACGGTGTTTCAGTCCCCACGGGACCCAGATTGCTGTCTCTAATATTGCTACAACTGCAAGAGAGATGACGAATATCCCTATGTTTTGCAGTATGCTAAAATTACTGACATAGAAAAACAACCAGAGTCCCACGAACAGCAGCCACGCAAATGCGATAGCGATGCCGGCGAACAGCAACAGCGAGGGTGGTGGGACTTCCTGGCCCTGCACCTTGGGTCTTTCTTTTGTCCTAGAAGCTCTTGCGCTGCCTCCGCCGCCAGCCCCAAGGATAATAAGACCAATAACGTATCCGAGGTTATACCAAAATCCATTATTGTTGAGCTGGTAAAGCACGATAGTGTTGTCAAACCAACTGGCTATGAATGATAAGAAAACAATAAGACCTTGCCATAGACCAAGCCAAAAGTTCGCTGGCGCCCCTGACAGATTTCGGGTCGGCATTCCAACATGGTATACTATTATGTAAATTGCGACGGCTACTATGGCCAGCCCTATCAGAATAAAAAGTGGAATCAACTTCTTCATTTTTTCGTCCATAATTCCTCCTTTTTAGTATTGGAATGCTGTTATTGCGCAGCGTAAAGCGTTTGCCCTTTTATCATGGATTTCCCGTGACGACGTGCAAACGAGCAATTTTGAAAGTATTTGCGCTGTTAACTCCAGAACGGGGCTTAGTGTGTGCTCTAAAACTATGGTCTAAGGCGATGCCAAAATGCACACGCGCAGTCGCTCGCTTCGCGCTCATGATTGTTCATATGCCCACCCGTATTCGCGGCTTTGAAGCAATCGCACTTGTATGCTTTTTATAATCCGTCGCAACTGTTGACGTGCACTATCCGGTAGCCAGGCTTCGTGCACGCGGTCTTGCAGGTATTGATACGCTTCCCAACTGGTCGAGCACCTCCTCAAAAGTTTTTCGGCAGCCATATCGGCATAGTCGTTCTTGTAGTCTGCGATTTCACGGATGAGTTCATCGACCTCTACCCAATCATTGTTCATGGGGCAAAATGGTGGGTCTATCTGGGTAATTGTTAGCTAAAAGCAGGGCGAAAGTGTGGTAAGATTGAAAAACTTAGGAGGAGCGCAACATAACATGAAACGTATAACGCTAATCATTCTCATTAGCGTGATAGCCGCCATCTTTATCGCTGCTTCCGGGTGCACCTACACAACGGGGGGGCAAAAAATGGAACCCAAAACGCGACCCAAAACGCGTCACCCGTCCACATCCGTATACCTCTGCTCCCGCACCTTGTCGGTAACACAACGAACAGCCTCGTAGTCATAAGCAACCGGATTACCCCCGCAGTCTGTGGTCGATGAGTCCTTCTCTAAAGACCACGTGTGTATGCGGAAACACGCTACATAAGCACGAGCGAAACGCATAACCAGCAAGAGAAGCGCCCCAGGGCCTTAAAATCTAAAAAAGAATTAACGAGCTAAAAGCTACGGAGAGACCCAACGGAACGAGCTATGCTACCCTAGTTCGGACCTTTAGAAAAAAAGGGGGAGTAACGCAACTCCCTTTCAGTTTTAACCTGACGCTTGTGGGAACGTGAGCACAACGCTGTAGCAGACGATTGCACCTGAAGCCTGTCCCGCGCCAGCGGGATACTGCCCAGTATCGACTTGAGCGCCGGCGCCGCCATAGTGCGGACCGACGGAGCCTCCGGAAAATACGTCTCCCACTGTGCCGTAGAACGTCTTTGTTGTTAAGGCACTCTCGTGTGGGCTAGTGCCATTCACAGAGGCGTACCCGTACCCTGTATGATACTGACCCCAGTACACGTCTGCGTAAGTGGCGTTGTTGCCTTTTGCCTCGATATAATAGGACGCCGTCACGGTGACCTTGCACGGCATGTTTTTGATGGTGGCCCAGGTCGCGCCACTCGGGATATTGAGCTTCCAGTACATTCCCACTCCCGCGTCGCCTTCACCGGCTTGCGTTTGGGTCGTACGGATCGACGAGAAAGCGGTACCGATGCTAGTTATCTCGGAGTGCTTTATGTTTGCCCTCGAATAAGCATAGAAATCCGCATACTTGTTGTTGAACTGCCACGGCGCGTAAATATACGTCGCTCCTTTCTTGTAGGTCACTGCGACGGCCGGCGGCGAGGGTTGCGCGGCGGCCTTCTGCATCGTCACGACGCCGGCGGCGCTTAGAACCGACACGGCCATTATTACGATAAGGAATAATGCGAGATACTTTTTCACGTTATCACCTCCCTTGTGAGTTTGCGGTGGCGATAATGCCGCCGTATATTAAAACTGGTGAATCAAACGGGTCGAACAGCGATATAATAACTTAAGTGTTGCTATTTGGCTGCCGCTTCGCAAGCTTCAATAGGTAAATGGCTGCACCCTGACGTCGACCCTAAGCTGCGAGTTAAGGCGCAGAACAAGACAAACTAAGGTTGTTAACCACCCCGCGTACTCTTAAAAAAGTCACATGAACTTATTTGGACCAAGCATCGACCCAAGCACGGAGCGGTTTCGCAGCCTTAGAAATTCTAAACCGAGGCAGCTATAGTATAGCTAAAACGTATTTGAAGCTTTATTACAAATTTATTACGTTACGGCGGTTGCCCCTTACAGTAGATGTAGGAAAAAAAAGACAGCAGGGGATATGTGCCTTTTACGACCCCTGCAACACTTGTAGCTCCTGTATCCGATTCTGAACCTGCGGATAGAGCTCACCCTGCGCCGCACATCCGTTCGTTTGTCGCAAGAAGGGCGGAATGGAGTGTTGTTGTTCTTCCGTAGCTACCTACCCCGGCGGTCGTCTCTGCGGTTCCAGCCGACCTCTAGCCAATAGCATCTACAATAGGGCCTTCGCATCGGAGGATGAGGCTGTACGAAAAGAACCTTGATATGAATGTTATTCGGCGAAAACAGCACGCAAAAATTAGAAACGTCCGGGAAACGAGTTAATGGGTGAAATACTTGCCCTGAAAGGCTCAATTGTTTAAGTTTTTTGTATTCACACGAGTAACATACAGTCAGGGTGCAGTACGCCGCTTAGCAGCCAAAACCCATAATTTAATCTACCGCAAGAAATACAATCATACTACTTCTCCGCATGGTGACCGCCAATGGGCAATGAAGATGAGTTTACTCGTCGACTTATGGGTTTCGGTCTTACTGAGAAAGAAGCAGAGTGTTATTTTTGTCTTCTGAAATACGGCCCCAAGACCCCCTCGCCGCTCGCCAAATCCCTTCAAACCTACCGTGAAGATGTACACCGCACGCTCACCGCGCTTATTGAAAAGGGCATGGTGCGTCCTTCATTAATCTCACCGACCACGTACACCGCCGTGGAACTTGAGACTGCTCTTGAATCTGCCCTCAAAAAGCATGAGAGTGAACTCCGTGAGATGGAACGGCGCAAGCGTGAGCTCGAAGAGCTCTTCCGCCAGCAGCAATTCCGGCCCTCTGACGAGGTAAGCACGTTTAAGGTAAGGTGCTCAAAAATATTAGGGAAATCGTAGGTGAAGCGGCATCGATTATTATGTCAGCGACAAAGGAGTTTCTGTGGATAGCGCCCAAGGAGGGACTCCTCCTCGCCTCTATGTTTGGCATCAACGACGTCGTGAATGAGCTTGCCGAACGGGGGGGCACACGCGTGGCATCACTGACATCACTTATTCCATGATACCGCTTGTCCAAGAGGTCTTAGATATCGGCGAGGACGTGCGGCACTTTGAGGGATACCAGGGGCTCTATTTCGGGGTATTCGATAGAAAGCATTGCGTTAGTGCCATTAATATTGATGTGAAGCAGGTGAAGCTAGATGAGCCGGCTACTATGCTCTACACCGATGACCCCGCGTATGCCGGTTATCTCGTCACCACTTTCGAGATGCTGTGGGAACGGTCAGTTGCGGCGGGACAACGGATACACGAGTTATTAAAGCAAGGCCCTCCGCAGGACAACCAGTAGAGGCATCATTGCATTGCTAAGTCTTTACTAGCGCCCTGTCTTTGCGCGAAGGCAGTGACTCCGCATTGTTACGCATCTATTTAACGGTTGAGCGAATACAGTACCCGTTATGCCCTCTGAATTAGTTGTCACTGGTGTCAGAGACGCGCTGGCAGTAGGCTTAGAGATACTTGAATCAGCAAAGGAGGAGGTTGTCTGGCTCGTCCCGCCATCCCTTCTCTCCCTCTCGATAAGCTATGGTTTCGCTGAAAAAACCATACCCTTCATTCAAAACGGCGGGGTATCGCGAGGAATTGTTCAGATATCGCACGCGAACATTAAGGACGTCGAAATATGCGTGGAGAGCGGCGAAGACGTTCGACACAGTCACGATGGGCGTGAACTCTGGATGGTCGTTGGCGATGGGCGGCAGAGTGTTAGCGCGACAAACATCGGCATCGACGACTTTACGCTTGACACTCCTGCCACTGCCTTCTGGAGCGACAGCCCCACCTATGCACAGTATCTCCTTGACTCGTTCGAGCACGCGTGGTCACAAGCAGTCCCTGCAGCGGAGCGGATGCAAGAGCTCTCGGAGCAAGGGACAGAGCAGCGTTAAAGGTGTATTTTCACGATGCACAGAACATTGACAGGTTTGTGGGGAATTCGATGGGGACCGACACGTAACTTGTTTTTGGAGCTGGCGGTAGTATGAATTGTAAAGCACTGAAACAGACGCTGGCAGACGCAAGACGCAGAAGACACGAAGCTCAGCAGCGCGAGTGGCAGGAATTCGAGAGGGCAGAACGCGAGATAACGAGGTTCGTGTTGACTTTGTCCGACCAAGCCAACCCGCCGTGCAGAACCGTCGAAATTCGCCCTTAGTTTGACGGGGCGGAGGCGCGGCGCGCGGTCGCAGAAACGAAGTTTTGGGACGCCTGTTGTACATGTGCGGAAGCAGCCCTCACTGATTGCGTGAAACACATGAAGCAACCAGCATAAGGAGGCCAACAGGCCAGTGCGCTCTTCCAAGACCAAAGACAAGTACGGTACTGATAGAGTCACAGAACATTATGCTTTCTTGGCCCAGGCCTACTCGCAAAAAAAGGCAGGATGAGCGCGTCCGATGTACCAAACGTCCTGCAGCTGAACAACAACACTTAAGCTATCACGCCGCCGTTTTGCGCTTTTGATTCATTTTGTCCTTCCAACGCACTTTGTATGCCATATCTATGACCGTAAAGCGCAGTTTGAAAAAGAAGGGTGTGACGAGCTTCTAGGGCCGAAATAAGCATATATGCTTTACGCTGTTGGATTAAAAAAATAGTCTATCTAATGGCATTTTGTGCCCTCGAGAAGTACGCTTGCCTTGTATTGTCTTCAGTCGGGACGCGAATATAGCCTATAACTTCATGCTATGCCAGCTTTTCCTATGACTCTCTAATAAGGCACGACATGTCAGCCTCATTTTGATGGTCGTCTAAGCAGGCGAGGGCCAGCCGAACTATATCATCTTGGGATAGTTCCTGCTTTTCGGTCTCCTGTATCTTGAGTTTGAGCAGAGTAAGCCACTCTCTCGTATCCCTCGAGACGGTTATTGTCGTTTTATCTTGCACGCTCACCATTTTCACCATTCTCCTTATCCGACTTCGGCTATAAGGTAATGCTTGTAATTATGATAAGGTCAATGTATGTATCGTTGCGGATTGCCCAGAGGGCCTGCCCAAAAATCACGACAGTTTGGGCGGCGTCGATTAGTGTAGAGGCGCACAAATAGAAAGTATTTCTGTAGAGCTTAACTATTGTCGAGTCATCTCAAGACGTCTTCTTGGAAAAAAGACGACCGGCGGAAGAAAAGTGGATGAATAAATGAAAAACAGCGAGTGCATAATTTACTTTACAACGAAGAATGGCAGTGTGCAGAGCTTTAGAAAAGAGAAAAGCGGGTGGGTTCAGACAAGCTCGAAAGGCATTGAGCGCACATGCACCGCGGAGCAGGTACTATCGCACATCTTACCATACCTCACTTATCAGCAGAAGCATGAAAAGCTTGTTACTCTCAAAGTTGAGGTAAAAAATGACTGAATTTGCTGGGTGCGGCAAAAGATACGGGACTATGCGCAGCCGTATTCGCGACATTGATGTATGTGCACTTGTATCCTTTTGATGATTCGTCGCAGCTGCTGACGCGCTCTATCGGGTAGCCAGCCATCGCGCACGCAGGGCAAAGTCAAACGGAGCATAGTGCTCGGTACGCTACTCTCTGCTTGACTTCCTAATACGCACGTCATACTAACCTTTATATCTCATTTGTTGCACGTACTAAGCGATGTCGGACGACGTCGAATTAGAATTTATCAGACGGCTCCGCGACTTCGGGCTCAACGACAAAGAGGCGCTGCTCTATTACCACCTGCTCAAGTACGGCGCGAAGCCGCCGGTGGTCATAGTGCGGCACATGCATACGTATAGGGGAGGACGTGCACCGGACGCTTAACGCCCTCTTGGAGAAGGGCATAGTGGCCAAGTCGTTAAGCACGCCGACGGTCTACGTTGCAGTGCCCCCCGAAACTGCCCTTGATGCGGTCGTCTTAGAGCACAAGCTGGAGCAACGGAAGAAAGCAACACTTAAGCGAGAGCTGGTGGAGCTCGCCGAGGCGATAACGGTGGACGACGCCCAGTCAGCATCGGCTGAGGGGTGTCGCTATAGGGTGCTGAGCGGCCCGAAGCAGGTAGATGCGGCCTCGCAAAAGCATACCTCAGAAGCGACCTCTGAGATTTCAACCTTTATGCCTGGGCCCTTTTTAAACGTGTTCTTTTTGAGCGGTCAACTTGATATGGTGACCGACCTACTGCGCCGCGGGGTGCGCACGCGCCTCATAACAGACATCTCGCGCGACAATCTTGAAGAAGCACGCTATGCCCTTGAGCGCGGCGTGGAGCTGCGCCACCTTGAATCGTCAGGTGGTGTACAGTTTACTGTCTATGATGCTACAACGAGTTTTGTACTTATCAGATTCGACCCTGCGCGCTCTTTGTTCAAAGACACGTCACTTACGATATTCTTATGCGAAAGTCCCACCTACGCGCGACATCTCATGTATCACTATGAGCTCGTGTGGAAGCAGGCCGTTGATGGGGCAGAGCGCATTCGAGCGCTCGTGGAAAGCGGGCAGTGATGGCTAAGCAATAACTGGATTAGTATTGCCATTAGAACATAGCACTCTTACTGCAGAGCCTCAATAAACTTGCTTGCGAGGGCGCCGTAGAGCGTGTAGACTGTGCGACTTCTCATAGAATTTTGCCTTGACCACTCTAAGCGCTCGGCTTAATAGTTCGGAGTCGTTGCCCGTTCCCGCGAAAGCCACCGTTAAGTGTGACACAAACGCGCTGTCACGCTCTCCCACCCAAACGTCCTGTCACGCTTTTCCACACAATCCCTGCCTCACGCGGCCTTATGAAACTACTCTGAGCACTGCAGCTCGGAGATGAACATGATGGCAACGAATGCAACGACCATAAAAAACGGGGCCTGCTGGTATGGCCTCCACTTCGGCTGCCTGAACACAGACAATCCGAACTGCACAAAGTGCGAAAAGCGCCTCGCTCACGCCGTGAACAGCACGCTTGGCCCTCAGGCATCGGCATGGGTGCAATCCGTTGATGCGGCAAGAGCGGATACGCGTATTGGTGCAGGCCTGTCGGTTCACCAACTACTTACGCCGGCGGTGGCCTCGAAGCCGCTCTCGGAGCAGCGGTGAAACAGCAGGGAACTCCGCGAGATGCAAGCGTGAAAGCTAGAGCTGCAGGAGCTTTCGGCACAAAGCGCTCAAGCCCCCTCATACGCCCAGCCGCATTCGTGAGACTGATGTATTTGCACTTGTATTCTTTTGATAATTAGCCGCAACTGCTGATGTGCACTGTTGGGTAGCCAGGTTTCGCGCACGCGGTCTTGCAGGTATTGGTAAGCTTCCCAACTGGTTAAGCACCTCATCAAAAGTTTTTCGGCAGCCATATCGGCAAAGTCGTTTTTGTAGTCTGCGATTTCAAGGATGAGTCATCGACCTCAGCCCGATCGTTGTTCGTGGGTCAAGATAGTGGGCCTATCTGGGCTAATTACTAGTCTAAAAGTGGAGCGAAAGTGTGGCTAATTCGGAGGCCGCGCACGGCGTTTCTAAGGCAGTTCCTCATGGAGTTGTTGCGGCTGAAAGAAGAAGGGCACAGCTGGCTCTAATCGAAAAAAAAGAAATTATAAGCTAAGAGATAAAGAATAGATTAAAGGAACACTCTTTGCTTTATGTCGCTGCCGCCGTTTTGAGGGTCCGTCTGTACACCCTCTATTTGCGTCTGTGATGTACTGCAACTGCCGCTCCCTTGTGTTCTATGACGTCATCATCCTTCTTGTCATCATCCTTCTTTTCTCTGTGATGATGAACGGCTGCGGCTTTTCCCACTGGTCCTACCAAGTTTTTCACCCCCATTACGTTGTGCGATGTGTGTTGATTTAACTATTCTTCTTTTTTATAGCGTAAAAATGAAAAAAAGATAGGACGAGTAGATCCTGCAAAGTACTTTTCATGCCATCACCATACGTTTTGCAGTACTCTATAAATCAAGCCCTAGAATCAAAGGAAATAGAAAAAAGAAATAATTAGCTAGGAGCTAGAGAGATGGCAAATAGAGCAGGAGTGCTCAGCTGAATATGAAAAAATGGGAAAAAGAGAGCAGAGTATAGTAACCTTTGCGACCTCTGCAATCCCTTCGCGTGTCTGGATTAATGAACGGTGATTGTCACGACTTTGCTCGTCGAGTTCTGATAGGAGCCGTCGCCAGCTAACGATGCGTACTAGGTGCGTGTGCCGGCGGAGCCAAAGCTCTGGGTGACGCTGACTTGGCCGGAGGCGTTGATCGTGTTCGTGGTGTCGTTGTGGCGAACCTTGTTGAGGTAATGATAGAGGGTAACACTCTCTCCGGAGACGGCTGTTCCCCCGCCATTCAGGGACGCGTTGAAGATGGATAAAAAAAGAGACAAACACTCAAATGAAAAGATAAAACTCAAGACTAACGATGAGTCTGAACTAGCTTTACAGCAAGCGCCAACTGGTAATGAAGTTCAAGACTTCGCAAAGGGGCTTTACGAAGGGCTTAAGAAAGATCCCGATATTTGGCTTTCCGCGGCTCTCAAGTTCAAGAGAGCAGTAATCTAGCGCTCATACAGGTCGAAAAGGACGAAGAAGAGAAACCTCGAGGCGCTAAAGCATTAGCTGCTTCTTCACACCTTAGCCCCCCGCTCGTATGCAACGATCATCTCCAGCACTTTCAAGGAGACAACCTCCCTGCCGTTGGCAAACGAAGCAGCACTGTCCACTGAGGCCCGGCTGTCTTTAGCGCTTTGGATCCCGCCTTTCTCGCAGAACTCTTTGATCTCTTTAACGAGATCTCCGCACGTCGTTATTCCCTTCTCACTCCAGTCTATATTGTTCCAAGTAGCGTCAAAGATTCTTGTCGCTAACTCGTTCATGTTTTCAAACTTAATCTCTTCTTTACCATAGAGCTTGTTAACTTCAAAAAATTCAAGTGCAGCAATAATTCCTTTGGCAAAGAAGTCTTCACATTCTACACATGCCATTTTAATCACCTAGGCATACCGCATTGCAGGTTTTACATATTCTAGTACGTAATTAATTCCCTCTTCGAACCCGGCGTCCTTTAGTGCTTCCCAACATAATCGATCAAACATTACGTGGGCGGCTTCACAATCGTTTTCAAATTCGTAAACGCGATCTCCTTCTCTACTGTATATTCTTTTGCATCGTTCTAAAAATTCTTCTGGGGTCATTTCTCACTCACAGAGCTGGATACACTGGCGCCTCTACAATATCTTTTATTAGGCGCATCGTTTTCGCACTGTCTAGCTTACCTGACTCAAATTCTTCGATAAGCACGCTGATATCCAATAGTTTTTTCATACAATTGTCGTCAGTCATTTTTTAGTCACCTCGCCGTACTGCAGCAGTTCCTGCAAATATGCCATTCGCATTAGCTGTGGTTGCTCGACTAAATATGCTTTATGCGAATCGCTAGAAAGAAGAAGGCTGATTTCACCTGAGATCTAGTTACCAATAATTGCCTCATTCCGTTTTGCACTCAGCTACAACGTGTAAAAGCTCCTTTAATCTTCAATTTCATAATCTGCATTCTCTACAGTCGTCCCGTCACCAACGAACAAACTAAACACGTCACGTGATGCTAACACAAGTTAAAGTTGTCGTTTTGTTGCTCAAAGCCTCATCACGACCGCCTTCTTGGGTCACTCGTGAACGGAGCCCACTGCGCGTTCGGAAGTTGAGAAAAATAAGGGGCTAACGAGAGAGCAAACGAAACGTGCTACGCTGTCCTGGGGCGGTCTGTTCAAAAAATACGACGGTGATCCCGCTTGCTTCAAAGAAAGCGAATTTGCGAGGAGCCTCGACAGGGCTTGGAGCAAGCAAAGCTTGCTTCGGCTCGCTCCGCTCGCTCATTATAGGCCGCTACACGGTTCTCATCATTAAGGCGAATAACAGAAGTTGTTTCTCCTTGATGTTCGCTTGTTTCGTAAATACTCGCCTTTTTGCCAACTAGTTCAATGTACTCACTAGGCAAGCGTAACTGCGGATAAGTTCTGCTTTTACCTTTCACCTTGCCAACTTTAACATTGGCGACGTGTGTCAATTGGTTTGTCATGTGAGATGATTTTCCTAAGCTGATGTCAGGTTAGTTGCACGCTGTTAACGTTATTCTTTATTAGGTTTTAGCGCTATTCCAACTGGACAACTAAAATGTTGCGGGGAATCGAATCAACGCTGAAGTTGGATGAGTAAACCGTGTATGATATCATTTTTCCAAACATTCTCTTTTTAAACGCGCTTGTCTTCACTACTATAATCGTTGCTGTGACAGACGTGGTTATGTTTTACGTAATCTGGAGCGGAAGAAGACACTTAAACGCGCTGTTCGTCGTCGGAGCTATTTTTATCACCATGGTACCGTTGGCAATTAATCTCTGGGTCCATATTTATCCAAACATTCTCTTTTTAAGAGCGCTTGTCATCAGTGCTATCATCATCGCTCTGATAGACGCGGTTACGTTTTACGTAATCTGGAGCGGAAGAAGAAAAATAACTCCGCTGTTCGTCGTCGAAGCTATTGTTGTCACAACGGTACCATTGGTAATTAGTCTCTGGGCTAACATTTTATAGATATGTTGGTAAGGCCGTCAGTGACGCCGCAGCTAGGTGAAATGACAAAGAATTACTCACCGAATTTCTACTGTCTTAGCATAGGCCAAAGAAAGCGCTTGCGTAGTAGGAATGACGCTTGAGCGCGTGGAAACGCATAATATTATTTCATTCTACTCCGCGCCTGACGTGACCCAGCTGTGCTTAAGAAAAGCCTCTGATGTAAGTAATTGGAAGCCTCGACAGGGCTCGTCGCAAGCAAAGCTTGCTCTAGCTCGCTCCGCTCTCCCATGAAAGGCCGCTACACTGTCTTTAGTGCCAAAGCGAATAAGGAAAGCAATCTCGTCGTTATGTTCTTTTATTTCATACACACCGCTTTTTTACCAGCAAAGTCTGCGTATTGGCTTGGCAAACGGAGCTGCCGTTAAACCTTACTGTTTCCTTTTACCCTACCGACCTTCACGTCGGCGACGTGTGTTAGGTTTCTCATAGCACACAGATCTTTTTGTATCGTGCAGATCGGTTGCATAGGTTGTTGATGGCCCCAAGCGTCTTAACAGTTCAGATTCTGTTTCTATTCACCCGGTGAAGTGAGATTTTGCTACGGTGAATCTCCAGCAGCCCGTGGTTTGGCATCACATCATAATATAGGGAACATTCAGCAACTCGCATAGTACGCGCGTAGCGGCGCCGCACACTTAATCATTATGATTTGACCTCCTTGACTAAGCATCGAACGAAGAAGAACCCGCTGAGAAAGAGAGGGCACCAATTAAACGGCTGTAATCAAGGCGGTGGAAATAAGAAGGATCTAACGAACGTTTGATCTTTCGAACGTATTCATTTTTTGACCACTTCATGGTTTGAGCACCTAGCACAGTTTCCACGGTCACACGCAAACCGGAGCTTTTATCGTTTCTTATGAATACAAAAAGTCCTGTTTAGTCGTTTTAACGGGCCCGCTGATTTCCTCTTTGTCAGGATGTTCAAAATGCGTCGTCAAAAAACAAATGTAACCCAAAGGCACCCGATTGCATCCGATGTTCAAACAACGCTCCAGAGGACAGTCGCGCCGGGCGCAACACCTTCGACAGCGATTGCTCTTCGTGAGGTCTCCAAATACAGCCAATACGACTATGGAAACTGGAATTATGGTTCAGGTCTCCCCTACGAGAGGCGGCTGGATATCATGCCGGCTACGTACAATGGTTCAGAGGTTACTAAAAAAACAAAACTTTTGAGTTTCTTTACCATCTCAGACATCCATATCACCGACAAAGAATCGCCGAATCAGTTGATCTATCTTCAACGCCTGCACCCCACATTGCCGGTGGGAGCCGCTCTACATTCAGGGATTATGCAATATACAACGCATGTTCTCGACGCCGCCGTCCAGACGGTCAACGCCCTGCACAAACAGAACCCGATTGACTTCGGCCTCTCTCTAGGCGACGCCTGCAATAGCACTCAGTACAACGAACTCAGGTGGTTTATCGAC
>Ga0187880_1002513_pt1 | contig 14257 bp, 11 predicted proteins | sample June2016WEW_19_4_FD_132998 | JGI IMG/M metagenome (GOLD analysis project Ga0187880, IMG submission 132998) | Peatland microbial communities from SPRUCE experiment site at the Marcell Experimental Forest, Minnesota, USA - June2016WEW_19_40 | ecosystem: Environmental > Terrestrial > Soil >...
ATTGCGCACCGCGCTTGATGACTACGCCGAGCGCGGTGTCACACCGATCGACTACAACAAGGAGGACGCCGCCTGAACATCACCGGGCCGCCACCGAAGTTCTACGGAACTCGGGACATCCTCGGGGCGATCTGGGCCAGCTGGCTGTCGACCTTTGACCAGGACTGCGGCACCACGGTGGCGGCAGCAGGCTTGAACAAGAGTCCGGCTATGAGCCCGGCGCTGTCGACTCCGAGCTCGACGGAATAGAGACTGGGCCCGATCCGCACGAGCGCCACGAGCGATCTCGCCTCGACCTTCGACAACTGGAGCAACGTGGTCTGAGACCCGGGCGGGGCGAGTGACTCCAGGGCCTGGTTCAGCTCTGCGGGGCTCACCTGGGCGAGGAAGGCGGCATCGAAGTGGGCCGAGATCGCCTTGTTGCTAAGAGGGAGCTGCGACGCGATGCCAAGCAGCCAGCCCAGTTGCTTGCCGACCGGGCTTGACGGCATCTTGACCGGAAGGCTGCCGGCGGGGAGCGCGCTCCGCGGGCTCTGCCGTCCTGTCGCACCCACGGGTGCCGATGCCGAACAAAGCGCGGTGACAGCGACGGCGGTGACAAGCAGTGCGGCCGCCATCGCTCCGCCGGTGCGCATTGCCTTGCACCGGTGCCCCGCCTTGACGCCCGACCCGCTCCGGCACCGATCCGCCGTGGTCCCCGCGGTGCTTCGGACTTCACGCGAGGTCCTGGGTTTCATGTCAGCTCCCTTGGCTGGTTGTGGGTGGTCGGCTTCCTGGATTTGCTGCGCGGAGGGCCGCCATCACGCCACGCCCTCCAAGAGCACGAAGAAGCCGGCGATCCGGGCATCGGGGTCGAAAGCAACTCGGCCCTTGCGCCTGCCTTTCTCGTAGGTGATAGGGATGTCGACGACGCTGTAGCCGGACCGGGAGGTGACCGAGGGATCCCCCAGATCCAACACCTGGCCCAGCTCGGCGGTGAGCTTCGAGTGCACCGAATCGAGCAGGCTGACGGGACAGGCCTCCTTCATGCGCTGGTCGAAGGCGGCCTGGAGGTCCTCGAACTCCCCGGCAAGGAACTGCCGCAGCGCTTCGAGGGCGCGCGTTGGCGCATCGATCAGTGTTTCGTTGCCCATTTCCGTCGACTCCCCGATACGTGACGCGAAACGCTGGAACGCCGCTTGGCGGCTGACCTGGAGCGCATAACCGATGGCCGCCCATGAGTTGGCTTGTGAACGGGCCTCGCGAACCAGGGTCACGACGACGTCGTCGAGCACCGACCCGAGGCTTGTCGCCGCCGCCAAAGCTGCGATCGCGGAACCTTCTGCTGCTGTGGGCCCGTGGCCCAAGCGATCGACGAGCAGCTCGGCATTGGTCCGGAGCATCAGGCGCAGGACCTCGCGTTCGACGTCACCGCCGGAGGCGTCGAGCGGGTCGTTCACGATGTCAAGGTACATTTACAAAGATTGCATGTCAAGAAATCTTTACAGCGTTCGGACGATGGGTGGCTGTCATGCCTTTACGACATGCCGAACGCCCCTTCGGTGCCGCTGCGAGGCGAGCACTGGAGCAGGACCGGTCCTAGTCTGGTCGAAGTGGCGGCTGACTCCGGAGCCAACAGTCCTGGTGAAGGGTTGCGCTCGATGAAGTGGTCGGGGCTTGGCCCCACGCTGGCGGCCGCCGTTTTGATCGGCGTGGTTGCGCTGGGCGCTCAGGCGGGCGGCCGGGCAAGTGCCAGCCCGCTGCGAGCTGAGCGCACAGCTGTTGACACCGCCGCTGTCCCCCGCGGCTGGTTGCCCTTTTCTTTCGGCTACATCCAGATGGCTGTCCGTCCGACTTGGGACCTCTGGTACACCCAATCAGCGCCCCTCCAGTGCCCCACCGACTTTGCGGGCCCGGTCACGCTCATCTACACCAGTCCGAGCCCGAACAACCCGCCCAGGCCGGATTGTGCAGGTCGACCGTCCGACACGACAGTCCTCGTCTGGTACCCCGCCACCCTGCGAGGAGCCAAGGCACTCAGGCATCAGCAGATCAACGGAATAGCGGTCGACGGCCCCAAGGTCGTTGGGAAATGGCAGGAGGTGTCGCTCCCCACGCTCGGCTTTGTCATCTACACCACGGGCCCGCAGGCCCGGGCGGTGCTGCACACCCTCACCTACTCGGCCCGGGCGACCCTCTCCAAGCTCATTCCCGCGCCGGCGGTCCCGGCAAACTGGGGGTGGCAGATCGCCGACGGTTTGCAATTCGCCGTGCCGTCGAGCTGGCCGGTCGATCACTGGGCGCGGAGGCTCGACCAGTTCGGCAGCAACGGCCCGCTCTGGATCATGCCCAACACGGTCTTTTTCTATTCCGGGGGCCAGCCCTCCATCACGGGCCAGGCCATGGAGTCAGGAGGCGGGGCGGCCCTCGGCCTCGCCGATGCCTTGTTCGACCAGGAGGGGGTCGTCCTTTCCTCCCCGCCCCTCACCTTCTACGGGACGGAGTACATCACCGGTCCCGTGCCGGAACCATGTGCTCTGATCCACACCTTGCAGATCTGCCTCTCCCCTGGCGACAACACCCTTTACGGACCGGCCCTCTATACGATCAGGCGCCCGGGCTCCCGGAAGGTCGTCACGCTCACCGTCGGCCTCGCCGGTGACGGCCTGGTCGCACGGACGATCATCGGCTCGTTCCGGCCCGCCTGAACGGGCCGCCCGAGAGGCGACCGGACACGGCGAAAGACGCCCGCGATCTGCTCGCAGCGTCGCGGCCGCCAATGACGAACCCGTGCTCGTCGAGGGCGGCTGTGGACGGCCTCAGCTCTCTGCCAACACCTGAGCCAGCCACCGCAGCGCCACTTGGCACCGTTCACGGGAACGGCCGCCGTGATTGCCAGTGTTCTCGGTGGCGTCGTGGGCAATGCCAGCCTCCCGCAGGTGGTGGCTCAAGAGCCGGTGGCCCCATTGCAGGTGTTGGTCGTCGTTGCAACCCACATCCAGCAGGATGCCGTTCAACTTGCCGAGATTGTCGAGACGCCCGCGCCAGTTGACGACGGGATCGAAGCTGAGCCAGCGGTCCCAGACCTCCCCGCGCAACTCACCGCTGGGAAAGGCGACGGGGAGATCGACGTAAAAGGGCGGGTTGTCCGGGTTGGGCGAATAGCACGCAGAGCAGGCGTAGACGACGTAGGACAGATCGTTGCCTTCGACCGGGCCCGCTGGCGCCTCGGGCCAGATGCTGTTCAGGTAGTCATACAGAGTCGTCTTGTACGTCACTTCGAAGAACGAGTCACCCGAAAGCATCGCCAAGGCGCCGAAAGTGTCCGGGTTGCGCGAGGCCATGTTCCATGCCCCGAAGCCTCCCGACGAGAAGCCGAACACGCCGCGACCGCGCGCGTGCGGGAGCGTGCGGTAGTTGTCGTCGACGTGCGCGACGACGTCCTGCATCAAGTACTTCTCGAAGTCCCCGTGCACCGGCGAGTCCACCCACTGGCTGTGCCCGTACCGGGTCGAGCCGTCGGGGATGACGACGATCATCGGCGGGGTGCCCATGCGGCCGAAGACGGGGTCGAGAACGTCCTCGAGCGGGGGTTTCCATCGCAGCCCGTCGGTCCGTGGGTACACGAGCTGCTCGGCGTTCTCGCCGAAGGCATGGAGAAGGTACGCCGTGGGGTACCGGCGCCCGGAGTCCTCGTAGCCCGGCGGCAGGTACACGAACAGGTCCCGCTCACTCGGGTCCTGCAAGAGGTTGCCCGCGAGATTGGCGCTTTCGATCCGTGAGTGAACGATCATCTTCGCCTCCCTCGCGCCTCGTTGTTCTGAGCGTCCGGCTCGGTCGGTGGAGTCGGTCCTTGGTCCGGCGGGCCGGACTCAAGGCCTCGTGGAACGCTACCCGGACCGGGCGACGCCAGCGCGGCACGTCGGCTGAGGAGGCGCAGTTACCGGCCTCTCGCCGCGGAAACCGTATCGTCCGGGGGATGGAACCGGCCCCGGAACTCGTCTCGTTGGTGGAGAGGATGTTCAGGAATTTCGACGCCCACGATGGCGACGCCGTGGTCGACGCCTTCTCCCGAGAGCCCGGCTCGTTGGCCATCGGTTCCGACCCAGACGAGTGGTGGGAGGGCTACGAGGCCTTGGCGGCAATGTGGCGCGTGCAACTTCAAGAGCTCGAGGCGACAGGGATCAAGCCTCAAATTGACATCCTAAAGCTGGTCGCCTGGAAGGAAAGCACTGTCGGCCGCGATCGCTCAGTTTGAAGGGGCTGGCCGGTCATCACTCCGCGTTCCCCATGGCCTGGCAATAGGAGCCATCGGTCGTCGGGCCACCACCAGCGCCACACCGCCGACAGCGATCAGGGTGAACGTCGGAACCGCGAACGGTGCGAGCCTTGGTCCGAACCAGAGCTCGAACATCGGCACGTCGTCTCCGGCTCGACGTTGGAAGATCCCCAACGGGCATCCTTCGCCGAGGAAAAGCGCGACTCCCTCTCCGGCGAGAACCGCAACGGCGAACCTCAATCTCAGGTCACGGCGCCTGGTGATGGCGCAGAACCACAAGTAAGCCAGGCAAGCCAGCTCGCACGCGCCGATCATATTGTGCGTCGCGCGCAGCGCCCGGGCCCTGCGGCTCAGCGCCACCCGCGGCCTCGTTGCATGAGTCGAGATCGTCACACAGGACGCGAGATGCCGCAACGGCGGCCTCGAGGCGAGCCTTGCGAGCAATCGTCGTAAGCGCGTCAAGGCCTCATAACCTTCCCTGGCGCCGTGATAGGCCAGACATAGCCGGCAGCGGGGTCGGCCCACGACCAGCCGAGCCCGGAGTTGCTCACAAAACCGAGGGTCACCCCAACCGCGCGGATGCCGTCGACGAGTGTGACCCTGCCCTCGGAGCGCAGCACCGGATTGGCGAGTGCCGCGCCGGTCTTCGCCTTCGCCGCGCCGAGCAGAAACGTCGCCGCCGCTGTGACACAGGTCCACACGATGGCGAACCCGCTGCGATCAGGACAGAACGGCCCTTGGAAAGGTGCTGCCTACTTGGAGAACTCGAAGCGGTGCCCGCCGATAAGCGAGACGGCCGTCTCACAGGCTTTGGCGTCGTAGCGGGTACCGGCCCCGTCCTCGATCTCGCGCAGAGCGACCTCGATGGCCACGCCCGGGCGGTAGGGGCGGTGGCTGACCATGGCCTCGATGACATCGGCGACGGCCAGGATGCGCGCCTCGGCCAGGATGTCCGCGCGGCAGAGTCCCTTCGGGTAGCCCGAGCCGTCGAGGCGCTCGTGGTGCTGGCGGATGATCTCGGCCACCTCGCCGTCGAAGCCGATCAGAGCGGCGGTGTTGGCACCGGCGTCGGCGTGCTGGCGGATGATCTGCATCTCGGGTTCGGTGAGGCGCCCGGGCTTGGACAAGATCTCGGCCGGCACGACGATCTTGCCGATGTCGTGCAGCAGGGCCGCCACCCGGAGCGACTCCAGGGACGCCTCCTCCAAGTCGAGCTCGCGGGCGATGGCGCAGGCGAGCTCGGCCACGCGGCGCTGGTGGCCGGCGGTGTAGGGGTCGCGCAGCTCTGCTGTGGCACCGAGGGCGGCGACCGCCCCCTCCAGGGTCAGCCGCAGCTTGACGGCGCTGTCGGCGAGGTCCTGCTGCGTCTGGCGGATCTCGGTCACGTCGAAGCTGACGCCGACGATGCCGGCGGGCTTGCCCGTGACATCGGAGTAGACCGCCTTGTGGGTCATGAGGTAGCGCGCCGTGCCGTCGGGGGCCCTCGTCTCGAACAGCAGCTCGACGCGCTGGTCCGGATTAGCGAGCAGCTCTTTGTCGGAGGCGTCGTAGCGCTTGGCCACCTCTACGGGGTGGACGTCGTAGACGGTCTTGCCGATGACCTCTTCCTTGGAGAGCCCGAGCGCCTGGGCGTAGGCCCGGTTGCAGGCGACGTAGCGGAAGGTGACGTCGGTGTTGTGAACCGGGGCCGGGATCGCCTCCAAGAGCTCCTCCAAGAAGTGGGAACGCTCCCTGGCGACCTGCTCGGCCTGGCGCAGCTGGGTGATGTCGGTGACGACGTGCACGCCGCCCACGACCTGACCTGTGGCGTCTTTCTCCGGTGTGAATGACATGCGCAACCACACGCCGTCGCGCTCGATGATGTCCGTCTCCGCCTGTCCTGTCTGGAACGCACGCCTTCGGGGGCAGTTGGCGTAGTCGGGGTCATGAAAGACCTCGTGGCAGTAGTGCCCGACGATGTCGCGGAATTCACGACCCGTAAGGCTCACGGTGGCGGCGTTGCAGCGCATTATCCGGCCGTCGCGATCGAACAGGGAGACCGAGTCGCTCATGGCATCGAAGGTCGCGCGCCACTCGAAGGCAGCGGCCATGAGTCGCGCCGCAGACTCGTGCCTGTCGGTGACGTCCTGGAAGTAGCCCACGATGGCAACTGCTTTGCCCGTCTCATCGCGTTCGGTCGTGCTCTCGCCGTGGAGGAAGTGCACACTGGCGTCTCTGTGGACGACGCGGAACTCGATCGGCGGCGCTTGCCCGGTCTCGAAGGCGGCGTCTCGAACGCTCATGAAAGCTCCCACGTCATCGGCGTGAATGCGCGATTCCAGTGCCGACATGACGTCACCGTCAAAGGTGTCCGGGTCGACGTCGAACAGCTCAAAAAGCTCCCCCGACCAGAAGAACGCGTTTGGGTCGAAGTGCCATCGCCAGCTGCCGACGCGGGCAACGCGTTCGGCAACGTCGCGCATGGCCTCGCTCTGCGACAACGCCTCTTCTGCTCGTCGGCGTTCGGTGATATCGGTTATGAAACCTATATTTGCGCTCCCGTCTTGAAGCTGGACGGTCCCGAGGGACACGTGGGCGGGGAACAATGACCCATCGCTGCGCTGTAGGACAGACTCGAACTCCGAGGGCGCCACGAGTCCAAGGGAGCGGCGTCGGGTACGTTCCTTGCTCTCTTCCTGCATGTGAGGGGCGAAACCCTCATAGATACGTCCTCCGACGAGTGCCTCGGAGCTCTTGGCGCCGAGCATGTCGGCGAGGGCTTGATTCGCATACAGGCATGCCCCGACGCGTGTGACGACTATTGCGACCGGCGCGTTCTCCACGTAGTTCCGGAACTGTGAGTCCTTCTCCCGCAAGACCTCTTGAGCACGCTTGCGCTCGGTTATGTCCTCCACGAAACCCTGGTAGTGGTCCTGCCCCCCGTCAGGCGAGAGGACGACGCGGCCGTTGATAGAGACCCAGATGCGGCTGGCGTCCTTGCGGACGAACTCGCACTCGTAACCGCGCACAACCCCTTTCGCGCAAAGCAGCCCGACAAAGCGTGCCTGTTCGTCAGGATCGACCCAGACTTGTCTGGCGTCGACGACCTCGGCCATACCTTCTGCCGCGGAGCTGTAGCCGAGCATCTGCGCCCAGGCTTCGTTGACTCTCAGGTTCCTGCCGTCCAGCGAAGCCTGATAGATGCCCTCTATGGCGCCGTCGAACAGGACTCGATAGCGCTCTTCGCTCTCGCGCAGGGACATCTCGGCAAGCTTCTGCTCGGTTCTGTCACGAGTGATGCACACGTAGCCAGAGACCCCACCATCGGGATCCCGCAGCACCGCCGTTGAGATCTCCACATAGAAAGTCGTCCCGTCCCTGCGCAGGCCCTCGTACTCGGTGGAGCCGACGTCCTCGCCGCGCAGACGGCGCTCGATGTTCAGCCTGGCACGGTCCCGATCGGAAGGGACCACAAGCTCTGTGGCATGGACACCGATCAGATCGTCTGGCGAGTCGCAGCCGTGCAGACGGGCCTGCGTACGGTTGGCCGTCAGCACACGGCCGTCTCTGCCTATGAACAGGACGCCGTCGGGAGACGAGTTGAAGAACTCGTGCTCCACGCTCTCGAGCAGGCCGTGGTCTAGCGCGCCCTGGGAGCGGCTCGTCGTCATGGCCTCAGTGTCGGAAATGCCCATTATCGGAGCCAACTCCTCTCCAACATGAGCGACCGGCTTGCCCGATGGCCGCTCGCTGCGGGCGAGGCATCCAGTAGCCCCGACAAGAGGGCCACAGACAATCATACGACCTGGCTCACGAGTGCCAGAACCGCTACCGTCCGGAGCCTGGCGCGGCTGGCCGCCCGGGCTGTTCGGACGCGGTCCGCCCCCGCAGTTCTGCCGGGGGGAGCGTTCCTGCGGGGGCGGTGCGTCGTCGCCTGGCTACGTGCCGGGTCTCAGGTCACAGCTTCACGCTCTCTTTGACATCGACGAACTTGTTGCCGCTTTGGGTAAGACCCTTTGCCCCCGTGATGTCGTAGATGCCAATGACGTCCCACGCGATCGTGTTGTTCTTCACGGTGACGTCGACGGTCGGGAGCTTCGGGGAGTCACGCTCGATAAACAAACCGGTCGTGACCTGGTCCGGCGTGCCGGGGTCGCCGGTGATGTCGTTCGTCCCGAACCAGTTGCCGCTGATGACGTCTCCGCTCAGAGCGTCGACGCCGTGCTCGTGGATCGTCACACCGGCCAGCCCGTTTCCCGCGACCTCGTTGTCGGTGATGGTGTTGTCGTAAGAGGCGGCGCCCGCCAAGAGAATGCCGCCACCCTCGCCTGTCGTGCCGTTGCTGAGAACAACATTGCCGGTGATGAGATTGTCGAAGACGCCCCCTGCACCCGGCTGGGGGACGCCCTTCGCGTTGACGCCGCCGGCGTTGTGGCCGACGACGGTGATGCCGCAGTCGGACTCGTTGTCCTCGACCAGGTTGCCCTCGATCGTGTTGTGACTCGTCGGGCCGAGGTCGTCGGAGACCAGGATGCCGCCTGAGTTGAACTCGATGGTGTTGTCCTTGACCGTGGAGTCCGACGTCGTGAGGACACCCAGGCCCTCACCACAGTCTCCTGGGACGTTCCCGTTCGCCGCGCAGAAGGGCCAGGGGCTCTTCGGCGTGCCGTTGTCGTTGTGGATGACGGTGTTGTCCGCGATCGTGACCCCGCCTGTGCCGGCCGCGAGGATCCCCTCACCGATGGCGTTCTCGGCGGTGAAGCCGCGCACGCTTGCTCCCGCGGCACCTGGGCCGAAGAGCGTGACGGCATTGACGAGCCCCGTGGCGTCGATGACAGCCCCGGGCATGCCGTAGAGGTGAATCCTGGTCGCTATGAGGGCACCGCTCGTGATCGTGATAGTCCCGGCTTTGGACTTCACCGAGATGGACGCCGAGCCTTTGTAGGTTCCCGGGCAGACCGCGACGGTGTCACCGGGACCTGCCGCCTTGATGGCTGCGTTGATGCTGTGGAACTTTGCTGTGGCGCAAACGGCCGTCAGCTTCGCCCGGCCCTTCAGGGGCGCAACGTAGAGCGTGCTGGCTGCCTGCGGCTTCTCCCCCGCCCCGGCAGGACTGCCGATCGCAGCGATCAACCCGAGCGCGAGGGCCGCCGGCAGGGCGACCTTTATTAAGCCACGTTGGAGTTTCATTCGTGTTCCCCCCTAATTGCGTTATGTGTTTTGAAATCGGCAGTATCGCACCCGAGCACGCCGCTGTCTACACCCCCCTCTTCTCAGCGGACCGAAACGGCAAGCGTCGCCCTTGGCATCGGGACGTCCGGAGCCGCGCCCCGATACCTCCGGGCAAGAAGAGTGAGGATGCACTACAGGCGGAGGCGAGATCCCGGAGGGCAAGCTGTTCTCAAGCACTGTGCGTGATCCATTGGCGCGCTATGGACGGCTGTTGAGCACAATCCGCGCCTGACAATCAGTCCTGTCGTGACTGCGGACGCCGAACGCGACCTCGGGTCAACGACGCCCTGGGCTCGAGACGAGCCCAGGGCGTCGTTGATCATGCAAGCTCAGATTGCAGTGCCTCGATCACTGGTCGGCGCGCGCCGATACGGGCCGGGATACTGGTCAGGCCCGCCACGACAACGAGGGTCGCGACAACTGCTCCGATGAGCCACTGCGCCGGCGGGATCGCCACGGCCCCAGCGCGGCTGGCGGCCGTGAACAGCTCTATTCCTAAAGGCACTCCGACAATCGCGCCCGGCAACGCTGACAGCAGCTGTGCCGCCGTCAGACCGGCGCTGACCTGTTGTGGCGTGGCTCCGAGTGCCCGTGCCAGGGCGGACGGGCGCCTGGCATCCAGCACCGTCGCCCAGGTGATGAAGACCGCATTGATGGCAGCCAGGACGACCAGGACGACGGTAACGACCAGCAATACCTCGCTGTCACGCACGATCACCGGTCACGCAACCCGGAGGTTCCCCCGTAACGCTTCAGGCCGGCAGTGGTGTGGAATGCCAGCACCGCCACCAGCATGGTGACAGTGATGGCAATGCTGGCCGCGCTCAGCAGAAGGCGGCGGGGTCGACGAGCAGCCAGCCGCAGTCCGAGCAGACTCCTTGCGCAGCTGGACGGCTCGAAGCACTGATGTGTGGTGACGCTCATGAAGCACTCCCCCCTCTGATCCATTTCCGCTCACACGCCTCGAGCCAGCGCAGGTCAGCCTGCAGCCGCAGCACGACGCCCTCCAGCAAAAGCGCACCGTCGGAATGGTCCGGCTCCGCCATTGCGGCGCGCTGCGCGTCGCGGAGCCGGCGCAGCAGTTCGCGGCGCTGGATGTCCACGATGGCGACAGGGTCGGCAAGCCTGGCAGCGGCGGCGGCGACCAGCTTCAGATGGAACTCGACAAGATCCGGCTTGGGCCAGCTCACTTCGGTGAGCCACTCGGAGACACGCTGATGACCGGCTGCCGTCAGCCCGTAGAGCTTGCGGTCTGGCCGGTCGGGCAGCCCGGCCGAATGTTGCGAGACGACGAGACCTGCCTTTTCCAGGCGACCCAGCGTGACGTAAATCTGACCGGCGTTCATCTCGTCCCCGAGAGCACCGAGTGCCTGCCCGAGCCGCGCCCGCAGTTGATAGCCGTGCGCCCGCTGCTTCGCCAACATCGCCAACACGACTTCCTGCTGCACAGGCCCTCATTTCTAACGGTTATCTTTATACCTAACAGTTATCTCAATGGCTGTCAAGGAGCTAGCTCATGCGCCGGGAGATCCGATCTTCAACTCGTGTTCCGGCTCCGACTTGGGTTAACTCCGAGCCGCGCCGGCGGGCGCCAGGAACGAGTGCAGACTGGTCGTCGCCGAAGGCGGGTACGCTCCGCCGAGAACGGGAGGAGGACCATGGGATCGGGTCAGCGATGGTGGCGTGTCGCTGCCGTTGTGACGGCACTCGTCGCCCTGGACGGCGCGATAGCGATGGCGGCTGGCGCAGGCACGACCTCCACGAGGATCGAGACTGTCTATCCCTGGTTATCGCACGGGAAGCTCAAGGCTGGGCTCAAGCTGGCGGGCACCGTCAAAGGGACCTGCTGGACGAGCTCGATCGCCGTCTCAGACAGCTACGCCTACCGCTGCATGACGAACGAGTCGCTCCTCTACGACCCGTGCTTTGCCCCTGAGGCCAAGACGTTCACGCAGCTGGCGTGCATGGCGTCGCCGTGGGGCGAGGTCACGCGCTTCGACCTGACGGCGCCCATTCCAAAGTCGGCCGTGCACCCGAACGGCAAGCCGTGGGTCTGGGCTGACCAGCTCGGAAACGGCGACCGCTGTATCACCGACACCGGCACCGGCGTCGAGGTCGACAAGGTCGTGCTGAACTACTACTGCCTGCCGGGAAAGGGCTGGGCGAGTATTCCCGACCAGCAGACGGCCTTTTGGACAGTCCGGTACGCAAAGAGCTACCAGTCCAAGGCCCTGGAGACCGAGAAGGTCACCACCGCCTGGTACTGATCGCCGCATGTCTGCGGTGGGAGGTTCCCGGCGCTGACCTCACGGGTTTCAGGAATAATTGGACAGCCTTCGATCTTGTCAATCGACCGTTCGGGCGTATTCGTGGTATGCGCCGGAGAGCTGGGGCGCGCGTCTACTCCCTGCTTGCGACCTGCACTGGGGGAACACGACCGAGCCGGAGTAGTGCTGGTGCGATGAGGCAACACAGGGTAACCACCTTGGTTGGCCTCCTCGGTGGCGACACAATGGCCTGAGTCTGGGGGGAGGGCCTGTTGGGGGCAGTGAGGCTGGCGTTTGGTTGCGAGTTGCGTCGCCGGTGGCGAGCCTGGATGGCCGTCGCGATCCTCATCAGCGTCGTTGGAGGGATTGTGCTGGCCGCCACGGCTGCCGGTCGTCGCACCGAATCTGCATTCCCTCAGTTCGTCGCCGCTCATGGTTTCGACGCCGATGTGTACGCCGTTCGGCCCTTGCCGATGCTCGCAAAGCTGCCCGGAGTGAGCTCGGCCTCAGAGCTGCGCAGTCCCGCCAATGGTCAACCCACCTGCGACTGCACGTACCCGATCAACCCGAGTGTCTTCGGCGTCATCGTCACCTCGCCCAGAGCGAGACGAGTCTTCAAGCTCGTCTCCGGCAATTTCCCCAACCCGAGGTCTCAGGACCAGGTCCTGGCATCGTTCAATCTCCAACAGGACGGAGTGCATCTGGGGACCGTTATCCACGTGCCGCTTTACTCGGAGTCGCAAGCCTCGGCTTTCAACAACGCCACGGGAGCACCTCCGAAACCCGCGGGACCCAACGTCGCCCTGCGTGTGGTCGGCTTCGAAGCGAGCGAATTCGAATTCCCCTCCGGGACAACTCCTTCGTACGACGTCTACACCACTCAGGCATTCGCAAACACCGTGCTCCCCGAGACCGCTGTCAGCTATGTGTACCTGGTCCGCCTCCGCGGCGGTGCCTTGGCCCTCCCTCGATTCGAGGTGACAGCCCACCGCCTGAATGCCGCCGGCGCTCTGGGCATCGGCGGCCAGGACCAGCAGGCTGCGTCCGTCGAGGCGTCTATCCATCCCCAGGCCGTCGGGTGGTGGATCCTGGCCCTGCTCGCGGCTCTTGTCGGGCTGGCGGTCGTGGGCCAGGCACTCGCCCGGCAGAGCATCGTGGAAGGCGAGGACTATCCCACGCTGGCAGCCCTCGGCGCGGATCGTCGGCAGCTCGTCACGCTCGCCACTGCGCGGAACCTGGCCGTGGCGCTTACCGGGGCCGCCGGGGCCGTGTTGGTAGCCACCGCCTTGTCCCCGATCGCACCGCTCGGTGAGGCGCGTATCGCCGAGACCTCCACCGGCGTGTCTCTCGACCCACTGGTCCTATCCCTCGGAGTGCTCGCCATCGTCTTAGTCGTCGTCGCCCTTGGGATCTGGCCAGCTGTGCGGATAGCGCGCACCCTGTTGCCCGACGACCGGGGGGTTGCCTCCCACCGTTCGGCGACGGTTGCTCTTCTCACACAGGCGGGCGCGCCGCCCAGTGCAGTGGTCGGGGTCCACAACGCCTTGCAGCGCAGGAGGGGCCGGGCCAGCGTCCCAGTGGGAAGCGCCCTGCTCGGCACGGTGCTCGCCGTGACTGCACTGTGCGGGACGGCGGTCTTCGGTGCAAGCCTTTCCCACCTCACGGCTACGCCCAGGTTGTACGGCGCGCCGTTCCAGCTCAACTTCACTGACCCCGCCGGAGGTGAGGGACCTCCGGCGGGTCTGCTCACAAGCCTTGAGCACGACAGCGCGGTCACCGCGGTCACCCGTGGTCTCGCGGTCGAGGTCTCCGTCAACAAGGTGAGCGTCGGGGCCATCGCGGCAACTGCGGTCCGTGGCCGGCTCCTGTTCTCGACCGTCGCCGGGCATCTTCCGACCGACAATGGCCAGATCGGCCTCGGCGGAACGACCATGCGCCAGGCCGGCGTTCATCTCGGCTCGGTCGTCCAGGTCACGGTGTCGCTGCCGTCGGGAGTCAACCGAACCGTGCCGTTCCAGGTGGTGGCTCAGGTGTCGCTTCCGGTGCTCGCTGGAAATGTCAGCCTGGGTAGCGGGGCGGTGCTCACGACCGCCGGCTACGAAAACGCCCTTTGTGCTCCGGGACTCGGGCAGCGGGGATGTCGAAACGCCGTGCTGCAGGAGACCAACGGTGGGGGCCTCCTCGTCAGTTTCGTATCCGGCTCGCCCGGCCGGGCAGCAATCAACCACTACCTCTACAGGTACCAATCGATCGCGGCACTGCATGTCACTCCGACTTCCCTCGTCAACTTCGGGGAGGCCGTCAACTTTCCAGTGATCTTCGGCGCAATGCTGGCTTTATTCGGTGCTGCAACGCTCGCTCACCTGCTCGCGGTGAGCGTCTCCCGCCGGCGACGGGAAGTCGGGCTCTTGAAGGTGCTCGGGTTCGTGAACCGCCAGGTTGCCTCGGCAGTGAGCTGGCAGTCCACGACACTCGCCCTGGTGGGGTTAGTCGTCGGCGTTCCCCTCGGGGTCGTAGCGGG
>Ga0187880_1002514_pt1 | contig 14250 bp, 7 predicted proteins | sample June2016WEW_19_4_FD_132998 | JGI IMG/M metagenome (GOLD analysis project Ga0187880, IMG submission 132998) | Peatland microbial communities from SPRUCE experiment site at the Marcell Experimental Forest, Minnesota, USA - June2016WEW_19_40 | ecosystem: Environmental > Terrestrial > Soil > Wetlands...
ACAGATTGTTTTTTAGTTGACAAAAACAAGTCAATATATCAAAAGGGAGATAGATGCGCTAAGTCACCATAACACTCTACAATCACTAAGAAAAATAGGCTTTGTTACGTATAGCTCTCCTATATCTTGAGCGGACTTTTGGGCCGTTTTCTTTTAGATATTCAGATCATTTGTTTACCGAATCGCTGCAAACTGACTCTTACGAGTGGCAAGATGCATTAAATTAATAACACTCTTTAACTTCAGACCAAAGTCGGCCGGCATTTGCGTAATACTGCAGTGGATACAACACTAAAGGCATGACATTCTATTGATTTTCCCCTGAACGCGGCGGAATCATCTGGCGCATCGACTGCAGGAAAGGAGTGTGTCCTAAAACTGGAAGAATCAGTTTCATTGACATATCACTTGAATGTTAGAGTGTGAAATCATAAGATCTTGTGGTCCATTGGGTTGGCCATGGAGTTTTTTCGGGCGGAAATCATCTCAAAATTCGGTTCGGCAATCGCAGAGAGTCGAGTTGATGCATTGCTTTGGGTAAGATAGAGTGGCATGCGGATGAAGGCGATACAGAGCCGTCATCGCTAATGACGGTAGCATTCCAGGTGCAGGTTAAGGTGCGTGACTAGAGTCCTCATACTAGCCCACTGTGGGCCGGGAATTTTGACTGTCGCGCGCAGTTGCCGCCGACAGGGGGTTGAGCTGCATCTGCTCCATGTGAGCAGGGGGAAAAACCGTTGTCGCAGTTGCAGTGTTGGCGCGACCGATGTCGCGATCTTCTCCCCCGATCTAATTGGGACACCACCAGGAATTGATACATTAGCCAAGCACGCTGCAAGAATCGGGGCCACGGCACTGATCGCTTTTTGCGACAATGAACTCGTCTGGTTGGCGGAGCACAGGCAGGCGTTTGAGCCTTCGTGCAAAGTGCTCGTACAATCATCAGTATCATTATCGCAGCTTCTATCGAAATGCTACCAACTGGAGATTGCGAGGAAGGTTGGTTTCCAGGTGCTGCCGACATTTCTCCTGGTCGAGGCCGGAGATGCCGACAGGGTCCCCGACTCGGCATTTCCTCTGGTTTTGCGTCCGAATTGCGCAGAGGACGTCAAACCATATTTCAAAGTCCGGTTAACCAAGTCGCGAGTACAACTACAGGACTTCCTTCAAGAGCTTCAATTCGTGCGGTCACCTATCATTGCCCAGCCGTTTATGGACCTTCCGAATCTTATCATTCACGGTGTCCGGTCAACCGACGGGAGGGTGCTCGCCTCAAGGTCTTATTTTGTTTCGCACAAATTCGAGGGGGTTAGCCTGTCAATTGAACCTCATCCCCTTCCAGAGCAGATGGAGCATATGTGCCTCGAGTTTGTGAGGCAAGCGGGAGTTACGGGTTGTTACCATTTTGAGTTCTTGTTTTCACCGGAGAAGAAGCTGGCGTACTTCCTTGAAATAAATATTCGCATGAGCGGGATAACAGACAAGGTCACAAAGTTGGGCTTTGATGAGCCGTCACTGTTGCTACAGGCATATCGTGCTATTCCTCATGCGCCCATGTTTCAGGAGACGAACCGGAGCCGGGTTGTCAATAAACGGACATTACTTAGGCACATCCTGTGGGCTGCAAGAGGCAAACTTACTGAATTGGACTATCCTAGCGTCAGTCCTCTTCGGCATATCCTATATTCCTGCCGGGACTTGCTGTTGGCAAAAGATTCGGTGTTTGACTGGCGTGATCTTCGTGGCAGCTTTTGGGTTCACTTGGGACAGAGGTAGGGGGTTTCATACACCGGAAAGGGCCATGATGTTGGTATTCTTAAGTATGTGGCATAATGATTGAGACAGGATTTCAAATTATTCCAGGCATGTGAGCAGGCCATCAGAAAGACCGCCTCCGATGGGGTAACAATTATGCCGGTAAAGGAGATCAATGCTGCATACTGGAATGTTCCGGGGGTTTGAGCGACAAAGTTTCTATCCTCGCCAAGTCCAATCGTATGAACAAATGCGATCAACGTCCCCCTCTACAGCGATGGCGGCGACATATCTGTCACAGGGTCTCAGGCGCTGGACAGAAAAACAACAGGCGGAACCTTGATCCACCTGGACTTGTACAGCATCGTCTGTGGTGCAGGCCGCAATCACTTCAATCTGATTCAGGGACAGCGCAAGCCCTCTGCCTGTTGCTTTGGTGCAGGCTTCTTTTATGCTCCAGACTGTGAAGAACCGTTCAATCGATCTACCACCAGGCGCTTCGCGCAGATAATCGACCTCGCGCCCTGAGAAGAAACGCCTTGCGATGTGCATGTGTTCGGGCGCGGGGCGAATTCTCTCCACGTCGATGCCTACCCCTCGCCCCTGAACTACGGCAATCATCGCAAAGCCGCAAGAGGACGACAGGTTGAAAGACAGGTCTGCATGGTCCCTGTTACCGGCAAGGACCGGTTTCCCGTAAGTTCCTCGATGGAATACCAGCCCAGCGGGAGTGGCGAGCAGGTAAAGCCCCAGGATGTGCCGCAAAGCGGCGTGACGGACAACATAGCTATGTCGGTCTTTGTCGAAGACAAAACGCAAGGCCCGGTCGCGTTCCTCGATGGACAGGCAGGCAAAAAGCTTCTCGAAAGGGGGATGGGACGAGTCAATGGCAAGTCGCCAGATGTGGACCTCGCCAGCTTCAAAACCTGGATTCTCGGGGGGCTGCTTCCATCCGTTTCGGGGCATGTCAGGCCTCAGTATCAAGGTTCGCGGCAGCCCCATTATTCGCGATACCACATTGCTGCCGAACATCCGCCAGAAGGTTCCTGATTTGCCGGGAGATTGCCAAAACGTGCGGCTTTCTCATTATGTTGTCATGGTTGCAGGGAATGACGCGGATATCCACGCCGCCAAGGGCCATCCGGCTCCATCCGAGATCATACCGAAGCGAGTGGGTCAGGGGGCGAATCCGGGCACGGAACAGTGTGACTCGACCACGGTAGGGCTGGGCTCGGTACTCCCGATAGGCTCGAAGGTGCGTCTGCATAATGTCGCGATAGGGCTGGGACAGCATACTGACGTCAAAGATTTCATCAAGGTCCTCCACCACGGAGGCCTGGAACCGGAAAGCAGCCAAGGCACGGAGTCTTCTTGCAATGCGCTTGCTCCCGCGAGCAAAGTGCTTGGCAATGCCGCGCGGATTGTTTTTGAAGATTTCGCCCCAAACCCAGAAAGGAAGGTTGCGGAAAAAACCGGAAATGCCACCCAGGCACTCACTGAGATCCCACCCCTCGGTCACCGGGAATGTACTGGCGTCAATCAATGCCAGGAGCGCAACTTCGCGTCCGGCGGCGCTGAGTTGTCTGGCTAATTCATAGGCTACCGTGCCTCCAAACGAATATCCCAGGAGGCAATAAGGCCCAACGGGCTGAAAGCGCAGCAGATATTCGGCAAAGTATTGGGCCATGGCCTCTATGGTGGCGAACGATTTCCTGTCGGTATCATGCCCGGGAGTGTGGAATCCTTGGACCATCTGCTCCGGTCCCAGTTCGGCGATCAACTCGCGGCAAAACATCAGCTCCCCGCCAAGCGAAGGAAGTATGTATAACGATGGACCTTCAAAGCCGGTGCGGATAGTCCACAAGGAACTGTCGGAGTCACGGCAGAGGCGACTTTCGATGACACCGGCCAGCGTTGCAACGGTGGCACTTTCAAAAAGGGTTGAAAGAGGCAGAGTGACACCGAAATTCTTTTCTACCCGTGAGAACAGGCGGATGGCCAGAAGCGAATCCCCGCCAAGATCGAAAAAATCCTGGTTTAGGCCGACATTCGGACGTCTCAGCAATTCGGACCACATACCGGCCAGCGTCTTTTCCACATCGGTGAGAGGCTCCGATTCCTCGAAGTTGTCCACATGCCGAGGGTGCACCTGCGATTTGGCCGTCCCTTGCCTGCGGGTGGGAATGTGGCGTGCCAGCTTGGTGAGACGCTGGTTAGGATCTTTCAGCACCCCCTCCAGCAGTGTCTGGAACGCGCACAGCATCCAGTCGATCGTAACAGGCTCGAACAATACAGTCCGGTACTCCATCGACAGTCGGAGGCCGTCGTTGTGTTCCTTGACAATGAGGGTGAGATCGAATTTAGCGGTTCCCGTGTCGACTTCGGTGAAGTCGGCTGTAAGTCCAGGCACGTTCAGCCCCCAGTCGGGAAAATTCTCGAAAGCCAGGACAACCTGGAACAGCGGCGTGGAGCCAGGATCGCGTTCTGGGTGCAACTCCTTCACAAGGCGCTCGAGAGGGAGGTCCTGATGAGCGTAAGCCCCAAGCGTCAACTCCCGTGTTGTGGTCAGCAACTCGAGAAATGACGAGTCGCCCGCGAGATTGGCCGGGAACGGCAACGTGTTGACGAAGTACCCGATCAGCCGTTCGACCTGGAGGATGGTACGGCCGGCCAGAGGGCAGCCCACCACAATCTTCTCAAAGCCGGTGTACTTCCACAACAGCGTTTGGAATGCTGCCAGAATCGTCATGAAGAGCGATACGCCTTCCTGGCGGCTGAGCGCCTGTAGCCCCTCCAACAGCACTCTGGGCAACTGAATTGACCTGGTTGCTCCAGCGTGTGCCGGCCCTGCAGGCGCTTTACGGTCGCTGGGCAGCCGCAGCACCGTCGGCACTCCGGCCATTAGTTGCTTCCAGTAGGACAACTGCGGCTCGATCAGGTCTTCCTGGAGCCTCTGCCCCTGCCAATAGGCAAAATCGGCATACTGGATAGGGAGTTCAGGCAACGGATTCAGCAGAACGGCGAAGCGTGCTTGGTAAAGAGCGGCGAGCTCATCGAAGAGTATTCTGAACGACCAGCCGTCACAAACGATGTGGTGGATAATTAGTATCAGAATGTGTTCTTGCTCTTTCAGTCGCAGGAGCCTTGCCCGCAGGAGCGGTCCGGAAACGAGGTCGAATGGCAGGCGAACTTCCTCCACGATGCGCGATTGGGCCTCTGATGACCTTTGCAGTTCAGGCAGTCCCTGAAGGTCGTCAATTCGGAGAACGAATGTGGATGAGTCGTGAATGATCTGCACGGGTCGACCGTCCACGGCATCAAACGTTGTGCGAAGAATTTCGTGGCGACGGATCACCTCGTTTAGGCAGTCCTCGAGTACGGCGGCGTTGAGTTGGCCAGAAAGTCGTATGCACAGCGGCACGTTGTACTGGGCGGTGCCGGGATGCAATTGTTCCAGGAACCACAAACCCTGTTGTCCGAACGATTGGGGGATCTCGCCGTCGCGTTTGGCCGGAATTATAGGTGCCGCCGTTTCGCTGATGCCGCCGGAATCTTCGATAACGACAGCCAGCTTCGAGATGGTCTGGGACTCGAACAGGCAGCGGACCGGAAGTTCCAGGCCGAACGCCTCATGGATTCGCGCCAGGACCCTCAACGCTTTGAGCGAGTGTCCACCTAGGTCGAAGAAGTTGTCACGGACACTAACGCTTTCCACCCCCAGAATATCCGACCAGATCTTCACGAGTTTAGTCTCAACCGGAGTGCGCGGAGGGGTGTAAGTATCCATGCTTTTCATCGTTGCCTTATCTGGGGGGGGCAAGGCCCTGCGGTCGAGTTTACCGTTCGCAGTCAACGGCAGCCTCTCCAGGAACACAAACGATGCCGGGATCATGTAAGGAGGCAGTCTCAGGCTGAGGGCATCCCGCAGCATTCCGACAGAGACTTCCGCGCCGGCCGCCGGCACAATGTAAGCCACCAGGTGTTTGTCGCCCGGTGTATCCTCGCGCACAATGACCGCTGCCTGGCGGATCGTGTCCTGCGCACGGAGAACGGCCTCGATCTCGCCAGGCTCGATGCGGAAACCGTGAATCTTGACCTGACCGTCCAGCCGCCCTAGGAACTCAAGCACCCCATCAGGGAGAAAGCGCACGAGATCTCCGGTGCGGTAGAGCCGGGCACAAGGCTCGACTGAGAAGGGGTTGGGGACGAACCGTTCAGCCGTCAGTTCGGGTCGGTTGAGATAGCCTCTGGCCAGGCCGTCGCCGCCGATGAAGAGTTCGCCGGGAATCCCGGCCGGCAACAACTGGCCATGCGGGTCCAGAACATAAGCCTCTGAATTTGCGATTGGGGGTCCTATAGGGATCGATGGGATGTCCGGATCCAAACCCGGCGGGATGCGGTAGCAGCAGCTGAAGGTCGTCCCTTCCGTCGGGCCGTAGCCGTTAATTATCTGCGCATTGGGCAGCCGTTGCTGGCCGAGACAAACATGTGCCACCGACAGTGCCTCACCTCCCGTCAGCAATTGCCGAACGCCTTCCAGTGCCGCGGGATCTTCATCGATGATGGCATTGAATAGCGACGCAGTAAGCCACAGGACTGTAACGCCGTGCTGCCCGATCACTCGTCTCAACTCAGCGGTAGTCGGGATTTGTCCAGGCATAATAACGCACCGGGCCCCGTTCAGCAGGGCTCCCCAAACCTCGAAGGTTGTCGCGTCAAACGCGCAGCTGGACAGGTGCAGAAACACATCCGCCGCCTCCACCGTGAAATAGTTGGTGTTGATCACCAGGCGGATGACGGCCCGATGTGGTACCGCCACGCCCTTGGGTGTCCCGGTTGAGCCCGAAGTGTAGTTGACGTATGCGATATTCTCGGCTGACGCAACTGGAGCTGGGTTTTCCGGGTCCAACCCGGCAATGGCTGGCCAGTCATCGTCCAAGCGTATCACGTGTCGATTCTCATCCGCCAGGAAGTCGGCACAGTCGCCCTGAGCCAAAATTAGGTTTGCACAGGCGTCTTCGACCATAAACCGCAGGCGCTGCTCGGGGTACGCCCGGTCCAGGGGCAGATACCCGCCCCCTGACTTAAGGATGCCCAACAGGGCGACAATCATCTCCAGGGAACGGTCCATAAGCACGCCTACAAGTGCATCCGGCCTTATCCTAAACTTGCGGAGATAGTGCGCCAGCCGGTTGGCCCGCTCGTTGAGCTGCCGGTATGTTAGCGAGCGGTCTTCAAAAACCACTGCCACATGATCCGGTGTCCTCTCGGCCTGGGCCTCAAAGATCTGATTGAGCGTAGCTTCCCGAGGGTAATCGACTTTCCTGCCCCTCCAGCACAGCAACTTCTCCCGCTCCCGCTCGGTCAGGAGCGGCAACTCCGAAAGCCTCAAATCCGGATCGGCAGTGACGCCCTTTAGAACCATTACCAGATGGTCCAGCAACCGGCGGATTGTTCCCGGCTCGAACAGGTCTGTTTTGTACTCAAAAGTTGCGTTCAGACCCTCTGAATCTTCCTCCATAAACAGCGTGAGATCAAGTTTTGCCGTGCCCGTATACACCTCGGTCGCGCAGACATCAAGTTCTGCAAGTTTGCCCGAGGGCAGGGGGTAGTTCTGGTAGGCAAACATCACCTCGAACAGCGGCGAACGATCCGGTCGACGTTGCGGATTCAATTCCTCAAGGAGTTTTTCGAACGGAATATCCAGGTGAGTGTAAGCCCCGAGAACAACCTCCCGAACCCGTTTTTGCAATTCGCGGAATGTCGGGTTCCCAGACAGGTCGGTACGAAGCAACAGCGTGTCGACAAAGAAACCGATTAAGTACTCGATATCGGACCGGTTGCGGTTGGCAAAAGGGATGCCGATCAGGATATCCTCCTGGCCGCTGTACCGATAAAGCAGGGTTTGGAAGGCGGCCAGCAACGTCATGAAGATCGTCATCCCCTCCCTGCGGCTCAAGGCCTTCAACTGGCCGGTCAACTCCCGGTCCAGCCTCAGGGATTGGCAGGTCCCGCGGAAAGTTTCTATAGGCGGACGGGGATGATCGGTGGGGAGTTCGAACTCGCCTGATAGTCCGGCAAGATGTTGCCGCCAGTACATCAACCCATTTTCGAGCACCTCACCGGCCATCCAGCTGCGCTGCCATGCAGCGTAGTCGACGTACTGGACGGGCAGCTCCGCGAGAGGCGATGGGAGACCCTTGAGAAAGGCGGTATATAACGCTTGAAGCTCACGAAATATCACGGACATCGACCAGCCGTCCGAGATAATGTGATGCATCGTCAGCAGCACCGCATGATCGTCCTCGGCCATTTCTACCAGCGTGGCCTTCAACAGGGGACCGCATCCCAGGTCGAACAGACGTGAAGTCTCTACACCCGAGATCTCCCACAGTATATCCTCGCGCGATTTCGCCGGCAGGTGGCGAAGATTTTCCCTTGAAAGCTCCATGACCTGGGCCGGGGAGATAATCTGCATCGGCTGACCATCTTTATCCCTAAACGTGGTACGGAGGATCTCGTGTCGTCGAACGATCTCACTGAGGGACTTCTCGAATGCTGGTATGTCGAGAGTGCCGCTGAGACGCAGTATCCATCCTATGTTATACAGGGGGCTGTTCGGTTCGTACTGGCTCATGAACCACACCCGCTCCTGCGCGAATGACAGGCGCAATGGTCCGTCACGGTCGACATGCACGATCGGTCCAGACGCCGGACCGATCAATTTCTGAGCATCAAGCTTGGCAGCCAGGTCTGCAATCCTCGGTGTCTCAAAAAGGCTGCGAAGCGGCAACTCGATCCTGAAGGCGTCCCGAATACGCGAGACAACCTGTACGGCCAACAACGAGTGTCCGCCGAGGTCGAAAAAGTTGTCGTAGACCCCGATCTTCCCGATACCCAAGACGTCAGACCAGATCGAACCCAGCAAATCCTCGACTGGCGTTCGCGGAGGGACCAAAGACTCCTCTGATCCCACGCGGGCAGGCTCTGGAGAAGGCAGTGCTCGACGGTCCCCCTTGCCGCTGCTCGTGAGAGGCAACTTTTCCAGAAACACAAAGGTCGAAGGTATCATATATGCTGGCAGTTTGGAGACCAGGAAGGTTTTGAGGTAATGGATTTCCGGTGCCCGTTTTGCGGGCACGATGTAGGCCACTATCCGCTTGTCGCCGGGGACGTCTTCGCGGGCAAGAACCCTAGCCTGCTCGACGCCCGGGTCTTCGGTCAGCACGGCCTCGATCTCTCCCAGTTCGATCCGGAAACCGCGCACCTTCACCTGGTTATCCAGGCGACCGAGGTATTCGATATTTCCATCAGGCAGATAACGCGCCAAGTCCCCTGTCTTGTAAAGGCGTGCGCCAGGCACGTGAACAAAGGGATCAGGGATAAAGCTGTTGCGTGTCAGTCCATCACGGTTGATATAGCCCCGCCCCACCTGGATGCCGCCTATGTACAGTTCTCCGGTTACTCCGATGGGTACAGGGCGCAGGTAAGAGTCAAGGATGTAGGTGGTGGTATTGGCAATGGGGCGTCCTATCGGGATAGAGGGAGGCAATCCGCCGCGCTCGCAAGGCCACCATGTGACGTCCACGGCCGCCTCCGTTGGCCCGTAAAGGTTGTGCAGTTCGCAATCCAGGATTTCGTGGAATCGCCGAACGTGCTCGCGCAAAAGGGCCTCTCCGCTGCAAAAGACGCGCTTTAGGGAGGTACATGCATTAGCTGTCGGCTCGTTAAGGAACGCCCCGAACATCGAGGGGACGAAGTGTAGTGTGGTGATATGCTCGCGCTGTATGATCCCCGCAATGTAAGCCGGATCCTTGTGCGCATCGGGCTGGGCGACCACCAATCTGGCGCCGGTGAGCAGCGGCCAGAAAAACTCCCAGACCGAGACGTCGAAGGTGAAAGGGGTCTTTTGCAGCACGGCGTCGCCATCGCCAAGGCCGAAGGCCTCCTGCATCCACAGAAGTCGGTTAACAATGGCTAGATGGGTTATCATGACGCCCTTGGGCTTGCCGGTAGACCCTGACGTATAAATTATGTAAGCCAGGTTCTCCGGCGATGTGCCGCGACCCTGGCTTCGCAGGTCTTCCGGGGTCGCCTTTTCCCATTTGCATTCGAGGCTTACGGGACGGGCCGGCAATTGGGCAGCCCGTCCCGACACGGCCTGCTGGATGAGTACAACCGGCGCGGCCGTGTCTTTCAGAAGAAAGGCCAGACGCTCGTCCGGGTAAGCCGGGTCCAGTGGCAAATACGCCCCGCCGGCCTTGAGGATACCTAACAGCCCGACCACCATCTCAAGGGATCGCTCTGTGCATATTCCGACCGGGACCTCAGGCCCGACTCCGAGCTCGCAGAGATGGTGTGCGAGCTGGTTGGCCCGCTCGTTTAGCTGCCGGTATGTTAACGAACGGTCTTCAAGAACCACTGCCACATGATCCGGCGTCCTTTCAACCTGCGCCTCAAAGAGCTCGTGGAGGCACTTATCCCGGGGATACTCCCGCCTGGTGTCGTTCCAACCGACCAGCAACTGATGACATTCCTGTTCGGTCAGGATCGAAAACTCATCCAGCTGTCGCTCAGGTTCCCGGGCCATCCCCTCCAGGATGGTACACATGTGGCCCATCATCCTTGCAACGGCAGGCGACTCCAGCCGTGACGGATGAGACAAAATCCTAAATTGGAGCGCTTCGCCAAGCGTGGTCTCGACGGCCAGAGGATAGTTCCCTCTTTCTATTGTGCTTCGGGGGCGGACCTCCAGCCGACCGTCGCTGGTTCGCAGGACACCTTCTTCAGGGCGGTTCCAAAACTGAAGGATACTCTCAAACATTAGCTGGCCGCGTGGGAGAGAACTCCATTGGTGGACGTTGACCAGAGGCGCATACCCGTACCGGCAAAGCCGGGTACTGCTATCCTCGACTTTCTTGAGCCAGGGGATGAGCCGCTCGGATGCGGGAACATTCAATCGGAACGGCAATGTGTTGATTCGCAGGCCCAAAGCACATTCTTCCAAGTTAGGATCTTCGGGCAGGACTGGGATAGTCATGCCATAGATCACCTCACTCTGTCCACTGTAGCGGCTGAGGAGCAAAGCCCATGCACCCTGCATAATGGTCCGCAGCTGGAGCTCGTGCTTGTCAGCAAGGGCCTGCAGAGCACTGGTGGTCTGATTTGTCATCCGGCCTATTTGTTGTTCAAACGCCGGTGTCTCATCGGTAGAGGGGGGGCGGCGGTGGTCAATGCCCAGTGGGGTCGGCGCACGCACGCCTGAAAGCTCCTGCCGCCAGAACACCTCGGCGGCAGACGCATCTTGCTGATCAAGCCAGGTGACGTAATCGTTATAAGGAGCTGCGGGCGGCAGGCGGACAGGCTCACCGAGGCTAATAGCCTCATAGGCGGCAATCACCTCCCCCATCACCCTGCATGCGGCAGAACTGTCCAGAAGCACTTCGTGATACGTCCAGATCAGCTCGAAGGTATTTTGGGCCGTGAGAATCAATTTCAACCGCATCGGAGGGGCTTCGGAAAAGGGATCGATCTGCTGCCTCTCTGACAGCAGCAGGGTTTCGATAGCGTCACGAAATTGGGAAGGCGGATCAGCGCACCAGTCTTCGATCTCTATCAAGGGTTGGATATTAGGCCTGACCAGGCGCCGAGTTTGCTTGAGGTCGTTTAGGAAAAAGATGCTTCGGAGGGAGTCGTGGCGGTTGACTACTTCTCTCCAGGCTCGCTCGAAAGCCGAGGTGTTTAGGTTCCCCTTGAGGGCATACAAATTCTGGACGACGTAGAGCCCCAATAATGGCTCATACGCGGAGTGGAACAGCAAACCCTCCTGCGAGGCCGATAGAGGACAACCAACATCGGGGCTGTGATCAGTCATCGAACCTCCTTGTGTATTTTTCACTGGGAATGCTGAGGCCGCTCCCGAACTGATCGGAAACCAATTAAGTTGCTCTCGCATTTGGGGCCAATGAAAGCGACTGGGCACGCGGCAATTTTAGGCATTGAACGTTTCGATAGTATACGACGTAGCCCAGGCCGGCGGCGTGACGGCAACCAACCCGAACAGCAGGACGGCGATTAAAGGCATACTTCGATTCATGGAATGATTTCCACCTTTCGGACGATTTGCAATGCGCAGGTGTTTCCAGGCGTAATAGGGATCGCGAATTCTTATTCTTGAAAAAGTTTAAACTGAATTACCATATCTATGCCACGTAAATCATATGCTGAAACTCTCACGGAATTGTAATTTTAGTTATGTTAGATCGAAGAATGACTTTAGAGAGATAACTCGATACATTATGTAACTTTATGTAAACTTTCCCGACTATTATTAACTATTTTCGCACTATGTGAGCCCGCAAAATAAAGTGGAGCAACGATTGAGGCCCAAAAAATCGAAATGTAAATAAAACCGACACTAAGCCGGAATAATGCACCAACTTCAGCGCCAAGCATCCCAACCGCATTTTCGGGTCTGGTCTTTGCCCGAAAAAACTTCAGTTGCGCGCCTGAGACTGGAAAAAGTATACGATCTCCGGCTGGGATACGCAAGTTATACGTCGATGCGACCGGTTTTTGCGTTTTCAGGACGCACCGCCATTCCAGGAGTTTGCAGCTCGCAACCCGCCTGCCCGTGTTGGGGTTGTCGGGAGGGAGGGACTTTTTACATCTCTCCTGGACATTGCCCCCTCAAGCATCGATCAATCTTTTCCATGTCCGTCACATTTGTGAACATTCATGGGCTGCGCATCGGGCTGCCGCATCCGATCCATTATACCGTCTTCCGCCAATGATCCCACATTGGTCAGAGCCAACCTAAATTCAAAGCTGATCCTCTTCTCCCAGACTCACGAGATCAGGCATCTTCCAGCCGCTGAAATAATGCTTCCTCTCTAAATATATGAATATGCAAGACAACAATTTAATCCACCATATACTTTCAGCCAACTGATCGAAACTCAGATCGGCAGCGGAAACGACTTCACCCGGCAAAGGGGAGGTCGGCCATGATAATTCAAAATCCGCGAATAAAGGCGAAGTGTCCGGAATGTGGAAGCGAGAATGTGGAATCCAAGCTATGCTTTACCAATATTGTCGCACGGCTGGGGAAATTGCTCGGAGTCACAACGGTGAGGATTTTTAAGAAGAGGTGCTCGGAATGCGGGCACGAGTTCCAGGTGTTTCGGAAATGAGAGGTGTATCTATGATGGCCGAATGGAGACAACTTAGCACGCTGACCAAGATTTTCTGCATTGGCGGCCTGGTCAGCTCCATCGGGTGGTAGTGATGATTCTGAGTGGGAAGATGAGCATTGGGGATGCCCTCTGGTGGAAATGGAAGGTGTGCCGGTGGTGTCTGTGATCCTGGAAGGGTTACAGTATGCTTTCGATGAAGAGTCACTGTAGATCACTTGCGGCTTTGATTGGGATATGGAATAATGAACAGTGCCGCCTAAACATTCCAGGAGCTTTTTGGGGCAGAAAAAGATAAGGTCCAGTCAATATCCGAAAGGGGGTTCGATGGGAAAGAGTACTGCAGTCAAATTCACAATGGATCATGTACATATCAAATGCCATGACATCAGCGCGACCAAAGGCTTCTACGAAAAAATGTTTAATGCCAAAACGATTTACGAAGGAAAGCTTCGAGATGTTCCAATGGCTACGCTGGAACTCGCAGGCTCTGTTATCATTATTACTGAGGCGGGAGAGGGAGAAGACCTTGAGTGTCCAAAGAGCCCAAGAGAAGGTATTTGGATTCGATACGGGATTGGTCATTTTGGCGTTCGAGTGGACGACCTTGAAAAAGCTGCTCGAGAACTTAAAGCAAAAGGGGCGGAGTTTGGAACCCACGGACATAAGAGAAGGGGTGAGGATAGCCTTTATAAGGGCCCCTGAGGATGACGTGATTGAAATCGTTCAAAGGCCCTACTAGGTTTCGGGACTTTCAGCGTCGCGGCAAGGTCTCAGCGTGAAGGCCGCAATCCCCGTACGGGCGAAAAGATCAAAATTCCAGCGTCAAAAGTTGTCAAGTTCAAAGCAGGCAAGACTCTCAGTGAAAAAATCAAATAGCAGAATTTAATCCTCTCTTATTTGATGAGACCATCTGAAGGGACTGCTCGAGGGAATGTATTGGCGCCCGGTTCTTTTCATTTTTATGGGACCATGCCAGCAATCCAGCCTGATGATTCACATTATCTCCGAACTTGTGCTTCTGGCTTAGCTCACGCCATTACCCGACGGACGTAGCGAAGGTCGCGGGTTACAAGATCGAATCGGAAAAGTGAAAGATAAAAAGTTCCAATTTTCATCATGAAGGAGATGATTATGAAAACAAATCAAGACAAGGTGATGAGCGCCAGGGAGGCCGTCGCGGAGAACGTTCATGACGGCGACACGCTCATTATTGGAAATTATACCATCGGTATAGGCATGGGTCTTGTCCATGAAATTGTTCGTCAAAAGAAGAAGGGGTTGACCCTGTGCTCGCAGTCGG
>Ga0187880_1002515_pt1 | contig 14248 bp, 9 predicted proteins | sample June2016WEW_19_4_FD_132998 | JGI IMG/M metagenome (GOLD analysis project Ga0187880, IMG submission 132998) | Peatland microbial communities from SPRUCE experiment site at the Marcell Experimental Forest, Minnesota, USA - June2016WEW_19_40 | ecosystem: Environmental > Terrestrial > Soil > Wetlands...
ATCCTGGTGTTCGAAACCGACAGCCAGTTCCGCATTTCGCAGTATTGGAGCTTGCAACAAACCGAGGTCGACGCGAGCCCCCAAGGATTGGTCGATTTGCTGGGAAAAGTATGTGCCGATCACATGATGAGCGATGTGGCGGTGGGCTCATTTCTATCGGGCGGCATCGACTCCAGCGCTGTCGTGCAGTTCGCTAGCCGGTTGGTGGACTCGCCTTTGCAGACGTTCGCGCTGGGCTACAGCGAAAAATCATATAGCGAGTTTGAATACGCGCGCCGCGTCGCCGAGCATTTTCACACTGAGCATCGCGAACTCCTGATCAATCCGATTGATCGCGCGGAGATCGAACGATCCGTATGGCATCTCGATGAACCGACCACCGACCCGTCGAACCTTCCTTTCATGTTGATCTGCGAGCAGGCGCGGCGCTACGTCAAAGTCTGTCTCAGCGGCGACGGTGGCGACGAACTCCTCATGGGCTACGATCGCTTCAGAGCGAGCAAGGTGTCGCATTTGTTGGATCTCGTTCCATTGCCGTTTCGTAACCGCTTATATCAGGTCGTTATCGATTCCATCAGTGATAATGATCAGAAAAAAGGCGCGAGCAATATGATCAAACGATTCCTGCAGGGCGCGGTATTGCCGCGCAGCGGCGAGCACATCCGTTGGCAATATTTCCTCGATCCTGCGCAGACCGCGGCGATTTTCAAGCCGGAGTACCTTCGCGCCGTCAATACGGACCCATTCGCGCTCGTGAAGAGGTGGTCCGCGCTCGCCCCGCAGGAGCGAGGTGCGCGCGAACAATTCGTCGACCTTAATACGATTCTGCCCGACAGTGTGCTCATGAAGGTAGATAAGATGTCGATGGCGCATAGTCTAGAGGTTCGACCGCCCTTTCTAGATCATCGTGTCGTCGAATACTGTTACTCGCTACCGACGAATATGAAGCTGCACGGATTCACGACCAAATGGCTGTTGAAGACCGCAATGGAAAACCGCCTGCCGCCAGGAATAGCGCATCGCAAAAAGCAAGGCTTCAGCATCCCAATGAAAAACTGGATAAGGGGTGATTTGCTCGAGTATACGCATGACACGGTTTTTTCCTCCCGGCTGGTCGCTGATTATTTTGATGTTTCCGCGCTGCGACGATTCTGGCAGGAACATCAGCAGCGCCGGAACAACCATAGCCACTTGTTCTGGACGCTGCTTAATCTAAGCATTTGGGAACGCTTGTTTTTGTCTAGTACACAGTCGACGATTCCCCCGCGGGCCCTCGCGCGGGCTTCATGCTGAAAGCATTCGTGCATTCCCCGGCGTTGCGTGTCGCCGCCGCATTCGGCGTCGGCGGCGCGGCCTTTTCGATCGGCAATCTGCTTCTGGCGCGGCAATTGTCGGCCGAAGCGTACGGCTTGGTGTCGCTGGTCATCGGCCTCATATCGCTGGCTGTCGTGATCGCACCGTTCGGAATCGACCTGGTCATTACTCGCCGCGGATTGGAGCTTGGTAAGTATCTGCGCCGCATCACGCTCGCGACATCGCTCGTGACGAGCGTCGCCACGGTGATCGTGGGCGCCATGCTGTATCGATTGCAGGCTTCTTTGCTGATCTGCCTGTTTCTGACCATCGCGGCGGGAGGAGTCTCGCAGGCCGCATCGGCCCATTTTCAGAGTCTTCGCCAATTTTCAGTCTCGGTTCCTATTCTTCAATCGCCCAACTGGGCCGTCGTGCTCGCGGGCGCTGCGACTATGGTAGTAGGCGCCACGAACCCGATTTTTTCCTGTGCAATATTGGCTGCAAGCGGTCTGGCGACTTCCGGCGGTGGTTGGATGCTGCTCGCGCGCCGGACGAGTGGCGCTCATCCGTGCGGAAAGCCGGCAGGATTGTGGGGCGAAGCGATCCCGCTCGTGACCGTGACCGCGGCCAGCAGCACGTTTCTGCAGCTTGAGCGGCTGGTCATTCCGGCAGCGCTGGGCATCGACGATCTCGCGACGTTCGGCGTCCTAGCGGCGCTAGTCGGTTCGCCGTTTCGCATTCTTCAGGCTGCCGTTGGCTTTACAATAATCCCGCGACTGCGGGACGCCGAGTCGATCGAAGCCCGAAATCAACTCCTAAAGCGCGAGGGCCTTCTGATGATCATCGTGATCCTCGCGGGATCGGTTCTGATTTGGATGCTGGCGCCATATCTCGCGCACCTGCTACTCGCCGGTCGCTACGATCTGAGCAATTCGCTCGTCATTGCGACGGTCATTGCCGGCGTGCTAAAGGTGTTCAGCGCGTTTGCGACCGCCGTAGCGAGCGCGCTCGCGCCCGCGCGGAATCTGCGCATTTTCAGCATCGGCTCCTGGGCGTGCGTGGCGATCGCAACCGTCGCCTCATTTCCGGCGGCGCGTTGGGGCCTGGTCGGCGTAATCTATGCCATTTCGGCCGGCTGGCTCATCCGCTGTTTCATTGCGGGCTGGTTATGCCTGCCGCACCTAAGACAGGACCGCATCTCAGCCTGAAACGCTGACCGCCGTTTCAGTGCGCGGAGGAAGCCTGCAGCACGCTCCGTACGCCGTCCAGCAATTCGATTCGAGGCTCATATTTCAGGCGCGTACGCGCTGCGGAAATATCAAACGCATTGTCATTTTCAAAGAAAGCCAGCGTACGGCGCGAGATCGGTGGATTGATTTTCAATACGGCACCGACCAGTTCCGCCATCCATCCAGCTGCATATCCGACCGAACGCGGTATGCGCAACGTCGGCGGCCGAGCGTTGATCGCGGTCGCAAACGTCGTCACCATTTCCTGAACCGTCATCCAGCGCGGGCCGGCGATATTAAACGTCGCTCCGGCGAGCGGCTCGGAGGCAGTTGCGGCAAGCCACATCCCTTCCAGAAAATCACTGATGAACACGGGGTGGCGCAGATTCCTCGCGGCGCCGATATAGAAAAAGCGCCCCCGGCGCAGCGCGCCGATCAGTTTTTCGGTTCTCGGGCATCCAACGCCATAGACCCACGAGGGCCTGACCACGACCAAATCCACGCCGTACTGTTTCGCCGCCTCGCGTGCCGCATCTTCACCGGCCCGTTTGGTTCGCTCGTAGTCATTTTCCGGATGCAACGGCGCCGATTCGTCGGCGGGGGGATGCTCGACATGACCGTAAACCCCTACGCTGCTTACATGCACCAGGCGGCCGACCTTCGCGGCGGCACACGCAGCGACCAGTGCAGCAACGGCCCGGACGTTTACGGCCTCGAATTCGGCATAACTCGCACCCACGTCGAGATGCACGCTCGCTAGGTGAAAGACCACATCGACGCCTTGCAATGAAGCGGTCAAAGCCGAGGAATCGCGCAGATCGGCCTGTGCGAACTCGACATCCAGCGACTTGAAATCATTCGGTGCGGGATGGACATCCAATGCGCGAACGCGCCAGTTCCGGCCCGCCAGGAACCTCACGCAATGAGCGCCGATGAAACCCGCAGCGCCGGTGACCAGCGCGCGCCGAGCTTCGGTCAACCCGGCTTCCTCGCCGAGACGGCGACAGCGTAACCGCCGCGACCGGGGATTAGCTTATCGAACAGCGAGAACAGGTACATGAACGGATAGATCAATGAATACATCCGGTACTCTTTGCGCACCGCATTCAACTCCTTCTTGGAGGTCGGAGCGATCGTGCCCTGCACCACGTCCGGATGATCTTTCTTCTTGGAGAAAATCTTGACGTAGGCCAGGTTGATGAGCAGCTCCGCAAACTCGGTGAAGAAACGGGAGTACCCGCCCCAGGCGACCGGCTTCAGTCCCACCGACTCCATCATCGAGCGCAGCTCGGACGCTCGGTAACCTTGAACCACATGCCCGTAGACTTCCGGACTCATGCCAACATGCCGCTTTAACACAGCCACGGGCAAGTGCGTGTCACCGTTCGGCGTCGTCACAATGGCAAGTCCGCCCGGCGCCACGACTCGCGCGATCTCCTGGTTCAAATGAGACAGATCCGCGAAGTGTTCGTGCACATCGATCATAATCAAGACATCAAAGGACGCGTCGGCGAACGGGAACCGGTTGATGTCCACATGTGCCACTGGCTCGCCGAGAAACTCCGACATTTCCGCGATGCCGTCTTCGTAGACCTGACCCCAACTCCAGGTCCCGCCGGCGGCCCTGAAACAGTAGTTCATCGCACCATTGTTGTCGTGCCCGGAAATCAGCAGACACCGTTCGCGGCTAATCGGCCCCATCAGCCGCATCAGCAACTCGACTTTCTGCCGCTTCTTCAGCGACTTGTTGTACATCTGAAGCTGCCACGGGATTTCCGCATCGCGCGGTTGTGTCGTCGAGTTCGTGTTCATTGAATGACTCTTACAAGTGATTTGTCTATAATATAAATTAAAGCATAATGGATTTAGGGGCGCACTGCCCTCCAGTCCGCCCCTTGGCGCACCATACGTCGTTTTGGAGCAGATTGGTCAAGTCCGGCGCAAACTTATCTGGATTCTGATAACTACGTCTCTGGATTCTGGTAAATCCGTGCGTCCGCGAGGGCTTTGCGACGTCCTTTCTCGAGGCACTCGCCCATGGATGCGCACGGCTCAGCAGCGGCTGTGTCACCCCCTCTCAATGCACGCGCGGGATTCTGGTATTGTACTGGCTCGGCGTCCGCTGCTGAACGGCGTGGATGTGCGCGGACGCTCGTTCTTCCAAGCTCCTTCCGCAGCCCGTATTTGCGACTACTGAGAAATGCGCTAACTGGGTGGTTTTTGCGCTACGACGACATGCTGGTAATTTCCGAAGCTGCGCTGGCGATTGTGTCGTTTCGAATTGCCTATGCCGGGGCCGTTCAACCGCAGTCAGGCCTCGGCCGTCATATAGTAGCGGGGATATGGCTCGGTATCGCGGCATGGATCACTGGGGCTCTGCTTCACGCCTGGGTGCCGCTGTGGCAGATACTATTGATCGGGCTCGCTGCCGGCGCAGGCGTTTTTATTTTGCAGCCTCGGCTGAAATTGGTTGCCCGACCCGCTGCCGATTTGTTTGTGTTCGCGGCGCTCGGCACGCTTTCGGTCGTCCCTATCGCTTGGGTTCGAGTGGCGGTGGCGGCCGCCGTGTTCATGGCTGTTGGCTTCGCGCTCGATCGTCTGACACGGCGGTTGATGACTCTTCGGGTGCAGCGAATCCTCCGGGTTATGCCCGTTGCGTTGACGGCGCTACTGGGGCTATGTGTGACGCAAGCAGATGACTTCGGATCCCGGCTCCTCGCCCGAGATCCGCTGTTCCCCATGCGGCTTGCTCTGGCCGCGCCATTGCCGGGCGAAGCCGTGTCGCTGCCATCCGGCGCCGCGGCGTGGCTTTTGACCGTTCCGGGCGACAAATCGGTCGGTACGGCAATCCTTTTGCACGGCAACAATCCAGGCGCCGCACGCCAGCCCGCGGCAGTTGCTCTGCAAGGTGCTCTTCTGCGCGCCGGCTTTGATGCGATGACGGTCGAAATGCCTGGATATGGTGCAAGTCATCGCAGCCCCGAATCCGCATTGGACAGCTGGGATCCGACCGTCGGTCCGCGAGAGGCACTCGCGTTTATAGACGCGACTCATCGAACAGCCTCCGCCTCCACCATCATCGTCGGGCATTCCGCAGGCGTCGATGTCGCGCTTCAGTGGCTTAAAAGCGGCGTGACGGCGCAGGAGGCCTACCTGTTTTCGGGAACCATCGGCGGGCCGCCGTTATCCGCCGAGGATGCCGCCAAACTTTTTAACCGGGAACGCCGGATTCCCTGCTGTGTACCCGACCAAACCGTGAAACAAATCAACGACCGGTTCTATGCCGGCGGCGACCGATATGCTGCGGAATTACCCCCAACTCATGCATTGATTCAATTCGTGAACATGGAAATCGAGTACCCAGACGTAGCAGCCGACCGACACCTTCTGTACGCGGCCATTTCGGCACCCAAAGCCGCTTGCACTTTCGCCGGCGTGACGCACTATATGAACACGCTTGAAATGCGGCGATTTACGCTGGTGGACACCCGCACCGTGAAGCGCCTAGCTCGACTGTTTTCCGCACCCAGAGCATCGGCCGACCCCGATCGCTGCCCGGAATAAGCTTACGCTTGAAATGCGGGCCGGCCCCGAGCCGGATCCTTAAGTACGAATTTGTGTGGCCGAAATGGGCGGATGGATACGATCTGCTCTATCGCCAGGTGAAGGGTGAGGCGTAAACATCGGTACTGATCACATCGCGCTGTACTTGAGAGTCTCGAGTAGTGGCCCTTATGCTGCAAGCCCCCGCTCAGGCAGCCTCTGTAGTCGTGGGAACACGCCAAAAGCGACAGCGTACAAAAACAGCGCAATGCCAATAGCGACGTTAAAGCCATAACCCATGCTAATCAGAATGCCGGCGAAGCCTCCCCCTACGGTGAACAGTCCATTCATGCCCCAAGCCCATGCAATGGCGCCGCGCGGATGGCCGGCAATTGCCAAGATACCCAGTGGGAACGGCATGCCGAGGAAAAAACCCAACGGAAAGATCATCGCACCCGAGGCCAGAATTCGTCCGGCTAACGGCAGCCCAAGGACCACGTGCGATAATTCTGGATAGAGGAGCGCCAACGCCGTGCCGAGCACCAGAACTCCAATAAAGGGTATGGTCCACTTTTGTTGGGGTGTTATGCCGAACTTTTCAGACGCCGCACTTCCCATTCCCGCCGATACCAGCATCGTGAATATCACCGTCGAATACGTGTACAGAGGGCTGCCGATCAAATGGCTAAATTTCTGAATGAAGACGAGTTCCAATGTGATGAACCCCGCGCCCAGGCATGAAAAATAGGTCAGCAATGGAAATGAAGTTGAGCCCTCTTCCCGGCCGACATTGGAAAATCGCAATGGGACGAGCACGAACACCACCATGAAGACGAGCGAAGCAACGCCGGTGAACACCAGATGGATCCAATCCATTGGGATGCCCTTGGAATAATTGCTGGCTTCATTCACGATTTCGGCGGTGCCTGCGTCAAGATATATGCTCGGGTCCGGCTTCAACATCTTTAGCGACTTTCTCATCATATCGAAATAGGGCTTATCGTCAGTACGCGGCGTCGCATAGACCGCCATTTTCTGCGCCACACTGGCGGGAAAATCGCCGGAGTAGAAGTCCGGCGATAAAAAGCTCTTGCTAGGATCCAGCGGGTCTTCGACCATTGTCAGTCGACGATCCGCTTCGACCTCTGGCGGTGCGAGAAACGCGCTGAGCGTCGAGATTTCCTCAGGGGTCCAAGGCTGCATCTTGAACAGCACCGTGGGCAATGTCAGTTCGGAGGGCATCAAGAACACGACGACGTGGCGGGCGAAGTCCGTTCGGCCCATCTGTTTCCACGCGAGCGCTGCAGTCGTAATCATCCGGGGGAATGCGTCATGATTAATGTGCAGAATGCCGTTTGGGGTCAAATGGGAGAAATAGTCCTCATACGCCTCCGCCGTTTGCAAATACGCCGGTTCAAGTGCACCCGTGCCTTGTGCAATGCTGGAACTCGTGTAGTTGCTATATATCTGGATGATGTCGTAGCTCTGGTTGCTATGGCGCAGGAAGCTGCGGCCCTCGCCGGATTCCACGTGCACTGCAGGATTCTTGAAGATATCGCCAATATAGCTGGAATACCGTCCCTGCCCGAGTTCTACGACGGTGGGAACGAGTTCGATCGCGTCGACATGCGCTGCGCCATAGACCAGTGCCGCCTTCGTCTCCTGGCCGCCCGCGCTGCCGATCACGAGGACACGCTGACCGGTATCGCGCTTTAGGTAGTGCGAAGCGAGAACCCCGATCTGCCAGAAATGATTGGTGATGTCCGATTTGTCGCGATCAATGTGCTCACGAAGCGCCTTCAGATTGCCGTCGAACTTATAGAAATAGCTGCTTTGATTGCCGCCGTCATATTGGATGGCCTTTCGATCGCCCGACCGATGCCATGGCACGGATAACGCTGGCGACCACGTCTCATCAATGACATAGATTTTTGATATCGGATCCCATCGAACGAATTCGCCGCGGCCTTGTTCCAGCGCCTCCTTCACGCCGCGTTTGTCCACGTGCTGCGTGAAATCGATATAGTTCGGGGCTTTGAGGACGGGATAAGCAACCAATACAACTGCCGCAACGACGACGACATATCGCAGGTTTCGCGATTCGGAAAATAATGCGGCTGCGAGCAACGCAAGGGCGGCGGCGGCAAGCATCAATCCCCCCGGCCCGATCATTGCGATGAACGGTATGACGATGATGCTTCCGACACCCGCACCCATCAAATCCCAGAAATACAGTCTCTGAATGCGTACGGCGTATTTGGAGAAAATCGCGATCAGCACGGAACCGCCGAGGAAAAACGGCAGCAAGAGCGCCACGTATAAAGTTAGGAACGACAAGATCGTACGAATCGCGTGCTTACCGAGTTGCGTATAGTCGAGCGGCAAAAAATTGATGAGCGGAATGAGTAATGCCGTGACCACCGCGAACCCAATGCTGCGTCCGACCAGAAAGCTCGTGATATCTTGCTCAGGGGCGATTGGACGGAGCGTGGCCACAATCCCAGCCAGACCGAACGCAAACACCGCCGAGGTCACCACGAAATAGGCGAGATTCGGTGCCAGAACCACGTCGAATACACGCGTGAGCATCAACTCAAGCACCAGCGTGGACAGAGCGATCAGAAGAACGCCAAACGATAGCCTGCGCATTACCATTTTACTCAGTTTGGAAATTTATTAAGCAAAAAAAGAACCCTAGCATAGCCAGCGATCCCGCTGCATCGTGGCCCCTCCAATCGTCATCGCAACCTCGCACACTTCTCCGCCGCGCTAGGAAACACAAGTTTGCGCGAAAGAATGTAATTGACGCCGAGACCACTGAGCGATCCCAAAGCCACGGCGACAGCCGGCGTCGCCGCGAATGAGATACCCGCGAATGAGAAACCGTAGTGCAGGTATATGGTGTAGGTAGTGTAATTCACGACACCTCCTACGCCATTCAGCACCACGAATTTCAACCATTCCCCGGCGAACTTGTCGCTCCGCAAGTCAGCGAAGGTGATCAGTCGGTTCATGTACCAGGTCGACGACGACGCGCAGAGATAGGAAAAAACGCGGCCCCAGTAAAGCCCCGCCCCCAAGCCATAAATCGCGAAATACAGCGCCGCCACATCGACGCAGTAGCCCGCGCAGCCGACGAGCGCGAAACGAAAGAATCGCGGTAGTGAATTCAGCCTCAATGTTCGGCGCCTTATGGATCGATGGTTTTGACCGACGTGAAACGCACCGGGAAGGACAGATGGGCAAGCCGCTTCGATTCCGCTCCGCCGCGACTCACCGCATCGAGGCTGAGTCCGCAGGCGAAACTGAGGAAACTCAAGATTGCGAGTGGTTTTTCGATTAGACAAGGCACCAGCACAGCGACGGTGAGGCGGTGTCCGCTGCTAACGGGCTTATTCGAATTTTCGCGACGCACTGTGCTTTACCGCCGATTGCGAATTCCCCATGAATTGGTTGGTGCGTAGTTTAATGCATTGTGCCGCCTTATGCAGATAATCCATCGATCGATGTTATGGTATGTGGCGGATTCCGTTGTGGTTTTGCGCTGTAAGTCACATTTCCCAGGCTGGCCGGCACATGGGGAATAGATTTGATTCATGTAGGGGCGAACGATGTGCCGCTGTCTTTGGCGGCGCTAATTGTAACCGCGCGCACCGGTCATCTACGCCACTCGTTCATACGAGCAAGCGCCGCCCCAACCAAATCCACCTGCCGGCGCGTTTCCGCTTCCGACCATTTGAGCTCACCGCGCATCAGTTCGGCACACCGCTCGATAATGCGGCCATCGAGTCCGCGACTAAGACTGAGAGTAGTGCGCCGAAATATGGCATCAGTCAGATTCACCGCCATCTCGTGGCTGGCTGCAAACACGATATCCTCACCCCTAACCCGCACATCGCCCACGAGATCCGTACCCGCCGCCGGCGCATTCCGCGTCTGCGCCGAGACCAACTGACGATCGGGCTCTGCACGAGCCGTGGGCCTGTGCTTAAGCTTCTCACAAATCAACTGGACGCACTGTTCGGCTACGAGCCGTGCTGTAGTCCACTTAACCCCGACAACCGATACAAGACCCGAAATGCCGTCTCGGCTTTGATGATCCACAATCCGGACGTGCTTTTGCAGAACAACATCCTGGCCACCAGCTGCGCGTTTTTCCTCCGGCAGCAGACCGCATTTGACGGCGACCACATCCGACTCATCGATTCGCCAATTGCCCAATCGCGGATTGATCTCATCAAGAAAATTGCTGATTTCGCGCCGATTCACCCGTAGCGCGTCGGTCTCGCCATCAAAACCCAGGTGTTTGGTTCCAATGAGAGAGAATTCTCCCCATGGGATCACGAAGTATGTCACCGAACCCTTATCGAATACTGTGTCACTGTCACTGCCTCGACGCGGGACCGGGATGCCGACCGCATAGTCGAGCGGAATGCGACGAACGACAAGATTGAACGCCTTCGATGGGCAAAACAACGGATCATCTGAAAGGGCACGCATCGGCCTCAGCCATGCGAGGATCGAGTCGACCCAGGGTCCGGAAGCGTTCAACACGCAGCGTGCATGCAGTTCAATCTCGCCGCCCGCGACGCCATCCCGTGCTGTTACCCCACAAACGCTCCCGTTACGCATCAGAAAACCATTCGCCGACACGTAATTCGCCAGCTCGACACCCAATGAATGCGCATCGCCGAGAAGCGTGATAAGCAAACGCTCCGGACTGCTGTTGAAACCGTCATACCAGAGGGCTGCGCCATTGAAGCCGTCAATCTGAAGCTGCTTAAACATTGCGCTCGCTGCGTGTCGCGACCAAAGGCGGCCGCGAGGCAAGTGCACCTCCGGCGATAGCGCACGATTGCGGTCGGCGGATATGAGGTCATTCAAGGCAAGCGCCACGGTCATTACCTCCGGTCCGCGCAAGCCATGTCCATAGGTTGGCAATACGAATGGCATCGGTTTAACGAGGTCAGGCGCAAGTTTCATCCATGTTCGGCGCTCGCGTATCGACTCGCGCATGCGGCGAACATCCAGATGCTGCAAGTATCGCAATCCACCATGAATCGTATGCAAGCTGTTGCCGGTGGTAGCCTCGCCGAAGTCGCCGCGTTCGATCAACGCGACGCGAAGACCGCGCAGTGCCGCTACCCTCGCCGCGCAAACGCCGTATGCTCCCCCGCCGATCACGATCAGATCGTATGTCTTGGACGTCAGTGCCGAAATATCGCGACGCATTGCCGACAGGTAACTACGTAGTGCAGCTTTGAAAGCGCTGCTTCCAAAGTTGAAATACCATCAATCCCCACAGCAAATGACTATGGTTTTGCTTGCGGGCTTCGTGCTCGCGCATCAGCCGCTGTACCGCCGCTGCATCAAAAAGGCCGTCGGCACGCAGGTTGTCCGCGCACAACAGGTCATGCATGAGACCATTCCATTCTTGGTTTAGCCAGTTCTTCATGGGCATGCTGAAACCTTCCTTACCCCGTCCGAGAATCGATGCCGGCAGTCGATCCTTGAATGCTTTCTTCAGAATGTATTTGCGCACTCCGCCGCGAACTTTCAGATGCGCTGGAATCGTCAGCGCCAGATCGATGACTTCGTTATCGAGATACGGCACCCGCGCTTCGAGCGACGAAGCCATACTCATCATGTCAACTTTCGCTAGGATGTCTTCGGGAAGATAAAAGCGCAGATCGCAGCGCATTTGATCGTCCAGTCTAGACGCTGAACCTCCATCGAGCATTTCGCTGATGATCTCGCCGGTTTGGCCCGCCACCGCGGCCTGAAATTCGGGACTGTACAGCTGCTCGCGCCCGCGATTCGACAGAAACACCATCCACCGCATGTGTTGCCACCGGCTGGGTAGCGCGGCACCCTCCAAAAAGCGGCGAAGCTGATTGACCACGCCGCGTTTGTCACGGCCCAACGGCGTCAATTGAGCGCACTTATCCAAGGCCTGACGTAATGACCGCGGAAGCCAATCAAGCGCGGCGTGTGCGTACCGGTCCGCCTGGTAGGCGTCATAACCCGCAAACAATTCATCACCGCCATCCCCGCCCAAGGCGACCGTGACACGGCGCCGCGCCATGCGCGCAACCAGCAGCGTTGGAAACACGGAAAAATCCGCAATTGGCTGATCGAGCTGGCTTACGACCTCCGGCAATATAGACAGATAATCGGGACTCAATATCTCTTCGTGATGTTGCGTACCGCAATGTGCGGCAACCACACGTGCGTACTCGACCTCGCTATACGAGGCTTCACCAAATCCCACGGAAAATGTCATGGGCGGCGTGGGCGACACTTCGCTCATGGCCGCAACCATAATCGAGGAATCAATTCCGCCGCTGAGGAATGCGCCGATAGGCACATCACTGACCAGCTGCCGGCGAACCGCTGCGGTCACGGTCGTTCGCACCCGTTCCGCAATGGCCTCCTCCGACTCATCGAGCATCGTGACGGATTTCGGCAACGACCAGAATCTCCCCTGCTGCAGGTCGCCTTTGGTCCAGACCAACCACCCCCCTGCCGGCAATTTGTGCACATCCCTGAATAGGGTCGTTGGACTCGCCGTGTACTCAAATGTAAGTAGTTGATCGACGCCGCGCGGATTAATCTCGCGGTTGGAACCGCCGGCAACGAGGATTGCCTTGACTTCGGAGCCAAAGAAAAGCGTGCCGTTGCGCAAACTATAATAGAGGGGCTTGATGCCGGCACGATCACGCGTCAACAGAAGACGACGCTCGCGCGAATCCCAAAGGGCGATCGCAAACATTCCGTTCATTCGCGCGATAAAGTCCATTCCGTATTCTTCATACAGATGAGGAATGACTTCGCTGTCGCCGGAGCTTCTAAAGCTATGGCCTTTGTCGATCAAATCCTGGCGCAACTCGCGATAATTATAGATTTCACCGTTGAAAACCACGATTATCGTGCCGGATGTGTTCGTCACGGGCTGATCGCCCGTGTTAAGGTCAATGATTGCCAGCCGCCGCATGCCGAGGCCCACTCCGGGTGCAACGAAGATTCCCTCGCCATCCGGCCCGCGATGCAGTATCGAATCGCACATCGCTTTCACGCGTTCGCGCGCGGGCGATCCATCCAGAGTTGCGATTCCCGCTATGCCGCACATGACCGCAAATTCAGGATGATTGTCTCTTGCGCAGCTGCATCGCAACCTGATTTCGCACGAATCGCGTGAAAGGTTCCAGTCTGGCAAACCGCTCGAGTGCGGTGTTGCCGCCCCCGAGAACCTGAAACAAGCTCCGAGCCGGCCGTTTTTCGTCAAGATTCATTTTCGCGAGAAAGCCGACGCGGCCGACCTTGTCGACGTCGTGTGCGAACGGAAGGGGATCCGTCCCGGGAAGATCACGCACGCCGAGCCGCCCGGCTTCCGTGAAATGCCGCGGATAGGGCCAGAAGGCCGGCCGCCCGCCTTCGTCGCCCAGAAAAAACATCGGCGCGTGATGCTCGCGCAGCAACTGGCTCAGTAACTTACCGCGTCCAAAGAACCATTTTCCGGCGCCCCATGGAATGACGTGGGGCACGCCCCGGGAGGCCGCCTCATCCAGCACTTCGCGGATCGAGCGCCCGTCCTGGAATCTTCCAGTGGTCCCGAGTAGCAGCACCTCGAGACCTTCGCGGCAAGCAACTTGCCGGCCGGCAATAATGAACAATCGTCGTCCGTCGTTGCTCGCAACGATCGATTCGGCTTCATCGGTAACTGCGACCGACCAGCGACGCAGCCGAATTTTGTCGGCACTCCGGTTGTTACTCGCGATATGACGTAACGCGCCAAAAAAATCATCGCCATCACATTCGGTCATCAGCAAAAAATAGGCTCGAGGTTCCTCCGCCCCGACGCCTACGGTTTCGCTTAGGTTGCGATAGGCATTGTCAAAAAATGCATCGACGTCATAGCACGAATGAATATGCACATGCCCGTCAACGACCGCAGTAACGAACGCCATTAGTTAATAATAATAAGCGGCGTCGTCGCGCTCAGTTGAACGGTTGAGTACAACCCCAATCACATTCATTTCGGCCAGAATCTCTTTTGATTTCTTGAGCGCACTGCGGCTCGTAAAGCCCTCGCTGACCACGAGCAGCAATCCATTGACCTGTGGCGCAAATGTGAGCACGTCATCAGACAGGAGCAGCGGCGGCATGTCATAAATCACGATACG
>Ga0187880_1002516_pt1 | contig 14245 bp, 13 predicted proteins | sample June2016WEW_19_4_FD_132998 | JGI IMG/M metagenome (GOLD analysis project Ga0187880, IMG submission 132998) | Peatland microbial communities from SPRUCE experiment site at the Marcell Experimental Forest, Minnesota, USA - June2016WEW_19_40 | ecosystem: Environmental > Terrestrial > Soil >...
AGCTGGCGCGCCCGCTTGCGGTGGCGTCTGCCCGCCTTCCGCGAAGCCAGTCTCGCCCAGCTTGCCTCCGCCATGGCCCTGATGCTCAAGAACGGAACCACGCTGCCTGAGGCCCTCGCGTTGGCAGAGGGGCTCGAAAGCGGCACCCCAGCCGCCAAAGCATTGGCCCGCTGGCGGCAGCTCGTCGAGGCCGGCCAGGGCAAACCGGTCGAGTGGACCGGCGATAGCCGCCCATTCCCGCCGCTGTTCCTTTGGCTGGTGCAAAAGGGCGGCGAGGACGTGGCCGCCGGGTTCCAGAAGGCCGCCGAACTCTACCAAACCCGGGCTTCCTACCGGATCGAAATGGCCCTTTACGGCGCACTGCCCGTGTCGATTCTGCTGCTGGGTCAAATGGTCCTGTGGCAAGCCATCCCGCTGGTGCGTTCGATGACGTGGATAATGAATGCGATCGGGTCTGACGTCGGTGGCTTGAACTGACCGGCTATGAACGAGAGCTTCACCCAAATGCTCCATTCCAACCCGCTCCAGGCTATCGCGGTGCTCGCCTTGACCTTAGTCATCTACCTTCTCCTGGGCCTGCTGCCCGTCTGCGGTGTCATTTACGTCCTCTACTTCCTGCTCACCTTGCCGCTGCGCCGTAATGAGCGTGCCAGGTTGTTCCTGGACTTGCTCGAGCTCGGCTTGAAGGAAGGCCACACGCCGGAAGCCGCTGTCACCGGCGCCGCGGCCAGCCGTGACCGCTCGTTGGGCGTCCGCTTTCATCTCCTGGCGGCCCACATTGAAGGGGGGTTGCGGCTCAGCCAGGCGCTCGAAAAGGTGCCCCGGCTCCTCCCCGCGCAAGTCCGCGCCATGCTCAGCACCGGCGAGCGCATCGGCGACATCCGCAAGGTCCTGCCCGCTTGCCGCCTGCTTCTGCGGGACAGCGTCTCGTCTGTGCGGGGTGCGCTCAACTACCTCATCCTTCTGGCCTTCGCGGTCACACCGGCCATGGTCGTTGCGCCAATCCTCATCCGGGTAATGGTCCTGCCCAAGTTCAAAGAGGTCTTTAGCGGAATGCTTGAAGGGCAGCAGTTGCCGGCGTTCACCCGTCTGGTCTTTGCGGGAAATGGTATTTCCACGGCCATCCAATTCGGGATCGTGGGAATCATCTGGCTGGCCACGCTGACTTATGTGGGCGGACCACGGCTGCACAGTTGGCTGCACCGCGTCTTCCCGGGCGCGCAGGATTGGATGGTTTTCCGGCTGCCCTGGCGCCGCAAGCGCCTCCAGCGCGATTTCTCGGCCATGCTCGCCGTTCTGCTCGACGCCGAGGTGCCTGAAACCGAAGCGGTCAGCCTCGCAGCACAATCCACCGACAACCTCGCTATTGTCCGCCGGGCGCAGAAAGTTTGCGCCCTGCTGCGGGAGGGAGTCAAACTGCCCGAGGCCATGCGCGCCTTGGATGATTCGCGCGAGTTGCAGTGGCGCCTCTCCAATGCCCTGCGGCGCGGAGCTGGTTTCGTTCGCGCCCTGACCGGCTGGCACGAGGCCCTCGACGCCAAGGCGTTTCAGTTGGAGCAAGCCGCCGCCCAGGTCACCACCACGGTCCTGGTGCTGGTCAACGGTGTGATCGTGGCCAGCTTCATGATCGCCGTGTTTTTGGTACTCATCACCCTCATAAACACAGCCGCGCTATGGTGATCTCTCAAGTCAACCAGCGGGCCGCCTGCCACCGCCGCGAACGCGGCTCGCTCATGGTCGAGTTGCTCGTGGCCATGGCTCTTCTCATCGGCGTGTTGTTCCCGCTCGCCTACTCGTTTGCGACCGAACGACGCCTGGCTCGCTCCTACTACCAGCGCGCGGTAGCGATGGAAATCGTGGACGGCGAGATGGAGGCCCTCCTGGCGGGCGAATGGCGCGCATTCTCGACCGGCACCCATGACTACGCCGTTCATGCCGGCGCCGCCGCAAACCTGCCCCCCGGCCGCTTCATCCTCTCTGTTCAACCGGGCAAGCTCCGACTCCGCTGGCAGCCTGCTCTCAAAGACCGCGGCGGCCCAGTCACGCGGGAGGCAATCCTCAAATGAAGACTCACCTCTCACGCCCAGCGCAGTCGCCTCCCGCTGGCAACCGCGCCTACCTCATGATCGAGGCGCTGGTTTATATCGCGGTGGTCTTCGTATTGCTCGGCGCCGGCTATGCCGCCATGTATCGCTGCGTTGACAACTCGATTGCCCTGCGTCGCAATGCCGACGACATCACCAGCGCCCTCCACGCCGGTGAACGCTGGCGGGCCGACGTCCGCTCTGCCACCAGCCAGGCCCGCCTGGAAACGACGGATGCCGGGCAGCTTCTCTCTTTCGAGAGCCCCAGGGGACCTGTCAGCTATCGTTTCTCCACCAACGCCATACTCCGCAGTGTCGGCGCAGGCCCCTGGACGCGCCTGTTGCCCAATGTGAAGTCCTCGACCATGAAATCCGACCCGCGGCAATATGCCAGTCCGTGGTGCTGGGAGCTCGAACTCGCACCCCGCACCCAGGGCAGCGTCAAGCCCGGTCGCGTTCGTCCGCTCTTCACGTTCATCGCCGTCCCTGAAGGGAACCAAAGCAAATGAACTTTTATCCCGTTCACGCATCACGCATCACGCATCAGGTTTCAGGTCGCAGGCGCTGCCGCCGTCGCCAGTCCGGCTCAGCCGTGATTGTCGTCATGGCGCTCCTCGCCATCATTCTCGTTTATGTCGCCGGCAATCTCCGGACGCTAAATAACCTTGGCCGCGAGTTGAGGCTGGTTGAACGCCAGCAGACCCGCCGACTCCAGAGAGCCGCCCAAACGACCAATACCCCGCCCGCCATCACCGTTGCCACCAACGCCGTTCCCGGACCTTCTGCCCATTGACCGATCGCCAATGGCCAGTCAGCGCTGACTGGGGGGTGGCTGACATCGCCACGATCAGCCGCAGCCTGCCATGGTGGCAGTGGTCGGATGCGCAAAAATGGAGGTGGCCAGGATGACGGCACCTCGATCAACCGCCGGCTAATGATGCTGGTGGCGGCGGCGCTTGAAATTCAACTGGGCCAGCGAGTGCGTGAGCGAGGCTTGAACCAAGGCGACCTCATCTGGCGTGATCTTATCCTTCAAGCGAGCTTCAGCGCGAGCGCGGGCGTCTTCGGCCTTCTGCTCATCGATCGCCGCCGAATCCGTCGCAAAGACGGTGAGGATGGCCACGCGCTCAGCCGTGATTTCGGCGCAACCGCCAGTAACCAGCACCCGATCCTCCTCATTGCCTCGCCGGGCGATGATCTCGCCGTCACCCAGCAAGGCGATCAATGGCACGTGCATCGGCAGGATGCCCATCTCGCCTTCCTGGCCGGGAAGTGTGACCATGTCCACGTCTTTGGAATAGACCTGGCCAGTGGGAGTGGTGATTTCGAGTTTCAAGCCGGCTGTCATGGTGTGGTGGCGATTGCGTGATGCATGATGTGTGGAAGGAGCGCGCCCTCAACTCTCAACCATCAACTCTCAACCTCCTTGATCTCCTCGATCGAGCCCTTCATGTAGAAGTTGCCTTCGCCGACCTCGTCGTGTTTGCCGTCCAGGATTTCCTTGAAACCCTTGACCGTGTCGGCGACAGGCACCTGCTTGCCCGCATGCCCTGTGAACACTTCGGCGACCGAGAACGGCTGACTCAGGAAGCGCTGAATCTTTCGGGCGCGGAAGACGGCCACCTTGTCGTCGGGGGAAAGCTCATCCATGCCAAGAATCGCGATGATGTCCTGCAGGTCCTTGTAACGCTGGAGCACCTTCTGGACGCCGCGAGCCACGTCGTAGTGTTCCTGGCCGACGATTTCCGGGGTCAGGGCGCGCGAGGTCGAGGATAGCGGGTCCACCGCTGGATAGATGCCCAGTTCGGCAATCGAGCGCTCCAGCACAATGGTCGCGTCAAGGTGCGCGAAGGTCGTGGCGGGCGCGGGGTCGGTCAAGTCGTCCGCCGGCACATAAACCGCCTGGAAGCTGGTGATCGATCCCTTCTTGGTCGAGGTGATGCGCTCCTGCAAATCGCCCATTTCTGAGGCCAGGGTCGGCTGGTAAACGACCGCGCTCGGCGTGCGGCCCAGCAGCGCGGACACTTCGGAGCCGGCCTGGGAGAAACGGAAGATGTTGTCAATAAAGAGCAATACGTCCTGGTTCTTGTCGTCGCGGAAATACTCGGTGATGGCGAGGCCGGAAAGGCCCACGCGCAACCGCGCGCCAGGTGGCTCGTTCATCTGGCCATAGACCAGCGCGATCTTGGACTTGCTGAGGTCCTGCTGGTTGATGACGCCGGCCTCTGACATTTCGGTGTAGAGATCGTTGCCCTCGCGGGTGCGTTCGCCGACACCCGCAAACACGGAGACGCCGCCATGCAGCTTCGCGATGTTGTTGATCAGTTCCATGATCACCACGGTCTTACCGACGCCGGCGCCGCCGAACGCGCCGACTTTTCCGCCTTTCAGGAACGGGCAGATGAGGTCGATGACCTTGATGCCGGTCGTCAGGATTTGCGGATTGGTGGATTGGTCCATCAATGACGGGGCCGCGCGATGGATCGGGCAGTATTTCTCAGCGATGACCGGCCCACGCTCGTCCACCGGGTTGCCGGTCACGTCAAACACGCGGCCCATGACACCCGGGCCGACAGGCATGGAAATGGGCTTGCCGGAATCGAGCACCTCCATGCCGCGCTTGAGGCCATCGGTGGTGGACATGGCAACCGTCCGGACCCAGTTGTCGCCAAGGTGCTGCTGGACTTCGAGGGTCAGTTTAGTCTTCCCCAGCAGCGGGACCTCGTATTCGATGGTCAAGGCGTTGTAGATGAAGGGGAGCTGATCGGGGAACTCGACGTCCACCACTGGGCCAATGACTTGAACGATTTTGCCTTTATTCATGGGATTCGATTAGTTCGAAAAAGCTTGGTTAGTTGGGCGCTCAGCCGAGGGCCATGGCGGCGCTGGAGATTTCCAGCAACTCCTTGGTGATGTTGGCCTGGCGCAGCTTGTTATATTCGAGGGTAAGGTGCTTGACCAGTTGGTGGGCGTTGTCGGTGGCATTCTTCATGGCCACCATGCGGGCGCTGTGCTCGCTGGCCTTCGCCTCTTGCAATAACTGGGCCACCCGGAAATCCAGAAAGTAAAGCACCAGCCGGTCCATCACGGTAGCGGGATCAGGCTCGAACAGGAAATCAATGTGCTGCTGCCCAGCCGGCGCCTCGGGTGCGTGGCTGCGTGCCTCGGCCCGGAGGCTCTCGCTCGAACCCATCGGCAGCAACGCCCGCAAATCGGGCCGCTGCGAGAGCGTGTTGATGAATCGCGTATAGACCACATCCACGGCATCGGCTTCGCCCTTCATGAACATTTGCTGGGCGAACTTGGAGATCACCTGGCACTCGGCGAACGTCGGCGTGTCGTGATAGGTAAACTCGGCGACCAGCTTGCGCTTGGTGCGGGCGAGGAACTGGGCGGCCTTCCTGCCGACGGCGATGAACTGGGTGGTCGCGGTGTCATATTTCGAGAGCTCGCGGAAGAGGTTGGAATTCAGGGCGCCACAAAGGCCCTTGTCGGTGCTGATCACGACCACTGCGCGTTTGCGCACCTCGCGCACCTCCATCAAGGGATGACGGTAGTCGCCGGTATCCTCCGTGAGGTGCTCCATAATCTGGCCGGCCATGGCGGCAAAGGGCCGAAAGTTGAGAGCGCCCTGCTGCGCCTTCAGCATTTTCGACGAGGCCACCATCTGCATGGCCTTGGTGATCTGGGCCGTGCTCTTGACCGACTTGATTCGGCGGCGGATGTCGCGGGTACTGGGCATGACTTAGGAAGCCGACCAGCCAGAGGCTGAGAACGGATGCTGCGATGTTGAAGCCGGGATCACTTGTATGTTTGCTTGAACTCAGTCGCCACAGCTTTCAGTTCGGCCGTCAGCGCGTCGCTGAGGGCCTTCTCCTTCTGGATCTTGGCCAACAATTGCGGTTTCCGCGTGGTCACGAAGTCTGTCAGCTTGCTCTGGAAATCCTTGACCTTATTCACAGGCACGTCGTCAATAAAGCCGTTCTGGGCCACCCAGAGGACTGCCACCTGTATCTCGATCGGGATGGGGTTGTAAGGCGGCTGCTTGAAGACCTCCATGATGCGCTTGCCGCGTTCGATCTGGGCCTGAGTCTTGGCGTCCAGGTCGGAGCCGAACTGCGCGAACGCGGCCAGCTCGCGGAATTGCGCGAGTTCGCCTTTGAGGCGTCCGGCGACCTGCTTCATCGCTTTGACCTGGGCCGCGGAACCGACGCGGGATACCGAGATGCCGACTGACACGGCGGGCCGCACACCCTGGTAAAACAAGTCCGTCTCCAGGAAGATCTGGCCGTCGGTGATCGAGATGACGTTGGTGGGGATGTAAGCTGAGACGTCGCCGGCCTGCGTTTCAATGACTGGCAGCGCGGTCAGGGACCCGTTGCCGAATTTCTCCGCGACCCGCGCGGCCCGCTCAAGCAGACGGCTGTGGAGGTAGAACACGTCGCCCGGATACGCCTCGCGGCCCGACGGGCGCTTGAGCACCAGCGAGACCTGGCGGTAGGCCACGGCATGCTTGGACAAATCGTCATAGATGATCAACGCGTCCATGCCGTTGTCCATAAACCACTCGCCCATCGCGCACCCGGCAAACGGCGCGAGGTATTGATTGGTGGCGGAGTCGGACGCGGACGCCACAACGATAATCGTGTAGGGCAGCGCGCCGGACTCTTCGAGGACGCGTATGACGTTGGCGACGTTCGATTGTTTCTGACCGATGGCGACGTAGATCGAGTAGAGGGGGCGGTAGGTCTTATCGCCGGCCTCCAAGGCAGCCTTGTTCAGGCGCGCGTTGCTGATGATCGTATCTATGCAAATGGTGGATTTGCCGGTGGAGCGGTCCCCGATAATCAACTCGCGCTGCCCGCGTCCAATGGGGATCATAGCATCAATGGCCATAATGCCGGTCTGGACAGGCTGGCTGACGGACTTACGGCGGATGATGCCGGGGGCAATTTTCTCCACCGGGTAGGTTTTGTCAGTCTGAAGCGGCCCCTTGTCATCCACCGGCTGGCCGAGGGTGTTGACTACGCGACCCAGCAGCCCCATGCCCACTGGGACCTGCAAGACCTTGCCGGTAGTGCGCACCTCCTGACCTTCCCTGATGCCGGTGTAGTCGCCCAGAACGATCGCGCCAACCTCGGTCTCTTCCAGGTTCAGCACCAGACCGGTGACACCGCCGCCGAAGTCGAGCATCTCGTTATACATCGCGTCGCTGAGGCCTTCGACTTTGGCGACGCCATCGCCGATTTCCCGGACGACGCCGACGTTCTGCTTCATCACCGAAGTCTTCACTCCGGCGATCTGGCTTTCAATTTCCTGCAGTATTGAACTCATAGCTGTTTATCGAATTGCAAAAGGGGTCTAGAAACTGGATTCCAACTCGGTCAACCGCGCCTGGACGCTCCCGTCGAACACGTCGCTGCCAACCTGCACGCGCAGGCCGCCAATGAGCTCGGCATTCTGGACGAAGTCGAAGATCAGGTCGCCAGCGTAGCGGCGCGCGAGATTGGATTTGATCGCGGCCTGCTGTGGCTCGGTCAGCGGCACGGGGCTCTCGACACGCGCCGTGCGCTGGTGGAGGTCCAGCTTCGCCAGCCGCTGGAAATGAGAGAGGATGGCGACATAGCCGCGCGGTTTTGAGGCGATCACCTGTTGCACCACCTGGCGCACTTTGACTTCGTCCAGCGCCCCGGCGACGCGGCAGGCCTTGATCAACTGCTTTGCGTCGCGGCGGGCTTGTTTGGAGGTCTTCACAGTGGGTGCTTCGCGGGGCGTGCCGGGCTGTTACGCTGCCAGCTCGCGATTGGTTTCTTCGGCCAGACGTTTCTGATCCTCAAGCGTCAGCACCCTTCCGGTCACCTTCGCGGTCGCATCCACTACCAGCCGGCCGACTTCCCGGCGCAGGTCAGCCAGCATCTTCGCGTGCTCCGCCTGGGTAGCCTGGTGCGCCTTGTCCACGATAGACTGCGCGACCGCGATGGCTTTCTGCGTTTCCTGCTCCTGCACCTTGGCCGCGGCGGCGCGGGCCTCCTCGATCATTTTGGCTGCCTGCTGGCCGGCCTGAACCATAATCTCCTGCGTTCTGGTCTGGGTGTTGGCCAACTCCTGCTTGATCTTCTCGGCGTTGTCCAAGCTCTCCTTGATACGCTTTTTGCGCTCATCCAGCATAGTGAGGATCGGCTTGTAGGCGTAACGGTGCAGCACAAAAGCCACGATGAGGAAGCTGATGCACTGGGCGGCGAAATGCGGCAAGTTCACGCCGAACCGCGTCGTGGTATCGCGGGCCATTTGGCCAAGGTCGCTGCCGATGCTTCCGAATAGAACAGGCGCTTGCATAATCTTCAATGGCGAGGGCCAGGCGCGGAGCCGGTCGGGCTCCGCGCCATGGCGTTACGGCTTTGGTGCCTGCACCAGGAAGATGGCGTAGAACACGATGGCTTCCGCGAAGGCAATCGCGAGGATTGCCTGCACCAGAATCTTGGTCGAAGCGCCAGGATTTCGTCCCACCGCTTCAGACGCCTTCATGCCGATGAACCCCACGCCGATGGCTGCGCCGAGCGCCGCCAGACCGACGTGGAGATTTCCATACATTCCATCCGCCAACATAGGCATTAACATATAAGTATTTACCTTTCTCTTGCTCAACGACCCCCGCGATTGAACACGGTCAAGCCGTTGAAATTGATGAACTCAGTGTGCTGTGCCTCCCGGCTCCTCTTCGTGCATGCAGATCAGCATCGTAAAGACCGCCGTCAGCAGCATGAACACCAAGGCTTGTACAATTCCCACCAGCAACTCCATGAAGTAGAATGGAACCGGCAGCAGCCAGCCGAACCCGGGCACGAGCCGCGTCATGGCTTCAAGCATATTCTCCCCGGCAAAAACATTGCCGTAGAGACGGAAGCTCAGCGAGATCGGCCGGAACAGGATCGAGAGGACTTCCAGGAAACCTACGAGGAAGAAAACCACGATCATCAGGATCCGCATGGCGCCGGTGGTATCACCCTTGGGGCCGAATAGATCCAGAAAGATCCCTTTGACGCCAACGACTTGGACTGCCCAGACGATCCAGCAGGCAAAGAAAATCATGGCCATGGCGAAGGTCATGTTGAGGTCGGCATTGCCGCCCCGGAGGAGCGGCCAGACAACCTCGAAGCCATGCGGACCCGAGGTTCCCCAGCCGATAGTCCCGACTCCCGGGATGAGCCCAAACCAATTAGTGAAGAGGATGAAGATGAAAACAGTGGCAAAGAACCAGAACGTCCGCTTCACGAGCTTGGAACCGATGATGCCTTCCAGAAACTCGTACAGCGCTTCCACCAGCCACTCCAGGAAGTTCTGCGCGCCCGCAGGGGCAAGCTGCATTTTGCGGGTGGCAACCCGGGCGAAGAGAATCAGGCCGAGCGCGACAATCCAGGTTACAACCATGGAACTCGAAACAAAAGAAGACCCAGTGCTTCCAAGCCCGGGAGCGCCGGGGGGCAAGCCATGTTCTTCGTGATTGGCCCCTTCCGCCTGCGCGGCGTTGTCGGCCGCCGGAGTAGCTGCGGATGGCTCCGCGCACAGTACCGGCAAGGACGAGCACACCAACAACAAAGACAGTAGAATGGTTCTGATTAATTGCATTCGCACCAAATAGCTACGCCGAGAGACAGCCTGTGCCCTCGGTTGGAAACCGACTCCGAGCCGGAAGCCCGGGGAAAATGCACTATCCTCGCGGCTATTTCAAGGGCTTTTAGGGCCATTACGCGGACTGAATCCCGATAGCGGCCATCGGCCTGCTATTAAACACCATTTGGCAATAAGTGGCAATCAGTCGAGTTTGCCCACAATTCCCGGCGCTGATGCAATGAAGCCACTGGTTCATCATCAACAACAAAGAAAGGTAATATGAAGAAGCTGGGACGTGGACTATCACGCCACATGCTTCCTTGGCGTGTACGCCAAGACCACGGTTACCGTTTACGGTGATTAGCATCCTCAGTTGCTGACGCTGCGCATCCAGATTTGGGAAATCACGACGCCGGTTTCTTCAGCGAAGCCAGCGCTTTCTTTGAGTGGATTCGGCAAGGTAGCGGCGGGACATGCAGCGCAATCAGCCGAAGCTCGGATGCCCTCATTCCCAAATCCCGAGGGCTCACCGCGCCGCCATCAATTCTTGCCGCAACACTGTTTGTACTTCTTTCCGCTGCCGCACGGGCAGGGATCGTTGCGGCCCACCTTGGGGCCGACCCGGACGGGTTTGGCCTTTTCCACCGCGGCGGCGGCTTCGCTCACGATGTCGCTCCCCTGCGACGGACCGCGCCGGGCTGGGGCGGCGCTTGTGCCGGTGCTGGTGCCGCCAAAGGCGCTGGTGGCCTGGTGGGTCGTCTGCTGCGGGACATTGCGCAGGAAGTTCTCGAACGCCATCAAGCTGGAGGCGCTGCGGAAGATGTTATGGCAGATCTCGGTCTTGATGTTGACCATCAGCTCCTCGAAGATCTTGTATGCCTCGGCCTTGTATTCGATGAGCGGGTCCCGCTGACCGTGCGCGCGCAGCCCGATGCTGTAGCGCAAGCTGTCCATCTCGTAGAGATGTTCCTGCCACAGCTTGTCAATCGCGCTCAGAATGGTGTAACGCTCCACCTCCTTGAGCGCCTCGGGGTTCTCGAAGCTGATCTTGATCTCGTAGGCCTTCCGGACGCTGTCGGAAACGAAATTACAGACGGCGAACTGCGCCGGGCTGAGGCCGTCGAAGATGGAGCCTTTCACCGGCACTTCCTTGCCGGACTCGGCGGCCTTGACGATCTCCCCTTCCGGCATGCCAATCGGGAAATTCAGGTTCACCCAGTCGGCCAAGGGGCGCACTTTCCATTCATGGAAGTCCGTCTCGGCCATGGTGAACTGTTCCACCTTTTGGAGGACAACCTCCTCCATGATGTCCATCAGGCGGTCGCGCACATCCACAGCGTGGATGATTTCGTTGCGGAAGCCGTAGATGACTTCGCGCTGCTTGTTCATCACGTCGTCGTATTCGAGCGTGCGCTTGCGGATTTGGAAGTTGTGCTGCTCGACGCGTTTTTGAGCCTGCCCGATGGAGCGGTTGAGCAGCGGGTGCTCGAGCTCCTGGCCTTCTTCGAGGCCCATCTTCTCCATGTACTTGACGATCTTGTCGGAGCCGAACAGGCGCATCAAATCGTCCTCGAGCGAGATGAAGAAGTGCGACGAGCCGGGATCGCCCTGGCGCGCGCAACGGCCGCGCAACTGGCGGTCAATGCGGCGCGCTTCGTGGCGCTCGGTGCCGACGACATGCAAGCCGCCAACGACCTTGATCTGGGGCGAGAGGTTGAAAACACCCACCGCCGGGCTGTCCGAATCGATCTCACGAACCTCTCCGGTAGTCGCCTCAGTCAACTTGTAGGGGTGTCCGCCGCCCTTCGGATGCGGCAGATATTCCACGTTCCAGAGCACGCCGGGGCCAAGTTTGATGTCGGTGCCGCGACCCGCCATGTTGGTGGCGATGGTGACGGCGCCGCGCTGGCCGGCGCGCGTGATGATCTCGGCTTCCTGCTGATGATACTTGGCGTTGAGAACCGAATGGATGATGCCTTCCCGCTTCAGCATGCGCGACAGGTGCTCGCTGACTTCCACGGAAATCGTGCCCACCAGGATCGGGCGGCCTTGGGCATGGATTTGCTTAATCTCCTTAAGCACCGCGTTGTATTTCTCCCGGCGGGTCTTGTAAACCGAATCGTTCGCGTCTTTGCGCGCCACGGGCTGGTTCGTAGGTATGACCAGCACGCCGAGCTTATATATGTCAAAGAACTCCGAGGCTTCGGTTTCCGCCGTGCCGGTCATGCCGGCCAGTTTGTGGTAGAGGCGGAAGTAGTTCTGAATGGTGATGGTCGCCAGCGTCTGCGTTTCACGCTCGATCTCGACCTGCTCCTTGGCCTCGACGGCCTGATGGAGACCATCGCTCCAGCGGCGGCCGGTCATCAGGCGGCCCGTGTTCTCGTCCACGATGATGACCTTGTTGTCCTGGACGACATACTGCACGTCCTTCTGGTACAGGCAGTAGGCCTTGAGCAATTGGGAAATTGCGTGGATGCGCTGGGCTTTGGTCTCGAACTCCGCTTGGAGTTTGGTTTTCGCCTCCAGCCGCTTGCGTGGGTCGGCTTCCGGGCCGACATCAATGTCGTGCAGCGCCGTGGTCAGGTCGGGGAGCATGAAGGCATCCGGGTCCTTCGGGCTCAGATAATTACGGCCCTTCTCGGTAAGGTCAGCCTCGTGGCTCTTCTCGTCAATGGCGAAGAATAGCTCTTCCTTCTCGGCGTAGAGCTCGATCTTCTTCTGGTCGGCATGAAGGTGGAGTTCGGCCTGGTTCATGAGCCGGAGGTTCTCCGGCTCCTCCAGGATTTTCATCAGGCCCTCGGACTTGGGCTGGCCGCATTTTACGCGGAACAGCAACAAACCGGCCTGCCTCTCCAGCGCCTCGCGATTCTCCGGGTTGGAACCGTCTTCCGGACGCAGCTTGCGAAGCAACTCCTGCGCCTCGGACAGGAAGCGGTTGCACAGCCGCTCCTGCACTTGGTAAATCGCCTCGACTTGCGGCCTGAAATTGGCGTACTGCTCGTCATACGTGATCACCGCGGGGCCGCTGATGATGAGCGGCGTGCGGGCTTCATCAATTAGGATCGAGTCCACCTCATCCACGATGGCGTAGTAGTGGCCGCGCTGGACCTGCTCCTCCTTGCGCGTGGCCATGCCGTTGTCGCGCAGATAGTCGAAGCCGAACTCGGCATTCGTGCCGTAGGTGATGTCGCAATTGTATTGCTCGCGGCGAACACTGGGCGGCTGGTCGTGCAGGATACAGCCGACCGTCAGACCGAGAAACCTATACACCGCACCCATCCACTCGCTGTCGCGCGCCGCCAGGTAGTCGTTCACCGTGACGACGTGGACGCCGCGGCCACTCAGGGCATTAAGATAGACCGGAAGCGTGGCAACGAGCGTCTTGCCCTCGCCGGTAGCCATTTCGGCGATCTTGCCGGTGTGCAACGCATGGCCGCCAATGAGTTGCACGTCGAAGGGGATCATCTCCCACGCTAACGGATGCTCGCGGACAATGATCTCGGTGCCGCAGAGCCGCCGGCACGCATCCTTCACGACGGCGAAGGCCTCGGGCAGGATTTCGTTCAGCCGGCGGGCCAGCTCCTCATTATCCTGGATCTTAGAAAGCTCCTCTTTCCAGGCAGCGGTCTTCTGGCGCAAGATGTCGTCGGAGACCTTTTGCAGTTCGGCCTCGAAGGCGGTGATCTTCACGACCAGGGGACGCAAACGCTTGACCTCCCGGTCGTTCTTCGACCCGATGAACTTCTTTACGATATACCCAATCATGATTGCCTAAGCTACTACCAGACGCTACGGGAACACAGCCAGCCCGTCAAAGACATTAGCGAGGGACTTCATGGTCAGGGCGAATTCAAGATATCGTAGTTGGCGACATCAAGGCGTGTTGCCTAAGCCCGCCGCGAGTTTGGAGGCAGGGCGTGCTGTCCCAGCGGGCCGCCCGAGCGCGTCAAATTCCGCATGCTTCTGAGACTTTTGGACGCTCGCGGCGCGCTGGGACAGCGCACCCCGCTGTTTCCAGTGGAACAGATCCTTGCGTTCACGGTCATCTGACGGGTCTGCCCTCGGCTCAAAAGCTCATAATAACCCGCCAAAACAGCCGAGCCTCTGGCCCCCTATTCCTCCAATCCTGCACCAGACCGTCCCGCGGGCCCCACCGGAGCCTCACCGTAGTACCTCTTATCCCCGATAAGAGGTACTACGGTGAGGCTCCGGGGGGGGTCCGGTGCGACTATGGAGGTATGGACGGGCGGTAGGGGTCGGTTTTCCACCCATTGCCCCGAAAATAGCCCGTTTCGTATCAATATGCGCCATGGAGGACATAGGGACGAAAGATGACTGGGCACCTGCCCGACCGGTTTTCATCCTCAGTGGTGTCCCAAAGGGCATGGGCGTTTCCAACGAAAACAATGAATGGCGATTGGATAACTAACCGGCGATTCCGTAAGGTAGTTGGCTTCGTGATTCCAATCTATCTGGCGGCAACGGGTTAGGGCGTTTTCGGAAAGAGGAGCATTTTCCTTTTGGCTTGCGCTACCGGCTTGCCGTTGTAT
>Ga0187880_1002517_pt1 | contig 14245 bp, 6 predicted proteins | sample June2016WEW_19_4_FD_132998 | JGI IMG/M metagenome (GOLD analysis project Ga0187880, IMG submission 132998) | Peatland microbial communities from SPRUCE experiment site at the Marcell Experimental Forest, Minnesota, USA - June2016WEW_19_40 | ecosystem: Environmental > Terrestrial > Soil > Wetlands...
CCGGGGATTCGAGAACGTGCGCGCCGCCGTGGGCGATGACATCGACATCGCCGTCCATTGCCACAACCAGTGGGACACCCCCAGCGCGATTGCCGTGTCCAGGGCCACCGAATCGATGAAGCCATTGTTCATTGAAGACCCGCTGAGCAGCGTCGAATACTGCGAATCGTGGATGGCGGTCAAGCGGGCGACACGCACTCCGGTCCTGACCGGGGAAAAGCTCGAGATGGTCAAACAGTTCAAACCCTTTATCGATACTCAGGCGGTGGACATCATCCATCCCGATGTTTCCTATGCGGGTGGTATCAGCGGCTGCCGGAGGATCGCCGACTACGCGGCGCTGTACCGCACGCCCATGGCCCTGCACAACGTGGGGACACTGGTGCGGACGTATGCCTCGGTTCAACTCGCCGCAGCGATTCCAAATTTCTACCGCTCTGAAAACCGTCTGGGCCGCCCCGGACGCATGGTCGAGAAGATGGCTGCGGGAAAGCCGCCGGTGGTTAGGAACTCGACCTTTCAGCTTCCGGAGGGGCCCGGCCTCGGTCTCGAAATCGACCCCGGCTTCATGCGCGAGCACACGCCACGTGGGGAAGGCTGGACCTGACCTCATTGCTTCCGCCCCTGCAGGGTTTCCGCGACCTTCTCTTATCAGGATCGGGTTGACCGGCGTTTTCCCCGGTGTAATTCTATTCCGTCAGGACGTTACTGTCCCCTCAAGGTTCTTTGGGGCGACTGAGCTACAAACCTTGGCCCGGCGCCATTCCGTGTTGCCTCTACTAGCCCTTCGACTGAAGGTGGGCGGGTTCTAGAACGTGCGGGCCGACTCTCGTCCGCAGCGCGGCTCGAATCTGTCCGATGCGTTCGATGAGCTTGAGCTGCGGATAGACCTCGTCAAGCGCCTGAATCAGGACAGCATCCTCCACGCTGACCATGAGGCCGGGGTCGAACCACTGCGCCGGCTCGATGGGCCCAAAGTCGAACAAGGCGGCCGAGGATGCCGGCCGGATCTGCGCGCTGACCGCCAGGTGCACCGGCTCGCACCACTCGCAGGGCAGGCGCAACTTCAGGGCCCCCAGCCATATCAAGTGTAGTTTGTAAGTACCGGGGGTGACGCTTGCGATCTGCTCGTTTGCAAGTGGGCTGAGTCTCTCCATGAAGCCTTTCTCGAAGATGGTACCCCTCAGATTATCGGCGCCCATTTTCAGCGCTGACAGCTTGCCCCCCGGGCCAACATCGATAGTGACCGGTAACGTGGTCGTGACCACGAAGCCGATTTGGCGCGAGATATTGTCGAAGGCGGCGTCGATCCCAGACTGGTACTTGTCGCGGATAACGCTCAGAATTGCCACAAGGTCGTCGTGCAACTTGATGACCCCCGGATGTGCGGGTTCACGCCAATGCCCGAAAATAGATAACTTTTGGTCTGCCATTTCACACCTCCTCAATTTGTCTTCAGTTATGCCGGCATTACAACCCGATGCCGCCTGCAGAGGGGGCATCGCTCTTGACCATCAACACTCCTCTGTTTTGCGTCCTGTCACCCGCGACACAAATTCAGCATAGGGAACGGGCGAGGGCAGAACGCCGAAGTGTACGTCGATCCCGGATCCGAGTTCCCAAGCTTGCTGATCGCTATCCCCCAGGCGATCCAAGCCGAGATAGGGTACGGGCCGTCCCCCGAAAAAGGGAAAAGGAATCTCGGGGGCAGGCCTTCGCGCGCTGGTTTCGCCTCCTACGAACCGGTCATAGGCGCGCGTCAGCGCGGCCAGCACACGCTCTCCCTCGTCCCTGAGGACTTCTCCTGATGAGTCGACGCGCCTTCGCATCTCGCGTGCGAATCCGCGTATCGCAACCTGGTCGCGGGGATCCGAAGCCACGATCCAGTCGTGCACCTCACATAGGTGCGCGTAAGTGTCCAGGTTTGTGCGTTTGATGAAATTACGTACCGAGCTGCGCAGCGTTTGAGTGATAACCTGCGGATAAAAGCGCCGCAGCAGTTGGAAGTAGAAGTCCACCTGCATGTTGAAATAATGGAGACCGTTGTCATTGAAGTTGCGGTCGAAGAATGCGAAGTTGGAAATCTGGTGGAAGGTTTCGCAGTGCGGATCGCTCAAGCGGTAATCGTAGCCGAAGTAATCCCCCAGCAGTTCTCCCCGGGCCACGAGCTTGCTTTCCAGACCCGTACCGGCGTAGGCCTCCGCGCGGCAGAAATTGAGCGGATTCTCTACGTTCTTCTCCAGGAAGCGGAGGTTAACCCGAATGTCGTCCATCGTCGTGTCGGGTTCGAACATCAGGATGTTGTAGGCGACGTGGACATCGAAATCGTTCAGAATCTGAAGGGCTGTGTGGATCTGATCGATGCTGCACTTCCGATTCAAGTTCCGCAGACCGTTCTCAGAGGCGTTTTCCACCCCCAGGAAAACGCGGAAAAGGCCGAGATCATCCAGGACACGCACGGCCTCGTAGGTGATGCTGTCGGGCCGCGCCTTCACCGCGATCGCAATGTTTCGGACTCCCTCTTTCTCGAGACCGGTTCGTAAGGCCTCGAAGCGGCGTAGCGCGTCTTCAGGCCGCGGCAAAAAGAAATTGTCGTCCTGCATGTTGAATATGCGGACACCGTCCTCGTGATAGAGCTGCTTCATTTCTGCAATGACGTTTTCCGCGCTCCGAATCCGGAACTTCCTGCCTCCCCCTTTCTTGTACCAGGCATTGATGCTGCAGAAGGCACAGTCGCGCCAGCATCCGCGGCTAGTAAGGAGGCTGGCAATCGGCTTATCAAAGTAACGGTGGTAGTGCGTGCGTTCGGGAAAGGCCAGCAGGTCCAGGTTGTCCGGATTGCCTTTAGAGGGGTTCGTCTGCACGGTTCCGTCTGGCAACCGGAAGCACAACCCCTGCACCTGGGAGTAGTCGGAGAGATGGTCGGCAAGCGATACGATGATCTCCTCGCCCTCACCGAGGCCCACGGAATCGAAGACGGGAAAATCACGGAGAAGGCGCTCAGCGTTGAAGCAAGCAAAGTGGCCGCCTGCGATGATGTGCCCGCGATATCCTGACTCCCGGAGTGCAAGAGCGAGCTGGCAGAATTCCCTCGCTCGGCCGGTAAAGACCATGGATAGTCCGACGATTTCCGGCTTGAACTGGGAAACACGTTCCACGGCTTGGGCTATGTCATCCCTGGCATTGAACGGGACAATTTCCGCGCTGTGACCGCCCGCGTGCAAGGCGGAAGCCATATAGCGCAGTCCCAGGTTTTCCTCTAGTTCGGCGCCGACGAGCGAGACTCTCATTGTTCACCTCCGTGCAGGGATGGTAACGGCTATGCCTTCCGCCATTCTCCGCCAAGAGAGTTGGCGAAGGAATAGTTGACCGGAGAGTAATCTACGCCCGCCTCGTTGTCAAGAAGACAGTTTGTCAGAAGACAGTTTGTCCCTAGGCAAATAGCATGTTTTGATTCGTCGTTACGCCGGTCCCGAATGGCCGTCCCTGAGTAGCACTAGGGGTCATTTCCTTATCCTGCCGCGAAGAAAAAATTCACCACAGAGAGCGCAGAGAAAAGTACTTCTGCTCGCGCGAGCAGGGATTACAAGGTTACGGTTCCTTGTTTGTTGACCCACAGTCTTTGCCTGCATCTCTTCTCCGTGACCTCTGTGGTCCCGCAGGCGCGAGATGAAATCCTTCTTGGGTTGCGGCCAAGGGCGGCACTGTCCTCGAGGCCTGAAACCGCCGGTGACGGAGGATAAGCAACAACGGCTCAACACCAAGCATGACGACATCGAAAGAATGACCGCGATGGGCAGAGCTCTCTCGGTGCTCGGATACCGGTCGTATTATCTCCATGTGCTAAACGATGGAAGGCGCCGAAGGTGCTGATTCGGCCCATTCCCCCAGGAGTTCGAAACTGCCGGGTCACTCCGGGTGAGCCTTCGTCTGAGGAGTACTGCGTCTGGACTGGGGCCACTCTCCGGGAAGCCGACTTTTCAGGCCGAATCCCAAACCTGGTGACCAACAAACGGAATGTGTGCTCACCTGACAGTTAGCGCCCTCTTCAGAGAATCTGGATGCACACCAAATTGTCCCCTTGAAACTACATTTGTGTTGACTTTTTCAATAGGAATGCTATACTTTAGCCCAATACTTTTCTGGGCCAATAATGAACCGATACTTCGTCGTTCTGTGCCTTTGTGTTTGTGTCCTCTTCGGCACGCAGACTGCCGCACAGACCAGACGCGCCCTGCTCATCGGCATCAACACCTACCAGCCCCAAGGCACCAGTGCGCAGCATGCTGCCGGCTGCACGTGCGGTCGCTGCGAACTGGCCAAATTCCCGAACCTGGAGGGCGCGGTCAACGATGCACAGTCAATGGCCGACTTGCTCACTAACCCCAAGTTCGGTTTTCCGGGGGACCAGGTCATCATGCTCACCAATCCTGCGCCAGTGCAGCCGCGGCCCGGAGTTGTGGTCGTCCCCGCCGTGCAGACCAATCGCGACGGCATTCTCGCTGCTATGCAAGAATATCTCGTCGACGTGCCGCGCTCGGGCGACACCGTGGTTTTTTATGACGCCAGCCACGGCTCCTTGCGCGTCAACAGCCAAGGCAACAAACTCACGGTGCTGGTGAATGGTAAGTACGTTCATGCAGACAGCACGCTCGTCCCCGCCGACGCCTACAAGGGTGGTTACGATGTGCGCGACCGCGAGATGACCCGCATCTTCAACGCCGCCCTGGACAAGGGGATTCGTCTCACGGTGATTTTTGACAGTTGCCATAGCGGCGGCGCCACCCGCGGCATCGGCCCGAGGTATCGCGAGCGCACTCTGGCCTTTGATCCGCGCGACATCAATGAAGCTCCCGACGTTCTTCCCAACGGGCAACCGCGGCTTGCGCCCACCGAGCGCCCGGACAATCCGGCCCTGGTCTTCTCCGCTGCGCAGCAGGACCAATCGGCGAAGGAATCGCCTCCGTCAGACACGGTGACTGAGCCGCACGGGGCCTTCACCGCCGCTCTTGTCGAGGCGCTGCAAGTCCTGCCCGCCAACGCGCCGGCCTCCCTCGTCTATCAGCGTGTGAAGGCGGTGCTCGAGGGCAGCAGTATCTCCGACCAGGAACCCGATCTCGATGCCACGGCCGCGCGCCGGCAGCAGCCGCTTTTCGGCGGCGCGGCGGGGGACTCCGGCAGAGTCCGCACCGCTGCCCTCAAGACCGATGACGACGGCGCCGTCTGGCTCGACATCGGCCGCGTCTCCGGCATCGGCAGCGGCAGCGAATTCACCTCGATGATCAAAAACAGCGGGGGGCAGACCATCAAACTCCGAGTTGCAGATCTGCAGGGCATCGCTCGTTCTACAGCCAAAGTCATCAGCCCGCCGGGCGCAACGGTCGCCGCCGGAGAAGTCTTCGAGCTGACGAAATGGGTTCCGGCAGAGTCCGCGCCGCTGCGTTTCTGGCTCTGGCCTTCCAACCTATCTGAAGACGATATTCTCGCCGCTGCCGCGCAGATCAAAGCCGCCGGAGTCGCCTCCGTCTCGGATCCAGCCGAGGAGCCGTGGACTGACATCCTCTGCTGGGACGGCACAAACTGGACCGTTCAACATGCCGGCACGCCGGTGCCCATCAGCCTGGGCGCAAAACTTACGGCGAATGCTTTGAAGCAACACCTTCCCGCCGGCGCAAAACTCTGGGTAAACCTCCCGCCGCCAAACGAGCTGGCCGCGAAGCTCGCGCTGCATGACAGCAACAGCGCCGTCCAGGCCGCGCCCGATCTTGCTGGCGCAAACTACATCCTCACCGGCGTGCTCACCGAGGCCGGACCCGCCTATGCTTGGTTCCATAAGAGCGAATTCGCCGCCGGCCCACGCGCATCAATCACCACCGACCACAGCCCCGGTTGCTCCACCACGTCGCAGTATCCCGTGCGCACTGACTGGGTGTTGCTTGCCGATGTGACCGTCCTCGACAAGAGCGTAGTGGCGCTGAACAAGTACGCAGCGCTGCTGGCCAAAGTGCACGGCTGGCTCGAACTGGCCGATAGCCCCAGCAGCACATCCAGCGCCGACTACTACACGCTAACTATGGTCAAAGCACCCGACCAGACGCCGTTGCCCGCAGACCAGCCCGTGCACGAGGGCGACAGGATGAAGATGGCCCTGAACTCAGACGATCGCATCATCGACCGGCGATGGGTCTACATACTCGACATCGATTGCCACGGCAAAGGCTCGTTGCTCTATCCGCTCGACTACTCTGAGAACCAGTTTCCCAGCGCTGCTGACAACGGCCTCCAGATCGTCCTGCCCGGCGCGCACACCCTGCGCATCGGCCCGCCCTACGGTGTGGACACGCTCATTCTGCTCAGCACCGCGCAACCGCTGCCGGACCCCTATGCGCTGAACTTTGAGGGCGTCGCCTCGCGCGGCACTCGCGGAACGGAATCACCCTTGCAGAAGCTGCTTACCGACACCAGCGGTGGCACCCGTGGTCCCCGGCCGGAGATACCCACCAACTGGGGCCTATACTTGATGACCATACGCAGCATTCCAAAGGATGCCGCCAAATGACTCCTGTATGCTGGCGCGTTTCTCGTCGACGTTACCGCCCGTAAGATCGAATCTTCTTGAAGGAGAATGAACATGCCCGTTTCCCGCCGACGCTTCGTTACTGATGCCTCCACCCTCGGCTTGCTCACCGCGCTTCTGCCCAAGCTTGCTGCCGCGCAAACCGCCGGCGCGCAGGCTTCCGCAGAGGATACGCCACACGACTCCTACCAGTTCTGGAATGGTTTTTTTGACTCCGTCAACCCCTACAGTCCCAACTATGGGCAGAAAGCAGCGGCGCGCGGGCCGGGAGACCAGCTTCCCGACCCCGCTGCCATGACGCAGTATCTGCACTACAAGACCGACGAGAAGAAGCTGCGCTATGCCACGGACATCGGCAAAGGCGAATTGCTGGACCACCCCGGTGACGTTGCCGTGAGCATCGCTCTCTCGCAGTATCGTCCCGGGACTGGCGACAGCAATGTGCATGCGGCGCAGTTGCGCGTAGACACATCACAGATACACCCCTTTATGAACATCCTCGCTCCCCTGGCGTGGACGGCGATCGCCTCGCTGAAGCCGGACAAGAGCGGCAAGATACCGTCGCTCGACCAGCTCGGATTCAAGTCGCCCCAAGCTACGCAGGGCACCAGCAAGATCCTGCTCAATCAGGGTACAGGCAAGCTCGCCGTCAACATCTCCAAGGCCGCCAAGACTTCTGCCTTCGTGAAGGCGCTCAACGTAATGATTGCCGGCGCAAAGATGGTGGCGCCTCTGGTCAGCCTGCCAGCCATCAGTGTGCCTGCGCTCAGCTCGTTTACGGAAGTATTGAGTTACTGGGAAAACCGGACAAAATTTCTCATGGCTGGCAACCTGACCGCCGCTGTTGCTACGCAGCAGGCGTTCGACGATCCCGAGCGCGAAGACCGCTACATCGGCCTGCTCAATGGCGACTATCTGATGGTCCCGCAGAAGCACACTGACGAACTGGCCAAGGAATTGCCGAATCTCGACCTGGTGCAGGGCTATCTGGTGCGCAAGGACGCAGACCCGAATCTGCCCCTGCAAAGCCGCGCCCAGAGCACTCTACCCGGCATCACTTACGCCAGCATGCGCGTCGGCGTGCAGCCATTGGAGGCATCGGCCCCAGCCAAACCTGCGGCCGCCGCAGCGAGTGAAGGCTCTCCCAGCAAGAGCGGCAGCAAGAAGGGTTCAGGCAAGAGCGGCTCAGGTGGCAGCACGAAGAAGCCGTAGCAGTGTGTCCTATTCATTGCGGGCATGCTGGATGAAATGAGGTGTGGGATGGCGGACATTCGTCACAGGCGATCAGTGCGGTGGTGCTTCTTCATGATGCTGGCAGTGGCCTGCCTCATGCGATGTTCTCCTGCGTGCGCGCAGAGTTCGACGCTACAGGACCAGATAAAGCAGCGTGAGCCGACCCCGGCCAAAATCGGCTCCGTGGGCGCGTCGAAGAACGCACTACCAACCCGAACGGGCGAAGCAGTCGAGCTCGTACCCGGCAAACCAATTGAGCGAGAGATGAAAGCTGGTGAGACTCATTCCTATTGGTTAACCGTCGGGGCCGGCCAATACGCCCATGTCGTCGTTGATCAGCGCGGTATCGATGTGGTGCTCGCTTTGATCGGAGTGGATGGGCAGGAGCTGATCGAGATGGACAGCCCCAATGGCACGCACGGGCCCGAAGCGGCGTCACTCGTTGCACAGGCATCGGGCACGTATCGAGTGGACGTGCGATCGCTTGACAAGAATGCTCTTCCCGGGCGCTATGAGGTGACGGTCGAACCGCTGCGATTCGCGACATCGCAGGATAGGAATCGCGTTGCCGCCGAAATGTTGTTTGCAGAGGCAGCGCGCCTGAAGGCACAAGGTACAACGGATGGGGCGCGCAGGGCGATCGTCAAATTCGAAGAGGCGCTTGGCTCCTGGCGGGTTTTGGGGGATCCCCTTCGCGAAGCTTACACCCTCGAGTTAATCGGCTGGACCTACGAGGATTTGGGCGAGAAGCAGAAGGCGCTGGAGTATTACACCCAGGCATTGCCGGTTTTGCGCGAGGTGGGCGACCGCCGCGGCGAGGCGACTACTCTAAGCATTATCGGGGGGTTCTATAGCGCTCTGGGGCAGAAGCAAAAGGCGCTGGAGTACTACAACCAGGCATTGCCGGTTCGGCGCGAGGTGGGCGACCGCAGCGGCGAGGCGACTACTCTGAACAATATCGGCGGGGTCTATGACGCTCTGGGGGAGAAGCAGAAGTCCCTGGAGTTTTTCAACCAGGCATTGCCGATCGAGCGCGAGGTGGGCGACCGCAGCGGCGAGGCGACTACCCTGAACAATATCGGTAGGGTCTATGACACTCTGGGGCAGAAGCACAAAGCGCTGGAGAATTACAACCGGGCATTGCCGATCGAGCGCGAGGTGGGCGACCGCCGGGTCGAGGCCGTGACCCTGAACAATATCGGCCTGGTCTATTCCGATGTAGGGCAGAAGCAGAAGGCGCTGGAGTACTACAACCAGGCATTGCCCATGGAGCGCGAGGTGGGCGACCGCAGCGGCGAGGCGGGGACCCTGACCAATATCGGCGCAGTCTATGACGCTCTGGGGCAGAAGCAGAAGGCGCTGGAGTATTACAACCAGGCATTGCCCATTACGCGCGCGGTGGGCGACCGCAGCGGCGAGGCGATGACCCTGACCAATATCGGCGGGGTCTATGACGCTCTGGGCCAGAAGCAGAAGGCGCTGGAGTACTACAACCAGGCATTGCCCATGGAGCGCGAGGTGGGCGACCGCAGCGGCGAGGCGACTACCCTGAACAATATCGGCTTGGTCTATTCCGACCTAGGGCAGAAGCAGAAGGCGCTGGAGTATATCAACCAGGCATTGCCGATTCGGCGCGAGGTTGCCGACCGCAACGGCGAGGCGGCGACGCTGAACAGTATCGGCTCGGTCTACGACGCTCTGGGGCAGAAGCAGAAGGCGCTGGAGTATTACAACCAAGCATTGCCCATGGAGCACGAGGTGGGCGACCGCAACGGCGAGGCGGTGACCCTGAGCAATATCGGGACAGTTTACAACGCTCTGGGGCAGAAGCAGAAGGCGCTGGAGTACTACAATCAGGCATTGCCGATTGAGCGCGAGGTGGGCGACCGCAGCGGCGAGGCGACTACCCTGCGCAATATCGGCTTGGTCTATGACGATCTGGGGCAGAAGCAGAAGGCGCTGGGGTATTACAACCAAGCATTGCCCATGGAGCGCGAGGTGGGCGACCGCCGCGGCGAGGCGACTACCCTGAACAATATCGGCTGGGTCTATAACACCCTGGGGCAGAAGCAGAGGGCGCTAGAGTATTTCAACCAGGCATTGCCGATTGGGCGCGAGGTGGGCGACCGCAGCGGCGAGGCGACTACTCTGAGCAATATCGGCAATGTTTATAGCGATCTGGGCCAGATGCAGAAGGCGCTGGAGTATTACAACCAAGCATTGCCGATTCGGCGCGAGGTGAGCGACCGCAGCGGCGAGGCGACTACCCTGAACAATATCGGCTGGGTCTATGACGCTCTGGGGCAGAAGCAGAAGGCGCTGGAGTACTACAACCAGGCATTGCCGGTTCTGCGCGAGGTGGGCAACCGCAACACCGAGGCGGTGACCCTGAGCAATATCGGCCTGGTCTATGACGAACTGGGGCAGAAGCTGAAGGCGCTGGAGTATTACAACCAGGCATTGCCCGTCGAACGCGAGGTGGGCGACCGCAGCGGCGAGGCGACGACCCTCAACAACATCGGCGGGGTCTATGACGCTCTGGGGCAGAAGCAGAAGGCGCTGGAGTACTACAACCAGGCATTGCCCGTCGAACGCGAGGTGGGCGACCGCAGCGGCGAGGCGACGACCCTGGCCAATATCGGCGCGGTCTATGGCGCTCTGGGGCAGGAGCAGAAGGCGCTTCTGAACGAAGTGGCCGCTCTGTCGCTGGCCAAGGCGGTGGAAGATCCAGACTTGCAGGGCAGGATTGACACCTCGCTGATGAGCCACTTCCGCGATCAAAAACGCCCAGAAGTCGCGATCTTCTTTGGCATGGATGCGGTGAACTCCTTCCAGCAGATGCGCAGGGACATCTCCGGGCTGGATAAGGACGTGCAGGCGGGCTTTGCGAAATCGAAGTCGGCAACATATCGCGAACTGGCTGAACTGCTCGTGCAGAGCGACCGTCTGGGCGAAGCCGAACAAGTCCTCGATCTCCTCAAAGAAGAGGAACTGAAGGAAGTGGTGCGCGGCGCGGCCGGTAATGCCGCAGCCAAGGTCAAGCCACTGAAACTCACCGAAGCGCAACAGAGGGCGCAGAGCGAGTTGGCTGCTCCCGAGAAGACGGCAGTGGCCCTCACCGCATTGAGCGTGGAGTATGCTGCATTGCTGGCCAACGAGAAGCGAACTTCCGCGGAAGACGCTCGACTGAAAGTGCTGGAGGCGGGCATCGAGCAAGGGAACGGAGAGGTTTCGGACTTCTTCAAGAATACGCTCTACCCGGAGCTGAAGCAGAAGGCAGGCACAGAGGATGCCAATGCGCGAGTGAAGAGTGAGAGGTCGGAGGTGAGCAACCTTCAGAATACGTTGGCGGAACTAGGGCCGCGGGTGATGGGCATCCGGCTGCTGTTAGGCGAGGAGCATGCCTATGCGATTGTGGTGACGGCCCACACGCGAGAGAAGTTTGAACTGAAGGCCACGCCGGCGGAGCTGCGCAGCAAGGTTTTGCAGGTGCGGGACGATCTGCGCTCATCTTCATCTGATCCCAAGCCCCATCTGGCCGAGCTGTATGCGATGGTGGTCGCTCCCTTCGGTGATGAGTTGAAAGCCCTGGAGCAGAGCCCCGCCGCGCATGACCGTGTCCCGACGCTGCTATGGTCGTTGGACGGCGTGCTGCGTTACCTGCCCATGGCGGCGCTCTATGACGGCCAGCACTACATGGCCGAGCGGTTCAACAACGTCCTCATTACTCCCGAAAGCTATGGGCACATGACGGCTTCCTCTGACCCAAACGCTCCCCGACTGCGCGTCCTGGCGATGGGCTTGTCCAAAAGTTATGGCGGTCTGCCGGCCCTGTCCGGTGTGATGCCGGAACTGGATGCGGTGGTCCACGACCCTGCGGTGCCCGAGTCCCATGGCCCGATGGAGGGAATCCTGCTGCCCAATGAACGATTCACGCTAACGGCGCTTAAGACCGAACTGGGCGCGGGGAAGAGCTTCCCGGTGGTGCACATTGCCAGCCACTTTGTAGTGGAGACCGGCAGCGGCGCGGAGCCCTACCTGATGCTGGGCGGGGACAGCGCCGGAGAAGCAGACGGATACGAGCTTACTCTGTCGAAGATGGAGGATTCATCCCTCAGTTTCCATGGAACACAGCTTCTGACACTGTCGGCTTGCAGCACCGCCAAAGGCGACGCCGCCAAGGATGGCCTGGAGATGGACAGCTTAGGAATGATTGCCCAGCAGAAAGATGCAGAAGCTGTACTCGCCACCCTGTGGGATGTGAACGACGTCAGCACAAGCCGGCTCATGAGTGATTTCTATGCGCGCTGGGTGAAGCACCCCGCGGAGGGCAAGGGGGAAGCCTTGCGCCAGGCGCAGCTTGCGTTATTGCGCGGGGTTGCAGCCGCGTCACCGACCCCTGAAAGAGAGCGCGGGCCTCAAATCGAGCAGGAGTCGACATCTACGGCTCATGAAGCTGGCTACGCTCATCCGTTCTACTGGGCGCCGTTCGTTCTGATTGGAAACTTCCAGTAGCTGCCGGCAGGAGCCGATCTCCATCAGGGACTGCTGAGCTACAATGGAGGCAGGCAAGGCCAGTGGAGATCTGCAATGCATCCGGCAGCAAGCATCGGGCGGCGATCAGGCGCCACTGTAAGCATCTGAAGAATTGAGCAGATTCGTGCGGACGACCTTGAGTCAATTAAAGATTAACGACGGGCGCGTCAGTTCGACCGAGTAGAACCAACGCCGCACTCGGAAACTATACTGAGTGGGGGGTTCACCGGATTGGGAACGAAAAACGCCCTACCCGGAAAGTGGGACGACTGCACTTTGAAAGCGGGTCAGACTCCCATCGGTTTTGGCATCGATAACGAGTAGTCGCCTTGTGTTTACCGAAGATTCGTCGCGCATGACGTGAACATTCCGGCAGGTTGACGGCGGACACAGAAGAGTATGGAGGACCACAGCGCGAGCACCCCGAGACCTTCGACCGAACTCCATCAACGGCCGCGTACACGTCGAAGCCGGGAACTGATGTGATACCAATTAGACATCAAAGGAGGAGATTCGCAGCGCCGTCAGGCGCGCAAGATCGTAGCCCACAGCGCAAGCTGTGGGTGGGGAATACGAGCGATGTCCTTCCAGCCCCGGAGGGGCGAAAGAATGTGCCGACGATTTCTTCCACCCCTCCGGGGCTCAGGCCACACGCGGAGGATGCCTCTGTTCCCACAGCTTGCGCTGTGGGCTAGGATCTTGCGCCCGCTAACGCGGGCTAAAATCAATTACACATTACAGAGAGTGTTTTGACCCACTCGAAACTCTATCTCGGATGTCAAATTCGTATGAGCTGTTTGCGGGAGCCTCCGAGTGGCAACTCGGCCCCGTTCAAATCCGCCGCCCCTCATCCACTGGCGCCCGTTCCCGCGCCTCCCCCGATCTCCCGCGACCTCAACCCTTGCACGGGATGGGTCAACAACTCCTCCGCAGCCCGGAGATGGTTGGGCGTTATGCGTTCAAAAAGAGACTGTGGTACCATGAAGATAGAGCGACAGGTAACCCTTTTTGACGCTTGACGCGTCAAAGACGTAGCGTGGCCCGCCCGCAAAGCGTGCTAGAGTCTCAAGCTTACTATACCGGTATGTGAACACGGAGATTGTTGAACTGATGATTAACCGAAATCCCTGGCCGCGCTGCTACGTGCTGGTCATCCTGCTCACCTGTATACTTGGGCTATCTCATCAACTGCTGGCCCAACAGGTGGAGCAGGCTCCCCCTCCGGCTACTTCACAAACCCAAACGAAATCCGCGAATGACTCAGACGCCGCCCAAAGCAAACCCGCTAAAAATCCCAAAGCTCCACAAAATGACCGAATTTTCTTTGCGCTGCCCAACCTTTTGACCGTGGAAAATGCCTCCTCGCTACCTCCGCTCACGACCGGGCAAAAGTTCAAGACGGTGGCTGAGGGGTGCTTCGACCCGGTTGAAGTCGTGTTCATAGGCATCCAAGCTGGCATCGGTCAAGCCGACAACACGAACCCCACTTATGGCCAAGGGCTGATTGGCTATTCCAAACGCTTCGGGACGGCATATACCGACGCCATCATCGGAAACTTTGGGACCGGCGCCATATTCCCCTCTTTGCTGCGGCAAGACCCGCGCTACTACCAGAGGGGAAAAGGAAATTTTTTCTACCGTTTCGGGTACGCCGCCATGCGGGTTGTAATCACGCGCTCGGACTCGTCGGGAAAAACTCAGTTCAACTTCTCCGAATTCCTCGGTAATGGCCTGGCCGCAGGCCTCTCCAATGCGTACCATCCCGGCCCCCATACGTTCGCAAGCAGCACCAACGTTTTGGGCACACAAATATTGTTGGATGCCACCGGTTACGAGTTGAAAGAGTTTTGGCCGGACATTCATCGTTTTCTTCTGCGCGCCAAGCACAAGACGTAATCC
>Ga0187880_1002520_pt1 | contig 14240 bp, 15 predicted proteins | sample June2016WEW_19_4_FD_132998 | JGI IMG/M metagenome (GOLD analysis project Ga0187880, IMG submission 132998) | Peatland microbial communities from SPRUCE experiment site at the Marcell Experimental Forest, Minnesota, USA - June2016WEW_19_40 | ecosystem: Environmental > Terrestrial > Soil >...
CGACCTGCTGCTGGTCATCGGCGGATACAATTCCTCGAATACCTCGCACCTGGCGGAAATGGGCGAGGCGAAGCTACCAACCTACTTTATTAAGAACGCCGCCAAGATGCGGTCGGATAAACTGATTCTCCATTACAATCAGCACAAGCACGAGGAAGTCGAGACCGCTGACTGGCTGCCCTCGGGCAAGGTCACGGTCGGGATCACTGCCGGCGCCTCCTGTCCGAATAACCTGATTGAGGACGCCATCCGCCGCCTGTTTGAGCTGCGGGGCATCTCGGTGCAACAATTGCTGGAAGGATAATGCGCCCCTGGTTCCATCGGCCTTCGGACCTCGGGTTTCGGATTTGCCTTTAGGCATGCCCCGTACGCGATAGGAACTCGAGGCGCTGAAGCGACAAAGCCTTGCCCCTTATGCGCAGCTCAGCGCCAGCACGCGCGGGCGCAAGCACCGGGAACCACCGCCGGAATGGCGCACGGAGCATCAGCGGGACCGTGATCGGGTCATTCACTCCCGCGCCTTTCGCCGGCTCGAATACAAGACCCAGGTATTTCTCAACGGCACTGGCGATCACCTCCGCACGCGGTTGACCCATACGATGGAGGTGGCCGCCATTTCGCGCAACATCGCCCGAGCGCTGAAGCTTAACGAGGACCTCGCCGAGACCATTGCGCTGGCGCACGACCTCGGGCACTCCCCGTTCGGTCACAAGGGCGAGACGGTGCTCAATCGGCTGATGAAGGAGTTCGGCGGCTTCGAACACAATCGCCAAAGTCTGCGCATCGTCGAGGAACTGGAGCAGCGGTATCCGCGGTTTTCCGGGCTGAACCTCACGTGGGAAGTGCGCCAAGGCCTCGCCAAGCATAGCCCCGTCCGCTCTCACACCGGCAAGCGCCTCGGCCTTGCCGCGAAATCGCCTTCGCTCGAAGCCCAGGTGGCAGACCTTGCGGACGAAATCACCTACTACAGCCACGATCTCGACAACGGCCTGGATTCGGGCCTCCTCTCCGAAGATGAGCTCAACCGCAAAGTGCGCCTTTGGCGGCAGGCCACGCGGACCGTAGAAAGCGAGTATGGCCGGTTGGCGGACGAGTGCCGCTGCTATTGCATCATACGCTGCATCACGGACCTGCAGGTCAAAGATGTGGTTACGACGACCGAGAGACTCATTCGTGAGGCCGGCGTGGCCAGCGCCGATGATGTCCGGCGTCAGTCCCGGCGGCTGGTGCGATACAGCCCCCGGCGCCAGGCGTCGAACCTGGAGTTGCGCGAGTTCCTCTACAAGAACCTCTACTACAATCCCGCCGTGAACGAGCCGCACCTTCGTTCGCGGCGGATTCTAGAGGAGCTGTTCCATCGCTGCCTCCAAGACCACCAGCAGGTCGGTGGCCTGGCCCGGAAGCGCGCCCGGCGGGATGGCTGGCCTCGGGTCATTTGTGATTACTTGGCCGGCATGACGGACCGCTATGCGAACCTGGAGCACCAGAGGTTGTTCGGCGAGCAGACCTGACGAGGGATGCGCGAAGGCCGCGGTCGGCCTCGCTCCGCCCAAGCGCGGATCACGCATCACGCACCACGTCTTCCAATCACTTCGTCTCTTTGGGCACGACGACTAGCTTGCCGTCTTTGACTCGCATGTCTTTGAGTCCTTGAAGCACCGCCACCGCTGCCGGCTCGTTGGCTAAGTTGGCGGCCAGGTTCTGCTTGCGGATTTCCTGCATATACACTTCCGGCACCGGCCGGCCTTTGACGATAATCGTCTGCGGTGCGACCGAGAGCACGCCATTGGTGAATGACAGGTTGAAAGTCGCACTACCGTTCAAGTATCGGCCTTTAAACACACTCAAACCGATCTCTCGCAGCGGCACACTCACCTCGCCCTTGACCTGGTCGCCTTCGAGGCCGACATACAACTTGCCCTTCAAATCCTGCCGCTCCGGCCCGTTGGCAATCAGCGCATTGATGTCGTCGGCCGCTAAGACCAGCGGCTCCGTCTGGCGCTGCTCCCGAACCGCCTTCTGAAACGCCTCGAAGCGCTGCTTCAGCTTGTCGATCTCAACCTGCGACATCTGGACCATCGGCAGCTCCATGGGCCGGGAGTCGGTGAACTGGTTGACCATCTTCTTCACGTAGTGCAGCCCGACCATTAACGCCCCCAACACGAGGACCAGCAACACCAGGCCGGTGATGCAGCCGTAAAAGAAACAGCCCCGGCGGGGCTTTGCCGCTGGGTCGGTCACTTTGGTCCTTTTTGGAATCGAAGCCTGGGCCGCATCGGCGGCGGCGGCGGCATCTTCGGGGGCGCGGTGGACTTCGCTAGCTCCTGGTCCCGGCGCCACGAGGCAACCGTAGCCCGCACCAACGGGATCTTCGGCGGCGTGGCGGGCTGCGCGGCCGGCGCAGCGGGCGACGGCTTGCTCTCGAGTTCGCGAAGCTTCCCTGAAAGCCAGTCTTCCGCTTTGGTGACCGTATCGCCGATCTTCGTTTCGGGGAACTTGATCCCGCCAATCTCGACATCCGTGAGCGACTTCAACGTATCCAGCATGTGGCTGGCGGAGGCCACGGACTCGTTCATGCTGGCTCCCATGATTTCCAGTGTTTGATAGCCGTTGACGAGCCACTCAACCTTGCCGGTCTCAATATCAACCAGCAAACCGTGCACGGGAATCTTCGGCCCAATGAGCGGGCTGCTGCGTACGGTGTCCACCGCCTTGATGACGTTGGCCCGCTCGCTCGAGAACATGCCGAAGAACTCGTTCACATTCGCGGGCAGCAGATGCCGCTCGACCCCCACCGCCCGAAACCGATCAATCAACTCCATCATCGTCGTCTTGCCGACCTGGCAATCGGTATGCCCAATGATGGCGATCTCCTTGCCACCCTTGACCACGCAGGCGAGGGCCAGCGATCGCATCGTGCTGCTTTGCGGACCGGTGATGATATTCCCCGCGTTGCGCAGCCAGATGAACTGCTCTTTGGGAACGCCGAGCACCTCCGGCAGCAGAGTATTGAGCCGCACGTCAATGCAGGTCAGCGCCACCACCGGCAGCTCGCTCTCGAACTCCGTCGGATGGACTCCAGCGCTCTGATCCCCCGCAACCGCGCGGTGGTTGGCGTCAATGATGGCTTCGAACAGGCGCATAGTGGCAAAGTTCTAAGGCATCTGCCCTGGGTCAGGCCGTTATCCGGTCGCTTTGGGGCGGCCCACAAAGAAATAGATCAGCGAGCCCACGAACGGCAGGAATATGATCACGATCACCCACACAATCTTCTCCATGTCCGCAATGCCCTTGTTCGTGATGGCGTGGATCAGCATCCAGAGCCAGAACGCGAAGCACGCGAGGCTGATGGCTGCCATGATCAGGAACGCAAACAGCCCGAAGATGCCCGATCCAATCGAACCAAACATTACGTTCATAGTCCTCCTCTCTTAGTTCTTCTTGTCTTCGCCTGCGCTCTTCTCCATAGACTTCTTCAACCCGGGCACCTGTTCGAGCAACTTCTCAAACTTGATGCCGGTCAGACTCTCGATGATCGGCGGGAGCTGCGCCATGATCTGCGTCACGTCTCCGGTCAGCTTGCTGGCGCCGCCGCCAACGCCGCTGCCGGAGTTGATGATGATCATCTTCTCGGTCTTGGACAGGGGTTCGCTGATCTTGCCGGCGACCTCGGGCAGCACGCGGATGATCATCTCGACCACTGCGGCTTCGTTGTATTGCTTGAAGGATTCGGCCTTGACGCGCATCGCCTCGGCCGTCGCTTTGCCTTGCGCTTCGATGACGGCGGCTTGGGCCAAGCCGCGCGCCTTGTTCGCATCCGCTTCCGCAACACCGGTCGCCTTGACCACGTCCGCAGCCGCAAAGCCGGTCGCCTTGGTGGCCGACGCCGCGCCGGCAGCCTCGGTCTCCAACTGGAACTTGCGGGCGTTGGCCAGCGTCTCGACCTTGTAGCGCTCGGCGTCGGCGGGCTTCTGCACGTTTGCTTCCAGCTCGCGCTGCTTGCGCATGATTTCCTGCTGCTGCAGCTCGATCTGCTTCTGCTTCTCGATGATATTGACCTGCACCTCCTCAGCCTTCACAAGCTGGCCGGTCTTATACTTCTGCAAGTCATACGCCAGGTCCGCTTCCGCCTTCTTCTGGTTTACCGCCGCCTGGTATTGGGCGACGTTCGACTGGTAATCCCGCTGGGCCTCGGCAATCCTGGTATCCGCCACAAACTTCGCTTCCTGCCCCGCCTGGATCGCCTGGGACGACTTGATCATCGCGTCGCGGTCGGCCTCTGCCTGGGCGATCTGCGCGTCGCGTTTCACCTGGGCGATCCGCGGCTTGCCCAAGGCGTCCAGGTAGCCCTGGCTGTCCTTGATGTCCCGGATGGTGAAGCTGACAATGCCCAGGCCCATGTTCGCCATGTCACCCGCCGCCACCTCCTGGACCTTCTGGGCGAATGCGTCCCGGTTCTGGTAGATGTCTTCCACCGTCATCGTGCCCAAAATCGCGCGCAGATGGCCTTCCAGCGTCTGCATGGCGATGTTCTTGATGGCCTCGGTGTCCTTGCTCAGGAACTGCTCGGCGGCCGTCGCGATGGAAATGTCGTCACCCTTCACCTTGATCTGTGCCACGCCATCCACGCGTACGGGCACACCTTTGCTGGTATAGACATCCTGCTCCTGCTGCACGTCAATCGTCAGCAGCTCCAACGACAGCCGGTCCACTTTCTCAATGACCGGTATGACGAAGGTGCCGCCGCCTTTCCTCACCCGGAAACCGCGCGTTTGCACGGTGCCATCGGGGTCGGTGTAACGATGCTTGCGGCCGGAAACAACGAGCACCTCGTTCGGGCCGACCTTGATGTAGCGGCTGGCCCAGATCGCGGCGAAGATCACGACCACGACCACCAGGCCGACGGTCACCATGGCGACGGTTCCCAGGCCGCTGAGATTCGCTTGGGCGAGAAGGATGGTATGATTTGGCATAGATGATAAGGTAGTTAGGGGTTATTGCTCTGCGGTAAAATCAAATGGGCGCCACGTAAAACTGCGTGCCGACGATACGGACGATCTTCACCGTCTGGCCGTTGGCGACCGGCGCGCCGCGTTCGTCCCGCGCCGGGGCGCTGTAGCGTGTGCCGGCTTGGACGTAGGCGATCTCCCCCACTCCATTGGCCGGAATGGGCGTGATGACGGTCGCCGGCATCCCCACCAGCGTCGCCACATGCGACTCGCTGGAACTATCAACCTTGTGAAAGACCGTCCCGAACAGCCAAACCACCCCGGCGGCGATGATCAACGCGCCCAGCAATGCCAGCGGGGCGCTGATCCAGGGGCTCCGCGTGGCCGCAATCTTCGAGAAAATCAACCCCAAGCCGCCAAACGCAGTGAGAAAGGCGGTGATAGTAGTCGGGCTGAACGGCGAGAGGCCCGGCATGCCCGTGTCCTGGAAACCGGCTTCGGCATGCCCCCCCGTGCCTATATCCGCAGGCGCATCGTGTCCGCCGAACAGGTGGCCCAGGAAGGCGCTGACTATGGCGAATAGAAGTCCAACTCCGAAACAGACAGCATAGACGGTATGTTCCATAGGTCCTCGCTAAGTTATTGCCGCCATTAAAGGGTCAACCAACCTGCCAGGCAAGCACCAAACCATAGCGAAAACCCGCCGGCTCCCAGCCGCCCGCGTGACGTGCTGAAGGCGAGGATCCCCTCCGGGCTGTGATTCGTGCTTGGGGTTGCGTTTCATATGCTCACCACCAGCAAACACCATCCGCCCCCTTTCCGCACTTACAATTTCCAGAGGCCTTTATAAGCGTCCAGAGCCGCTAACAAAGTGGCGCAGGCGTCCGCGCCTGCGAGTTGGCCGGGCGTCCCGCGCGGCAATCCCTCGGGTGCTGGCGGCGGGACGCCTCCAGAACTCGCAGGCGCGGACGCCTGCGCCACACTTTGTCACTGGCCCTGTTGAAGCGTGCAGCACCGCCTTTTCCGGTGCAGTCTTTCTTGTTGACGCCCAAGCGGGACAGGGCGAGACTATGATTGCCACAACGAAGCCGAGACCTGCTTCGTGTCGGACCGGCCCGGGGCCTAAGAGCCCGGGGCGACGGGCGTCCGCCGGCGGGAAGTCCTGCCGGGGAAACCGTAGCCGGGTCCGGGAAAGGACAATAACCAGTGAGCAGACGAACTAAGAAACCAAAGACACAGACCTTCCGCTATGCGGCGCCAGCGGCCACTAGCGTGCTGTTGGTGGGCGATTTTACCGAATGGCAGCAGGGAGCGGTGGTGATGGAGAAGGGCCAGGACGGCGTCTGGACCACAGCCCTCAAGCTGCCGCCCGGCAAGCACAGCTATCTGTTCATCGTGGATGGCGAGTGGTGCGAAGACCCGGAATGCACCGTGCGCGTCCCCAATCCGTTCGGCGGCCACGACATGGTGCGCGAGGTGGCTTGAGCCGGACGCAACGGCATGGCACAGGCATGGCCTTAGCCCGAGGCTGTCAATGCCAGGCAGGGCCTCAGTAGCGACACCAGGGCGCAAAGCCCAAACAGATCGAAGGTAGGGCGCGGTGTCCTCACCGCGCCGTCGGATGTCCCTCAAACCCGCACGTTTCGGACATCTTCAGCCACTCGCGGCGTGGTGAGGACACCGCGCCCCACCTGCAAACACGCGGACGACTTAGGCAACACGCCTGCCGCAGTCGTGCCGAAGTCCTCGTGTGAGTGCAGCGGACGTGAAACGGATCACCTCCAGATCCCCAGGCCTGTACCTGGCTTGTACCACGCATGCACCACGCATGCACCACGCATGTACCTCCCATGTACCTGGCTTGCACCTCCCAATCCCCTCCCAAGCACATGGCTTGTACCTCCCACGTACCTAGCTTGCGGGCGGTTTGGACGCCCAGTCACGAATCACGCATCACGCATCACTCCGGGCTTTGGGTGCATTTCTGCTTTCTGCTTTCTGCTTTCTGCTTTGGCTCGGTCGTGGCTTTGGGCGGCTCTGCCCGGCTTTTCTGCATTCTGCATTCTTCCTTCTACCTTCGCTTGGAGGTGGCTTTGGGCGGCTTTGCCCGGCCCTTCGATGTTGGAAGTTGGATGTCGGATGTTGGATGTTCGGTGTTCATCATAAGCGTTCTGAATACAACCCCCGTGTCCCGCCTCCCTCGGGGTGGTCTGGGGGTACTCTGATACCAACCTGGTACCTTCCTATATCCATAGAACCTCTCAAAAGGGGCGTTTTCAATGAGACCAGCTTATATTGGCTGCCCGTTGGCAGATTCCTTGGGCTCTCGCGGAATTGCGGGCTCGGGAGGCCGAAAGAGGCACTCACCGGCTGGTTTCGGGTTTAACCACCAGCAATACCAAAGCATCCGACTTGAGATACTTATCGGCAACGGCCAACGAAGGGGTCACTTCGGCTCGATAACGGTAAGTCCGGGCACTGGATCGAAGTGTCGCCGGTTGAAAGTGGCCACCTGACTGCCGCGCTCAAGCGCGGTGGCGGCGACAATCAGGTCGTAATGGGCGGCATGCCATTAATCCCTCGGAGCGGCGAGCCGGCGTCGAGCGACGGCGAGGTCTTTGTGCCAAGCCCGCGCTTCCTCAGCGGAAAGCTCTGCTTTGTCCATTGCTTCCGCCAGGTCCCGCCCGGTGCAAACTCTCTCACTTTCAGGTGCCAGCCGGGCAAAAGGCTTTCCATTCTTCAATAGCACAAACGAGGTGTCTTGATAGTGCGCCCGGTTCACACAGTCGGCAAAATTCCGGGCTGCTTCGGTAACTGTAATCACCGCTTTCTTCATACAATCAGATCATCAGAGTGTACTGACATGTCAATCTGAGACGCGAACAGGCAATCCTCCGGCTTCCGCTTCGGCTCGTAGTGAATGCCAGCCGACGAGCCGCGGCCACGAACCGAACCGAGAAGATCGCTGAACGCCGAAGCCTCCAAGCCACAGCCGGCGCGAACTGCGCACCGTCGAAAGCAACAGAAGCAGATACGCGCCGCTCGACGCGCCAAGCCACAGATTCCGCCGTCTTCATAACCCCAAGGTCCGTCGGAGGATAGCCCGGCTCCGAAGACTTGGCCTGATGTAAGCGCCGTTCCCGTGTGAGGGTGCCAGAGAATACCCCTCGGCTAGTGAGTCAGAGAGCGCCGCTCTGAGTCAAGCTGCCCCGCAATATTCCTCCAGCTTTTCCATCCGACTTGCCGCCGCGAAGCGCTTTGGAGGAGCAGGGTGGTAAAGGGGTACGAGTGAACTGCCGGCCGGACCGAGTTGATCCTCGCTGTTCATTTGAATGTGAATACATTCTCTCCGTGGCAGATTTGTTTTCAAAGAGAACTCGCTCACGAATAATGTCCGCAATTCGCAAGCGCGGCAACAAATCAACTGAGCTTCGATTGGTGACAATCTTTCGTGAGCACCGAATAATAGGATGGCGACGTCATTGTGCCATGCTCGGCCATCCCGACTTTGTGTTTGAGAAGTTGAAGGTAGCTGTCTTTGTTGACGGCTGCTTTTGGCATGGCTGCCGATGGCATTGCCGCCCGCCGAGTTCAAACCGCAAATACTGGGGCCCGAAGCTCGCGCGTAACCGGAAGCGTGACCGCCTGATTTCGACTCGCCTCCGAAAACACGGCTGGCTGGCTCTCCGGCTTTGGGAGCACCAATTGTCGAATGCCACCGCTGTCGCCGCTAAAGTCAAGCGAGCACTTGAGCAACGACAGGAGAACGTGTGCGTCTGCGGTTCGAGAGAATGTTCTGGCCGTTCCACTCCATCTCCACAGCGGCGCTGTCGCGTCGCATAGCCAAGAGGCGCAAGAGATTCCGGAGAATTCTGTCCACCACGGTCACATTGACAGCATTGCCAAGGGCCTTGAACGCCGCGATGCCATGTGGCAAATGCGGCAATTTCTCCATCGATTGGAGGCGGGCACACTCGCGAGCTGTCATGTATCGTCGCTCCCACCCGATGATTGGGATCTGGGTGGTCGTCATCGCAACAAGCGAAGGTGCTGTATTCGCACGTTTGACCCGAACACCTGACGCGCGAAACTGAATAACGTATCGCCAAATGTCGCGCGCTTCACCCTGGCAGTTCCACTCCAGCTTTTGCAGGCTGGGAGGGAAGACTTGGATCTTGGGCAGCCACGGATCAATCAGCTTCTTGTGCTGGAGATAGAACTCGCGATTCTGCCGCACAAAGAGCTTCTTCCAGTGCGGAAACACGCCGCGCCCGCCACGGGCGTGGCTGGGAACTCGTCTGTAGATCTCAGCACGCGATAGTCCTTTCAATGAACCCCCAAAGCTCCCACGAGTCTGCTGCAGCTCGGAGAGAGGCACGCGGGAAAGGGCATCGCGGTCGCAGGGGTACGTCGCACGAAACTCCATGCTCCAAATCGGGAATGACGGGAGCTTGGTCTTCCCAGGAAATAATTCCAGAAATTCCTGCCACACCTCCAAGCATCGAACCACCTGGTTGCTCAAGCTCCCTGCGTCGCTTGGATTCTTGTCAAGAACTGTCCGGATCGACACGTCGGCGGCGGTGGTTTCCGGCTCTGGCCACTCGAAGCCACTCAACGATCCCTGACAGCCGACCATGTAGATGCGCTCGCGGATTTGGGGAACACCGAATTGATGCGGGGAGAATTGGCGGTAGTCCACAGCGTAGCCCAACGATTCCAACGCTTGCCTTACTTTCTGGTAGGTGTTGCCTGAATCATGCCGGACAAAGTGAGCGACGTTTTCAAGGACCACCAACCGAGGGCGGCGCAGTCTGAGTATCTCGACGATGTTCCAAAACACCGTCCCGCGAACTGCATCGTTCCATCCCACCTGTTCACCCGCCTTCGAGAAGGGCTGGCAAGGAAACCCAGCGCAGAGTAAATCATGAGCAGGAACTTCTTCCGGGTTCACACCGCGGATGTCGCCACGCGGCTTGATGCCAAAGTTCCTGCGGTAAACCTCCCGCAACTCCTTGTCGATTTCACACGCAAACACGCAATCTCCACCCACATGGCTTAGGCCACTGTGAAATCCTCCTAGCCCTGCGAACAAGTCAGCGAATCGAAACGCAAGCTTCATGCGCGGTGCTCCTCGAGTTGATCGGCTTGCCACGACTCAAGGTCTGCTCTTAAGCCGTTGTCCCCGACTCCATCAGGCAGAAAATTGACCAACCGGACGCGATCGAACACCAAGCCTCGGACCTCTCTGTTCACCTCGTGCCATAGGTTATCATCAATTACGCAAGGTACGGCAAAGCCAGGAATCGGATCTGTTGCCCAATGGATGTATTGAATCCACGAAGCGAAAGGCAGTTCTCTGGTCTTCTTGGGCCAGTCGTGCCCGGCTGCGCATTGGGAAAGGACGACGAGTTGCCCAGAGCGACGGTCAGTGTCGAGGGGCTCTGGAAATGCTCTCCACGAGATAATGTCAACGCCTCGATCTTTATAGCGCGTTGCGGGCGCTTCAACGAACCTCTCCTGCAACAAGTCACAAACCTGGCGCACTCGCGCACCAATTTCCGTCTGGATGTCCTGCAGCACCGGCCATCCAAAAACGAACGTTTGACCGCCAACGTAGCGGCCAATAGCTTGCGCAGCCATCCGTTCGAACAACTTCGGATCGCTGCCTTGCTCGGAGGAAGCCCCATAAAGCGAAAACAGAAGACATACTTGGTATTCGAGCCTTCCAGTGACCATGTCATCGCGGCGAACTGTTAGATCTCCTCGTATTTCGAAATAGTCGGTCGCGTAACGAGCAGCCCTGCTTCGGAGATGACGCCAAACGTCAGAGGCGAATGGCTCGCCAACGTCGGCCCCGCAGGCACTCGAAATCACGGACGTCAGCTTCGATTTCGAAAAAGAAGGCGTTCCCAAGCTTAACTCAAGCTCAACCCAATCCGCAGCGCGCGCTGCGTCCTCAGCGTCGTTTAGTGAGAGCATTGTCACTCCCGAAGGGTTTTAACGACCCGAGAAGCCGTACCAGCGCACTTCTCGGCCTCGGCTATAACATCAGTGGTCTTGTGCCGATGAACCACACCGAGCACCTTTTCCAGCTTCGTGTTTGCCGTGCCCAGAAGGTTGCGCACCATTGCCTCTTCGCCATCTGACAGGTCGTAGGCCTCGTGGAGATCACGGGATCTTTTCAAGTATTCCGTGGCTTTGGAACTGGCAAGCACATGGGATAGGTAGTTCGTAATGTCCCGTGATTCCTTGATGACGGGAAGAACCTTCGTCCCCTCCCCATAGATCCAGGAGAGGAAATCGCGGAGATTTGACAAGTGAGATTCAGGAACAGGAGCATCGAGCGGCACATCGTCCAAAGACAAAGCTTTAATCTCATCCTTGTCCGTCCGTTTCTTGGACCATCCCAGAAAAACCTTAATGCTCCGCTGTCCGATGGCCAGAAGCAAATACGAAAAGTCCTCCTTGGCACGGCTAATATCCCAATCCAATTCCCGCCGGGCCTGCTGCAGGATCCTGTATGCCACGGCATTCCTGAGAACAGATTGGGAGCGGTCACCCACCTCGCGTACGATGTCATCAATTTCGTAGTCCTCATCCAGCATCGCAGCGATGTAGCGTGCTTTTGCGTAGCTATCCCATTTCTTATTTCCCGTAATGTGACGTATGCCAAGGTATGGGAGAACCTCCTCCCTCGTCGGATACACAATCACGGGCAATTCATCCAAATCTTTACGAACGTCCGCCGAGATATCCGGCCACCCGCGAGCGTGAAGTTTTTGGCGAAGTTCGTTACTGCGGAGTATTCGGGCTGTCGCGAGACGACGGTTGCCTTCGACGACCATGAACTCCGCTGTATCTAAGAGCCTCAAGTACTTCGCGGTTTCTTTTTCTCCGGGTCTCGGAATCAGCCGTTTTGGAAGTCCTTGGGGAATTGCCACGAGAGGCTCTTCGTCGAAATAACCGTTTTGCGCCATCGGCGTTGCAATCTCCTCCAAGTCAAAGTGCTCAAAGAGATGGTGCAAGACTTCATCTTCACTGCGGCCTTGGGCTTCTTCGGGAAGACGTGGGTTCTCCGGGTCGAGGTGAAGCCTGCTAATGGGCACATTCAGCAAAGGCCTTTTTCGGCCAATCCCCGCCGCTTTAACTGGTTGCTTGCTCGCCATGCTCTTTCTTCTGTAGCAGTTCCTTGAAATCTGCGCCAGTATCAATTCTTCGGGGCTGCCAGTTCTCCCGCAGATTCCACGGTTTCCTTCAAAGCGCCTCGGAACGCGTTCAGGGTGGACTTCTTTGCTCCAGGACACGTTGGAGGGGCGAACGGTGGATGGTTAAGGGTTGAAGCCAGAGGACAAAACGCAGAGGGCGGAGGTCACAGGGCAGAAGTGCGTGGCCAATTCCGGCCTGCGCTCGCATAAGGGCGTCACTCCGGGCCGGTCCGCTTCCAAATCCGCGATCAGCCTGCGTGCCTCGCCGGGAGCCGTTATATGCAGGCCATGACGGCTACTCGCTTAGAGGTTGAGGAGATGCCGTTGGGCAAACGAACATCCCACCGTCGCTCGCTCTGGTCCACACGCAGGAGGATGCTGCCGGGACCGGCAGGATGATCGGCGGGTGCGTCGAGCAGCAGAAAATCCGGCCCGAGTTGCGCCACCGGGATAGAGTGGCCGCTGAACATGAGACTGATCCTGACATCAGCGGAATGTGATCTCTGCAGGCCGCGTGCCCTCACGCTGCGGTATTACAATAGGACGTTGAATTTGATTGGTTGCCTGGTTGCTTTCCAACCAGAAGGCTAGGGTTCAACTACCTCCAAGTCCTGAACGTGGCGGAACTCGCTGGCGTTGAACGTGGCGACGGCCCAACGCCGTTGCAGTGCTGTCGCGGCGACAATCAGGTCGTGCGGCCCGATCATCTGTCCGGAGGCGGTGAGTTGTGCCCAGATTCTCGCGTGAGTGCGGGCCACGCGGGCATCCACTGGGATGAGTTCCAAACGCCGGAAGAGCTTTTCAATCCATCGCCGACGCCGCCGGGCGCGGGCGGCGTCCGCTTCCACCTCGATTCCAAACCACAATTCGCTGAAGGTAATGGCACTGACTGCAACCGGCTCTGGGGGCCTCGCGTGGAGCCAGGTTGACAGGTCGAAGCCTTCGCGTTCGTCCGCGATCAGCAATGAACTGTCGAGAATCAGCCCCACGGATTCTTGAGGGGTTTAAGCGCCTTGTGGCCCTTGCGCACCGCAGCCGCGAAAGGCCGCCTGTCTCCAGTCGCCAAAACGGCCTTGGCGAGATCATCCGCCAATTCATGGCTATTGCAGCCCGGCGCCGAGGCGGGGACGAGAAGAGCGTAAGCCACGCCGAGCTTGACGATGGCAAAGGACTCCTTCCGGGAATAGACCCGGTTGACACATTCGCTGAGGCTCTTGGAGGCTTCCGTTACACTCAATGTCTTCATGGCATCGCTCTGGAGTCTTTGATTTCCCGGTCGGTCAGCGGCTTGAACCCCCGGCGTTTGGCGATCAACGAGCGGCCCGCCCGGAGTTCCGCCACGGCTTGCCGGGTATGGTCCAGGTTCGCGCCGCCCTCCGGCACCAACCGAGCCACAGCCTTCTCATGCCGGGTGATGACGATTTCCTCGCCGCGAACCACCCGGTCGAGCAGTTCACCGAACCGGGTCTTTGCCTGGAATGCAGTAACAGTTGCCATATTGTCTCATCAAATTGACCAGTCGTTGACTAGTTTAGCACCGGCTGACTTGGCTGGCAACTCCCTGTCAGTTTTCCCACCTTAGGGCCGCTGCCCCTTTGCCCCTCGGCGGTCCAACGCCGGGCTAAGTGGTCCCGGTCACAAATCCGGTGACGTATCATGAGCCAGCCCGCTTATAACGTGCGGTTTTACGCGCGGTATCGGCTTCTGGTAAGAGGTTTACGGCCACCCTGAAGCCACCCGGAGGCTACCCTCAGGCTCTCTGGTAGCCAACCGGTAGTCGCGACGTGAAGTTGCAATGTTTACTGCTTAATATGGACAGTTCGTAATTAAGTCCTGTGTTTCGCCACAGTCACACTACGGAGGCAGGCGCCGGACGCGATGCGTCCGCGGGTCTGAAGCCCTCCGGACAATGGAGCAAACCTGGTAGTCTCAATCCGGGAGCGCACTAGAGTTGGATGACATAGTTAAATTAAATGAACGCTCGTAAGCATCGTGATACCTAACAAGCCAAAGAGACTGACTAGGCTTGGGCCAAAAAGGCACGCGGTCCGGTTCGGGGTCTCCGTAGTCCCCCGACGCGAACACC
>Ga0187880_1002526_pt1 | contig 14229 bp, 15 predicted proteins | sample June2016WEW_19_4_FD_132998 | JGI IMG/M metagenome (GOLD analysis project Ga0187880, IMG submission 132998) | Peatland microbial communities from SPRUCE experiment site at the Marcell Experimental Forest, Minnesota, USA - June2016WEW_19_40 | ecosystem: Environmental > Terrestrial > Soil >...
CAGCCGCAGCACAAAATTCCCATGCTTGAGATACCCGTGCAGCGGCTCAAGCCCGCCGATTTCCGACGCCATGACCAGCGGCTCGCGCGTAATCTCTCGCTGTTCGTTCTCCCGCTGCTGCGGAAACACGCCCCGCGTGCGGCTCTCCCGGAACCGCTCGACTTCTATCTCGCCGATTGATTTCGAGATCCACTCCGACGCATAAGGTTCGCTGGTTTTGAAGAATATCTTCGTCGCGGGCTGCGATAGCATGGCCTCGGCGACGTGTCCGTACAGCGCCTCCACCTGCGCTTTGCCCTGGAAGCCGAGGACCATCGGGCAGTTCGAATGCCGGTTCTCATTGATCGCCGCCGACAACTGCGGCAGCCTTTGCAGTGTCGCCAGTTCGTCGAGCACAAACCAAACCTTCCGCGCCCCGTCGCCGCCCTGGTTCATCAGCCGCAACGCCAACAGGTCGAGCCACAGACTCAGCAACGGTTGCAGGCGCTCTCTCACTGTCGGCTTCGAGGTAAGAAAGAGCCAACCACGCCGCTCCTTGCTCCACTCATACGCGCTCCAGCGCTGCTTCGTTTCCCGCTCCGTCGGCAGCAGCTTGAACGCATCGGCAACCATATTCAATGAACCCATCACTCCCGATCTTTGGTTCGGCGCGGTCGAGTGGATCATGGCCCACATTTCCGTGCCCTGCACGCGGGCGTCGATCTCCTCGTCATGGCACATCCAATATGTGAGTTGTTCCGGCGTGGGTTTCAGATTGATCAGGTGCGCAAAGATTCTCCTTGGCGCATCGACAAAGAACTGATTCTCCCGGCCCCGATCCGGGAACAGCGATTTCGCTACCGTCAGCGCTTCGGCCTCGTGCGGCGCTTCGTCGCTGGGCATCCAGAACGGGCAGCGCGCGTCCAGCGGATTGAGCACCACATCGCCGCGCGATTCGCGGTAGAACTGCGGCAGATATTCGAGCGCCGGATCGTACACAATGGCGGTCTCCCCGCGCTCCCATATCTGCGAGAGCACCTGCCGGATGACCGCGCTCTTGCCCGCCCCGGTGTCGCCCACGATGAGAAAGTGCCAGGCCTCGCGCTCTCTAGGAATCCGAACCCATCGCTTTCGGCCGAGCAGCTTGTCAATCCACTCTTTGAGCCAAGTCCCCTCCCGATTGATGAACGCGATCCCGTCCGGCGGATAGACCATCAGCCATCGCTTTCGCCCCAGCCGCTCGTTGAACTCCACCGTCGTAACAAGTTCCGGCCCGCGCAGCCGCCGCCCATACCTCCACACCATCCGCCGCGCCCGGTCCTTCGGCACGGCCACGAACAAGGCCAGCACAAAGAACGCCGCCGTCCAATACGTGGGCCGCTTGGCGAAATCCCACAGCGTTTGATTCCCGTAGACCCACTGGCCCAGGAACGCGTGCAGCCTGCGGTCGTTGTACATCCCGGTCACGTACTGCAACCGCACGAGCCCAGCCTTGATTCCGTCGTCGGTCAGCACGTACCCCCAGCGCCCGTCCGGCCCCTTTACCGCCCGCACCTGGTCGTCGATCACGAGCAGCATTTGATCCTTCGCATTGAAGCCCTGGAGCAGCGTATATCTCGACTGAAAGCTGGCCGACGCCTTACCCCGCGCCCCACTCCGCAGGTAGTCGGAGAGATACAGGCGCTCCGCCGCCGTCCAATTCACCCGCCCGTCCTGCCAGACCGCGAACACGAAGAACAGGCAGCTAAGGAAAAACGCTCCCCACGTCCACACGTGCGTCCGGCTCGGCCACGGTTTCGCGTACTGCTTCCGGCCCCATTCCGCCATTTCTCAGCCCTCCTCTGCCTCCGGCTCCGGTTCCCCGGTCGGTTCCGCCTTTTTTGTCGCCCGGCTCCGCGCCGCCTCGATCCGCTCCCGCGCCCGGTCGCCCTTCACCGCGTCGGCCCGCTCGATCAACGCCCGCATCTCCGCTTCCGGGATCGCCTCGCCCTTCGCCGACCGGAAAAACAGGTTCAAGAGAAGCGTCCGCAACGCCAGCAACTCCCCGAGCGCCACCTCCCCGATCAGCTCGCCCTCGGTCGTCGGCGCGGCCAAGAGCACATCCCGTACCCATTCCGAGAGCGTCCGTCCCGCCGCCTGCGCACGCGCCTCCAGCATGGCGAACTCTTCCTCGCTCACCTTTGTGCCTACCGATTTGGTACGCAGCGGCGGCTTCACTGGACACCGCCGGAGATGGAAAAGAGATGGGAACCGCGATTCAGGCCGCACGCCGCCAGCGCGCCGCAACGTACAGGGCACGGAGCCGTGCCAAGCCGCTTTCTTGCTAAAGGGAGGGGAGTCATCGGGTTACCCTTCAGCAACCGCAGGTTGCTACCAGAGTAACCCAATTTGCCGGGTTTTTCCTTAGCTGCCTGCTTTCAACAAGTTCCCGCGCGGTAACCGCAGGTTACCGCACAGCAGCCGACACGGGGTGACGTGTCGCAGCGTAAAGCCGATGCCGTAGGCAGCGCCGGTCTTGCGATGCTCGTCCTGACACGGAACTCCGACTCTGATAGCCGATCTGCTCCCGGCGAAGTTCAGAAGTACAGCCTGCGAAACAGCCGGTCATCGTCGCCGGTGTCAGCGTCGGCATTCGCAGGCAGGATGGAGGCCAGCCGGTCCTCCACGTCCAGCTTGAAGGCGGCGGCGATCTTAGCCACATGGATGCCGAACGTCCCCCGCAGCTCCCCGAGTGCGCTCCCGAACGTCCAGCTATGGAAGCCCCAGCCGTTCGCGTGGTGGATGCCCTCGCGTCCGTCGGTCCCCACCCGCTCCAGGAACCTCCGGCAAGCCGCACGCATCGCCCGCAGAGTCGCGGGCAGTTCGGACCCGCTGTCCAATTTGTCCAGCTCATCGCTGATTTGGTGCCGGATTTCGATCACGGAGCGGACGCAGTGCGAAGGCACCTCCATCTCGCTCGGCTCGTACAGCAGCCGGCGAACCTCTGCAATTTCCATCTCGGCAGGCTGCCAAGATGCCCCGCCAAATGGCGTTGAGATGCCTGCCAGACGGCTAACGATTTCTTTGCATTTTCGGTAGAATGCTACCGTACGTTTCCGATTCTGAAAGGGGGATTCTGATCGCTCTTAAATCCTATTTCGATGGGAGCTATTCCGGTAAGAATTGGCTTGATTGCCGCTATATGGCGCTGGCCGGTTTTGCTGCTGGGAACGAGATAATGACGGAGTTCGAGTCTGGCTGGAAAGCGGTTCTTGCCGATAGTAGATGGCGTCCGGCAGCCCCGTATCTTCATATGAACGAGCTTCGGAGCGAATCCCGCAAGAGTCCGTTTTCCGTGGCAAACGGATGGAACGGGATACGGAGAAAACGACTGATCTCGGATGTCGTCGAATATCTTGAGACTCTCGATAAGGCGCGAAGCCGAGTATTCGTATGCGGAGTAGATGTAGACGCTGTAAAAAAGCGTGAGGCAAGCGGAATCAAGGTTGCGAGCCCTGTTCGGTTTTGCACTCATTTCTGTCCTCACTATGTCATGGCTTGGTTCGCACGAGAATACCCTGGGATCGTATCTGAGGCGCATTTTTATTTCGACAGGAGCGAGCCGTTCTTTTATGACTTTCACGCACTGCGGAAGACAATGGAGAGTAATCTCTTTGAGTTTTCAGGAAACCGCGAAGCTTGGCAGTTGGTGAAGTCAATAACTGAAACCAATATGATTGGCGCGCCCGCCTTGCAAGTGGCGGATTTACTTGCATGGGGGACAGTTCGCCAGACCTTAGCGCCTCCAACGGCATTTCTGAAAGAAATTGCCGTAATTGTGAAAAGAGTGATCCCGTCGTCATGGAGCCGATGGGATGATTCAAACCTGCATGAAGCGACTGTGCCGCAATGATGACGAATCATCCTTTGCAGTCGGCTAATTTGGCTCGCCGCTTGGCTTATGCTTCGCAAGCAATTCGAGAAGTGCCTGATCCACGCTGGCTTCAGCGGGCATCGGGAGCATTTTTTCTAACTCCGCGAATTGAGCATCCAGGTGGCTCTCCAGTTCGGGAGCTTGACGGCACTGTTCCAAGAATTCATTTAACTTGGGAACGCCGGATTTCTTCAGTCTTTGAACCAGCAATTGATAGGCCAGAACTTCTCGAACGGATGCCTTCCATTCCTTTGCCAGAAAGAGTATGAAGCTCTTCTGTTCTCTTTCGTCCACAACGTCTCCTTTGCCGGATTGCGCTATGATAACGGCGTGATGCCAGAGCTGGAAAGTTCCTTCGTATGATGATTTCTACAACAGCACGTTGACTTCTGCGAAATATGAGAGTTAACGTGCGGCAGATGCGTTGGAGCGCCAACCACGTCTGAGTTAATACGATTTGGGATGTGTAGCGAGAAATGCTGTCGTCTCCTTTTGCAATTCAAGCAGCTTCGCGCTTGTGAGATGCGAGGCTGCTGCATCGCGGTGTGAAACAACTAGCGACCGCAAGTTTTCGTCGCGTTTGGTGTAAGCACTCGCGGCCAAATTGAACCAGAAATAAGCCTTTTCAAAATCCTGGGGTACACCTAAATTCTTTTCGTACAGCATTCCGAGCGAATATTGTGCCGCAGCGAAACCTTGGTCAGCGCTCTTCAGATACCATTGCGCAGCCTGCGCGTAGTCTTGGGGTACCTGATCGCCTTCCTCGTAACAGTAGCCGACCTGATATTGTTCCATAGCACTTCCAGCCTCGGCTCTTTCTTTGAGATGGGAAAACTCTTGACTCCGCTGCAATTCACTCTTCATTGCTTCAAAATCATCTTTTGATTGCTGGGTAGCCTGATTCGCAGCCCACCTGAGGGCACGATCCTGAACTTTGAGTAACTCCGCTCTTGTCAAGTGAGTGGCAATGCGGTCACGCTCGTCAGCATGTTCTTTGGCTAGAAAACTGTACGTTCCTATGAGTTCTCGATTGGCGGCAGCAAGGCTCATCCAGAAATATGCTTCGGTGTAGCTTTGTGGGACCCCCCGCCCCTCTTCATAAAGCGTTGCAAGAACGGCTTGCCCGTCGGGATTCCCACGTCTTGCAGCCGTACTATACCAATACACGGCCTGGGCGTAGTCTTGGGGCACATATTTGCCAGTCAAAAATAAGTGGGCAAGATCGGTTTGCGCGGACGGATGCCCCTGCGCAGCCGCCCTTTTCAACAGTGCCAAGCCTTTTGCAGTATCTTGCGGCACTCCATGACCGTAGAGGTATGCAACTCCGAGAAAGTATTCCGCGCGCACATTCCCTTGCTCGGAAGCCTTGCCAAACCAGTAGGCGGCCTGTTTGTTGTCTTGCGCAACTCCATTTCCGTTCTCATACTGCATTGCAACCTGAAACTCTGCATCAACATTTCCAGCCCTTGCCTTTGCGATCAATGTGGGATCGATTCCTTTAGGTGCTATCGGTTCCGACGCTGTGGACTGCGCCCACGCGCCGGAGATGCAAAACAACACCGCCGAAAGAACCAGCCAATGGTGGAACCGAGAGAGCATTGAGCGTCCTTTCCCACTCCTCATCAAGCGCGGCATAGCTAATGACTCCGCCTCTTGGATGATATTTGCATATCCACACATCCTCTCACCTCATATCAGTATGTACACCGGAATGCCTTCTGCCTCCCGTTCGAACTTAAGAACCTGATGTCGTCATCTCACGCGCTGCCGCAATTCGGCTATCGACGATCCGCAAAAGATGATTGGCAAGCATGACGATCTCAAGTGCCTCTACAGGATCGTCGAGATTCACGTCGCGGTGCGATTGAGGGTTCTTGTATGAGCCGATGGCCCCAGCAAAGAGCGCGGAGCGCGCGTCTTGCTCGCCCTTCTCAGTGGTATGGTCTGCCAGGGGGCCGTTCTTCGACTTGAACGCTTCTCGCATTAGCGATACTCCGAGCAGATCAGAGGGCAAACCAGACGCCTCGCGAACAGCCACCTCTACCGCTTTCATAGCCAGCAAGACTGCAATATCAAATTTACCGCGCATGAACTCTATCCATACATCCGTCGCAATCCGGGGATGCAGAGCCTCCTTCTGAAGCATTCGCGCGGCGACAAACCTACGGAACTCGGTTTCATCCGCGAACTTTCCGGCCCTGCGACTCAGAACATAGGCAGGCGTATGCGCGGCGCTCGGAGCGATCACAAGCAAGCCCTGAGCAATCAGCCATGACCACGCTTCAGCCAAGGCAAGATCGATCTCGCCCCTACGGGCTGTGGGATAGGGAGGGGCTTGGCCCGGCACAAGATTGTACGACCAGAGTTCAAGAATAAAATTGCTGAGGATGAATGGTGCTCGGTTTGTCTCCTTTCTCAGTAGAAAGAGAAGTTTTGCTCCAAGTTCTTCTGGTTCCATCGCCAGCAGTACGTCTGGGTCTGGCACAGCCTGAGGTAATCCGACCATTGCATCGCTCCGTCGTCTTCCGACCTCGTTCTACTTGGCTCTCTCAGCAAATCCGGTTCCTACCCATCTGATTGAGCGAACCGCACCCCAGGGGATGAGAAATCCGAAGATGGGAAACAGCACAATCAAACAGTACAGCCATGCGGACGGTGCCGGTGCTGGAAAGAGATTCTGTCCATCGTCCGTCTGAATTAACCCAACCTGATAATCCTTGTTCCAGTAGATCGTTTCGATCCCGCCGCTGTTGACTTCGGACATCGGATTATGGGTCGCATCGCCGCATTGTTTATTGGAGGGATCCTTGGCGCACGCAGTCCCGATGGAACGGCGTGCCTGTTGGATAACAGGGGACGCGGCCAACTGCTCAAATCTGTTGTGGCTTGCGCGCTGTTCCCGGATGGTTTGCAATGCGCTGTATGAGGCAAATCCGCCCGCAATTGCCCCTACTGCTCCCAAGAGCAGCGCCAGCCGCCGCGTTCCCTCTCGCAAATTCATCTTTGCCTCATTCCACGGGCCGGTTGTTACCCGCTCGAATCTCATCGCTCACGGTTGAAGATTTCGATTTGCAGGTACTTGTGCTTTGCTACCTCATGTTCCCAAAGCTGAATTTCAGGCTCGTCGTCTTCCTCCAACACCCATCCGTCGTTTTCAAAAAGCTCTTTGCGATTCCTCAAGACTCTCAAGTATCTCTCTCGTTCCCTGATATTGAAGCCCGTGCGCGCTGGACGAAAGAGAATAAATTCGGACGGCAAACGGCCAACCACCAGATCGAATTGCCCGCAATCAAAGACGTATTTGCTATCTAGGCAGGCATCTCCAAACCCGCCTGCCGCGAGCCGCGCGTCAACAAATGCCTTGGGCACACGTACACCAAATGTGTTCCCCTCAATGAAAAACCTGATCTGACAATACGCCTCTTCGGTATCGTCGCTGAACGAGGGTTCTCGCTTGACGTAGGTTTGTGCCAAGGGGCATCCCGCAGGAAGTTGAAGAAACAAACCCAAGTCAAGTCTCGACTGATGGACCGAGCGGGACGGCCAGAAAAATACCTTCGCGTCGGGAATCCACTCGCATGATTCCCGATATGTTGGAAAATATAAGCCGCGCGACTGCGGATCAGGCTGATAGAGGGCAGAAATCTCTTCCCAGTTCGTCGCGTGGTCAATAATGCCAAGGTCCAAGAGGATGCGCCCAAGATCGGCCTCAAACCTCAACCGAAGGACGCCCTGACTCTCCTTGGATTCGGACAGGAATTGCTGGACCGAAATCACTTGGTCAAGGATGAACGCAATCACCAGCGAAAGAACCACCGACGGCCTGAGGCCCAAGCCGCCGCCGAGCCACAGCAAGAGAACCGTGACAATCCAAACCGCAAATGCAACCCCTACTCGCCGCATTTCTTGCATCCCTCCAAACGGCCGTCTAAAAGATTCAGAACAAGGGGAGTACGTCTGTCAGTCTACAACAATGTGACCCATCGGCTGTGTACGCATCGGCTGCGAAATCTGATTATTGGAACGAATGCCCGTCGATATTCGCATCCGATTTGGCCGCGCTGTTCGTCGCATCCGCGAGGAACAGGAAATCAATCAGGAAGAGGCGGCAGATCGTTGTGGGTTACACAGGACATACTACAGCGGTATCGAGCGCGGCGTGCGCAATGTCTCCCTGGTGAACATCGAAAAGGTTGCAAAAGGGCTGAAAACTAGCCTTCCCGATTTGTTCCGCCGAATCTGACACTCAATCGATACCGACCGAGCCGTCAGTCTTCAGATTTCCGGCGCGCAATGCACCTTCATACTTTGCCAAGTTTGCGTCGCAACCGCACGCCACACAACGAACTCATTTCCGTTATCGCCCTGTCCAATCAGCCAAAGGTTCGTTATTTCGTCCGGGATTGTCGGCGGGATCGCTGGTGGCGCAAAGCTGGTTAGGGCAGTCCAAGCTAAGCCGCTGCTTCCGTCAATATAGACGACAAGGTGACGTTCAGTCGTTTGCGCTGCGCCCAGTTTCCGGCGATTGTCTTGTTTCAAAGCTGCCCTTTCCCCCGCTTCAATCGCGAGACTCGGCCCAACAGCACCGCCCCCACCTGGGCCTGCAATGCGTATAGTTGGGTTCAGGTCTGAAGAAATGACCGCGCCACCGGTGATTTGAAGATGGCAACAGGCTTTCTGAACAGATGGAGAACTGCACACGCAAGAGAAACTGTCGATCCCTTCTCGCTCCAATGCAGCAAGATAGATGTCGGCATCGGCTCTGATCTTGCGGATAGATGCTCCATTGATTGGGAAAATCAACCAACTTTTCTTGCAGGCCGATGGGTGAATAACCGGCCCGCCAGCTCTTTTGCCGTGAATTGCAGCGACGGTCTTCATTAAGGTTTCGTCCATCGCGGCGGTGACCTCCACGGCGGCAATCGTCCCGTTGCTGTAACGCAAGTCGAAGTCATATTCTCCGTGGGATTGCTTCGGACGGTAATCCATTGTCGCGCCGGGGAAAACCGCTTCGAGCACACGTTTTGAAATTGCTTCTGAATACTTCATTGGGTCACGCTCCTTTCTTCGCTTAACGCGCGTAGACGCGTCGGCATGATGGCGGACCATCCGGCTCAGAATCGATCATAGTGACATTACGGCCCGATGACGGCGGCTCGTTCTCCGCTCAAGGGCAACGGCCTCATAGGAACCCCTCCAACCACTCCGTTAATATCCCATTACCAACAAACGAAGACAAGTGTAATGTAATATGCATATGGGCATCACATCGCGTCCGTTACAAACAGCACCTAAAACACTGAGCGCGTCGGAGGCTGCTAAACGCACGATCAAGGATGCGGGCCTCAGTCCAAGTGCAATGTCCAGGTGGGCCGAGCTGAATATTGTCCGGCTCTTGAACCAGAAACCAAACAGCATGACGGATCGCGTAACGTGGATGATCGAAGCCTGTCAACGGGTAATCCAATTGGATCAATCCATGAAGCTCCCGCCGGGTCTCGGCCCCGACAAACAGGCGTTGTCTGTAGAGATCGACGAAATTATGCAGGAAGTCTACTCGCGCGCGTCTAAATTCAGATGCGTTCCCCGCGTCCGGTATCTCGCGGCTTCTGACCAATGCTTTGATGTTCAACACGAGTTTGTTGTGACGAAGGAAACTGCATCCGAAGGCAAAGCAATGGCATGGCTCATCGATCACATTGACACGGTTCATCGGATTCGCCGTTGCCGGCTTCAAGAGTGTCGCAAGTGGTTTTTCGCCGTTACGGATCACCAGAAGTATTGCGGGGACACGTGCCGGAAGCGGGACGCTTCACAGGGAGTATCGTTCAAAATGAAGCGCCGCGAGTACATGAAGAAATATCGGAGCAACGAAGCGGAGCGCGAGGAGAAAGCAAAGCAATTGGCAAAGCGGAAAAGCAAATGAGCATCTTCAAGCGTGGCATCGGGTACTGCTATCACTTCCTTTTCAACGGGGAGCATATTCAATTGCGGTGAACCCGCCTGATACCTGAGAGCAAGATAAGCATTCCGGCCACTGCTCGGAGATGAGCATGGCCGTAGATCGCCGGAGCGATATTCATCGCAACGGCTGCCGAGATGCCGCTGACAGCGGCGCCCTCGGCGTTTTCGGTTGTCTCCTTCTCTTCTTCAAACGTGCTGCCGAGAATCAGGTCCACGGCTCTCTGCGCGTTGGCGGCAGCATGAACGATAAGCCGGTTATCTTCTTCCAGCGCGGCAATCCAGTTTTGGATGTAAGCAGTGGTGTTGCGGTCGGTGCGCTCGTTGGCGATCCCAGCGATGGCGCAAAGAAAGGCCGCGCCCATTTCCGCAACCAGTTCCTCTTTGCTGTAAAGTTCGTCTCCGAAACGGTCGCCAAAGGTGCGATTGAGGCGGCTTGCATGGCCGGTGCTGTGTACCAGTTCGTGAAACAGAGTGCTGTAATAGTGTGGCACATCCACAAAACGACTTCGCGCTGGCATGTGGACGGAATCTGTAGATGGCCGGTAGTAAGCGCGGTACTCGGTGGAGCTGTTGAGATGGAGCGCGGGGCGATTCTCCCATCCGGTAACGATGCTCTCGCAGAGTTCGTCTTCGTCGATCTCCGGCGCGATGGCGGGCTGTGAGATTTCAGGAAGCGTGAGGCCGTCGCACTGCTCCACGTTGAAAACCGTGTAGTGGCAGAGAATGAAAGGAACGCGCTCATCCTTGCCGGTGGTGTCTCCGTCGTCCTTTGCGTATTCGGGAAGCTGCTTGTAAAAGACAATCGGCGTTCCGTGCTCGCCTTTGCGGACGCTGCCTTTCAATGCCTGCGCCTGCTTGAAGGTAAGCCAGAATGGAGAGCTGTACTCGCTTGACCAAAGCAAAAGAACATTGATGCCCCGGTAGGGCTTGCCGGTATAGAAGTTGCGCGGGAACGGGCCGCCAGCATAGCGCGGCGTCTTCCACGGCTTTTCCCACGGAATCACGCCCGCTTTGAGGCTGGAAATAATGCGCTCGGTGACGGTCTGGTAGATGCTTGGCCTGCTGGCTGCGTTACGGTAGTTGCGATGTGACATGACGTTTCGCTCTCCTGTGCTGCCCGCGTGGGGCGGAATCTGAAGGAGGGCTTTGTGCCTTTGGCTCTCAACCAAATTTCTTTCGTTGAGTGCCCCCGCTTCATATCGTTCGCGGCGGGCAGAGGCGAGGCGGGTTCGGTCAATGCCGCGCGTTCTTCTGCGCGTTCATCGAAGCGCAGCGGAGAGCATTGACGGGTTCCGACCGGCTCTGCCATAAAGCCGCATGAAGCGGGGGCACTTGATGAAAGAAGAAATTTCGGTCTACTTCCGCATGGTTTTTGGGGAGGGGCGTTGCGGGGAAGGAACGGCTCCGCATGGATGGGAAGCGGAAAACGCCCGGCACTATGGGCGGTTGCAGCGCGGGAAGGGCGCAGCACCCTTCCCGATAAAGCCTGGAACGGGCTTGAATTGTCTATATGCCAGCATTTGACAAGTGTTAGGCTACAGGCTACAGTGGTTTAGGTGAAGATACGAAACTTCGTCCATAAAGGTTTGAAGAAGCTCTACGCGGATGACGCCACAAAGGGCGTACCGCCCGATGCGGTGGACAAGCTCCGCAAGATGCTTGCCTTCCTGGACGACATGGAAGACCCCGATGAGTTGCGGATGCTCTCCTCATGGAAGGCGCACACCTTGACGGGCGACCGCAAGGGCACATGGAGCCTGAGCGTTACGGCCAATCGGCGGTTGACCTTTCGTATCGACACAGCCGAACGCGAGATTTACGACGTGAATTTAGAGGATTACCACTAGGCCAAAGGAGAAGAGACGATGCCCATGAAGAACCCGCCCCATCCTGGGGATTTCATTCGGACAGAGATTATCGAGGCCACAGGCTTGACGGTCACGGCGGCGGCGATAGCGTTGCGCGTCTCGCGGCCTACGTTATCCAGTTTGCTCAATGGCAAGGCCGACCTCTCCGGCGATATGGCCCTCCGCATCGAGAAAGCCTTTGGAGTAAAGATGGACACGTTGATGCGTATGCAGTCGTCTTACGACATTGCCCAAACGCGCAAGCGTGAGAATCAAATCCGTGTGCCGCGCATTTCCGTGTTGGCCGCCACGCATTAGTGGGAAGCGACATGCCGGGAATCTCAACGGCGCGGTTGACGAAGACCCACAGAAAGCGCACGAAGAACAGCCGCCAGCGGCGGCTCGTGCGCGGAGATTTGCCGCCAAGAACGCCCCGGCGGGGCAGCGGCAAATCTGGACAATCTCAGTGAGGAGCGTCCGGGCCGGACAAATGGAATAACATCTCCCTGCGCCAGCCTCCGCCAGCGGCTCCGGCAAAAACGGCTTCGGGAGATTCAGGGTCAGCGCGGCCTGTGGCGCTGACCTCTCTTATCTTTGTCGTGTTTCTCCGCCGCTTTCGACGCCTTGGCCCTGGTATCGTCTGGTTGCGGCAACTCCCATCCCGCCATGCCCTGCAACACGCGATCGGCGTGCTTAATGGTGTTCACGTGTCCATAGTGAGTTTCAATCATGTGCACGGAAGTTCCCATCTGCTCGGCAAGGAAATAAACATCCACGCCCTCCTGCAAGCGCAGCGTGGCGTAGGTATGCCGGAAGCAATAGGTCGAGCGCGGAACGCCCTGCGTGCCTTCGCGCAGATTCGCTTCGTCCAGGAGATCGGCAATCAGACTGCTGTAAAGAGTTTTGGCGGGCTTGCCTGTGATGTTGGTAAATACGCTGTCGTCCGGTGCCGTGGCTTTGGAGATTGAGCGAATGCGTTCCAAATAATCTCCGACGCTCTTGGGCGCAACCAGCTTGCGCGATTTGCCCTTGCCCTGCACGAACAGCACGACGATCTCGCGGCCCTCGCGGTCTTTTGCAGGCATAATGTCGCGCCAGCGGAGATTCTTCATCTCCGCTGGCCTCATGCCGGTATTACAGGCAATCAAAATCATGTTGTAGGTAACAGTCCGATACCAGACGCTCGAAGGCTTGTCTGCCTCGCCAATCCACTTTCGGCCTACGGTGTGGAGCTTGCGGTACTCCTCCAGCGTGAACTCGTCACGCCGCATCGTCTTGAGCTTCGGGCGCTCGTCGAAACGCTGGCTTGCGGGAACATAGCGTTTCTTCACCGCATAGTTCATAATCGCCCCGAAGATGGACATCTCGAAGCGGATGGTGGAATCGCTGATGAAGGGAACCACCCGTTCTTCGGAAGGTTTGACTTCAATCGGCTTCAATACTCTGATGCCCAAGGTCTGCTGAACCTTAGTGCGGCGCTCGGCTTCATGGTCCGCGAAGGATTGCGCTGCGTCGGCGGTAACTTCCCGAACGCCGTTGCGTCGGAGGCGTCCCGCGCCATTCTCACGCCGCCATGCCGGATAGCCGCCCCATCGTTCGTCACCGATAAGATGGACCTGCGTGGAACCTGCATACCTGTCTAGCGTGCCTTCAATGACGGCGCGAAGTTTCTTGGGCCGCGCGGCGCTGATCTCGCCGCGCTTCGCCCGCGCTTCCTGCGTCAACAGATACTCTCGCGCTACGTCGCGGAAAGGGCGGTTGAACACAGGAACGTCATGTTTCAAGCGAAACCGAATGTCGGCATCCTGGTCGAATGCTTTTTCTTTCGCCGCGTCTATATCAGTGGTCTTGAGCGAAACTGTCTTGTAGCGGTCGGCCTTCGGCATCTTCATGCGGCAATACCACATCCGGTGCCCCACGTCGCCGCGTCGGAAGAGAACCAACCCCGGCTTGAGTTCCGATTTTTCGGTCACAAACGCCATGTTCGCCTCTGCCCGTTTCGATGCGTTCTGTGCAGATTCCGTGCAGGTTCTTCGCACAAGCCATTGATTCTTCGTGACTGTGCATACTTTGTATAGAGCATTATAAAAAATTATGTGTTTTATTTCTATTTATTTATGATATAGTTGTCATCCTGAGCGAAGGCCGCCATTCGCGATTGCGAACGGCGGCCGAAGTCGAAGGATCTGCGGTTGTTCTATTCAGGATTCTCTGATGAGGTTCTGGGAAATCACACGAGCTGACTTGCCGACTCGCTCCCTTGCTCCCTCGCTCCCTTGCTTCTCTTACACTGCCAGCAGTTCCGTATACACCGCCATGCCCACCACGGCGTCTGCGCCCAACGCATCCAGCGCATCCACCTCCTGCTGGCTGCGAATTCCACCCGCCACGATGAGCTGCTTCTTGGTCAGCCTGCGCAACTGTACGGCCACTTCGGCGGGAAACCCTCGCATGGTTCCTTCCGTGTCCACGTGCGTGTAGAGAAATGCGGCCGCGTATGGCTCGAGTTGCGGAATCGCGTCGTCA
>Ga0187880_1002527_pt1 | contig 14226 bp, 10 predicted proteins | sample June2016WEW_19_4_FD_132998 | JGI IMG/M metagenome (GOLD analysis project Ga0187880, IMG submission 132998) | Peatland microbial communities from SPRUCE experiment site at the Marcell Experimental Forest, Minnesota, USA - June2016WEW_19_40 | ecosystem: Environmental > Terrestrial > Soil >...
CAGGCGATAGTTTTCGCGCCCACAGATGTGCGACTCAGTGTGGACGAGGAATTCGTCAGCTTCGTTAAACGAAGATTCATGGACATGCCCTTCATCGAAGGAGATATGACACTACTCTCGATTTTTGGAAGCGCTGTCCCATTGATCGTTACGCGCACGAGACCGCATGGCGCTGTCAAAATAAACGAAACGGCACACGTGCAAGTGCTTAGCGAGCCGACGCCCGAAAAGAAAGGCATCCCAATCGTAACTTACGAAGATATTGGAGGGCTTCACGAGGAGATTCAACGAATCCGTGAAATGGTTGAGTTGCCATTAAGGCACCCTGAACTCTTTCAAAGGTTAGGCATCGAGCCTCCGAGAGGGGTATTCCTGTATGGACCCCCTGGATGCGGTAAAACTCTGCTCGCCAAGGCTGTCGCCAATGAATCTGACGCAAACTTCTATGTGATCTCTGGACCAGAGATAATGAGCAAATTCTACGGAGAATCAGAGGCTAGGTTGCGTGAGATATTTCAAAAAGCCCAAGAAACTTCTCCCAGCATCATCTTCATCGACGAAATGGACGCGATCGCGCCCAAACGCGAAGAGGTCACCGGTGAAGTCGAACGCCGCGTCGTAGCTCAACTCCTTTCGCTTATGGACGGAATGGGTTCACGAGGAAACATCATAGTCATCGGAGCAACAAACCGACCAAACGCAATCGACCCTGCTCTTCGAAGGCCTGGAAGATTTGATAGGGAAGTAGAGATTGGGGTCCCAGACAAAGCAGGACGATTTGAAGTCCTACAGATCCATACCAGAAACATGCCGCTCGCTGAAGACGTGGAACTGAAACGATTGTCCGAGGTAACTCACGGTTACACGGGCGCCGATATCGCCTCCCTCTGCCGAGAAGCGGCTATGAAAGCACTGAGAAGGTACATTCCTGAAATCAACCTCGAGGAAGAAAGAGTCCCACCCGAGATCTTAGAGAAGATGGTCGTCAAGATGGATGACTTCCTCTCTGCCTACCGTGAGATCACTCCGACCGCAATGCGAGAGGTCTACGTTGAAGTTCCACAAGTGCGCTGGGATGAAGTCGGTGGACTGAAACAGGTAAAGCAGGAACTAATGGAGTCAGTCGAATGGCCCCTCAAGAAACCAGAAGTCTTCAAGAAGATGGGCATTAAACCACCGCGAGGAGTACTCCTCTACGGACCACCGGGATGCGGAAAGACACTGCTTGCCAGAGCAGTAGCCACCGAGAGCGAAGCAAACTTCATTTCGATAAAGGGACCCGAAATATTCTCCAAATGGGTTGGAGAATCCGAGAAGGCCATTCGCGAGGTATTCAGAAAAGGAAGAACTGCTGCTCCCGCAATAATATTCTTCGATGAACTTGATGCAATAGTACCACGACGAGGCCTGGGATACGCTGACTCAGGAGCCAGCGAACGCGTGATCAGCCAGCTCTTGACAGAGATAGATGGAATCGAAAGCCTTCAGAACGTTCTCGTGATTGCCGCAACGAATCGCCCCGATATGCTCGACCCAGCCGTTCTGAGACCAGGCAGATTTGATAGGCTAATCTACGTACCATCACCAGACTTGGACTCATTGAAAGAAATCTTGAAAATACACTCAACTGGAATGCCTCTCTCGGCAGACGTTGACATGGAGGATTTAGCCCGAAAATCCCAGGGATATTCCGGCGCCGACATGGAAGCCGTCTGCAGGGAAGCTGCAATAACAGCCCTGCGCGAAGATATCAACTCAACCGAAGTCTCAAGACGCGACTTCAACATGGCCATGGAAAGAGTAGGCCCAAGCATAGCCCCAGAGGATGACGCGTTTTATCAAAAATTCTCAAAACGACTCAGAAGAGAACGTGCAGCTCCCCCAACCCCAGTAGCATAGTCGCCTGTTCGAGGAGTTAACTCAGTTGGAGAAAGTATGGGGGCCGCGTCCCCTCCACCTTTTCGTCCTGGATGTTATAGGAAGAAAGGGACCGCTAACAGATGACGAGCTACTCCGTGAGATTAAGAACGGCAAGGAGGACCTCAGCTTTCGCGAATTGAACAGGATCCTCTTGAAGTTGGAGGTCAACGGCTTAGTTAGAGTTTCACGCCAGATGAAAGGCAAGCGCCGCGTCGAAATCGCTGAACAACGAAACATTAGATAGAAACACTGTACCCTATTTAGCGTCACGAAGGGCCTGCTTGTTCCAAACTAGGCAGTCGAGAAAACAAAACCTTGCCCCATAGCTCAACCGACGTTGCCGTCGTTGGATGCGGAGTGAGCGGTGCCACTGCCGCCGTAGCAGTTGCCAAGAGAAATATATCTGTCTCGATATTCGAGGAACATTCCCAGGTTGGAACACCTTCCCACTGCTCAGGGCACGTTGGGATTCCGGCCTTCAAGCAATTTAGCCCAGAGGTGCCAAAGCGAATCATCGAGAATGAGATCAAAGGAGCCGTCCTGCACTCTCCCGGAGGTAAACCGCTTACACTGCATCGTTCGAAACCAGTAACATGGGTTCTCAATAGGGCAGAATACGATCAATACCTCTCCGATTTAGCGAAAAAAAGCGGAGCTGCACTGCATTTGAATTCTCGTGTTGAAAGCTACAAACGTTTAGAAAATGGAGAAATTCTGCTGAAAGTCAATGGCGACAAAGAGCATAACCTAGTTTGCAAAGTGTTAATCGACGCTAGCGGGTGTGGAGCCTCCGTTTCGAGATATGCTGGGTTAACGAGACTTGGGAGGGGAATCGTTGTGAATTCTGCGCAATTTAGCGTGGAAAATCTAGTGGACATTGATGAAGACTTCGTTGAAGTCTACTTCGGTCAAGGATTCGCTCCGGGCTTCTTTGGTTGGATAATACCTCGCCATGACGGAACAGCAAAGGTTGGCATCGCCGCAGGTGCTCGAGCTAACGTTCGGCAATGTTTTGAGCGTTTCATAGGTAAACACCCTGCCGTCTCAGCTAAGCTAAGGCATTCGAAACAAATCACTCCACCAAGTTATCACCCAATTCCCGTTGGAGGAGCAGTAAACCGTACCTACACAGACAATATCCTCGCCGTTGGTGACGCAGCATCACAGGTCAAACCAACAACTGGCGGCGGAATAGTCTTTGGCTTGGCATGCGGTCGAATCGCAGGCGAAATTGCTGCGAAAGCTGTACTTGAACAAGAGTATTCAGCGTCTCGGCTAGAAGAATATGAAATCCTATGGCGCAGATTGTTCGGATTCGACTTGTGGGCGATGTCTTGGCTTAGACGACTTCTCTACAGGTTGCCTGATCGCAATCTTGACCGAATTTTCGACATAGCCCAAGAATTAGGCGCCGATGACATTCTGAATACGACGGCCGACATCGACTTCCAAGGCCGGACATTGCTGGCGCTAGCACGTGACCCGCGATTGTTCATTACGCTACTATCCGCATCCATTCTGTCAGTTCCATCGTTGATACGGACTTAGGGCTTAGTCCAATTCACAACGACATGTTGAAGGACTTGCAGGTAATGTTAATAATTTGTAGTTTCTGAAGTTATCCCGAGACATCTCGCCTCGCACAACAGGGCGATTATCTGGGGAGTAGTGACAGAGATTACTTGCAAGCTTTGCAAGCATAAGTCGCGAAAGCAACTTGACAGGATGATTACGAACGGCATACCCTATAGAGAAATTCAAAGAAAGTTCAGAATTCACAGCGTTTCAATGATTTCCTACCATAAGGGGACATGCCTCGGGTTGATTCCGCCGCGAAGGAAAAGCGCCTATCCAGTTGAGAGACCCTGGTAATACCACGATCTTACTCAGGCTTTCCCTAACTGCTTCACAGCATCTATCAAAGCCGGAATGAATTCATACAGATCGGCTACAACATTGTAATCGCTATACTCAAAAATTGGTGCCTTCGGGTCGTTGTTTACGGCGACGATAATCCTGCTGTTCCTAATTCCCGTTAAGTGCTGAATTTGGCCAGATATTCCTAACGCGAGATACAACTTCGGACTTACCTTCTGACCTGAAAGACCTACGTATTGGTCCTCTGGCAACCAACGCAGGTCTTCCGCTATAGGCCTGGAGCAGGAAACTACACCACCTACAATTCGAGCAAGTTGCTCGACTAACCCCATATCCTCCTTCTTCCGTACGCCGCGTCCGAACGAAACAATTATGGGTGCGTCACTCAACCTCACACCTTTCGCAGGCTTTGGCTTCGTCTCAACTAACCGCGTGCTTGGTGGTTTGAACTTTGGTTCAACCTTGACCACATCGCCTTTTCGAGTCGGATCAGCAGGGTTGGGGGTGAAGAGCCCTTTGGCGACAGTTGCCATCTGGGGTTTTGATTTTGATATGTGGGTCTCGACTAGGTTACCGCCCCACGTGACCCTGTCTATAAGTAGATACTTCTTCTCGGCGTCCAGTTCGAGTCGGGTTGCCTCGGTTACGCACCCGGTCTTGAGTCGTTCGGCAAGACGAGGCGCAAACTCTACCCCATTACGCGTTGCCCCGATAAGTAGGATGTCCGGTTTGTGTTCGGTTATGAGGTTCGCGAAAGCATCGGTGTATGTGTCGACTTGAAACGACCTCAATCCCTGATCCGATATTACTAGAACCTTGTCAGCGCCGTGTTGAATCAAATTCTGCACCTCTCCCTCATCCACTGCGATAGCGGCTGCTTCGGTGCCAAGGCCATCGGCTAAACTTCTAGCCTTGCCCAGTAACTCAAGCGTTAGTTGGGGCGATTCAGAGAACACCCAGACGCCCTTGCTATCTTCAGACAAAATCAGGCCGCCTTCAAGACCCCTTCTTGAACAAGGGTTTTGGCAACTTTCGGCGCTATTTCTTTCGCGTCACCTTGGAACAAAATCCGTTTTCTTTCGCCGACCGTAACGGTGCTTCTTAAGACTTCGATCAACGATCCGTTAAATCCAAGCTCTTCCGGTCCGAGAGCAAGGTCAGCCGCGTTCCAAATGTTTGTGGGTTTTTTCGACGCGGCCATAATTGCCATCAGCGTTGGAAGGCGCGGTTCGTTGATCTCTCTAACTACACTTACAAGGCACGGTAGTTTAGCTTCCACGACTTGCCGTTCGTTCTCTAGGTCTCTCTCCACGATGACCCGACCGGCCTCCAGGGATAGTTTGGCCGCGTATGTTATCTGCGGCAAGTTGCACATCTCCGCGAGTCGTGGTCCGACTTGGAAGGCAAAAAGGTCCTCTGAGTATGCGCCGCAGATGACTAAGTCATATTCAAGGATCTTTGTAACGGCTGCTGCTAAGACATTTGCGGTTGCGTGCGCATCTGACCCTTCAAAGAGTGGGTCTGTGAGCAAGCAGGCTTCGTCCGCTCCCATTGCTAACGCCTCTCTTAGCGCCTCTTTTGCCTCGGGTGGACCCAGGGTGATCGCAGTGATTTTGCCTCCATGTTTCTCCTTGATTCTAACGGCCTCTTCCAAGGCATTTTTGTCAGCCTCGCTAATGACTCGGGGCACGCCTTGGGTTACGATGGTCTTGGAACTACGGTCGACTTTCAGGTCAGCCGTTTGAAAGACTTGTTTCATGAGAACTAGGATGTTTACCATCGCCGATCACAAGAAGGTGGGCGCCTCAACGCATCATTGAATTAATACGTTATGTAGCTGAGATTTGCTCAGCTACGAGTTCGGCTATGTCACGCACGGTAAGGGATTCCATGGCGCCTGCTGCAACTGATGCGTCCTCAAGCATAGACGTGCAGAAGGGGCAGGCGGTGGCTAGGATGTTTGCCTGCGTTTCCTGTGCTTCCTCGAAACGGATCGCTCCTACTTTCTTCTTCTGCTCAACCTTATACCAGAAGTTTGCTCCTCCTGCCCCACAGCAGAAACTACCCTCCTTAGATCGTTTCATCTCCACCGTCGCTTTGGGACCCAATGAGGAGATTATCTCCCTCGGAGAATCAAATACTCCATTGTAGCGGCCTAAGTAGCAGGGATCATGGAAGGTGATTGTACCTTTGGCTGCAGGTTTGATTTTCAATTTCCCGGTCTTGATGAGGTGTTCGATGAATTGTGAGTGGTGCAGGACGGTGAAGTCTGTTCCGAATTCGGGATATTCGTTCTTGAAGGTATTGAAGCAGTGTGGGCACTGCGTTAGAACCGTTTTTACATTGTACTTCTTGAAGAGCTCCACCAACTCTATCGCACTCTGCTGGAAACGTCCCTCTTCCCCCAACCGTCTGGCAGATTCACAGTTGCATTTCTCTTCGGCTCCGAGAATAACGAAACGAATATTCGCGGCTTGAAGGATCTTCACGATCGCCCGCGAGACGGCTTGATTTCTTGGGTCGTATGATCCTGAGCATCCAACCCAGTAGAGGATTTCAAACTCAGGCTGTTCCCTCGCTGTCTGTACCCCCAAACCTTCTGCCCACTTCATGCGATCTGATTGGGGTAGCCCGTAGGGATTTGCGGAATTACCTAGATTCGTTAACAGGTCCCTTTTTGGACGATCGAGCTTGCCCTCACCTACTATGTGCCTTCTCATGTCGACTATCGCATCCACGTGGTCGATGAGGACTGGGCATTCGTTGACGCATGCACGACAGGTTGTGCATGCCCATAGTTCCTCCGGGTTAACAATGTTCGGCATGATGGGGCTCCCTCCATCAAGCGTGCTTTGAGTAAGCATCACGTTTCTGAGTTTGAGTATCAGGTGCATTGGGGAGAGGAGTGTTCCGGCGGCGGTTGCGGGACATGCGTTCGTGCATCGGCCGCATTGGGTGCAGGAATCAAAGGATAGCCTCTGTTGCCATGAGAAATCCCTGATCGTTGAAGCCCCAACCTTCACGTCGAAACTTCCCGAGGCCAAGACCTGCCTGAGATCGAAGGGCGAACTAAGTTGTCCTTTTGGGCGAAGGTGGATGAAGAGTGCGTTTAGGGGGGAGGTGAAGATGTGAAAGAGTTTCGTATAGGGAATGCTGGCGACCGCCGTGAATGCTAGCAGAGCGTGGAACCACCACAAGTACTGATAGAAGCCAACTATCCATGGCCCAGCTAAGCCACGGTTGGTTAGAAAGAGTGCAACCTGATTTCCCACGAAAGACCAAGGAGCCCAAGGGGGACGGTCGACTGCTAACCGTATGCCTTCAAGCAAATAGCCCGTAGAGAGTATGACGATGAGGATTGAGAAGATGAATATGTCATCCCGCGAAGTGGGAAGGTTAGAGGGTCTGGAAAAAACGCGTCTGAAGATGGCTATTATGAGACCGGATATTGCGACCAGGCCAAAAGCATCTAGGAAAGATTCGAATGTGAGGTAAAAGTAGCCCACTAGGATTTGATGGTGGAAAAGGGGAACCCAGAGGTCACTATCTATCATGACAAGGGTGGTTCCGATGAATAGAACAATTATGCCACTGTAAATCAATAAATGCATTAGTCCAGGATACGGTTTCTTTGCGACTTTCCTCTGAGCAAAGACGTTAGTGAGAGTTCTCCAGAGCCTCTCGCGAAGGTGGTTGAATTTCGGCGCAGGTGAACCTTTGAAATAAAGTCGTAGGCGTCGATAGAAACCATACAGGAATACTAGAGCGAACCCCGAGAGAACCATGTACATGATTAGGGAGGTGAGTGGCGGCAGGAGGTCGTAGGTTATGCGGTGTGGTTCAGTCAAACCGAGGCCCTGACTTGGTGCGGGTCACAATGTGCTAAAAGAAGTTTCGCGCCTACTGCATTCACAGCAATCACTGAACATCTTTAACTTAGCTTCGCAGGCACTCGCGCGCCAAGGAATATTGTGGTAGATTAATGGTGGAAAAAATCAAGGTAGTCCAGTATGGATTGGGCCCGATAGGAGTAGGGATAATTGAAGTTCTTTTGTCAAGACCTTGGGTACAACTCGTTGGTGCGGTGGATATTGACCGAGCTAAAGTTGGGAATGATGTTGGCCAACTACTTCCGAACCCTCGAAACACAGGCGTCCTTGTAACCGATAAAGTATCGAGCGTCTTGAGAAGTGTTCGGCCGGATGTCGTCACACACGCAACTTCCTCCTACATGAAAACTATTCATCCTCAAGTGGTTGAGATTCTTGACCATGGGTCGAGTGTCGTGTCTACCGCTGAAGAACTCAGCTACCCGTTCGCTAAGTATCCCGAGCTGGCGAAAGATTTGGATGAACGCGCAAAAAGGAGAAACGTCGTAGTGCTCGGGACGGGTGTGAATCCAGGCTTTCTATTAGATACATTAGTTGTGGCGTTGAGCGGTGTTTGCCAGAAGGTAAACTCTATTCGAGCGGAGAGGGTGGTGGACGCGTCACGGCGTAGGTTGCCTCTTCAGAAAAAGATTGGAGCGGGCATGTCTCCCGCTGAATTTGAGAAGAAAGCCGCGGATGGATCGATCAAACATGTTGGCTTACCTGAGTCGGTGGGCCTCGTCTCCTTGGCGATGGGTTGGAAGGTGGGTGAGATTCAAGAAAGAATTACGCCTGTAATCGCTGAGAAGGAAGTGCAGGGTGACTTCATTAAGGTTCAAGCAGGGGCAGTCGCCGGTGTTCGGCAGGTCGCCAAGGGAATTCTAGCTGGCCAAGAATTGGTGGTGCTCGACCTACGTATGTACTTGGGCGCCCCAAACCCGCACGACTCAGTTCTCATCGACGGCATACCGCCCGTAGACATGACGATTCGCGGCGGAGTTCAAGGGGATAGCGCAACACCAGCAATCATAGTCAACTCAATACCGCGCCTCAAGAAACTGGAACCTGGACTGAGAACAATGCTTGACCTACCACCAATCACACCACGCCTTGATCTCTCGGGAGAAGATCGATCAGTTACCCTCAAGACGCTCTAACAACAAGCCAAACCTACGAGTTACTCGTCACGAATTCTGTTACGGACGCTATTAAGCTGTTAACGTCTGACTCCGTGTGTGCATAACTAATCGCGCCGTGCAACCTATCCGGCACAAGCATCACTATTCCATCATCAAGCAAGTGCTCGAAGAGCCTCCTTGACTTTCCGCGATCAACACCAGCGTAGGCTTTCGTATCTCTGATTGGTCCTTTGGCGGTGGCGTGAATGCTTACGAGTGAACCGATTCCAGTTGTTTGAGCAGGGAACTCGTTCTCCTTGAAAATTGTGTTGAGTGACTCCCTCGCCTTTTTTCCGAGCTTATCGATATGCTCGTAGACGGGGGTGTGTTCGAGTACGTCGATCGTAGCGAGTCCTGCAGATAGGGTTAGCGCGTTGCCGGCGAATGTACCACCGTGATAAGCCAATTCTAAGCCCGAGTATTTTCTATGGTCCATTCTCTCCATTATCTCGCGTGACCCACAGACCGCGCCGATGGGTAGGCCACCGCCTATTATCTTCCCCAGTACCGTAATATCGGGTTTCACGTTGAAGTAACCCTGCGCACCGCTCAAGCCAACCCTAAACCCTGTAATCACTTCATCAAAAATCAGCAGCGCGTCCGTATCGTCGCAGTATTCCCTTACCCCCTTGAGAAACTCCTCTTCTGCTGGAATCATTCCTCCCGCCCCTAGGACCGGTTCAATGATGACGCATGCTAGCTCTTCCCGTTTAGCCTGTTCCAAAAATCCCTCAAGATCGTTGTAGGGAACCACGACTGTGTCGGCCTGGGAACTCCTTGTGATGCCACCCGAGATGGGTTTGTCGAAGGGTGGCCTCAGCGCAATATGGAGCGGATCATAGGCGCCGTGCCAGCCTCCCTCAAACTTGGCGATTCGGTCCCTCTTCGTGACTGTCCTGGCCAAACGAATCGCGAAGAAATTGGCCTCGCTTCCTGAACTGGTGTAGCGGACCATTTCCGCGCTTGGCATGTGCTTGCTTATTATTTCCGCAAGTGTTACCTCTAGTTCGTGTTCAAATCCGAAATGCCAACCAAGTTCCGCCTGACTCTTGATTGCTTGCATGACGATTGGATGCGCATGCCCAAGGACCATGGCGAAATGTGTGCACCAGTAGTCGGTGTATTCGTTTCCGTCAAGATCGATGAGTTTGGCGCCGCGAGCTTCCCTGACGAAGAACGGATACGGTTCAAAGTACCGGTAGCTGTATGAGACCCCTGCAGGTTGAATTCGTTTTGCGCGGGCGAAGAGCGCACGAGAGAGTGGAGTCCGCTTAGTATAAGCAGTTTCTTTAGAATTGACTTCTTCCATTGTTAGAGCACGGGAATCCTTTACAATCAGGATATGATTTCAGGTTTTCCAACGAGCCAGTTTACCTTGCTTGGACCTTGTAATAATGCGCTTGGTAGCTCGAAGCAAGTTTGCAAGTATACGGATTAAATATCAAAAAGAAAATTCACCCACCATACGGCTTGATGAAAGTTGCAGGTTGCCTCAGCATACATTAGATGTGGTTATTGCAGCCAAACTATACCCCGCGAAAGCCCGAGCTGCCCCTACTGCCAAAAGAAGTTCCTGTTCCGAGGTCTAGGCCTCTAATTTCCCTAGGAATTATGGCGGCACGCCGGACAGCGAGTATCCGCCTGTCACTTCAGAGTATCGTAACAAACTCTTGCGTGTCAAGCGATTCAATGCCTCCTCAATTTCTTGCAGTTTGAAGCCTTCCTTGAACACTCGGGCAACAAGCTCGGCTTTTTCATAAGTGAAGCCCTGGACCTGAATGACTTTCAGAAGGAAAGCCTCGCAAGCCCCCACTCTTTCCTCATCAAGTGCTGTTTCAGTGGGCTTGGCGCGTTGTATGTCAGCGACAAGCGCTCGTCCTACCATACCGAACCGCTTGGAGACAAGTTCTGCAAGAAGTTTGCTTCCTCCTCGAAAGGTGAAAACTGTTCTCGGACGAGCTTCCTTCACGAACCGAAGCAACTGGTTTAAGTCAGCTTGTTCGCTTAGGGTGAATACTTTTCCTGCGGCCCTCTCAGCTACCGTTGGCCAACCCGTTACATGGGCAATCCTGAATTCCCCGTATCGAGTAACATCGAATCGCTTCGGAATTATCACCACGCATCTAGCGTCTCCTATCAGCGACTGCGCTTCCTCAGTTGCAGCGTCCACAAAGCGCAACCCAACCCCATTATTTGCATAAATTTGGGTGATACGGGCAATTCGCGGGTGGACGATCACGGGCAGTTCCGTCCACGTATTGAAAACTTTGATCAGCTCCTGCGCGTTCCCGATGGGATCTGTTGCAAATGTTGGAACCCTACGCTCACCAACGCACTCAAGTGCCCATCTGACGATGTCAGCGATGATTGATTCACGAGGCGGAAGGGTTTGGGAGGCTGCGGGAAATGTTGCTTCGAGGATTAGGGTATCGCATGGCGCTACTTCCGCCGCCTTAGTGATCAACGTGTCGGTGAAATTGATGTGGCTTGCATAGACTACAATTTCATTTTGGGTTATGATTTCATATTGAACTGACCCAAGCACGTGCCCCGCATCGTGTGCCTCGACCTCAACCTCTCCTAACTTAACACGCCGGCCAACCCGGATTGGTTCCCAATTACCCGCCCTCCGACCGGTGTCAGCCTCGTAGAGTTCGTTCGTTTCCTTGGTCGAGTACTTCTTGGGGAGGGGAATCTGGAAACCTTTTGAATGGTCGAAGTGCGCATGAGTAATGAACAGGTTCGGGATTACGGGATCGCTGTCCAGCGGATCTAGGAGTAAGCTAGTTTCGCCGTATCGAATTGCTACGCCGTTCGACCATCGAATTAGAGGGTTCAGTTCGAAGGCCCAGGTTAATTCTGGGACGCGGGTTGAAAACCGCACCGGTCCCTATCGGAATTATTTTTCTAGCGCAGCTACCGTGACTTCTTTCTGTTCTTCCAGATATGCGAGCGCATCCAGAGCGGCTTTGCATCCTTCACCAGCAGCTGTCACGGCCTGCCGATACTTGTAATCATGTACGTCCCCTGCAACGAATACGCCATCTACGGACGTTTTCGTTCCGTGCTTGGAGAGAATGTACCCCATCTCGTCCATTTTGATTTGCCGTCCGAATATTTTCGTGTTTGGTTCGAACCCGATTGCTACGAATACGCCGTCACACGCTAGAATAGACAGTGCACCAGTCTTTATGTTCCTTACTTTCACACCTTCGACCTTCTGCTCCCCCAGGATCTCGTCTACCACTGAGTCCCAAACAGGTTTGATCTTCTCGTTTGACAGGGCCCTGCGTTGCATTATCTTGCTAGCCCGTAACTCCTCCCGTCTATGAACAACAACAACCTCAGTTGCGTACTTCGTCAGGAAGAGAGCCTCTTCCGTCGCGGTGTCCCCACCCCCGACGACGACAACGCGCTTTCCACGAAAGAAATAACCGTCACAAGTTGCGCAGCTTGAAACGCCACGGCCGCGTAACCTAGTTTCGGATGGTAAACCTAGCCATTTTGCGGAAGACCCAGTTGCTATTATGACCGCTTTCGAAGTGTGAACGTTCTTGCCTACCGTGACTTTGAACAGAGTGTGTGAAAAATCGACTGATTCAACGTCATCGTCGATAATTTGAGTGCAAAATCGCTCGGCCTGCTTTCTCATCTCCTGCATAAGTTGAGGGCCTTGTACCGCCTCTGAGAACCCTGGAAAATTCTCTACGCCACTTGTTAGCATGAGCTGCCCGCCAGATAACCGACCCCCCACCACGAGAGTCTTCACAAGCGCACGGCCAGCATAGATTGCGGCAGTGAGGCCTGCGGGACCTGAACCAATTACGATAACATCGTACTCTGCCATACTGCTTCAACCTCCAAATTCCGTTGATGAATTATAAGTTGAACCTTTAATCTATCGAACAAATTTCTTGTTTGATTTTCCGGTGGTTTGTAACTAGGCTTCCTTCGTGTAATCGCCTTGGTTGACTGTGCGCATGGGTTTGCCGAGGTATATGACAATAGTATTAGACAGTTTGTTGAAGACCCTCTGCCTAGCCTTTCGGGTCGGTTGGTAGGCCCAACCAATTAGACAGTCCAACGGGAGCACTGGGAAGGAAATGGATTTTCCGACGCTTTGAATTGCGGAGGCAACGAGACTTACGTTTCCTCCCTTAGTATCCGTCAGGCGAATATTGAGTAATAGTTGTCCAATTGATCTGCCAAAATACCATTCCGAGAATGTCCAGTACAGAAAGAGAATGAGTATCGATAACGGGGACCAAAGCTGCGGCAGTAGGTACGGGGGTAAGAGTTTGGTTTCTAGATCCTCAAGGCGAAAGTATGCGAGCATGACGTTGATGATTATGTAGTCTATCATCCAAGCGATAAAGCGTCTTCCCCAATTCGCTAGTATGATGGGTTCTGCGTGCGGTTTCACGATGCAGAACCCTGTTTCAGGCTAAGTCTTCATTTTCGCCGCTTGGACGGGCGTCCGCCCATCACCATGCACATGACTGCTTTCTGGACATGTAAACGGTCCTCGGCTTCTTCGAAGTACAGTGAATAGTCCTTGTTATCAATTACGTCATCGGTGACTTCTTGTCCCCGGTCTGCTGGTCCGCAGTGCATGTACTTCCCCTTATTCGTGAGATCCATCATCTCTTGGGTACATATCCAGTCCTTGAATTTGTCTTGGTAGGCTGTGGCACCATTCTTGTCCAGTGACCCGTTGTGGGGTGGGAAATAGTTCTTTGGAGACCAAGCTTTGGGATAGACAACATCTGCCCCTTCGAAAGCCTCCTTCATATCGTTCACCACGCGGAAGCCGCCGCCATAGCGATCGGCATTCGCCTTGCAAGCCTGAGTTACTACATCTTCAAGTTCGAACCCTGGAGGATGCGCCAGAACAACATCCATTCCCATCTGAGTTCCGATAAGCGCTTCATTTTGGGGAACAGCGAGAGGTTTGAGACCTCCCGAGTATGCGTAGGATACGACTAGTTTCTTCCCCTTTAGCTTGGGAATCGCACTTCTCATAGCCTGCACGTCCGCGAGGGCCTGAAACGGATGATACATGTCGTCCTCCATGTTCAACACCGGGATCGTAGCATGTTTGGCGAATTCTTGAACAACCTTGTGGCCTCTGCCAATAACCCACTTCGCAGCGTCGCCGTAGATTCGGATAGCGATAGCGTCACCGTACCTGCTCAGCACCCTAGCGACATCGGAGACCGCTTCGGTTTGGTAGGCTACCATGTCTTCCGGTAATGCAGGTGTGTAAACGTCTTGTGGGCTGAGGAAGTGAGCGTTCCCACCGAGTTGATACATCCCTGCCTCGAATGAGTTTCTCGTTCTGAGAGATCGATTGTAAAACATCATGAAAAGCGTCTTACCGG
>Ga0187880_1002528_pt1 | contig 14226 bp, 11 predicted proteins | sample June2016WEW_19_4_FD_132998 | JGI IMG/M metagenome (GOLD analysis project Ga0187880, IMG submission 132998) | Peatland microbial communities from SPRUCE experiment site at the Marcell Experimental Forest, Minnesota, USA - June2016WEW_19_40 | ecosystem: Environmental > Terrestrial > Soil >...
GAGCAACAGCTCGACCGGCTGGCGTTGCGCAGCCTGCTGCTCAAGGAATGCGAGGATTACGCCCGGACCCGACATGCGCTCGAGCCGAACGCCCCGGATCAATTGCTCAATATCCTGCTCCACGAGCTGCAGCGCGGGGACGACGAGCCCCGGCGCGCGGCGGGCAACCTGCGCGCGCTGCTCAGACAGACGCCCGATTTCCTGGACGAGGCCGCGGCGGTGGTCCGCAACCCCGAGCGCGTCTGGCTGCGAGTGATGGAGCAAACCGTGGCGGGCGGCATGGAGTTGCTCAAGGGCGTCGGGAAGTTTCTTCAGACGGCCGCGCCGCAGCCGGACGATGCGGCGTTGATTAGCGCCGCCGGGAAGGCCATGCAGAAATACCGGGAGCGGGTGAAGCAGCGGACGCCAGCCCCGGCAGGCTCCTTCGCGGTCGGGGCCACGGCGTTGCAACGCCGGGTGCGGGAGGAACTCGGGCTGGATTACACGCTCGGCCAGGTGGAGACCCTTGCGCTGGGTGAAGTGGAGCGCGTGGGCAAGCTGCTCAAGGCCGCCTGCGCGCGGTTTGGCCGAAACCGTTCGGCGGACGAAATCATTGCCGAGGCGCGTTCGCAATGGCATCCCGGCAAGCCGCTGCTGGAGCTTTACCAGGCGGAAACGCGGCGCATTGCCGCTGGATTCCGTCAAGCCCGCGCGGTGTCGTTCCCGGAAGGGGACGTGCTCCAGGTCAAATCGGTGCCGGAGTTTCTGCGCGCGGTGATCCCAACGGCCGCGTACCAGCAACCGGCGGCGTTCACGAAGGCGCAGCGCGGCGTGTTCTGGGTAAACGACCTGAGCGTCACCAAGAGCACTGAGGCCGAGAAACTCGCCGAGCAGCAGCAGCATTTTGGCCTTCCGCTCACCTGCGCCCACGAGGGTTACCCTGGCCATCACTTGCAGTTCGTGACCGCCAATCATCATCCGCGCCGGTGGCGCCGGCTGTTTGCCCATGCGGTCTTTTACGAAGGCTGGACGCTCTGGTGCGAGCAGATGATGGCGGACCTGAGAATCGACCGATCGCCCTGGCTGCCGGTGCAGCAACTGCACGACGCGCTGTGGCGCTGCCATCGCATCCTGGTGGACCTCCGGTTGCAATCCGGCCGCTACAGCTACGAGCAAGCCGTCGGCCACTTGCAGCGGCATGTCGGGTTCACCCGCGCGCGAGCGGAAGCGGATGTGAACTGGTACACCGCCCAGCCCGCGGTGCCGATGAGCTATTGGCTGGGCCGGCTGGAAAACGAGCGGCTGCGCCAACGCCTCATGACCGGTCGCGGCTGGAGCCTGCGGAAGTTCAACGATTGGCTGCTGAGCTTCGGCGCCATTCCCCAGGCGTGGATTGAGAAATATGGTCTGGACTGAGAGTGCCGAGTGTGAACCTTGCTCGCAAGGCCGGCGCGCTTGGCAAATGACCGCGCTTTCTTCCCCCTCGCCCCGACGCTCTTCATCGGATAGGACTAGTGCCGCTGTTCATAACGAGTATATTGGAGGCGCGTATGCAGGTCCTGGCTGACCACTCCGCGAGTTTAGCCTTCAGCCTTGGCGGAGGTGAAGTAGTTCTGATTCTCGCCCTGATCCTGATTTTGCTTGGAGCCAAGCGACTGCCTGGCCTCGGGCGCGGGTTGGGACGAGGAATGGGTGAGTTCCGGAAGGCCACGAGGAATCTGGCAGAGGGCCTCGATGACGGGGCGCGGGATGCAGGTGAAAGCCTCGGTGGGATCTACGGCAAACCTGCCGCGGAGGCATTGACCCCGGATAACCGGACAGCGGAGCTTTATGATCCCGCTGTGTTGCGCGATAGTGAGGGAAAGAAGAAACCCGGTTTGTTGGGCTGGCGGCGGCTTTGGTGTTTCATTTGCGAGCTGGTGCGCCGGAGGAAGACCCTCGTTCAACGTCCCAGATGACACGACTGTTTCATTTGCCTCCGTAATTCCAGTTTCCAAAGCTCCGTCTTAGAGTATCCTGCGCGCATGGATCTACTGCCGTTTGACAAGTTGCCCGCGCATCGGCCTCGCCGGTTTGTGCCGCAAGGAATTGACCTGGGAGACTGGGGCCAGATCGCTCCGCTCTTCGACCAGCTTGAAGCCCGCGCACAAACGTGCGCCATCGCCGCCGAGCTGGAACCCTGGCTGCTGGACTGGAGCGAGCTCAACGCCGCCATTGACGAGGAATCCGCCAAGCGCTACATCGCCATGACCTGCGACACGGATAACGCGGAGGCGGAGCAGGCCTACCTGCATTTCATTGAGCACGTGGAGCCGCGGCTCAAGCCCCGCCAGTTCAAGCTCGCCCGGACCTATGTCGGGCATCCGCTGCGCGCGCAATTGCCCAAACCGCGCTACCAAGTCTTCGATCGGGACACGCAAGTCCAGGTCGAGCTGTTCCGCGAGGAAAATGTGCCGCTGGAAACCGAGGAGGCCAAGCTCGCCCAGCAGTATCAGAAGCTGAGCGGCTCGCTGACCGTGCAGTTCCGCGGCCAGGAGCAGACGCTGATCCAGATGGGCCGCTACCTCGAAGAACCCGACCGCCCGTTGCGCCAGGAGGCGTGGGAGTTGATCGCCAACCGGCGGCTGCAAGAAGCTGGGAAGTTCGAGGAAATCTTCGACCAACTCGTCAAGCTGCGCCAGCAAATCGCCCATAATGCCGGCTTCGCCAACTACCGCGATTATGCCTTCCGCAAAATGGGCCGGTTCGACTACACCCCGGCCGATTGCGAGGCCTTCCATCAAGCCGTGGAGCAGGAGGTCATGCCCGTGGTGCGGGAGCTCCAAGCCGAGCGCAAGCGCAAGCTCGGCGTCGAGCCGCTGCGGCCGTGGGATTTGGCGGCCGACCCGTTGCGCCGGCCCCCGCTGCGCCCGTTCGAGCAGGTCGAGCAGATGGTCGCCCACACGCAGGAGATCTTCGACCGCCTTGACCGCGAACTCGCGGCCGGTTTTCAGCGGATGCAGAACCTGCGCTTGCTCGACCTGGCCAATCGCAAGGGCAAGGCGCCGGGCGGCTACCAGCAAAATCTCTCCGAGGCGCGGGTGCCGTTCATCTTCATGAATGCCGTCGGCCTCCAGCGTGACGTGGAGACCATTCTCCACGAAGCCGGCCATGCCTTTCATGCGCTGGCCGCGCGCGACGAGGATCTGTTCGCCTACCGGACCGCGCCGATCGAGTTTTGCGAAGTGGCCTCGATGAGCATGGAGCTGCTGGGCAATGAGTTCCTCGAACAATTCTATGCCGCGCCGGAGGCCAATCGCGCCCGCCGCGCGCATCTGGAAGGAATCATGACCGTGCTGTCGTGGATCGCGACGGTGGACGCATTCCAGCACTGGACTTACACGCATCCGGGCCACGCAAGGGCCGAGCGAACCGCGGCGTGGCTGGGTCTGATGGACCGGTTCGGCGGCGACGCGGACTGGCAGGGTTACGACGCCGCGCGGGCTAATCTCTGGCATCGCCAGTTGCACATCTTCACTCACCCTTTCTACTACATCGAATATGGCATCGCCCAACTCGGCGCTTTGCAGGTCTGGGCGAACTCGAAGCGCGACAAGGTTGAAGCGTTGAATCAGTACAAGCACGCCCTGACGCTGGGCGGCTCGCGGCCGTTGCCGGAGCTGTTCGCTGCCGCCGGCTGCAACTTCGAGTTTAGCCAGAAGACAATGGCGCCGTTGGTGAGGCTAGTGCGGGACGAACTCGCCAAGCTGCCCGCGGAGAAATGAAAGTCCTGGTCACCGGAGCAACGGGGTTCGTTGGCCGGGAGGTTGTCCGCCAGCTTCACAAGACCGCGCACTCGATTCGCATTCTTGCCCGCAGCCGCAATGCATCACGCGTGGAGGAGGCAGTTTCATGCTGGGGGGCCGAAGTTCATCGCGGCGACGTGTTGGATGCGGCCTCGCTTGACGGGGCGGTCAACGGGACGGAGGCCATCATCCATCTCGTGGGCATCGTCGCGGAAGTTGGCGAAAGCACCTTTGAGAACGTCCATACGCGCGGCACGGGGAACCTCGTGACGGCGGCACAGCAGGCGAAGGTCAGGCGATTCGTCCACATGAGCGCCCTGGGCACCCGGCCCAGTGCGGCCTCGCGTTATCACCAGACCAAATGGGCCGCCGAAGAACTCGTTCGGCACAGCGGACTGGACTTCACGCTATTCGGGCTAACGCCCACTTCCTTACGTGAGGGCATTGCCAGATACCTAGGCGTGAAACGTGAAACGTGATGCGTGAAACATGAATTGCGGGCGCACCCTGCCTTCCTTCACGTTTCACGCATCACGTTTCACCCACCCCGTCAGACGTCAATCCCGTAGGCCTTGATCTTATTATAGAGGGTCTGCCGCCCGATGCCGAGGCGTTTGGCGGTTTCGAGCTTGTTGCCGCCGGTTTCCTTGAGCATCTGTATGATGGCGCTGCGCTCGACCCCTTCCAACAGGGTAAAGTTGGTGTCACCGCCGCCCTCGCCGGTGCTCCTGACTTGCGTGACGGACAGATCGCTCGCGTCCACCTGGTCGCCTTCGGACAAGAGCACTGTGCGCTGCACTTCGTTCTGCAACTGGCGCACGTTGCCTGGCCAATCGAAGGCGGTCAATCGCTCGACCGCGGCCGGGGTAAAGCCCTTGATGACCCGGTTGGCCTGGGCGGCGAAGCGTTTCAAAAAGGCATTGGCTAGGGGCATGATGTCTTCGCGCCGCTCGCGCAGCGGCGGCAAGTGCACCGTGATGGCGCTGATGCGGTAAAACAAATCTTCGCGCAGCTTGCCCTGTGCAATCGCCTCGTCCGTCTTGCGATTCGTGGAAGCAACCAGGCGGCAGTTGGTTTTATAAGAGGTCTTGCCACCCACCGGGCGCACTTCCTGGTCCTGCAGCACGCGCAGGAGCTTGCTCTGCGTGTCCACCGGCATTTCGGAGATTTCGTCCAGCAACAGCGTGCCGCCTTCGGCCAGGCGAAACAAGCCTTCGCGATCGGTGTGGGCACCGGTAAAGGCCCCTTTCACGGAACCGAACAGCTCGCTCTCAATCAGCTCGCGCGGCAAGGCCGCGCAGTTGATCTTCACGATTCGGCCCTTGCTGCGCGGGCTGAAGGCATGGATGAGGTCGGCGATCACTTCCTTGCCCGTGCCGCTCTCGCCGGTAATGAGCACGGCGACGTCGCTGGGCGCGATGCGCTCGATGGTGCGCACGACCTCGCGCATCACGACGCTTTGGAACACCGGCGAGGCGGTGCCGCTCATGGTTTCGAGCGCGCGCCGCAGCATGCTGGTTTCTTCCGTGTGCTGACGGCTTTCCAGCGCGTTGTTCACATCGGCCAGGAGTTTCTCGAAATCGAATTGAGCGGACTTACGGATAAAGTTGAAGGCGCCGCGTTTGGTCGCCTCGACCGCCCAGGACACCGCCTCCTCGTCGTCAGGCGCCCCGGTCAAGACGATGACCTCGGTCTCCGGCCAACGCTTCTTGATGACTGGCAGCAAGTCGAGTCCGTTGCCGTCGGGCAGTCGAACGTCCAGCAACACCAGATCAGGCTGCTCCTGCGCGAACGCCTTTTCCAGCGCCGCCTTGCTGTCAGCCTCGGTGATGAGGTTGCCGTCTTCGAGTGCGCTCCTGAGCAGCTTACGGAAGTCCGCCAGGTCATCTACGATTAGTATTTTGCCCTTCATAAACTATTCTTTCCGACTGAGCGCGCAGGCCTGGATGAACCCGCGGAAGATCGCTCGATGTTCCGGATACCGATCCACCAGCCGCTCCGGGTGAAACTGCACGCTCAACAGGAACGGCAGCACATTCACCGCGCCCGGCCCCAATTCGAGGCTCTCAATGATCCCGTCGCTGCTTACGGCGGCTACCTTCAAAGGTCGGGCCACCCTCGCGACGGCCTGGTGGTGTGTGCTATTCACACCCAGTTTCTGCTTGCCCGTTATCTTGGCGAGTAACGAACCCCGTGTCAATCGAACTTCGTGGACAATCTCGCTACGCCGGTCCATGCGGCGATGATTGATCGCCCGGGGCATTTGCGCAAGGACATCCGCCATCAGCGTGCCGCCCAGCGCCACGTTCAGCACCTGGTGTCCGCGGCAAACTCCCAGCAACGGCTTCCGCTGCCGGAACACTTCGTCAATCAGCACCAATTCGCGCAAATCCCGCGCGCCGCCGTCCGGCGTCACGGCCACCGTGCCGCGCAGACGCGGCGGCAGCCCGTTCCTGTAAAGCCGCGGGTCCACGTCTTCGCCCCCGGTCAGCAAAACACCGTCGCAGCGGCCCACGCATTCGGCGATCAATTCCCGCGAGACGGTGGCCGGCAGGGCTATGGGTATGGCCCCGCAGCCCATCAGCGCCTGCTGGTAGGTTTCCGAAAGGCTAATCGAGAGGTCGCCGAATTCGCCCCCCTTCTTTTCAACGTTCGGCGAAATCAGAATCAGCGGTGGCTTGCTCATTTCCGCGGATTCTGAAAGAAGCGGGGCTCCCTGTCAGGCGAAAACTGCACCACCCCCGGCAGCGTCAGCCCCTCTCATTCGAGTCTCGCCTCGGGAAACCGCTCGCGGATGGACGTCTTCACGCGCCCCTCTTCCTCGGGCCGGAGCAGACGGCGATTGATGCGGCGCTGGACTGAGTCGAGCAGTTCGAGCCAGTCTTCCAGCGGCGGGTCGGCAATGGCCTCCCATTGGTCGTAGCGCCGCGCGCGCGCGAAGAACCGCCAGTCACGGCCTACGTGTCGGGCATAGACCTGGAGCCGGATTCCCTCCTCAGTAACTCGTTTCCAACTAATCTCCGCTTTCGCCATGGCGCTCGTTCAAACCGCGCCCGGCTGCGGACTGTAAGTCGGGGACTGTGGACGCTTCACGGCAAATCAACGCTGGCCACGGCCATGGCCGCAATGCCCTCTTCTCGCCCAAGGAATCCCAGGCGCTCGTTGGTGGTCGCCTTGATTCCGACGCGCTGGATGTTCAGCCCCAGGGCTTCAGCGATGTGGATCTTCATCTCGCGAACATGCGGAAAGAGTTTGGGCGCCTGGGCAATCACCGTAGCGTCCACATTGATGATCTTGCCATCGCGAAAACCGACCAGACGCGCGGCCTCGTTCAGGAAAATGCGGCTCCGCGCGCCCTTCCAGCGCGGGTCGGTGTTGGGAAAGAAATGGCCGATGTCCGCCTCGCCCAACGCGCCCAGAACCGCGTCGCAGATCGCGTGCATCAATACGTCGGCATCCGAATGGCCTTCCAAACCCTTCGGGTGCGGGATCTCCACCCCGCCCAGGATGAGCTTTCGTCCCTCGACCAAAGCGTGCACGTCGTAACCAATGCCAACATGGACCATGCGGAGAATCATAGTGCCCCGCCCGGTTGGAACCAAGGAGTTTTGGTTCATCCGGGAAGTTTGTGCCTGGGTGGGAAGCGAATTGCATGGCAGGCCCTTGCAAGCCCGAAAGGGGAAGTCGCTCCGCCAAAGTGCCGTAACCTTTTCGGGCCAGCCATCGTCCCTATAATATGGAGGGCTGTGGTGTGCGCAGTGCGCGGTGCACAGCGGGAATGGGGAGCTGTGGAGGCGGAAGAAACCCAGCAAACCCTAGCGAAGCCCATGCGAAGCCCATGCGAAGCCCATGCGAAGACTATGCGAAGACCTAGCGAACGGCACGCTGTCACTACCGGACCCCCATGCTATCCCCACGCTGTTAGCAGGGTTAGAGGTGGCTGGCAGCGCCGGGATTATAGAGGTGGAGCACAGCCGAAAGGAGGGAGCGGACGCCAAGGTCCCGGCCTGGTTGATCAATAGGGCACAGCAAAGCATTGCAGGCAAAAGCCTCCCGGATGAACCGCTCTTACACCGAGCCGCTCTCAACCCAACCATGAACCTGCCCAAAAGAACAGCGCAGCTTGTTTAGGCTGCGCTTATGTCCCGTCACTTTGCTCCTTTGCCTTCGTGCCGTATCTTACTCCTGCTGCGAGAATCCAGGCCAGACCGGAAAATACGGGTACCCGTGTAAGCAAATGCCTTACAGGCTTGGGCAGCTTCTAACTGTGGCCGTTGGGCCGATTATTTTCCCATTGCAACGGCTCAAGGTTCTCAAGCTGATCTCCCCCGCCCTTGCCCAGGGGTTGTCTGTGCCCGATTTCCCAGCCAAATTTGCTGCTCGAATTCCCGTAGCCCTCCCTCCAAATGAGCGCGCCAAACGCATCCACTCTCATCGGCGCATGTTCGTGGCTGGGCGCGGCTTTGTTCCAGACGGCTTCAATCGTCGCGGCATCGTAAGGCTGGCCTGATGCGTCATTGCTCGGGTGCATGTACATACTTCTTACAATCTAATATCCCGGGCTTCGCCGTGTGACCGGATGCCCGTCAGCGGCCTGCAACTGTCACGGCGCGCGCTAAAGTCCCGAACACCACGACAGTTCAGCCCTCATTGCTTTGAGCCTCGGGAGCGCTGTTCCGTTCAAAAGAAGCCAAGAGACCGCGATTCGTCTCCGCAGCGCCTGTCCGCCCTCTTTCAAACCCGGGCGATCCAGTTTAGCATGGCGGCTTCATGGCGGAACGACTGCCAATATACGAAATCGAGCAGCACCTGGTCGCCGGCCTACAGGAATCCCGGCGGCTGATTGTGTCCGCGCCTGCGGGCTCGGGCAAATCAACGCAAGTCCCGCAGATCCTGCTTGATCGCGGTCTGCTCGGAGCAGGACAAGTCGTCATCTTGCAGCCACGCCGGCTGGCCGCGCGGCTCCTCGCGGCGCGCGTCGCCTGGGAACGCCAAGCCCAGCTTGGCCGCGAAGTCGGCTACCAGATTCGCTTTGAAAACGTCACCAGCGCCGACACACGCATCCGCTTTGTCACCGAGGGTCTCCTGCTTCGCCAGATGGTTCACGACCCTAAGCTGCGCGGCGTTTCGGCCCTCATCTTTGACGAATTCCACGAACGCCACCTCTACGGCGACATCACGCTGGCCCGCGCCCTGGACTTGCAGGAAACCGAACGCCCCGACCTCAAGCTGCTCGTGATGTCGGCAACCCTCGACGCCGCGCCGCTCGAGCAATACCTCAAGCCCTGCCGAGTGCTCGAATCGCAGGGGCGCACGCACCCCGTCGCTATCGAGTTCGCGGCCACACCCGGCTACCTCGACAAGCGCCCGGTCTGGGACCAGGCGGCGGCGGCTTTCGCCGACTTTGTGTCTGCCGGCGGCCAGGGCGACGTGCTTATCTTCATGCCGGGCGGCTTTGAGATCTCGCAAACGATCGAGACCCTGCGGCATTGCGACGAAGCCCGCGACTTCCTGCTGCTCCCTTTGCACGGCGAACTCCCGCCGCGCGACCAGGACGCCGCCGTGGCACGCTACGATAAGCGCAAGGTCGTCGTCGCCACGAACGTCGCCGAAACCTCGCTGACGATTGATGGCATCCGGTGTGTGATTGACAGCGGCCTGGCCCGCATCCCGCGTTACGATCCCTATCGCGGAATCAACACTCTGCTCGTCGAGAAGATCAGCCGCGCCTCCGCTGACCAGCGCGCGGGCCGCGCCGGGCGCACGGCGCCGGGGCTCTGCCGGCGGCTTTGGTCGCGGGACGAGCATTCACATCGCTCGCAGCAGGAACTCCCCGAGGTCAAGCGCCTGGACCTGGCCGAAGTGGTCCTGACCCTCAAGGCTGCTGGGGTCGAGGACCTGCGAGCCTTCCGCTGGCTGGAACCACCCGAAGAACAGTCCCTCGCCCACGCCGAGGAACTGCTCACCGACCTTGGCGCCCTGAAAACTATCAACCATCAACTCAGACCCGCCCCTCAACTCTCAATCACCTCGCTCGGTCGGAAGATGCTCGCCTTTCCGCTGCACCCGCGCTACGCCCGCATGTTAATTGCCGCGCAGGATTACGGTTGCGTCTATCAGGCCTGCCTGCTCGCCGCTCTGACCCAGGGCCGCGACCTCCTCCTACGCAACGTAGATGGCGACACCGCCCGCCACCGCGAGGAACTCCTCGGCGAAAAGGCCGGCAGCGACTTCTGGTTGCTGATGAACGCCTGGCACCACGCTTCCGCCAGCGACTTCCGGCCCGAAGCCTGCCGCCGAACGGGCGTTCACGCCGCCGCCGCCCGCCAGGTCGGTCCGCTGTTTCAGCAGTTCCTCGAACTCGCCCGCCGCGAGGGCTTGGATGCCACTCGCCGCGAGGTCCCCGACGAAGCCCTGCAAAAGTGCATTCTCCTCGGCTTCAGCGACCGCGTCGCCCGGCGGCTGGACACCGGCACGCCCCGTTGCGAGCTGGTCCATGGTCGGCGCGGCACCCTGGCCCGGGAAAGCGTGGTCCAACACAGCCCGCTCCTGGTCGCCGCTGAAGTCCGCGAAGTGGAAAGCAAGGACCAGAGCGTCCAAACCCTCCTCAGCCTGGCGACCGCAATCGAAGAAGACTGGCTGCGCGAGCTGTTCCCCGAGGACATCGCGTCCGTGCCGCGGGTCTTCTACGACGCGGGCACGAAGCGCGTCTATGCCGAGGAGCAGCTTCGCTTTCGCGACCTGGCCATCGGCGCGCGCCGCGTCGAGCCGCCCCCGACCGACGCCGCGGCCCGCCTGCTCAGCGAAGAGGTGCTGGCTGGCCGATTGACCCTCAACGACTGGGACGACCACCTCGAGCAATGGATTCTCCGGCTCAATCTCCTCAGCCAATGGTGCCCCGAACTCGCGTTGCCCCCCATCAGCGACGAAGACCGCCGCCACCTGGTCGAGCAGGTCTGCCACGGCTCCTTCAGCGGCAAAGACCTAAAGGAGAAACCCGCCAAGGCCGTGGTGAAGAGCTGGCTCAGCGGCGCCCAGCAGCAGCTTCTCGAGAAGCACGCCCCCGAACGTCTTACCCTGGCCAATGGCCGCACAGCCAGGGTCGCCTATGAGCCCGGCAACCCGCCGCACATCGCCCTGCGCATCCAGCAACTCTACGGTGTCAACACCACGCCCCGCATCGCAATGGGGCGCGTCCCGGTGCTGCTGCACATCCTGGCTCCCAGCCAGCGGCCGGTGCAAATCACCCAGGACCTCGCCGGCTTCTGGCGCGACCATTACCCCCGGATAAAGCAGGAACTCCGGCGCAAGTATCCCCGGCACGAATGGCGTTAACCCGCTCGTCTTCCGACTTCTGCACGGTTAAAGTCAAAGACGGTGCGATCCGGCTGCCGCCCGGCGTGGAGTTGCCGGACGGTGCCGAGGTGCGCCTGACCATCCCGGATTCGGTGGCGCAGCCGTCGTTTGCGGAGCGTTAGGCCGGCTACATCGGCGTGGCGGCAGACCTGCCGCCGGACCTGGCAGCAAACCTGGACCATTACGTACACGGGCACCGGAAGAAATGAATCGGGTGAGAAGCTCACAGACGCGTTGACCGGAGATCCCCATTTCACGCAAGCGGGTTTTGAGGCGTTGCTGGAATAGTGGGCGGGTGATGTTGGAGCGGTCGTCCAAGTCTATGAAGGCGGCCACAGTTACCAGGTCGAATTCACCACCTATGACGGAAGGACCGTGGCTGTGGCCAAAGTCTCCGCCGATCAGATTCGTCACCTCGGAAGCAAGGAGATTCATCACGCCCGCGCGTTTGAGCCGGCAGGCCGCTGATCATTTGGGACGCCTAATCACGGACAGAGGCTTCTTCGGCTGGCTCACGCAGCCGCCGTAGCGCATGGCTTCGTCACAGCCAAACCAGCCAAGCTTGTGAACCCGTCGGGGACGGCTGCGAATGGGCAGCGGCAGACACCTGCGCGCGCTTCTGGAGCCGGGCTGAGAGAATCGGCCGGCTGCAGAGGTTGGCCCATCCGCGCTGAGAATATTACAATCTCATCAACGGACCGAAATCAGTAAACCTTCGGCAGCTCCCCTCGCCGCCGCTTCGCCAGCCAGCTATCTTTGATCCCCCCGGGACGGCTGTTCGATTTCACCCTCAGCTCGCTCAGGTCAGGCAAGTTTGTAGGGAATCCCATGACTTGCTCGTAGCCCTCCGGATCACAAAGAGCCAGGGCGCGCAACTCTCGCATTCGCTGGGATCGCCATCGCTGGTAGCGTGGCTCGTTCAACCGCAGGGCGCGGACGAGACGGTTTCCCAACTTGTTCAGGGGGATGATTGCGCCTTCGGAGCCGACGCGGAGGCATTGGCCGTAAGCGACGAGGCCAGGGTCGGGCACGCGTTGGTTCGACTTCATGCGGTTACAGCACTGGCAGGCGAGAACGAGGTTGTCGTAAATGCAGGCCAATTCCTCCGCTTCGTCCTGTGGGATTATGTGGTCCACACTCCAGACATCCGTCGGTGCCCACACCATCCGCTTCAGGCAGTAAATACAGCGGAAAACGAACTCGTCTTCCAGCCACGGACGGTAGCGTTGGTAGTTTGTGTAGCCTCCCGGCCCGTGTCGGCGGCAATGCGGTTCAGTCGGGTACGCAAACGGCTCTGCGGCTGGGGTCACTCCTTCCATACCCCCCGCTGCTTCGCTCGCTCCACGGCACGGTCCACTTCATCTGGCTTCCACGGCTCCATCAGACCCACCAGCGCATCTGCCAGCCGCTGCAGGTTGGCCAACTCCTCCGCTTGGGCGAGAGTGATTCGCCCCTCATCCTCCAGGTCCATGAGCTTGCCGCGCCTGCGATTGGTTTTCTCCCAATCCACCGTAATAGCGAGAAGATCCCTGAGTCGGTCAAGGTCGGTGTAGCCCTTTGGAAAGTATTCCATTTGCACGAAAGGCACACCGCGCCGGCGCACGCCATTGAACAGGTCGAGGAGTCGCCGCTCCAGCTTGGCTGGTAGGTTGTAGAGTCGGAGCACCTCGGCATCAACGCGCCAGTGGAGAAACTTCAGACGCTCGGTTTCGCTATCGCTGAGGGGCGCCTCCGCCTCGCCCTTGAACAAAACCATCTGGTGGGAGGTCTTGCTTTGTTGAACGCCACGCTTAGCTGAGGAGATCCGCCGTGCAACCGTGAGGTAATCCGATACGGCTTCCTCTAAGAGAGCGAAGTCGCAAGCGTTGAGGTCGGGAACGGGCATTTCGCCCAGATTACCGACAAGCACGTGCCGCTTGCTTGAGTGGCAATATGTATACGCATTGGCAAGCGGTGAGTTCAGGATTGCCCACAAGATCGTCAAGGGCAACCGATAGGAACGAGGGCGGGCGACGGAGAAATTGCTGTTTACTGGATGACCTTCCTCATCGATCAACGCCTTGAGCCGCCACGCTTCGCGACTGACGCGGGCGTAGTTCAGCACCACTTGAGGCACGCCAATGGTGGTGCCGCGCCGTGGGCTCTGGATGACCGACGGAGCTAAGTTTAGCCACATGGGGCGTGGAAGTCGGTGCGTGAGCTGTTCTTCAGACCAAATAGCAAAACCGGGCGCCAGCTTTGGTCTGGGGCTTTCTGAGACCTTCACTGTGCCTTTGGGGAGCGAGAGATCGTCGTCACCAACGTGGTCGAACCCTTTACCTACGTCGGCGAACTCCGCCAGACGCTTCATTACGGCTAGAGATTGCCATAAATCATCTAGTTCCGGGACCAGCAGCGATGCATCTTCCGCCGCCAGCAACCGCTCCCGCGTCACCGTCATTTCGCTGCTCGCCCTATACCCCCGGCTGAACTGGGCAACCTGCCCTTCACGGATACGCTGGTAGCGCACACTGAAGTGGCGTGGCGCATTTTGTGGTAGGCGGCGACCGATGATGACGGTGCTCTCCGGCTCCCCGTAGTGAAAGACCTTATCGGCGAAAAGGCTAATCTCGGAGATCTCGTAGTCACGCAGCAGCAGTTCACGCAGTTGCCGTCCCTGCTTGCTGTGAAGCAAAGTCTGCGGCAGAACGAATCCAAACATGCTGTCAGGCTGAAGATTCTCCACCACCCGCCGGAATGTCTCAGCCGCCTTGTTGTGCAGCCAATTTTGCTTGCGAGTGCCAGCCTCGAACGGCTCGAAGGGCGGATTGCCGAGCACGATGGACGCCTCCCGCACCGAGCGTTCCAACCGGTCCCCGGGAAACATGTTAGCTTCTGTTAAAGCCCAACCGTTCGGATTCGGCACGTCGGCAAGCGTCAGCGACAGACGGGCAATTTCGAGTGCAAACGGGTCACACTCCATTCCGTGCAAACGATGGCGCAAGTAAGACTGGCGAGGTTCGCGCCAATCAGACGGCAGCAGTTCACTCAGCAAACGCATGGCGGAGATGAGGAAAGCCGCATGGCCGCACGCCGGCTCAAAAACCTGGCGCTCCTTCGGCGCCAA
>Ga0187880_1002532_pt1 | contig 14208 bp, 10 predicted proteins | sample June2016WEW_19_4_FD_132998 | JGI IMG/M metagenome (GOLD analysis project Ga0187880, IMG submission 132998) | Peatland microbial communities from SPRUCE experiment site at the Marcell Experimental Forest, Minnesota, USA - June2016WEW_19_40 | ecosystem: Environmental > Terrestrial > Soil >...
CGGTTTCCGGGCCCCCGAAGCGGTGAGCATCGCCACGATTTGCGCTCGGAAAACACACGATTCCCGCTCCACCCATCCCGCCCGCTACAAGTGGGCCGGCCGCAGTACGGGCTGAAGCGCGGGCCTCTCCTTGTTGACGAACCTTCCACCTTGTTGGGGATCTTTGTGCAGACGGAATTGGCGGATCGTGCCGTCCAGGTCGGCGGCCAGCGCGGAAAGACTCTTGCAGGCCTCGGCGTACTCCTCGGCCGCCTGCGAGTTTTCTGTGGAGAGTTGTGAGATATGTGCAGCCGACTCGGAAATCTCGCCGGATGCCGCCGTTTGCTCCGTGGCGGCCGTGGCGATGAGCTGGATCATGTGCTCAACGTCCTTCGATCCCCCAATGACGGCCTCGAGGTCGGTGCGCGCATTCGCAGTTTCCGCCATTCCGGTCTCGACGGCAGACCGGCTGCCCTGCATCACATCGAGCGTTGCCTTGGTCTCATCTTGAATGTTTCGAATGGTGCCGGCGATCTCCTCCGTGGCGCCCTTGGTTCGCTCCGCCAAGCGGCGCACCTCCCCGGCCACCACGGCGAATCCGCGGCCGTGCTCACCGGCCCGGGCGGCCTCGATCGCCGCGTTCAAAGCCAGCAGGTTGGTCTGCTCGCTGATCTCCTGAATTACGTTAACCACCTTGCCTATCTCTTCGGAGCGGCGGGCCAGAGAGCCCATTCTTTCTGCAACCGAGGAGGTCGCCGCGGCAATCTTCTCCATGGTCGCGGAAGCAGCCAGCATCACGACGCCGCCCTGATTGGCCGTCTCGGCGGACGTACGGCTGGCTTCCGTGGCAGTCTCGGCATTGTGGCTGATTTCGGCGATGGTGGCCGTCATCTCCTGTGCAGCCGTGGCAATCTGGCTGATCTTGCCGGTTTGAGTGCGGGTGTTGCCCGAGGTCTGAGCCGAACGCACGCTCAATTCTTCGGCGGCGGCCGACAGCGCTTCCGCGCCCTGAGCGACCGATTCCATCACCGAGCGCATCGAGGACACGCTGGTGTTCAAAGCCATCGATAGCCGGCCGATCTCATCGCTGCCAACTTCCTCCACGCTCACCGTCAGATCCTTGTTCGCCACCTGCTCCAACGCAACCGTAGCCCGTCGCAGAGGTGGTGCGATGAGGCTTGTCAGCACCACGCCGATCAAGGCGCACAGCACAACGATGCAGCCGGTGATGGCGGCATTGACCCAGGTGGCGCGGTTACTGGCGCTGGTTGCGGCCTGGGCATCCTCGGTACCGGCCTTGACGTTGCGTTGGAAGTCATCGAGGATTGCCAGCTTGGTGGCGTCGAAGACCGCGAAGGTTGAATCCTCCATCAACAGGTCTCCCGCTTCGTCCACTTTGCCAGCAGCCAGCAGATCCTGACATCTGTCGCTGATCTCCTGCAGTTGGGCGCCGCTCGCAGAGAATTTCTGGAAGAGTTCCCGTTCCTCGGGGGAACTGATCAATTGTTCATACGCTTTGAGGTCGTCTTGGTAGAGCGTGATGTCTTTTTGACGCCGGCCTCTGTGCAAATCGGTACATTGCGCGGTCCGGCAGAGCACCATGTTCTGATCCTCGCGGCGTATATCGCGCATGCCAATGTTGAGAGCAGCCAATCGAACGATCGCGGGAAGGCTTCTTCCACTCACGTCCAGGTTTCTCTCACGAATGTTGTAGAAAGTGATAAAGGTAAAGATACCCAACATCACGCATAGGGCGCAAATCAGGCCGAATGCGCAGCCCAGCTTGCGAGCTATAGGCAAATTACGGAAGGAGGACATGAGAATACCCTTCTTGTCGTGCAAAGTGGTCTTTCAAAACCCCTGAAACGCGGGTGTTTGATCCGCCCATCGGCAACGCTGGGGGACACTTGAGCCGGAAACTCCTTATTTTTGATTCAAGAGGGACTTATGATTCGAAGGGGGAATGCGGGTTCACAGGTCTTGTTCTCGAACTTCGCGCAGCAGAGGGAAGGTTAGAAAAATTCATGCACCATTAACAAACCAGACACCGTTTTCCTCAACAGTGCTTTCCCACCCTTTCGGCGATGAGACCGCCGAATGGATGGGCACCCGCAGTGTTTATGGATGAGAAGGCTGGGATGCCGAGGAGGCGCTCGCGGCGGGCGCGCCGGCGCTGAGGAGATTGGCGAGCAGGCGATAGGCGCCGGGCACCAGCTCAGGAAATTGCCGGTGGAGCGCGAGGGCAACATAAATATAGGTACCTTTGCCGCGATGGGCGACGAGCAGTCCGCCGCGTTGCGGGTCCTGGCCTGGATCGGCGGTTTCAGTGAGCGCGGTGTAGCCGGGATCCCAGTGATCGAGGAAGCCGTGGCCGCGTTCTTCGAACCATCCGTCGAAATCGGCCGCAGTGATGCGATTGGGCGAGGTGAGAAGCGAGTTGGCGGGATCGAGCAGCTTGACGGGCGCCTGCTCATCGACAACGCGCTCGCCAATGCCTTTCATGGCCAGGGGCAGCGGTGCGGGAAAGTTGTTGGTCTGGTAGAGCACGAGGAGAGTTCCACCGCGCTCGACGAAGGCTTCAAGGCGCGATTCGGCACTGGCGAGTTGGGGGCGCGCGGAGTAGGCGCGATCACCGACGACGATCACGTTCCACTGCGAGAGATCGGCGGTGGCGAGCTCGTCGTTGGTGAGGAGATGCGGGGTGATGCCCAGCGCCTCAATGGCCTCAGGGACAGTGTCGCCGGTGCCCATCACGTAGCCGACGCGAAGGCCGGGTGCGAGCTTGACATCGACTTTGCGCGTGCGCAGCTCTGCCGGCTTGTACTGGTTATAGGGCTGCAAGCCGGTGTATCCGATGCTTTGCCAGCCGACTGTGTAGTCTTTGCCATCGACGTGCGCGACGGCTTGAATGGTGTAGGCGCGCGCGGCGACGTCGCCGGCGGGAGAAACCGAAAACACGAGCGGCTCGGTGTCGCCCGCGGTCTTGAGATGAAAGGATTGCTCCGCGGGGTCGCAGTGCCAGCCTTGCGGCAGCTTCAAATTCACCATTCCGTCAGCAGCGCGCTCGGCATGGACGGTGACGCTGACGGGAAGCGGCGAGCCATCGGGCGGCAGAAGACGCGCTTCGGGCTCCACGCGCACACCGATTGCGGGCGTGACGACGAGAGGCTGGTAGACGCCGCCTACGCCGGTGACGCGGGCCAAGGTTTGCACGACCATACCGAGACGGATGGGAAGGCCTTCGAAGGTGAACTCAGCCCAGGCACTGAGCGGATAAGGTGCGAACGATCGCTCGCGCAAGGATTGGTTCGAAATGTCGTAGTAGGGCTGCTCGGTGGTGGGACGCGTGAAGTAGGGCGCGGTGGGCTGGGCGTCGTTGGGCACGTGCAGACGTGAGAGCGCATTGGCTGACGGGGCGCTTAAGTGCAGACCGGCAGGTTTATCCTTTGCCCACGATTCTCCGGTCGAGGTTTCGAACCAAGTGCTGAGCAGCTGGGCACTGCTTGTGGCGCTGAAGGTGTGCACACGGACGCTGAAGTCTTCGCCTGGATACACGCTGCGCGCGGATCCGTCGGCCGATGCGCCGCGGCCTGGACCGCCGCCCTGCCCGCCATCACTGCTTACGAAGGCCACAAAGTCCAGGCCGAGGAGGTCTTTCAATGCGACTTGAGACTGGTTAATTTTCTCGCCTAGCTCGAATTCGAGATCGGACTTTGCCCGGGAGCTCAAGTCGCTCGCTTTTACCTGCGCGTAGAGATCGAGCGTCTCGCGGTAGATGGGCGCTAATTTGTGCGCGCCATCGGCGCCGCCCTGATTGCCGCAGTCGGCGATGAATGCATCGAGATCGGATTGAATTTTGCGCAGTCCATCGGTGAGCCACGCGGGCGGCGCGGCGCGGGCCAGCTGTGCCAAGCCTGCGATGCCGGTATCGATGTTGACCTTCTGATTTTGGAACAGGCTGGTGTTGGTCGCGCTCGCGTTGACGCCTGCGGCGGAGGGCACGACAGCCCACAGGTGGTAGCTCGACGAGTCGGGCGCGCTCAATGCGGGATTGGCGCCGCCGTCTTGCGACATCTGCTTGCCCCAGCCCTCGCGCGCAATCTGCACATAGGTGCGCCCGAGAACCGGGTCCCACGTACCAACAGGAATTGTCACGTCGGCTTTGGGCGCGCCTTCCGTCCACTCGCCGGTTACGTAATTGTGGAACCGAGCCGGCGCCCACTTGCCAGTGGCATAGTCGAACATTTGACCGTTTTCGATGCGCGCGAACGGCGCGCGCGAGTAGACCGCCAGCGGCTGCCAAGGCTGCAATCCACCTTGCAACTGCTCGGGAAAGACCTTGGGGTCGCCCGCGACCTTAAAGGCTTCCTGCGCGACTTCGCCCGAGACCTGGTGATGGCCGTGGCCGTCGGAGGGCCCGCCGACAAAGGTGGACAAGATGATCTGCGGCCGTACCGTGCGGACGGCCAAAACCGCGTCGTAGAGCACGCGATCATGTCCCCACTTGGCGAAGGCCTCTTCCTGGGTTTTGGAGAAGCCGTAGTCGGCCTCGGTGCCCCAGAGTTCCTGCGCGCCGTAATATTCGTCGGCCTTCAGCAGCTCGCTGGTGCGGATGAGACCCAGCGCATCGTAACTCTCGGCCGACATGGCATTCAGCCCGCCTTCGCCGCGCGTGAGCGTGAGCAGTGTGACGCGCACACCGAGGCCGCGCGAGAGATAGGTCATAAGAGCGCCGTCTTCATCGTCGGGATGGGCGACGATGATGAGGACACTGGCGGTGGTGCCCAGGCGCTTGAGCGTCTGCTCGAGATCGGCGGCGCCGCGGTCTTCCGGAAGGGGCAGGGCCTCAACGGTGGGCTCGGGAAGCGGGACCTGCGCCAGCTCGGCGTCCAGCGACGGCTGCGCCACCTGTTGCGCGGAAAGCGATGCGGAGAGCGCGCCCAATAGGAGGGCGGCGATTGCGGCGATACCGGCCGAGTGATGCAGCTTTCGGGGAAACGAAATCATCATCGTCAGTGTACAAGCTGGCGCGCTGAGGGTCTCTCAGATCTCCGAGGCTTACGCCAGAGGGCTCGTGCTAAGGGGAGTCCAATACGCCCTGCGCGGCAAGGATTCGGATGAAAAGGCGGGCGTCAATTGACCCCAAGAACGGGTCCTAAACAGCGAGAAGACGCGGCTGGTAGCCCGTCTCGTCCTCAACAAAAACAGGTTCGCCACGGAGAACGTTCTCGTAGAGCTGTTTCATTCTTGCTATTGGAAATCCCTTGGGCAAGAAACGAAGCAGCGAGCTGGCGACGTATTCGCGGCTCAATTCAAAGGCCAGCCACCTGCGACCCTCGGCCTCAGCCACCATGCCCGTTGTGTTTGAGCCGGCAAAGATATCAACGACGAGGTCGCCAGGGTCGGTCAGCATACGAATGAAGAACTCCGGTAGCTTGGCTGGAAACCGTGCCGGGTGCCCCTTTGCTCCTACTGCTTTGCAGGCTCCTAAATAGACGCCGTTGCTCTCAGAGTTTGGAATCTGCAGAAGATTAGAAGGAATCGCACCACCATTATCGTTCGCGAACGCTAGGCCGATCTCGTGCCCGGAAGGGCGGCCCTTGGGAGTGTAAAAAGCGGCAGGGTCCTCCAACAGCTTCTTCATACGAGCACTGTACTCGGTCAGGACGTTAGAAACGTTCGCCTTCGGCCATTCCGAGCGGGAAAACCACCAAAGCGTATTGACCGTGTCCTTGGCCCTCAGTTTCCGTTTGTTTACCCACTCAATAGGGCTAGGCAGCTTGGATGGATTGTGCCAAAAGAACTCTTGGGCCAAATGGAACCCAAGTTCATCGCAGAACCGCAGCAATGTCCGGAACTGGTAGAGACTGCGCGCAGGAACGCCCTTCCTATACGCACCGCCGAGATCCAGAACAAAACTCCCGTCCTCACTCAACTTCCGATGAACCAGACGCCCAAAGCCAAGCAGCCAATCAACATACTCTGTCTGGTCGAGATTGCCATATTCCTTTTGCCGCTGCAGGGCGAAAGGTGGACTGGTGATCGCAAGATTGATGGAGGCGTCAGGCAAACCCGCGAGCAGTTTCATCGCATCGCCTACGTGCGCAGCGCCAAGGGGCGTTGAGTAGGCGGGGGTCGCGGATAACAGGGTAGCCGACATCGTTACCTCATACAACCTATAGGCTGTAGATTTCAGGTTAGCACAGGGCTGAGCATGGAACGTAATGAAGCCCGCCAGACCTCAGATTACATCTCGCGGAAGATTTGCCGTCAACCTTAGAAAAGCCCGTATCGCGGCTGGTCTTTCCCAGGAAGAACTCGGTGCCAAAGCGGGACTTCACCGAAACTATGTCGGCAGCGTGGAACGGAATGAGAAGAACATCTCTATCGACGCCATGGAGCGACTCGCAATTGCTCTGAAAGTGGACTTGCTGGACCTATTGGTGCGGGAGGGAATATGAGGCCCCATCCCGATCACGTCAAGCTGAGGAACCTGCTGCCATCCATACGGAAGCTGCAACGCCTCGCATCGAAGCACGGAATCGATGACGTCTTCCAGGATAATGGTGGAAAAATTCTCCAAATCCTGCTTTACACGGGTCTGACGATTCTGCCGGGGCGCGAGGGAAACGACGCACGGGACGAGAACGGTCGGGAGTACGAGCTGAAATCGGTAAATATCCGGCTTACGCAAAGCTTCTCAACCCACCACCATATGAATCCACACATCATCGGGAAATACAGGCAAGTGGACTGGGTGTTTGCGGTGTACGACGGGATCGAGCTGATCGAAATATTTATCTTGACGCCTGCACAAATCGAGCCCTATTTCACCAGATGGGCTAAGAAATGGGCGGACGATGGGAACAAGGATATTAACAACCCGAAGATTCCATTAAAGTTCGTGCGCGATACCGGGAAGCTCGTTTACTCCACCGAAGACCAAGCCTAAAAGCACACTTACCGCCAGTCGTCGCGGGCGTTGGTGAGGCCCTGATTCATCAGCGCGTCAAAGCCGGAGTGCTTCTTGATGAAGATTTCGCTGAAGTGCCGGTCCTGGCGGAGCAGGATGGCCTGCAGGCGGACGAGCTCGAGAAGAGCGAGAAACATGGCGATGAGCGCGCTCTCTGACTTGGTATGGCTGAGCAGACGGCGCAACGCGACGGGCTTATCTTCCATGGCAAGGCGGCGCGCCAGGAATTGGATCATCTGGCTCACCGTGACCGAGTCTTCTTCCACATCGAGGATGGGGCGGTTGCGCGCGCGCTCGATAATGCCGCTGAAGACGCGCACCAGGTCGGTGGTGTCAGCGGCGATCTCCGGCTCCGCGCCGGCGTCTTCCTGGAACTCGCGGATGCCGGGATTGGTCCACATGGCGGCTTCGAGCATCTGCTTTTCGTGCAGCATCTGCGCGGCGTTCTTGAAGCGCTCGTGCTCGAGCAGTCGCTCGACCAGTTCGCGGCGCGGATCTTCAGCGGCGTCGTCGGGCCCGGAGGGTGCGCGCGGCAGCAGCATCCTGCTCTTGATGTGGATGAGCAGCGCGGCGGTGTAGATGAAATCTCCAGCCACATCCATGTCGCCGGCGCGCAACTGGTCGACATAGGCCAGAAACTGCGCCGTGATCTTGGCGATGGGGATGTCGTAGATATCGATGTCCTGCTTGCGAATGAGATCGAGCAGCAGGTCGAGCGGGCCGTCGTAGATCTGGTTGACGATGACGGAAAAGGGCGACTGCTCTGCGTCTTCTCCGCGAGCCTCACGAGCCTTGATCGCGGCGGCAACTTTTTCTTGGGTGGTGCGCTGGGGCTTTTCAGGAAAGGGCAGGGTGGGCGCGATCTCTTGTGGCGCGGGGGGTGGTTCCGGAGCGGGCGCGGCAGCGGCAGGGAGGGGTTGCGCTTCGGCGACGGCAGGATTTTCTGCGGCAGCCGCATTTGCGACGGGTTGCTCGGCTTCGACCGTCTGCGCTTCAGGCGCGGGAGTGGCTTCGGGTCTTTCTGTTGTGTCGCCGGGCAGCGCGGGAGTGGATTCTTCTGCTGCGCGCGGCTCAGGGGCCACTTCGGGAGATTTAGTGGAAGCGGCTCCGGCGGTGGCTTCCGCCGCATTCCCCTCGGCGGCCTTGGATTGGGTTGGTTCGGTTGCTTCCGTAGCTTGCTCGGCGAACGCGGGCGCGGCAGCAGTGGGTACTTTGGCCGCGGCGGGCTCGTTGGCTGCAGTCGCTTCGAAATGGGGGGAAGATGGTTTCACTCGACTCTCTTCTTTTTGTGCTTGCGTCTCGTCTCTTTCGGCTTCCCGGCGTTGGACAGCAACCCCGGCCTGTCGAGCAACCTCCGTGCCGATGGCGGCTTTTCCGTTACGCCGGAAGAGACCGAATCCCGAGCGAATTCCGCCGAGGGCAACGGTGAGCGCCCTGCGCCACCACGGGAATTTCTCTTCGTCCATCTGCGCTGCCCCGGCGGCTCAAGCGTTTGACACAATTACCGGTCCTCTCGCGATGGGCTCCTGATTGTTGGACGGACCAGTCAATGGGCTTCGTCTCCTATCGCAACGGATCGTAATTGCCGTGCAAATCAGTAATGTCCTCAAGCCTTCCAAACTGTTCAAAGCTGAAGAAAAACCGATTGTTCTGGCTTCTCATGACCTTCACGGGGATTTTGTCGCTATCTTTCGATGACCTCTTAGCCAATGCAAAATCGCGAGCAAAGAATTTCTGTGGGACAACAAAAGCGGATATCGCGCCATTTGCATTCAGGATCTTCGTCGGGACCGCATCTCCATCGTATAGAAGGAGAACCCACGCCTCGTAAGACCGTTGAGGGATGCTGAATTGCCAAGTCTTCACCATCCCTTGAGGCGTTGGGGCTAATTCGGGTCCTGACTTGCTGACTGTGACGAGAACTCGTTTCCCCGAAGTGGTCATGAACGGTTCCTCTAAACTCCGTTCCTCATTTTCAAAGCTCTGTGCGGGCCGCTTGAGCGCGATCTCACGTGGAGCCATCTTGCGCCACCAATGGATCCGAAACTGAGGAACGCACTCTTCCCAATGACGGTGGGAATTGATGACATAGTCGACATTCGACCACTTAGCGAAATTGGCATCTGCTGCGATTTCATGGTCGATTGGTGCAGCGAATCTTTCTTTCAGATCGCCGATCACCCTTGAGACCCCTAGCACGCTGCGCACCTCTTCCATCGTTACCTCGGCCCTGGCTTCGGCTTTCCGAGATTGCTCCCTGAGAAGGTCCCAAACGCTGTCCACGTCGGTTTCCAGGACCTGCCTCTTGGCGCGGATTGGCGCCACCCGCTCCGAGATCGAACGAGCGGCTAAGGCCTTACATTCTCGACAGCCAATGCTTGCGGTGCGGCAGCCAGCTTGCGTTTCTGCGACTAGGTTTGGAGAACTGAAGACCTTGTGTTGGTCACCTACCGGACATTTTTCGGGGTCGCCGGGGTCAGCCTGCCGAGGCCGTTGACCGTTAGTAGACATGGTTTCGATCTTTTGCAAGACGTCTTTGGGATCTTCTGTCAACTCAATCGTATTTCCGTAGCTCTTCGACATCTTGCGGCCGTCAGTGCCGGGCAGCTTGGGTGAAGGCGTCAGCAGTGCCTCAGGTTCAGGAAAAATCTTCGTGCGATACATCGAATTGAACCGGCGCGCGACCTCGCGTGTGAGCTCGACATGAGCTACCTGGTCCTGGCCCACTGGAACATATTGGGCTTGATAGACCAAAATGTCTGCGGCCTGCAACAGCGGATAGCCGAGGAACCCGTAAGTGCTCAGGTCCTTGCCCTTGAGGTTTTCCTGCTGCTCCTTGTATGTGGGCACCCGTTCCAGCCAGCCGAGCGGCGTCATCATCGAAAAAAGCAGGTGAAGCTCTGCGTGCTGCGGCACATGGCTTTGTATGAAGATGGTCGACTTCTTCGGGTCGAGGCCGGCAGCCAGCCAGTCAAGCGCAACGTCAAGAGTATTGAGTTTTATACGGCTGGGGTCGGCGTAGTCGGTGGTGAGGGCGTGCCAGTCGGCGATGAAGAAATAGCAGTCGTATTGATCTTGTAGCTTGACCCAGTTGGCGAGCGCGCCCATGTAGTTGCCCAGGTGGAGCTTTCCCGTGGGCCTCATGCCGCTTAAAACGCGCGGCCGTTCGGATCGATTGGGTAGTTCAGACATGATTGCGATTCGAATTCCTGGCGGCCAGGAAAAATGGCCGCATGCATGGCAATGAACGACCAGATAAAACGCTCATTCCATTGTAGCGGGAGGGGGCGCGGCGAATGGACTGCTTTCTTAGAGGCGCCCAAGCAGCGAAAAGACCAGTCCTAGCGCGGGCCACAGCAGCAGGCGCAACAAGAAACTGCCGACGAAGATCATGAGGAGGTAACTGATCCAGCCGCCGATCCGGTCGTAGACCTGGACGGCTCTGTAGGGCAGCATATTGCGCACCACGCGGCTGCCATCGAGCGGAGGGATGGGCAAAAGGTTGAAGAAGAAGAGCGAGAAGTTGATGAGGATGGCCAGGCTGAGGAGCAGAGCGACCGGATGCCCTTGACCGGGATCGGCCATACCCAATGCGGCCGCAAAGGACAACTGGACGATCGGTGCGCCGTTGGGCATCACTTTCGCCATCACCACCAACGCTGCAAGTGCCACCGTGACGAGGATGAGATTGGAAAAGGGTCCGGCGAGAGTGGTGAGATTGTCGTCGCGGATAATTTTCTTGAAGTTGCGCGTGATGACCGGGGTGGGTTTGGCCCAGCCGACGAGCATGAAGGGTAGATGGAAGCCGATGAACGGCCCGAAGATGACCAGAGCCGGAAACAGCAGGGTTCCGATGGGATCGATGTGGTACATGGGATTGAGCGTGATGCGCCCCTGCAGCCGGGCCGTCTGGTCACCCAGGCGCGAGGCCATCCAGGCGTGCGCGCACTCGTGAAAACTGAGCGAGAAAAGCAGCAGGACAAACTCGAATACGGCAATAACGAATGCAGTGGGTTGCAAGCGAACACCCCAAAGTTCCAGCCGCTCCGGCGCATGGTAAAAACGCCGTGGGAAAGGCCGAACTCAAAGATTCAGGGTAGCACGGCGGGATTGCGGGATTCGTGCGCGAAACGCGGCTCTCAGCTCTCGATATATTCCCAGAAGGAGTCGGCCAGGTCGGCGCCGAGTTCGGTGGTCATGCGGCGGGCGGCGCGTTCGGTTTCTTCCATGAGGCCGTGCAGGTAGTCGCGCGAACGCGAGATAGCGGCGACACCAATGGTGGCCGATTGCCAAGTGACGGCCTCGTCGAGCTCGGCCACGGAGACGTTGAAGCCCTGGCGCAACTGGTCCTTGAGCGAGCGCACAACCTGCCGCCGGTCCTTGAGCGACTGGGCGTGCTTGATGCGGATCTCGAGGGTGAGCTGAGCCACAGGCATAGCGATTCGGGGGATCACCGATAGTGTAAGACGGGATTGGTCGGGCAGAGCAAGTTTTTTCGTGGCGCGGGCGGCGATCTGTTACCCGCCGGTCACTTCGCCAGCTTCGCCAATTGCTCCGCCGTCGGCTTGGGCGTGAAGGCGCTGACGACGACCAGCGCGGTGACGGCGGCGAAGAGCGCCGGGAAGATAGCGTCGCGGTCGGCAAGGAACGGTGGAAGATTAGATCTAACCAGAAACAGGGGATAGAAGATCACGAACGCCACCACATGGATGAGTTCGTTCAAAGGTGCGAGCATTGTCGAAAGATGCCAGTTTCCCCGAACGAGATCCCACCCCAAAGTCACCCAGGTTCCGGTGGCGATGGCGGCGACTGCGCCCCAGGCCGTGGCGCATTTGGAATAGAACGCGGCCAGCACTACTGGCGTGAGTGCGGCTGAGTAGATGGTGTAGGCGTAGAGCATTTTGGCGAGAATGCTGGGCGCGTAGAGGGCCTGATAGAGCGCCCAGGAGCCGAGCAGCACCACGGCGAGACGGGAGAAGATGAGGACGCTCTTGTTCGACGCGCCCGGAGCGATGTAGCGCACGAAGACGTCTTCGATGAGATTGCTGGCCGGCGAGAAGAGATAATTCGACGCCGTGGAAATGACCTTGGCGAAGACCGCGCCGAGCAGCAACGCGCCCATGAGGGCGGGCAGTCCGTGTCGCGCGGTGTAGGGGATGATTTCGTAGGGCTGCGCCGCAACTTCGCCGGTGGGATAGAGTGCGGAACCAATCACAGCAATGGCTACGATCAACGTTTCAAGCACCACGGTGCCCAGAATCCAGCCGATGACGGAGATGCGCGCGTCGCGCTCGGATTTGGCGGAGAAGAATTTCTGATACATGACCTGGTTGCCGAGCATCAGCAGCAGGGTCGGCACCATAAACTCAAGCGCCTTCACCAGCGTCAGGTTGCCCAGCACTTCAAAATGCGCGGCAGGCAGCGCCGTGTGGAGTCCGCTCCAGCCGCCGGCCTTGGCCAGCAGCATGGGCGTGGCGATAATGCAGATGACCGTGACGAGCGAGCCGATGGCCACATCCATATAGGCGACGGACGACATGCCGGCCATGGCCGTGGTGACGATGACAAAGATGGCGATGATCCAGGTGCCCGTCTCAGGTGTCACCGTATCGGGAAAGATGAGGTGGAGCACGTTGCCGCCGCCCTTGAACTGATAGCTGGTGATGGCCACGTAGGCGAATAGGATGGCGATGGTGCCGAGCACGCGCGCGGACTGGTTGTAGCGGGCTTCAAGCAGGTCAGGCAGGGTGAACTGCGCAAAGCGGCGGGCGCGTGGGGCGATGAAGTAGATGAGCAACAGGCCGAGCCAGCCTCCGGCCGGCAGCCACAACGCGGCAAAGCCGTTTTTGTAGGCATTTTCGGCTCCGGCAAAGAGCGATCCGGCGCCGATCCACGAGGTGAGCAGAGTGAGGACGAGGACCACGGCGGAGAGCGAGCGGCCGGCGACGAGGTAGTCGGCCTTGGTTTTGACCCGCAGGGCGCGATAAATGGCCACCGCCAGGAGCGCGGAAGCGATCACGACCAGGACCACGATATATAGAAGCGACATTTGCGAGTTTCCTTGGCAGGACACGAGGAATTTAGAGCAGTGTACCGGACCGAGGCGGTGATCGGCGATGGAAGCGGCGTTGCGCGCAGTGCGCATCGCAGAATCCGCCTGCTGTCAGCCCTCCGCAACCTTCAGATACGTTGTGTAGGGCGCGTCGCCGAGGTCGACGAAGGGCCGCAGGCGCAGCGCGCCGGTTCCGGAGCCGGCGATCCACTCGTGGCCTTGCGCTTCGGTTTTTTTGGCGGCGAGCAGTGCGGAGCGCGACACGGGTTCGAGCGCCGTATCGCCGTTGCGCAACGCCATGAGGACGAGCGGGCCGGTGACGAGCGCCATCACGTCGGGATGCTGCGCGTCGACAGCTTGAAGACGTGTGGCAAAGGGCAGATCGAGTTCGATGCCATCGCCGTTCTTCCACTGGCGGCGAATTTCGGCGAAGGTTCCCGCTTCAAGTTGGCGCGAATCGCGCATGCCGCTCGCGGTGAGCGACGCGCCGCTAGCCCATGCGGGAATGCGCAGGAAGACGGAGAACTCGGCGGGCGACGATGCGGTGACGTCGAGGCGGATGGAACTCGAGTAGGGATACGCGGTCTTCTGCCGCAGGGCGAATTGCGCGCCGCGATCGTTCCAACGAAGCGTGGAAGGGAGATAGAGATTCACGTAGACGCCGCGCGCGCTGCGGAAGTACGCGCTGATGCGGTAGTCGACGGCGATTTGCGGCAACGTGCCGGAGCAGCACGGCCACTTGGCGCCAAAGTAGACTCGCTTCGCCTTGAAGGTGTAGTCGGAGTAGTAGAAGGAGGAGCCGTCGAGCTGCAAAGGCCTGGCACCTAGCACGGTGTTGAAAAAGACCTGCTCCATGCTGTCGCCGTAGTGCGGGTCTGAGGTGATGCGCAGGAGGTAGCGCGCGAGCTTGTAGTGCGCGTAGGCGCCGCAAGGGGTTTCAAAGCTGGCGTGGACACTGTTCAGGCTCTCACCGAGGGCGCCGCTGCCGGGCTCGATGAAGCGCTCGTCCGGACCCCATCCGCCGGTGACGTAACTCTGCTGCTGGACCATGGCGAAGGCGTTTTTTGCCGCGCGGAGATATTTCTCGTCGCCGAGCGCCAGATAAGCAGTAGCCGCGGAGCCCAACGCATTCACATGACTGTAAGCATGGCGGCCGGGAAGCGCGTTTTCGCCGCGCGCGAGGGGATCGAAGTACTCGTCGAAG
>Ga0187880_1002534_pt1 | contig 14207 bp, 11 predicted proteins | sample June2016WEW_19_4_FD_132998 | JGI IMG/M metagenome (GOLD analysis project Ga0187880, IMG submission 132998) | Peatland microbial communities from SPRUCE experiment site at the Marcell Experimental Forest, Minnesota, USA - June2016WEW_19_40 | ecosystem: Environmental > Terrestrial > Soil >...
ATCCCCCAGATCCGTCTCTCCTGGTCGATTATGAGATGGCCGCCCTTGCGGTCGCCGTTGTTCGCGAGGAGATCGAAGGCCGCTATCCGACGTAACTGGGAGTGGTGCGAAGCCTCGTTCAACAGCGTGAAATAGTGCTCGGCAAAGTCGGCGTCGATGAAACGCTGCACCGATCCCTGGCCGTGAGGCCCTTTCTTCCGCAGCACCGTCTCGGGAACGGTGCCGAGGCCGAGCGCGGCGGAAAGCTCGTAGGCGGCGACCTCACGTCGGAAAAGGCCACCCGGGTAGTCCCACAGGGGGCGTTCGCCGCGCCCCGGCTTGTAGACGGCGCGCTCGTCGGTCCCCCGGAGCCGAACCGCCGCCAGGAACGAGTAGTTCGAGCTCCACGGCAGCCTGCCCAGAACTTCGAGCTCCCCTTCGGCGAGAAGCTCGAGCCAGGCGGGTCCGCTCAGGTCAGCGGCGGACGGTGGCCGTTCGTCCTCGGGCACACGTGGCCTCTCGGGTCGAGCGGGTACCCGCAGAGCGGGCAAGGCGGCCGGCCCGCCTCGACGAGCTCCGTCCCGCGAATGGCCAGCGCAGCCGCCTGCTCCCGGGTCATCGCTAACCGTACGCTCTCGCCCGTCTCGGCTTCCGGCTCGGAATCCTCCGCGATATCGAAAAGTGATTCGACCTCAGTCTCGGCTTCGGTCCGGTCGATCTCGTCCGCGACGAGGATGATGCGGTCGAGGTCGTCGTCGTAGCTGACACCGAGTGAGCGAACCACGAAATCCGGTTCCCCGAACGGCTCGAGAGCAAGATCTTCGCCCGACGGCAGCTCCCCGGGGCGCTCGAGCTCGGCGAGCATCCTGCCGAGAAAGCGCGCCAGCGCGGAGACTTGGGCCTTCTCGACCTTGAGCGTCTTCAAGATGGGGCCCTCACGCACCTGGAACAGGAACACGCGCTCGCCCACGGGACCGACCGTCCCGATCGTCACCCGGTCGGGGTTCGCAAGCTCGAAATCCTCAGTCACCTCGACCTCTCATGAGTTGAAGGCAGGCCCGCCGGCGGCGCGCCGGTCGCGCCCATGGCCAAGACAGCCGGCCCCTCGGAGCTGTACACGACCGTGCTGATCGAACAAGGGGCGACGACGATCCGCTGGAAGAGATCGAGCGGCACGCCGAGAGCGTTGGCTAGTGCAACCTTGATGCAGTCCGCATGCGACACCGCAACGACGAACTCGCCGGGGTGCGCTGTGCAGAGCCTTCCGACGGTGTCAACCATGCGGGCCTGCAGCTCTGCGAACGACTCGCCGCCGGGGAAGCGAAAACTCGAGGGCACGCGCTGGACGGCCTGCCACTCGGGAAGCTTGCGCAACTGGGCCAACGGCTCGCCGGTCCAGCTCCCGAAGTCGCACTCGACGAGCCCACGTTCAATAACGACGGGCTTGCCCACACGCTGGGAGATTGCCGAAGCCGTCTCTCTCGCCCGCTCGAGTGGCGATGCGTACACCGCCGAGACGGATATACCGGCAATGGCCTCGCCGGCCTTTGCCGCCTCATCCCAGCCCTTGTCGGACAGGTGCAGGCCCCGTGCCCGGCCCGGCAGCACCTTGCCGGTCGTCGCCGTCGTCCCGTGGCGGACGAAGCACACCACGGTCGGGCGGAGCGGTTTGGGGCGAGTTGGCGGCACGCCCGACACCGTAGCCTTTGGCCCGTGCAATCGACCGCGGGACGCCTGGAGCAAATCGGTCGCGAGGTGGCGAATTGTTCCCTCTGCCCGAGGCTCGTAGCCTGGCGCCATGCCGCGGCGTCCAACCCACCGGTCTCGCATTGCTCGGAAAGATACTGGGAGCGTCCTCTGCCGGGCTTCGGCGACCCGGAGGCGCGGCTCGTGATCGTAGGCCTGGCTCCGGCGGCCCACGGCGGGAACCGAACCGGCCGGATGTTCACGGGGGACCGCTCCGGCAACTTCCTGTACGCAGCTCTGCATCGCGCGGGCTACGCCAACCAGGCGCTCAGCCGGTCGATCGACGACGGCCTTGAGTTGTCCGGGACCTGGGTCACCGCCGCGGTACGCTGCGCCCCGCCCGCCAACAAGCCGACCCCACTCGAGCGCAACACATGCGCTCGTTACCTCTCCTCGGAGCTGCGAGAGCTTTCCGGTGCCCGCGTGCTGCTCGCTCTCGGCGCTTTCGCCTACGAGGCGCTGTGGCGCCTACCTGATGTTGCGGGCACGACAAAGGGGAAACGGGTGCGTTTCGCTCACGGCCTCGAGCTGCCACTGGCGCCGCATCAAGGGCGTGCTTCAGGTACTCAAGGCCACCCACAGATAGCAGGTCCTCGCACATTGCTCTGCTCTTACCACCCGAGCCAGCGCAACGTCTTCACCGGTCTTCTGACTGCGGACATGTTCGACACAGTGCTCGCACGGGCCCGCGAGCTTGGAGCGTAAGTCCGTTCGGGGCCTTCGCCTCAGGCGCTTGCAACCGGGATGCGCCTCGGAGCCTGTTCTCCGTCCTCCGGCCATCGCCGGCGGCTCACACGCGAGAGCTTGCGGAGCAGGGTCACCGCGCCGGGGTCGTCGTCGAAAGCGGAACGCACCTCGATGGCTCCGGCTGTCTGCATCGCCGAGATCAGCTCCCGGCCCCGGTCGGTGCGGACCATCGTGAGCGTCCAGTCGGGGAAGGCGCCGATGCCACCGGCCGAGAGGTCCGCGTGCTCGGCTGCGAAGTCGGGGCAGTGGTTACAGCCCTCCCGCGTCCACGGGTACGCCTCTTTCAACGGGACCTCGTGCAGCACGCCGTCGCGGGTCCACACCTGGAAGACGCCCTTGATGTTCATCTTCACGATGTCCTCTCGGGCCAGGCCGTAACGGGCCTCGAACAGCTCGGGGAAGATGGCGTCGTCGAAGGACTTCGAGCACAAAAGGCCGATCGTCAGCACGAAGCGCCGCGCGACCTTGCCCGCCTTGCGCGCGGACATGACCGCCGGTGCCGAGGCCTGGCAGCCCATTCCGACAAGTGCGATGCGCTCCACGCCTGCCTCGGTCGCCGCCGCGTAGGCGCTCGGATTGGCCGAATAGGTGTAGCGCGAGCCTGCAGCCGCGATCACCTCATCCCTGTTGCGGGCGACTCCGGGCACCGCCTTCCAGGTGGTCCCGTCCCCCTCGAGGACCGAGACCAGGGCGGCGTCGATCATGTCGTGCTCGAGAGCCCAGATCAAGAGCGCCGAGACAAGGCCGCCGTCCTGGCCGGCCGCTAGCAGCTCAGGGTCGGTGGTCCGGGCAAGAATCACGTCCTGTGCGATGCCGTAGACCTCGTCCTCCTCGCGTTCGCGCCCGAAGAGGAAGGTGTCGATCTCAGGCTCCCAGGTCCGGAACCGCGGACAGGCTCTCGTGCAGAGGGTGCAGCCCTTCTCGCCGTGGGTGCAGTTGTCCGTCCCGCCCATCTCCGCGACGTGGAACGGGCGGTACACCCCGTCCTGGTCGTTGTAGCCGAGCACGTCGTATGGGCAGACGACCACGCAGGCCGAACACCCTGTGCACAGACCGGAAGTCACGACTTCGGTGTAGAGGTGAGACCAGTGCAGCTTCTCGGGAGGCATGAGGCTGATCCTAACCCCATGCAAACCGTGCGCCCCGTGGCCGGCAAAGGTCCCGGCCGACTGCTCTGAGTGACAATTCGGCGACACAACGTCTGGGTCTGCCTGAGGCCGTCTCCGTTCGGGAGGGTTGCAACACCGTAGTAACCTCGCGTGATGGCCTCTTGCCCGACCACCAGGATGTTCTGATGGAAATTGCCGTCATCGGACTGGGTTCGTGGGGGCTCAGCTTCCTCGAACGCATCGTGACAGGTTCGCGCTCACAGTGGGGATCTGCGCGCGTTCATGTCGTCGAGCCGGGCACGCCGGGATCAGGCGTCTACGCGGTCGATCAGCCCGACTATCTGATCCTCAACACACCTTGTGGGCAGATATCGCTCTATCCCTGGCAGGACGAGGGCCCATCGCCCCGCTACGCCGTCGGACTATACGAGTGGGTCACCGCAGCCGGCTACCGCTGGGTGAGTGACACCTGTCGGGTCGACGCCGTTGGCCGCGAGATAACCGGCGACGACTACCTTCCGCGGCGGCTCATGGGCGAGTACCTGCAGTGGTTCTATGCGACGCTCGTGGCGTCGGCGCCCGCGAAGGTGGAGATCGTCCACCACCACACCGCTGCGGTGAACATCGTGAGCCGCGGCGAGCGCGAGCGCGTCCTGCTGGCAAACGGGGAGTACCTCGACGTCGATCACGTCATCTTGACTTCGGGACACACCGACAACGTCGAGCCGGAGGCGAGCCCAGCACTGATACCGCGGCCTTACCCGGTTGATCGCTACACGAAGGCCATCCCACGCGGGGCCACGGTCGGAGTCGAGGGGATGGGGCTCGTGGCAACCGACGTCGTCATCGCCCTCACTGTCGGAAGAGGCGGCTCGTTCGTCGAGTCCGGCGACCGGCTGCGCTATGTCGGCTCGGGGGACGAACCGACGCTGCGGCTCTTTTCCCGGAGCGGGTTCCCCTACTGCTCGAAGGCGGTGGCGACCGTCGACGAGAGCGACGAGTTCCAAGCCGTCGTCTGCACCAAAGAGGCGATCGGGGAGGTCCAGGGGGGTCAGGCGACGGGGAGGCCCAGGCGCCAGATCGACTTTCGCTCCGCAGTCCTGCCCCTCGTCCTCACAGAGATGCAGATCAGGTACTTCGCCCAGTCGGCCCTGCTCGCAAAGGGGCGAGCAGCCAGCGAGGAAGTGACGAGTCAGCTGGGCCGGGCCTGGCACGACGGGTCGTATGGGACCGTGGTCAACGGCCTCGCCGGTCGCTACGGCGATTTCGACCCCTGGGTGCATTTCTTCGGCCCCCGTAGTGACTACGTCTCCTCCAAGGACTACGAGTCGCAGATCTACTCGTTGGTCGAGGCCGACCTACGCGAGTCTCTCCGCGGGGGCTCATGTCCGGTGAAGTCCGCCTACGAGGTGCTCCGTCACCTGCGGGACCTCATGCGCACAGTGATCGAGTTCAGCGGCCTCACACTCGACTCCTACCTCGACTTCCGCGACAACATCAAGACGAGGGTCAACCGCATCGTGGCCGGCCCACCGGCGATCCGTTCCAAGCAGCTCCTGGCGCTCATCGACGCGGACGTCGTCACGGTGCCCTTCGGGCCCTCGCCGTGGGTCGAGCCCATCGGTACCGAGGGATTCCTGCTGGGCTCGAGACACCTGGAGCACACGTACTCCGAGAAGGTGAATTGGCTCATCCACGGTCACCTCGAGAACCCCACCGTCTCGCGCTCGAGTTCCTCCTTGCTGACGAACCTCTGGCACGACGGGAGGCTCCAGCCCCTCTGCTACGACGCGACAGAGGTGGGAAGCGTTGCCTTGAACGAGAAGTTCCACCCGACCGACGCCTACGGGCAGCCGGCGCGAAGAATCTGGCTGTTCGGCTCGCTCACCGAGGGCGTGCGCTATTTCACCCACTACGTCCCCTCGCCGAAGAGCCGCCTGCGGGCCTTCCTCGACGCGCAGCAGTGCGTCGAGAGGATCATGGGCTCAGACGCTCGCTCGAGCTGACCTGCAAAACGGCGAGCGAGTCCGCGCTCGGGCCGCCTCACTCGTAGACGATCGAGACTTCCTCGTGGAGGAAGCGGTTGATCTCCAAAAGCCCGTCGTAATCCGCGGACGCCCCGAAGACCGAGTAGACGTAATGGCGAGTCCCCTCGCGCCAGTCGACGGGATCGCCAGGCGACCTGTTCACATAGATCTCGTTGACCCCCGGGAGCTCGGCTAGCCGGTCGAGGCCGTCGATGGCGACGACGCGGTGGGCAGAAGTCGGAGGCTGGAACAAGAAGCGCCAGGCGACCCTGGAGCACGGGACTGGGCCATCCACGACGACCGGCTCACCGAGGGCGACGCGCATCGAGAGCTCGAAGGCCGACACGCCGCTCGCCCGCAGGAGCATCTCAGGGATCCCGCCACCGAGCCTGCCGTTCACCTCGAGCACTCGGGGACCGTCCGGCGTCAGCTTGAGCTCTGTATGGCAGTCACCGGTCCTCACACCGAGCGCGTGCAGCGCAGCCGTGGTGACTGCGAGCACTTCCGCAAGCTGAGCCTGGGGAAGGTCAGCAGGGATGAAAAAACCCGTCTCCCGGAACGGCTCGGCCAGGGGGAACCGCCCCGTCACCGCGAGATGGCTGATCTCACCTCCGGCTACCAGGCTCTCCACCGACACGTAGCTGCCGAATCGCTCGTCCGGCGCTGTCGCGAGACTCGGGATGTACTGCTCGACGAACATCCCCGTGTCGCCGCCTGCCTCGGGCGGGAGCAGGGCAGCCGAACGGAGAAGATCGCCCGCGTCGGCGACCGGCATCGTGTACTGGCCGCCGTTTCCGATACGCGGTTTGAGGACCGCAGGGTATTGCACCTCCGCGGCTAACTCTTCGATGGCGGCAGGGTTCCGGTCGACGGGGACCGCCCAGCAAGACGGTGAAGGCAGTCCGCCTTTGCGGAGCGCATCTCGCTGCAAGAGCTTGTCCACGAGGCGCCTGGCGACCTCGGGTGTGCGGTACTCGAGCCCCAGTTCTGCGGCTATGAGCGAAAGGGGGACGATGTCCTCGTCGCGATAGGCCACCACCCCGTCGGGGGAATACGACCGCAGCAGCGAGGCAGCCTCCTCCGGTGACAGGCCGGCAAGGTTCACCACGGTCCCGAGTTTCCTGAGCAAGCGGCTGGTGAAGGCACCGTCCGGGGAGCTCTCGTCGAGGAGCCACACGATGTCGCAGAGCTCTGACGCCGCCTCCACGATCTGCATGGGAGGCACGGAGCGATGGCCGTGCCCCACCACGAGCAGAGGTTGCCGGCGGTCGGCGGTCACCGGTGGCACAGCAAGGGACTACCAGATGGTTGTGCAAAGTACAAGCAGCAGTCCCGCCGCGGCTCAGCCAAGCTCAGCCTCTTCAATGCATGTGGACTCCGGGGTCATCGGGTGAGTCTGAGTAGCGTGGCCGCTTTCCCACGGCGCGCAGAGCCTTCCAGACCGTTCCGGCCGCGAGTCCCGCCGGCGAGCGTGGGTTGAAGGCGATCAGGTCGTATGTCGGTGACGTGACTGTGCCCCAGCGGTCGAACCAACTCGCCCGTTCCCCGAAATCGATGCGGTTGACGGTGGGATCGTCACACGCCTTCGAGATGAGATCGGCCATCAGCAGGTTCCCGGGGCTCAGATGCTGCAGGGTCTCGTCGTATGCGATCTTCACCAACGCGATCGAGTCTCCTACCCGTACCGAGAGCTGAGAGGCTGCCAGGCGATCGTCGATGAGCAAGGATCGGATCGACACGCGACGCGACGCGGCGGCACTCACGAAGAAGCGTCTGACAAAGTCAGCCGCCCCCGGCCGTTTCACGAAAGCACCCACACGACGCTTCCAGCCCCTGCCTTCCAACTCCACGAAGTCGTCGAACGCGCTGGCCACCTCGTCCGGCGTGCGCGCCTCGACAACGGCGCTGGTCCGTCCCTCGCGGTCCATGCGCCTCCGGTTCGTGCTCAGCCCATGCCTGAGGTGTGCCGATGCCGCTGCCCAGAACTGACTGCTCGGCATTGTGGTGTCGAGAACGGGCACGCCGGATTCCACTTCCCGCATGTCACACTCGAATCCGGACCCCAGCCAGGGTGATCCTTCGCGAACCGCGTCGAGCCACAGCACGTCCCAGTTGGCACCGGCCTGCCGATAGCCGGCCAGCAAGGCCCTGGCTGTGGTCTTGAGATCTGACTCGGGGTGGGCGATGGCAACGGCGCCCAACGGCAAGCCATGCTCCTGCCTGTCGTCGAGAACCTGCCTTACGCCGCCGAGGAGCCTGAGATCCTTGCCCCAGAACCTTGCCCGCTGTGGGCTGAGGGCGGCCACAGCGACGGTGCGGTCCTCGTCTGTGACCGCAAACCACGAGACTGCATCTGTTGTGAGGTTCCCCAGCCACTCCGGCAACTGGGTGAAGTACCGCGCGTGACAAGCGAGTGTTTCAAAGTGACCTCGCACATGTTCGAAACCGTCCTGCCCGGTGCAGACAATCGTCCGGTATGTCATAGTGAACGCCGGTCCAATCAAGTCGCCTGCCGGTCGGAGCCGGTGCAGCGCTGATCAGAACTTAGTGGCTGACAGGGGCCCCGTCGAAAGGCACGGAGTCGCCGAGTTCGTACACGATCGACACTTCCTCATGGAGAAAGCGGTTGATCTCGAGGAGTCCGTCGTAGTCCGCCGACACCCCGGAGACCGAGTAGATGAAGTGGCTGCCACCACCTGCTCGCCAGTCGATCTCGTCGCCGGGCGCCCGGTTCACGAAGACCGCGTTCACCCCGGCGAGCCTGGCCAACCGGTCGAGGCCTTGGATGCTCAAGACCCGACGGGCAGCGGTCGGGGGCTGGAACTCGAAGAGCCAGCCGATTCTGCTGCAGGGGACCAAGCGGTTCACGACCACCCGTTCACCGAGCGCGGCGCGCATCGAGAGCTCGAACAGCGGCACGCCGCTTGCCTGGGACAGCATCTCTGGAATGCCCCCGCCGAGCCTGCCGTTCACCTCGATCACGCGGGGGCCGTCCGGGGTCAGCTTGATCTCGGTGTGGCAGTCACCGTTGCTCACTTCGAGCGCTCGCAGGGCGGCCGTGGCGAGTTCGAGCACAGCGTCGAGCTGAGCTTGCGGCAGCTCAGCGGGTATGAAGAACCCGGTTTCCCGGAATGGCTCGGCCAGCGGGAACCGCCCGGTCACGGCCACATGGCTGATCTCGCCGGAGCTCACCAGGCTCTCCACTGACAGGTAGTCGCCGAAACGCTCGCCCGTCCACGTGACAAGACTCGGAAGGTACTGCTCGACGTACATGCCGGTCTCGCCCCCAGCCTCTTGTGGGAGCTGGGCGATCTGGCGGACGAGATCGCCCGCGTCGGCGACGGGCGTCGCGTACCGACTGGCATTGGCCATGCGCGGCTTGAGCACAGCCGGGTATGCCACTGCCGCGGAAAGAGCCTCGAGGGCGGCGTGGCTGCGGTCGGCCGGGACCGCCCAGCAAAGCGGCGACGGCACGTCGCCGTTTCGCAACGCCTCGCGCTGCAGGAGCTTGTCCACAAGGCGCCAGGCCACTTCGCGTGTGCGATAGCTGAGCCCAAGCTCCTCAGCTATCAGCGCAAGCGGCACGATGTCGTCCCCTCGATAGGCCATCACCCCTTGGGGACAATACGGACGCAATAACGAAGCGACCTCCTGCGGTGACAGGCCGGCGGTATTCACCACAGGCCCGACCTTCCTCAACAACTGACAGGTGAAGGCACTCTCCGGAACGCTCTCGTCGACGAGCCAGACGATGTCGCACAGACCTGACGCAGCTTCCGCGATCTGCAGTGGGGGTACCGAACCGAAGCCGTGCGCCACCGCCAGCAGGGGTCGCCGGCGATCAACTGACACCGGTTTCACAGCACGGCTTTACCAGACAAGGTTCGCCGAACGCAAAGCCCCGGCGCGCCGATCCCCGCCGGTCAGTCCCTCGGGCTGCCCGCACGGATTGACGAACGGCCCCGACACGACCCTGGCGGTCACACCGGGACCTCGGCCTGTGACGGCAGCGGCGCTTTCCACGCTCACCCGCCGCGACGGATGCCCCGGTTGGCTCTCTGACGGCTTAGAGCCGACTGTCGTGCGAGGACGGCCTCGTAGAGCTCGACGTGGAGTTGTGCCACCGTCTCCCAGTCCGGAACCGTCGAGCTCGGCGTGGCGCGCCCCGTCTTCAGCTCGTCGAGAACGACCTTTGCGATCGCCTCGGGTGAACTGGCAAGCGGGACGAGGTGCAGGGCACCGTGCTCGTCGAACTGCCGCATGTCGCGATGAGCGGGGATGTCACTTGCCACGACCCGGGTCCCCGCGGCAAGCCCCTCAAGCAGGACGATCCCGAACGACTCATGTGACGACATGGATATGACGACGTCCGCGGTCGCATACCAGCGGGCGAGCTCGTCGTCGTCGACTACCCCTGTGAGCTGCACCTTCTCCCTGAAGCCGGGCCTTTGTGCCAATCGCCGGAGTGTGGCCTCCTCGGGCCCGCCGCCCACGACAACAAGTCGCGCTTCACCCAACAAGGGCACCGCCTCGAGGACGCGCTCCGCACCCTTGTACGCAGTCAGTCGCCCGACGCAAAGGACGACCGGAGCGGTCTTCTCCTTGGGCTGCGCCGCTCGCAAGCGGCCCGCGTCGACCCCGCTCGGGACGACCACCGGTCGCACCCCGGGCACGCGCTGTGCCACCAGGTCCGCCTCGGATGACGAGAGGGCGATCACACTAGATGCCGCCCGCAACGTCCTCCGCCCAACGATCCCGTAGGGCACGTGCAAGACCCTCGCGACGAAAGACGCGGGCCGGGCATGCAGGTAGCTCGAGACGACCAGCGGGCGACAACCCGACAGGTAGCTCATCGCAGGTGCCGCCGAATGGTAGTTGTGGGCGTGGACGACGTCATAGCGACTTCGTGCCGCTCTCAGGTACCGGAACAGGCCGACCGAGAAAGGAGCGGTCTGCGGCCGCCCGCTCGCCGGCCAGCGACGCACGACGAGTCCGTCCGATTCCTGATCCACCGAATGCGGGGCGCCTCGCGGAGACTGAGTGAGCACCTCAACCTCACATCCAAGGCCCGCCAGGCTCTGTGCGAGTCCTTGCACGTGGTGTTCGACCCCGCCGAGATGGGGAGGGTAGGCGCTCGTGACGAGGGCCACCTTCATCGTGTGACCCCACCGCGGACAGCCCGCAACGGCCGTGGGACGCTCCTGAGCCGGTACTCGTTGACGCCCGTTCCGCCAGTCGGGCCGCGGCGCTCTCCCGGCGACGATGTCCCCTTCTGTCGCTCCGTCACGTCGGCACCGTCTCGAGCTTGGCGCCCACCGATGGGCGGAGGAACATCGCCCGGCCGAGAACAAACCCGCAGCCGACCGCCTGAGCGATGAGCCACGCCAATCCGACCGAGCCGAGACCACCGTGGGTCGCCCGGAGGGGGCCGATCACGAGCCCGAGCGTCACGGCGGCCGTAAGGCCGCTCAGCGCGGCGGCGGGGCGCAGTCGCTCCCGGACCCGCCACCGGGCGACGGCGACGTTCGTGATGGCGTTGGGCGCCGTCGAGACGGCAAGCCAGACGAGCAGCACCGCTCCGTCGCGGCTGTAGGAAGGGCCGAAGAACCCAAGGATCTTGTGCCCGTAGGTCAGGAACAGTGTCACCGGTAGCACGAGCATGAGGCCGATGGTCAGCGCCGCATGACGTGTGGAACGGGCGAGATCGCGCTCGTGCGTCACCAGCATCGCCTGAGCGACGGCAGGAGAGATCGAGAAGCACAGCCCGCCGAGCAACCAGGTGAGCGAGAAGTCGCCGGCGAGCGACGCACCCACTTGCGCCGCGACGAGAGTGGGGAGCAGCTGAGGCGGCACCGTGGCGCTGATCGCCGTGATCGTCTGGTAGCCAAGACCGGGCCGGATCGTGGCGAAAGACCACCCGGAGCCGCGGGTGACCCTCCAGAGCCTCCACAGCGCCCAGCACAACGTGAGGGTCCCCGCCGCGGCCCACGAGCCTACGAGGACGTCAGTCCCCGTTCCCACTCCTAGAGCCGCCATCACCGCCACGAGGGCCAACTTCCCGGCTCCAAAGGCGGCGTTCCGGCCAACGAGAACGCGGAACCTGCCGAGGGCGAACGCGGCACCGTCGACTACGAGGCCGACGGTCTGGCTCACGCAGACGACGATCATGGCGAAGGCCACCCCGGCCTGGTGCAGCACGCCCAGGGCGGGAACGAACGCGAGAAGGGCAACGAGTCCAACCACGGACAGAGCACAGGCAGCCGCTCCGGCTACGAGCGCCGAAGACGCGAGAACTGCCCGCTGAGCGTCGCTGCGGGGAAGCCGGACGATCAGTGAGGCCACGATCGCCTGGCCGGCGACCAGTGCCACGACTATCGAGATCGAGGTGATGCTGGCTGCCTCCCCGATCTCGTGCGAGGGATAGGACCTGGCGCCGATGAGCCAATAGAAGTAGCCGGTGGAGGACGTCGCCGCTTGCACCACGAGCAGGCTCAGCGTGCCGCCAAGAAGCGGCAGGCGTCGCCACTGACCCTCGCCGAGCCTCACGATGGCTCCGACTGCGCCGGTGGCAACAACTTGAAGATCGCGATCTGGGGGTTGGAGTAGACGAGGCGGATCCAGCTCGCGGTCACCAGCCGCTCGTAGGCCGCCAGAGGCACCGGCGACTCGTGAAAGGCGTGCGGCTCCGTTGGCGAGTAGAGGTATCCGCGTGCACTCGTCTGGTGGTACATGAGCTTGTCAACGATCAGGTACCCCACGCGGTACTGCCTCACGTCCCGCTGTGCGACAGAGCCGAGCCGCGCTCCGCCGAAGGTCAATTCCCAGGTAGGAAAAGCACCGGGAGCACTAAGTGTGCCGCCGTATGCCCACTGCACCACCGCGGTGTCGCCGTCGGACGCGATCACGGCACCGGGAGCATTGAGCCGCATCCACGACGCCGCATCGAGCTGGTCGCTCGTCACCAGTCCGGCCCCGGAGCCGAGCTGGTAGGGCACTGCGAACATGTAGCTGGCGGGAGCGTTGACAGAGGTATTGCCGACAAGGGTCACGAGCACGAAGGCGACCACGGCTGCCTTCAAGCAATGGTTGGCCGCGGCGCTCCGCACTGAGGTGCCATCGGCCACACGCACGACCAGGTAGGCGAACAGCAGGCAGACCCCGACCCAGACGAGCTGCCAAGACCGGTGCACCCAGGTGACAGAGGTCGGGGAGAGGTCGAAGGGATACGACAGTACAAAGAGCGCCCCGAGCACGAAGCACCCTCGGAGCACCACCCGTTCCCGCTCGCTCATCGACTGGCGGAGACTCCCCCGGCGATAGAGGACGAAACATGCGATCAGGGCCAGCGGAACCAGCACAAGGGTGGCCTCGCCGCAGTAACGCTCGTATGCGGGAAGCCCGGATCCCTGGAAGAAGCTCCGGTGGTCGGCGAAGTGGGCGACGGCCGACAACGCGCTCGTAAACGCGGAGCTGCCCGGCAGCACGTAAGTCCAGATCACGGTCCAGTTCGTGGCGGCGATCCAGACGAGGTTGACGGCCGCGGAACCGAGGCCGAGCAGGAGGAGAACCGGCAGCCGTTCGAAACGGCGATAGGCACCCCCCCGGTAGGAGTCCGAGAGCCCGATGATGAGGAGGAAGCAGGCGAGGAACAGTCCGGAAACCGGCTGGGCACTGGTCGTCGCGATCATCCCCGCGGCCGCGACCCAGAGCCATCTCCGACGGCCGTCGGCGGCAACACGCAGGCATGCGTACGCCGTGAACAGGGCGAGCGGCAAGCCTACCGACTCGTAGGAGGCCTCGCTCAGCCAGAAGAGCACGGATGGTCCGATGGCGTAGAGCAATCCTGCCGTCGCTGCGATCCGCACGCTCCCGGTCACCTGCCGGGCGAGAACACAGATGCCAAGCACGATGGCGACATGGCCGAGCCCGGCGACAAGCAAGTCGCTGTCCCACAAGGACAAGCGGGTGACATCGTGAATGGCGACCGCGAGCAACTGGTAGAGCGGGAAGTACCCGACTGTCGGGTCCTGGGAGTTGTGGCCCATCAGGATTCCCTGCTGCACAAGACGCGCCTGGCCGAGATGAAGCAGCTCGTCCAGGTACGCCGGCCGCCTGTAGCTGCGGAACAACTTCGGGAGATAGGTAACGACGCTCACTGCAGTCAGGGTGACAAGACGGGCCCGGTCCGAGAAGCGTCCGACGAAAAGCACCCACGTCGATGCACCGACGAGGATGATCATCGCCAGCCAGAACAGGCCGAACATGGTCGAAATCGCAAGCCGGGGAGCGAAATAGGCCGCGACCAGACAGATGATCGACGTGACGAATGCCGAGACGACCAGCAACCGGTAGCTCGTGGGGGTCGTCAGGACGTCTGCTGCGGCTGGCCCGGCCGGAGCGCCTCTGCTCTCGTCTGGGACGTCTTCAGGAGATGTCAGGGTCCCAGACGAGGTGATCATTCCCAGGACTCACGAGAGCTCGATCCGGAGGTAGTCGACCTTCATGGACGAACTCGGTGCGGTCGAGAGGCCCGGCAGGCTTGCCCAGCCACCGATGGCCAGGTCGTAGATGAACACGTACGGGTGGTCGAAAGAGAGTG
>Ga0187880_1002536_pt1 | contig 14197 bp, 15 predicted proteins | sample June2016WEW_19_4_FD_132998 | JGI IMG/M metagenome (GOLD analysis project Ga0187880, IMG submission 132998) | Peatland microbial communities from SPRUCE experiment site at the Marcell Experimental Forest, Minnesota, USA - June2016WEW_19_40 | ecosystem: Environmental > Terrestrial > Soil >...
GTCCAGGTCTTCCTGGCTATAGGCATGATCCTGAGGGATGATGATCCAGGGATTGGACCCACTGGCTTCGTGTTCCATCCGTTCAAGCAGAATATCGCGCGGGGTCGCCACCTTGATGTCCAAGCGCAGAGGTTTCTCGCCGGGGCTTCCGACGGATCCTCCGCGGACGTATCCGTTTTCCGTGAGTGCGCCTCCCCCGTTGCCTGCTGGCTTCAAATGCACCTGACCTTCCGCCAGCCCCTCCAGCTTCCATGTACCCGTGATCCTTCCGTGCAGGGCGAAGTTGCGGTCTTTTTCTGATCGGGGCGGATTGGGGGTCTCCTCGGTGGGGCCAAGGGCAGGAAAGTACTGAAAGCAGGAAAACTCCGCGAATGCATCGTCAGCTCGACCCTTGATTTCGGGCCGCGGCAAGACGCCCCAGTGGGCTTGGGTCGATTGACTGTCGCCCGGCGAGGCGTGGAAATTATCGAGATCTGCGTAGTAGTCAACGGATAGGAACGGCACAGCCTCATCCGTGGAAGCTGAAACCCCGCCCGTCATCCAATCCACGAAACAAAAGAGGTTCGCAGCGCGTGAGTGACCCGCAAAATCCGCGCAAGTAAGGTTGAGAGTATATAGACCCGTTGCAGGGTCGAGAGTCTGCTTGCCCGCATGCACCCAGCGGGGATCCCAGTGAAGCCAAACCGTACCGCACGGCCAGGGGCGCGGCCACGGACGCGCGTAGGAGGATGCAACCTTGTTCGTGTATTCGCGGAAAAAGTCGATACTGTCTTCGAGAGACAACATATCCGGTTTGCCCTGCCGCTTGGCCTCATCGCTCGCCCGGTTCCAGAGCTTCAGAAGTTCTTGAAAGGTGAGAACGTGTTCTTCGATATCCTCGCTGACACGAATATCCCACGAGTCGCTCTTCCCAATATGCAGGCCCAGGGCGTCGGGCCGCACCACCGCGCAGACACCAATGTCGCCGTTGCCCAGCAGCATGCCTTCAAAGAAGTTCAGCCCGGGAAGTTCTCGCACCATGGCATGACGCCGCACGATTTGGAAGCCGTCGAGCGAAGCACGTTCGGGGGATGCGGCGAGGCCTGCGGGCGCCGGGAGGGCCTCCCCAGCCGCGATCATGGCTGACGTTTGCAAGAATTCTCTGCGGGTTGGCTTCATGGCGTGTCTCTCTTCAAGAGGAAGTTCAGGGTGGGCGTCGTTGGGTTTGGTCCGCCGATTAACGAGCGAGCCAACACACTGCGAAGTTCGACCCCCCGGTGGACAACTTAGCGCCGCCATTTTGGCGGCCCTTACCGGCAGAATGCAAGCAGCAACTGCTTTTCAAAATTCGCATCTCAGTCAGCGGGCGGTTCGTACTCCTGTCACAGGCTGCGGCTCGGTGAGTTCGGTGTCAAGCACCACGATGGTGTTCACGCCCTTTTTGAGCCACGGACCAGGGCAATAAAGGCGGTGCTGCGGACCGCGCGCTGACCAGTGGTAGCCCAGGTTTCCCCCGTTGACCCACAACATGCCCTTTTTGTAATTGGACATATCCAGATAGGTGTCGGCCACATCATCGAGTTCAAATTCGCCCTTGAAGATGCCGCCCATGCGTCCCGGGGCCATCCTGGGCAGGGACATGATCCAATTGCTCTTGAGCGGGAAACAGAACATCTCCCAGTTCTTAAGCGCGGCGTCGCCGACTTTCACAGGCCCGAGGAGTCCCTTGCGATCCCCATCCATTTCAATCAGGAAATTGATGTGACCCATGGCCTGCACCAGGATTTCCAATATGGCTTCCTTGTCTCGGGCGGGAAGGTCGAGATTTTGGGTCAGCAAGCCCTCCACATAAATCGTCGGATCGCCGTGCAGGATGGTTGTGAGTTTGCCCGACACGCCGCCCGGAATGCGCGCGCGGTAGAGCACCAAGCCCTGATTCTGGCCGAGGGACTCGAAGCATTGGGGCTGCTCGGAGGTGACCGGCTTCGGCAACTGCTCCCACAGACCTGACCACCGTTCCAGCCGGATGGATGGAATCTCCATCGTCGGAATCACCGTCGGAACCTCGGGCAGACTTTGACCGGCGGGCAGGTAAAACGCCAGTTGTTTGCGGTAAGCGAAATAGGCGGGCGTCGGGCGCCCCTGTTCATTGACGGGCGCGGCGTAGTCGTAACTGGTAAGGTCGCGATCGTTGCCGTTGGCTCCGGCGTGGAATCCGAAGTTGGTGCCGCCGTGAAACATGTAAAGGCTGAACGATTTTCGCGTGTCCATGTAGAACTTCAGCAATCCCGACACGTCGGTTGGCTCCCACCAGCCCTCGCCCCAGTGGCGCAACCAGCCGGGGTAGGTTTCTGTCGACATTACCGGCACGCCCGGGCTCATCTTGTGAGCCAAAGCGAAATCCGCCTCGTTTTCGCCAGGATCCAAGCCGATCGCCACGCCGGGAATCGTCACTCCCTTGAGGTAGTGCTCGGCCGCGCCATCGGCCGTGATGAAGGGACTCTTGATGCCCTCCCTCACCCACAGGTCGCCCAGCCACACCAGGTAGTCGTGGTCCCGGCGGGGGTAACTGCCGTATTCGTTTTCAATTTGCACCAACAGAATGGAGCCGCCATTTTCCACGACGTGTGGACGGATGACCTTTGCCAATTCGTGAAAATAGCGTTCGACCGGGCCGGTGAAACGGGGATCGGAGCAGCGCAGCCTGATGTCCGGAGTGCGTAAGAGCCACCACGGCAGACCCCCTAAATCCCACTCACTGCAAACATACGGGCCGGGGCGCAGGAACACCCACAGGCCTTCCTCTTGGGCAATCTGGAGATACTCGCCGATGTCGAGTTCGCCACACTTGAAGTCAAACTTTCCCTCTTCCTCTTCGTGCGCGTTCCAGAACACACAGAAGGAAATGGTGTTCAACCCCATGGCCCTGGCAAACTGCATGCGCTGGCGCCAATACTCCCGCGGGATGCGCGCCGGATGCATCTCACCGCACCGAATCTGAAACGGCTTGCCGTCGAGCAGGAAGTCCTCCGCGCCCAGCGCGAAACAGTGCTGCCGGCCGTCATTGGGCTTGGGCTCGGCGCCGTCGCGAGCGGGGCCTGATTCTGCGAACTCCGGTGAGACACCCAGGAGCTTAGAGGAAACTGCAGCGCACATTCCTCCGCCCAGGAATCTGATCAGGTCACGACGGTTCATGGTCATCTCCCCCTTACACCTTGCTGGAAAGGATTGATCATTTCATTCGTATCATAACAACCCCGTGCATTGGCACTTCGACGGTGAAGCTGTCTTTGAAGATGCCCAGATCTTTCCTCGTCCACAAATCTCTCAACGTGGCCGATTCACCCACCCCGGCATCCTTAAAATAAACGGTGATGGGGGCAGCATCCTCTCCGCGATTAAAAAGGCCCACAGCCTTACTGCCGTCGGCGAGGGGCTTCATCCAAATGTCCAGCGGGCCTTCTTGCGCGATGCGGTGTCCCTGGACGCCGGCAGGGTCCTGATCGACGGCGATGATTTCCGGATTGCTCAAGATGGCCAGACTCGCAGAACTGATCTTTCGGAGATCGGCGCTGGCGATGAGGGGGGCGGCCAGCAAGCTCCACAGGCTAACTTGCGTTCGGCTTTCGTCATCCGTGATCTTTCCCAGGCCCACGAGGAGCATGTCCGGATCATTCCAATGGCCGGGACCGGCAAATCGCTCAAGGCCGTTCTGCTCAAAGCCCACCAGCGAGAATCGGTCGTAGTTGTAATCGAGGTCGCCGGTGGTCCGCCACATATTCGCACCCACCGAGGCTCCCCACGTCCAGACTCGTTCCAGACCGTACTGACACAGGCTATAGAGGATGGGGCGCCCCGTATGTTTCAGCGCATCGCCCATCTTCTTGTAGGCGCCGAGCATTTCGCTCGGCTGGTAGACGTGCCCGCCGCTGCACCAGTCATATTTCAGGAAATCCACTCCCCATGCAGCGTAGGTCCGCGCATCCTCTTCCTCATGGCCGTAGCTACCCTCGTATCCGGCGCAGGTCTTGGGCCCGGGTGACGAGTAAACACCGAACTTCAGGCCCTTGCCATGGATGTAGTCGCCGAGCGCTTTCATATCGGGGAAATTGCCATTGGAATGAATTACGCCCTGCGCGTCGCGCTGCCCTTGCCAGCAGTCATCGATATTGACGTACTCATATCCCACGGCCTTCATGCCGTTCTGCACCATCCAGTCCGCCTGGGCGCGCACGTCGGAGTCTGTAACCTTGCACAAATATCCGTACCAGGTGTTCCATCCTAACGGAGGTTTGAGAGCAATGCCGGTTCCTTGCGCCCGCAAAAGCGGACAGTGAAACAAGAGAAGTGCGAGGAAAACACTCGAACGTAAACTCCAGCGGATTACACTCCAGCTCATCTTGGGACTCCTTCTCCATATGGGAAAATGAATTTACGCTGACTCAGAAAGTACCAGTCCGGCACGATCAGATAAACGTCTCGGGCGCGGCACCAGCGATAGAACTGCACGATCTTTCTCCACTGCTTCCATCTGGCCTGACCAGCGTCGCCCTCGCCCATTGTGGATAGCCCGCCAATGCCCGCAAGTGCCCGCTAATGCCCGCTTCTTTCCACAATGCCTCCAAATGGACATCAACTCCTTTAGTTTCATTAATATAAGACGGATTTGAAGCCTGAATCACGCCACTTCTTCAGCCAATGCTTGGCATCTCCGATGAGGGTGAGGACATCCTGCGCTTCCTTCGTTTCCGTGGTTTCGCTCCCCCAAAGCGGCGCCAGCAGGGTGCGCGCGGCAACGTCCGTTTCGAGATAGGAGGGGTCCAGCGCGGCCAGAGCGGCGGCGGTTCCCAGGGCGTAACGGCGGGGAACAACGTTTTGCTGCAAGGCCACGCGCAACGTTCCCACCAGGCGATCGTCCCAACCCAACTTCCGATCCGGGTCGCGGCCGACGCGTTCCACGCTGTCATGCAGGTGAGGATTGGTCATTCGCATCAGCAGGTCATCGGCGTACTCGCGGTATCCGGCGGGGGTGAACAAGCGGTCCTTGCCGCCATGTTTGCGAATGAGCGCCTCACCTGATTCTTCCAGGAACGCCGCGCGAATGAACGCCCGCAGCTCGGGGGTTTGGCGCAATTCCGCAATGCGCTCGAGTCCGCGCAGGGAGCAAAGATAAGCGGCCAGCGCGTGGGTGGCGTTGTGGCCGTAAAGTTTCGCCTCTTCAAAAGGCAGCAGATCCTCCTTCTCCACGAAGGCGTTAATGCCTCTTTGGAAACGCGGTTCGCCCGGCGCTCGCGGAAAGCACACTTGTGAAATCAGGATGCGGTTGAAGGCTTCCACCAGAAAGGCGCGCGAGCTCTCAGGCGTGACTGTTGCCAGTTTGAGGGCTTGGATTTCATCCGCGTCAGAGACCACTCCGCTCATCTTGCCAATGACGGTGTTGAGAAAGCAGACTCGCTCGTGCACAGCGGCTTGCTCCGCGGAGGGAATCTCCTCAAAGACCGCAGCTTCCAGAATCTCCGCCGCGTGGTTGTGATTCTCGGCGGCGTAAACCACCGCGCGCGGCCCACGGGCGGCCGCTTTCTTGCGCAGTCCCTCCGCCAGAATGCGATGAATACTGCCAGAGCCCGGCCCAGTATAGAACCGCACGCTGGGGACGGCGGTAGCGATTTCTTCCGCCTCGGCCACCGCACTCACCAGTCGGGCCGTGTCGCCGGGCACCGCGGGATTTTCAATCTGCACCGGACCTACGCGCGCCGCTTCCACGCGGTCGGTGTGGGCCACGTTAACCGCATAGCACCCCGCGTTGCGGCGAAGGGAATCGACGGCATCCGCCGCCACCTCGCCCACCACCAGACGGGCAAAGCCGCCGGATCGAAATGCTTCGTAGAAAAAGAGGCCTGCCTGAATGGCCCCGAACCCGAAACCTACGAAGGTGCGATGCCCCGTGAGCGCCATGGTCCCATTCTAGCTGAAGGGCAGTGGTTAGTGGACAGTGGATAGTGGTTAGCCCGAACTTCTCACCACGGCGATGCGGACCGGCCTTTCGGAGTGCGGCGACTCGTCGCCGCTTTTGCTCGCCGCGACTCGTCGCGGCGAAGAACCCACCGCTGACAATTCAGCGGTAGAAAAAGCGGGAGCGAGCTCCCGCACTCCGAAGCCTGGCATCATGCCCCCGCACAAGTTGTTGGCGGTGGCGGGAGGCGGATATCATCAGGAAGGCCGTATAACGACCGTGCCTAACCCCGCCGTTCTTAAGCCGTGGCAAGAAATCCGGGTTAGTAGCTAGGGGTTAATCAGACCTGTTCAAACTTTCCGAGTGCGCCGTCGCTCGGACAGAACTTCGGATTACGCTTGCGAGTTCGTCGCTAAACACGAGGCGACTTCTAGCTGTTTTCTGCGATCAGCTTCGCGAGTCCAGCCAGGATCGCGATCCAGCCGCCTTCGTTGCGCTCCAGGTATTCGGGAGGGACATCCTCTTGGGTCAAAGTGAGATCGCATCCTGAGCCTGACGCTGCAATATCGATCGTGACTTGCGTGAACAGCGGCGAGTATTTCGGCACGCCGAAGGTAAAGACCAGGCGGCGCGGCCGGTCGATCTGCAGATACTCGCCGAGGTGCTCAACCTCCTCGCCCCCGCGCAGGTCGACAATGGCGAACCGGCCTCCCACGCGCGCGTCGATCTCAACTCGAACCCTTTGGCCGGTGGGTGTGGCGAACAGCCATTTGCCTGCCGTTTGCGGGTCGAGCCAGGCGTCGAAGACACGTTCGGGGGAGGCACTGAAGTGGTGAGTCACTTTTACGACTCGAGGGACGTTCATGGCTTTGCTCTCTTCCTCGGAGAAGGATTGGAGGGGGGGCGGTCTTCGGCCTGTAGCAGGGCGTCGAGGCGGTCAAGCTGTTCAGTCCAAAAGCGCTGGTAGAAGCGCAGCCACCGATCGGCGGCGGCGAGGGGCGCCGGTTCGATCCGGCAGAAATGCCATCGTCCTTGTACTCTGCGGCGCAAGAGACCCGCTCCTTCGAGCACCTTTACATGCTTGGAGGCGGCAGCGAACGACATTTTGAAAGGCGCGGCCAATTCACCGATGTTGTGCTCTCCGGAAGCAAGTTCACGAAGCATGGCGCGGCGGGTTGGATCGGCCAAGGAGGTCGCACTTCAACGAATAACCTGTAATGATCGAGATTCCTTATTGGGATAAATCTCAATTCCGTTATTGTTTGTACCCGAAAACCTGAGCTTGTCTTGGGAACGTGTAATAGGATTCTCCATCGAATTCGGAGATTTCCAATTTGCGCGGCATTTGTTTAGTCTCGACTTCGCTCACCATTCCACACTTGACGGCAAAAGGAGCTACCTCCTTAGCACCCATTAGACGGATGAGGCATTCCAAAATGGGCGAAAAGAAAGTTGCAAAAAATCCCTTGACTCCGTACTAAGGTACGGAGTGTATATTCACCTCATGAGCAGCTTCACTATCGGAAGACTGGCGAAATCAGTTTCGGTCGGTGTTGAAACGGTGCGCTTCTACGAACGCAAAGGGCTTATCAAACGCCCCTCCAGTAGCGATTCCGGATATCGGCAATATGAAGCCGACGACTCACTCCGAATTCGGTTCATAAAAAGGGCGCAGGAGCTTGGATGCACCTTGCGCGAGGTCAAGGAACTGCTGGAACTCAATGCTACTCGCCGGACAACGTGTTCGGATTACACCGTAAGAATCGAGCGTAAGCTGGCAGAGATCGACGGCAAGATTAAAGACCTGCAACGCATGAAGCGGGCGCTCCATGAGATTTTAGCGTCGTGCGAGGATAACCCCCGCGACGCAGAGTGCCGGATCCTAGATTGTTTCGAGAACGGCTGCAAGATGCCTAAACAAGACAAACGAAAGGTGAAAAAAACATGAGCGACCAAACGCAAATCAGGGAACGTGTTTCAAAGGATTATGCCCGCGCTGTTACTGCCCAGACGGGCGGCGGAGGCGCGTGCTGCGGAGGAACGCCCGCGCCGAAGGGGGTTGTAGCGAAGCTCGCTGGCTACACCGACGCGGAGCTTACGGCACTTCCGCCACAAGCCGTCGTAAATTCCTTCGGCTGTGGCAATCCGCTCGCTTTTTCCAGTGTGAAGGAAGGGCAGACGGTGCTCGATCTTGGATCGGGGGCTGGGATCGACCTGTTGCTCGCCGCCCGCAAGGTGGGTCCAGCGGGTCGAGTCATCGGTGTCGATATGACCGATGAAATGATCGCCAAGGCTAACGAAAACATCGCCGCCTCGAGACTACAAAACGTCGTCGTCCGGAAAGGCATCATCGAGGAACTGCCCGTTGACACAGCTTCCGTGGATTGGGTGATCTCGAACTGCGTGATTAACCTGTCACCGGAAAAGCCTCGGGTGTTCCGTGAAATCGCCCGCGTGTTAAAGTCCGGCGGGACGATGATAGTTTCGGACATCGTTGCCGAGAACCTTCCCCCGGAAGTTCTGAAAAGCCCCATCCTCCATTCCTCCTGTGTCGCCGGAGCGATCTCCGAAAAGGACTACATCGCGGGTTTGGAGGCAGCGGGACTCGTTGATGTAGAGGTCTTGGACAGACTCGCATACGACAGCAATCAGTTGGAGTCATTCATCGGTTCCGAATTGTCGGATTTGAAAGAGTCATCCGGCTGCTGTGGCTCCTCGGCAAAAGGCGGAGATTGGGCAAAGAAGCAGGCATCTAATCTCGTGGGGAAGATTTGGAGCGTGAAAGTTAAAGCGAGGAAGTCCTAGGTTAATGAAAGGAAACCCCATGAAAAAAATCCATCTCGACCCGAATACGATCCTCCATCCTCATCCCGTCATGCTCGTCGGCACTTATGGTGCTGACGGAAAACCGAATCTTATGACCGCCTCATGGGGCGGGATCTGCTGCAGCGATCCGCCCTGCGTGGCGGTTTCGCTTCGCGAAGCGACACTGACCTATCACAATATCATGCACAGTCAGGCGTTCACCGTGGGCGTCCCCTCACGGAAGCACGTTGAGGCTGCCGACTATGTCGGCCTCGTCTCGGGTCGCGATCATGATAAGTTCCGGGACACGGGCCTCACGCCGCTCAAAAGCGAGCGCGTGCACGCCCCGCTTGCCAGCGAGTTGCCCTTTTCCCTGGAATGCCGTCTTTTCCAGCATCATAAGCTCGGGCTGCACACAATCTTCATCGGAGAAATCTTGGGCATTTTCGCCGACGAGGACGTCCTGGGCCCGAATGGGCTACCGGATATCGAGAAAACCCAGGCAATCCTCTGGGGCGGGTTGGGGAACAACCACTACTTCGCGGTTGGCGAAAGACTGGGGGAAGCTTTCTCCGTCGGGAAAAACCCCAAACAATTGTAACCTGGAACAATTCTTTTTGGGTTTGCAGTGCTCTTCTCTACATGCAATTCAGGACCGCCCTGCACGGATGGTCGCCCAGACGAAAAGAAGGTGCTACACGGGAGTGGTAAGTGGCCCCTCCGGCCCGCTGGGGGGAGATCCGCCGCGTCGCAGGTTAGTTTACGCCTACGAAAATGTAAAAATTCCAGGGGACGGGCGTCTCGCCCGTGCATCATCATGGCCGGGATGGCCATGCCACGAGAGGTAGCGCGGGCATCTTGCCCGCTGTGGCATGGGCGTCCCGCCCGTGCCACAGCGGGAGCGGGACGCTCCCGCGCCCGAGCGGGCAGGATGCCCGCGGTCCCAGGCGGGCCATTTTCACGGCTTCGAGACGAAATGGTAGTGATTATCTCCCTCATCGAAGTCTTCGCCAGCCAAGGTCAGACCCTCGGCGCGCAGGATTTGCTCGTACACTTCGACTCCCAGCGAAATCGACGCGCGTCCAGTCAGCGCGTCATTCAACGTGACGGCTTTCTGCGGCGATTTGAACAGAAATTTGCCCCCCGGATTCAATGCCCTGGCAACCTTGCCAATCACGATCGTCTGGACATCGGCCGGCAATAAGAACATCAAACCCCATGCGACCACGCCGTCAAACTGGCGGCGAAAGAATTCCGAGTCTTCGACCGCCGCGCATTCCGCGTCAGCATCGGGGCATCGTGCGCGAAATTCGGCGATCATTGTCGGTGATGCATCGACGCCATAAACGGGAAATCCCTTGTTGATCAGCGCTTGGGAAATCGGCACGCCATGACCGCATCCGAGATCGAGGACGGACGAACCCGCTGGCAGTTTTTTGCTCCATTCCAGCACCATTGCGGGGCCAATGCGCGAATTGCGTGCGCGAATGAAGGTTTCAGCAATTTGCTCGTAGCCATTAGACTTGTCTTGCGGAATTGTGTTCGCCATCGCGGCAGCCCGACATGTTCGGAACGGCAAGGGGGAGTATACCACCTCGTCGAGCAGGCTTTAGTTGTCAGATCCGTGATTTGTGGAAGCCCCCGGCCCAGAAAGCCCGATTGGACATTGAACGTAGCGGCGGTCTAATGTATATTACCGGCAGGGCGAAAACAGAAAACTGAAATTCGGACAAAAGCTTTCTCACTCTCGCGGGAGGCGGTGGCTGGGCTCGCGAACATCGCGCACATTGTGTATCTGCTGGGCATGGAATACCGGGCCACGCGCGACGCCAACGCGGCCTTGGAGGCGGGCCATCTCGACATCACTTTATTTGACACCTACCCCGCTGCCGCCGCCGACATCGAAGGCAGGGTCGGCGCCTGCGGCCTAGGCGGGTTTGCCGGCACCTCAATCAGAGACTCGGTATGGAAACCGAGCCCAGGTCTGACGAGAGCAATACCCTGTTCACTTTTTTGAGATACGGACTGGGCGTGTCGGTGGCTGGAAACTCGAACCCGCAAACGTCAAACTTAACATTTTGCATGTGAACAGCGTGCTGCGTGAAGATGATCCGGCAATTGGTAAAACTGCCATTTCCCAGCGAACCCGCATCGAAGAGGATGGTCTTATCGAATTCTCGTATGCCCCTCATAATGCCTACACTCAGGATGTCGCTCAGCGCCTTGGGCTGCTCTCCCTGCGGGACCTTGGGCGCCATCACGAAACTTGCGAATTGAAGAAACCGCAGAACCGTGGGCCAGTAATCAGCGGCGGACTCATCCGTCTGTCGCAATTTTCCGGTTAGGGCGGTTAACGTATCCTGGTCCATCACGGCCTCCGGGCTGGATTGTTCGATAACCCGGCGCAATTGCGGCAAAGAATGCTCGAATGCCTTCTGGTCCAAATGGCTGATTTGCTCCAGAGTGAGCGGTGGGCGGTTCGCATCAGCCTTCTCCAGTCCTTCGCCGGGATTCACTGTCGGGCTACGAGTGCAGGCGCAACTGGTCATGACGGCGATGTACCCTGCGCAGGCAACGAACGCGGTGAGGAGTCGGCCCTTTTTTGCGGTACGCGCGGCGGCAATAGGACGATAGCGCGGAGTAGCCCCTCCGCGAGCGGGATTACTGCGCGATTCTCGGTCGATGGATGCGAGTGACGGCATTTTGGTCCTCCCCGATATACTAGAACGTAAGCAATTTGGTTGCGCTGGGAGTCGACAGGCGCTCCTTTTGTCACATCTTTCTCCCTTGGAAGTTTATTCTTGGCCGCCGTGCTGACGCAGCAAGTCTGCCGCGCGCGTGTGGCCATAATGGATGGCCGCCGATAAGGGGGTCCAGCCGCCTTTGTTCCTGCCATTGACCTCGACGTTTTTGTTCAGGAGCAATTCTACCAACTCGTAGGTGCCATCCTCCGCCGCAAAGTGCAAGGGCGTATTGTCGTAGTTGTCCTTGGCATTAAGCTCGCTCTGGTCCGCCAGCAATCGCATCACAAACCAGAAGTGGCTGATCGCCATGCCGTCGAACCGCCCCATAAGCGATATGTGGTTGGCATTGCAGTTGGCCGCCGCCACATGTAAGGGAGTCCTGCCGCCATTGTCTTTGGCATTGACGTCGCCATGGTTTTTCAGCAGCAACTCCGCCACACCGTCGAGGTAGTGAGCGGCGACCACATGCAAGGGAGTGGAGCCGTTGGCATCCTTGCTCAGGGCCAGAGCAGGATCGGCCTCGAGCAGCGCCGTTACTTCCCCCCTCTCCCCCTGCTTGATGGCCTCGTGAATGGTGAGCGGGGGGGTCGTGTCTTGGCTGGCGCGCTCGCGCAGGAATGCCGCGAGGGCGTGGTGACCCTCATCTGCTGCCAATTGCGCAGGAGTTTTGGGCCAGTTGTCCTTGGCATTGATTCCGGCTTGGTTGGCCAGCAGCAATTCCGCCACGTTCCGGTGTCCCTTCCGCGCTGCCAGATGCAACGGCGTGCTGCCCCTGTCGTCCTTGGCATGGACGTCGGCCTTGTGGGCCAGCAGCAATGCCACTACGGCCTGGTGGCCTTGTTCCGCAGCGAAGTGCAAGGGCGTAGAACCGCCGATTTTAACGACGCAAGGCGGGCTGACCGGATGTTCCCACTTTTTAGCATTGACGTCGGCCCCGTTGGCCAGCAGCGATGCCACGAAGTCCAGGTGGCCGCCTGCTGCCGCCGCGTGCAAAGGCCTGGCGCCATCATTGTCCCAGGCGTTGACGTCGGCCTTGTTAGCAAGCAAGAGCGCTGCAACCCCTTGATGGTTATTCCCCGCCGCCGAGTGCAAGGGCGTCCTGCCGTAGTCGTCCTTGGCGTTGACGTCGGCCTGGTTGGCCAGTAAGAGTTCCATCACGCCTTGGTGGTTGTGATACACCGCCGAATGTAAGGGCGTCGCGCCACGATAGTCCTTGGCATTGACCTGAGCTTGATTGGCCAGTAGAAATGCCGCCACCTCCCCTTGTCCTGTATCTGCCGCCCGGTGGAGCGGGGTTGAGCCATGTTCGTCTTTGCTCAAAACGAGTTGAGGATGGCGCTTAACCAGGGCCCGGACTCTTTCCAAATCGCCAACCTGGGCCGCGGCGAATATACTGGATGATGAGGAACGAAATAGCTCGCTCAAGAAGCTCATGTTCGCGCTCTCCGTTATCCGGCTACCTTCGCGACATACCGCTCAGGAAATAGCCCACGGTCACAACGCCATTGACTGTGGCCACCCGCTTGTGGCACGGGCATCTTGCCCGCTGTGGCATGGGCGTCCCGCCCGTGCCACTCCGGGAGCGGGACGCTCCCGCGCCCGAGCGGGCAGGATGCCCGCGGTCCCAGCTTTGAGGCCGAGCCTTCAACTTTTGTGTCCGCTATCGGCTGCTTACTTTCAACCTCCCCCCATTGGCAGCTACCGACAACTGAACATTGAAGACTAGTAACCGAGGGTTTAAAGCCCACGGCCCGGGGTTAGTAATCCACCCCTTGCCAGTAATTGGGGGTGTTTACGATTTCGAAGCGATTGGGATTGGCTTTCACCATCGCATCGGCGGTGGAGTTCCAGACGGTGCCGTGGCCGATTGTGCCGTTGCCGTACATGTTGTTATCCTGGACAACGGTCTGATCGAGAATGTAGTTGTGGAACCCTTGATTGCTCCTGTCGTTGGCGTCCTGCCGGGCATGATAATCCGCGTGTTGCTGGTCATTGGCAATGTCGTTGGCTTTCATCCGCGCGGTGGCCTCCGCGCCGATTCGGTGGATGGCATCGATTGCCGGGGCCGCGATAGCGTTTGCTTCCCGATTCACCACCGCCTGGTCCACCTGATAGCTCTGGAGAATCTGGGCCATGGTGGCGCGGTACCGGTCGACGAACCTGGGATCGATCTCGTAGGTGGAAATCGTAACCGTGTAGTCGCCCATCTGGTTAGGAGCAGTCGTGCACGCCAGAAACTCCATCTCCCAGTAATCTTTCTCCTGTAGGTTAGGCGGTGGCGGCTGGGTTGCCCCTAAAAGCAACCCGTGTCCGATGGCATGGACGCAGCGTTGGCCGGGAGGTCCGGCCATCTGCTCGGCGGTGGCCATCCGAAAGTCAATGCGTTGGTTGCCCACGCGATAGAACTCTTTGATGAAGCCGGGAAAGCCCCGAACCGGATCGAAGTTGGCCGGGTAAACCATTTTTACGCCCATCCCAGTGGTCATACCGCCGTAGGGCCGGTAACGAGGATTGGCGGTTGCCCCCCGGACCAGGTTGAGGTTGATCATCGCGTTGTAATAGGGTTCGAGGACGAGTGTGGTGCCCCCATTGCCTTGCACTTTCCAGTCGGCGGGGATAGCAACGTTGGCTGAATGATCCTGATTCCAAACCTGTTGCAGCGGTTCAGGCGGAGCCGGCCTGCCGCCTGTCGCGCCGCCCGCTGGTCCTCCCCCAC
>Ga0187880_1002537_pt1 | contig 14197 bp, 11 predicted proteins | sample June2016WEW_19_4_FD_132998 | JGI IMG/M metagenome (GOLD analysis project Ga0187880, IMG submission 132998) | Peatland microbial communities from SPRUCE experiment site at the Marcell Experimental Forest, Minnesota, USA - June2016WEW_19_40 | ecosystem: Environmental > Terrestrial > Soil >...
CGACGCCGGCGGCGCGCGCGGTGCGTTCGCGCCACATCGTCCTGCGCGACACGCGCGCAATCGGATCCTGGCGATCGATGTCGATGCAGTACAAGCCGCCGCGCTTGAGCGCACGGCCGACAGATTTGAGATGCGAGAGCAGGCGGGAGTTCTCGACGATCACCGGAAATGTTTCGGACATGAAGATTGCGGCATCGAAGGGGCGCTCGGGGAGAGTGAACTTTTCGATTGGCCGGCGGTAGAAGCGAAGATTCGCAATTGCCTTCGCTTTGCGGCGCCCCGCCGCGATCATCGCCGCTGAACGATCGATTCCGACGACCTCGAATCCGTCATCCGCGAGCAGACGGCCGTGGGGTGAATCGCCGCAGGCGATATCAAGGACGCGGTGGGTCGGGCGCTTGCGATGGCGCTGCCAAACCCGTTGCAGGAAGATCACTTCGGCCGGAATTTCGCCGGGACTTTCCATATGCGCGCGGCGGAAGACGTCGGGATACTCGTAGATGCTCGGTTCCATCGGCGATGAGCGTACAAGCGGCGCGCCCGCAGGCCAATGGCGTTGCGCGGATGAATCGAGACTTGAGATTTCGCGGCCAACGGCGGGATAATGCCCGCGCGTCCGAGTTCCTCTGAACCACCGTTGACGGGAAAGCCACGATGAGCAAGCCGCTTGAGGGAATCAAGGTCGTCGAGATCGCGCAGGAAATCCAGGGGCCATTCGCGTCGCTGGTTTTGGCCGACATGGGCGCCGACGTGGTCAAGGTCGAGAACAAGGATACCGGAGATCTAAGTCGCTGGATGCTGGCCGCGCTGATTGGCGGCCTGAACGTCAAGAACGCGATGCTGTCGCATTACTTTATCGCGATGAATCGCGGCAAACGGAGCGTCACCGCCGACCTGAAAAAACCCGGCGCGATCGAGATGATCCGCCGGATGCTGAAATCGTACGACGTGCTCGTCACCAACTATCGGCCCGGCGTGCTGGACAGGCTCGGACTCGGCTACGACGAAGTGCGCAAAATAAATCCGCGGATCGTGTACGCGCAAGGCAGTTCGTGGGGACCGAAGGGGCCGTGGGTGGCACGGCCGAGCCGCGACACGCTGGCGCAGGCGGCCAGCGGCGTGATGGCGAAGACCGGAATGCCGGCCGACCCGCCCCTGCCGGCGGGAATGTTCATCGCGGATCATTCGGGAGCGCTGAGCCTGGCGAGCGGGGTTCTGGCGGCGCTGTTCGCGCGCGAGCGCAGCGGCGCGGGGCAAAAGGTCGACGCGTCGATCTACGGCACGATGATCGCGATGCAGGGGATGGAGATCAATTACACGTCGATCACCGGCCTCGAGCCCGAGCGCGCCGGCCGCGGGCATCAGTTCCTGCACGGGATTTGGGGCGCGTTCCCCACCAGCGACGGCCACGTCTGCATCGCGGGGGTGGACGAGCAGCGCTGGCCGTCGTTCTGCAGGATCGTCGGAATCCAGCACCTGGAGAAGGATCCCGAGTACTCGGACAACGTGATTCGTAATTTTCATGGCGACAAGATTCAGAAAGTGCTCGACGAGATCTTCCCGACCAGAACGACCGCGGAGTGGCTCAAGGAACTTATCGCCGCCGATATCCTGGCGACCGAGGTCGTCGATTACCGCGCGATTCTGAAAAACGAGCAGGCGCGCGTCAACGGATACCTGCTCGAACTCGACCATCCGGTGGCAGGCAAGGTGCTGGTGCCGGGCGCGCCGGTGACGATCAACGGCGAAGTTGCGGCCGCGGCCGAGCCTGCGCCCGAACTCGGGCAGCATACCGAGGAAGTGCTGCTCGAACTCGGCTACACGTGGGAGGAGATCGGCGCGCTGCGCGACAGCGGCGCCGTTTAAGGAGGAATCGACGATGACGGTACCGGCTAGAATCAGCATCGTGACGATAGGCGTCAGCGACCTTGCGCGGTCGACGAAATTTTACGAAGCACTCGGCTGGAAGAAATCGGCATCGTCGAGCGCGGCGATCAGTTTTTTTCGCACAGCGGGCGGCGTGCTGGCGCTCTACCCATTCGATTTGCTGGCCGAGGACGCGACGCTGCCGGCGCTACGATCACCAGGATTCGGCGGAGTCACGCTTGCGATCAACGTCGAGCGCGCCGAAGATGTGCAACCGTCGCTCGACGCTGCGGCGAAGGCCGGCGCGAAGATTCTGAAACCTGCCATGAACGCGGACTGGGGCGGAGTGTCGGGTTATTTCGCCGACCCGGACGGATACCCATGGGAGATCGCTTGGAACCCCCACTCATCGTTCAAGCCAGACGGCTCGCTGGATGTCCGGTGACTCGCGCAAAACTGGGCGCGTTGCAGTAAATCGCGCATGGCGGAGCGACACATCGTTGCCATCGGCGGAGGCGGATTCTCGATGGAACCGCGCAATCCAAAGCTCGACGATTTTGTGTTGAGCCTGGCGCGGCGTAAACGACGTCCGCGCGTTTGCTTCGTCGGAACCGCGAGCGGCGACAACGCCTCCTATATCAGGCGCTTCCATACAGCTTTTCCAGCGTCGCGGGCCGCCGCGACCCATCTCGCTTTCTTTGAGCGAACAGTTGGCGACCTCAAATCATTCGTGAGGGATCAGGACGTTATCTACGTGGGTGGCGGCAGCAGCGCGAATATGCTCGCAGTGTGGCGCTTGCATGGACTCGACAAAGTGCTGCGCGCGGCCTGGAACGCGGGGATCGTGATGGCGGGTATCAGCGCGGGCGCAATTTGCTGGTTCGAAGACGGCCTGACAGATTCGTTCGGCATGCCGTTTCGTGGCCTCAATGATGGGCTCGGATTTGTGCGCGGTGCGTGCTGTCCGCATTACGATAGCGAGAAAGAGCGGCGGCCGGTGTTGATCCGGCTGATCAAGCGCGGATTCCTGCCGACGCTCGCGCTCGATGACGGCGCCGCGGCGCATTTTGCCGGAACGCGGCTCGAGGAAGTCGTTTCATCGCGGCCAAAAGCGCGCGCGATGCGCATCGAGCTCAGCAGGGGTGCGGTAGTCGAAAGCGCGCTTCCAGTGCGGTACCTCGGCTGACGGGTTGATGAGGAGCAACCGTCGGCGTTGGCAGGGGTGTCTGTCCCGGAGTTGCGCGTGACAAGCCGGGCCGGCCTGCTCTAGAATGCCGGACTTCCACTAATGCGGTGAGGTTTGAGTCGATGGCGGCATCCACGGAAATCGCAGAGATCAAGGCGCGCGAGATTCCCGACTCGCGCCGAAACCCTACGATCGAAGTTGACGTGCGGCTTCGTGGCGGCGCGCTCGGGCGCGCCGCGCTACCGGCGGGCGGGAAATCGTGATGGCCACGCGACCGCCGGTTGCAGCGCTGGTGATTTTCGACGGATGGGGAGTCAGCAAGAGCAGCGCGTCAAATGCGATCGCCGCGGCGAAGACTCCGGTGATGAACCGGCTCTACGCGACGCAGGCGCGGACCTCGCTCGACGCGTCGGGCGAGGCGGTGGGCCTGCCGCCGGGCGTGATGGGCAATTCCGAAGTCGGGCATCTCACTATCGGCGCGGGCCGCGTCATCTACCAGGACTTGATGCGAATCACCAAAGCGATCGAGAGCGGGGCTTTCGCGCGCAATCCGACGCTGACCGATGCGATAAAAAAGACCGTCGCGAACGGCACCACGCTGCACATCTGGGGACTGCTTTCCGACGGGAGCGTGCACAGTCATATCGATCATCTGATGGCGTTGCTCGACGCCGCCGCGCCCAATGGCGCGGGCCGGATTGCGGTTCACGCGGTGCTCGACGGGCGCGACAAGCCGCCGCGCTCGGCGCTTGAGTTTATCGACCAGCTCGAAGCGAAGCTGAAGCAGCTTGGACGCGGGCGAATCGCGACGGTCACGGGACGCTACTACGCGATGGATCGCGACAAGCGATGGGAGCGAGTCGAGCGGGCGTGGCGCGCAATCGTTGAAGGCGATGGAGCGGCCGCGCCGAGCGCGCGCGCGGCGGTGGAGAATTCGTACGCCGCCGACAAGAGCGATGAGTTCGTCGAGCCGCACGTGATCGGAGAGCGAACGCCGATGGCCGACGGCGATCAGGTCATCTGCTTCAACTTCCGCGCGGACCGGGCGCGCGAACTGACAGCCGCGATCGCGCTGAGCGAATTTTCCGGCTTCCGGCGTTCGCGCATCCCGAAAGCCGGCTACGTGTGCATGACCGAGTACGACCGCTCGTTCGCACTCCCGCTGGCGTTTGGTCCCGAAGACGTGCGCAACACGCTCGCCGAGGTGCTGGCGCATGCGGGGCTCAGGAATTTGCGCGTCGCGGAGACCGAGAAATATGCGCACGTCACGTATTTCCTCAACGGCGGCGTCGAGAAGCCGTTCCCACTCGAAGAGCGCGCGCTGATTGCGTCATCGAAGGTCGCGACCTACGACCTCGAGCCGGCGATGAAGGCGGCGGAAATCGCAACCCGGGCCGCCGCGGAAATCGAAGGCGGCAAGTTCGACGTGATCGTGATGAACTTCGCCAATCCCGACATGGTCGGGCATACCGGCAAGTTCGAGGCGACGGTGGCGGCGGTCGAGGCGGCGGACGCGGCGTTGGGCGTGGTGATCGAGGCGATTGCAAAGCGCGGAGGCGTCGCGCTGGTCACGTCGGATCACGGCAACGCGGAATTTATGGCCGATCCCGCGACCGGGCAGGCGCATACCGCGCATACGACGAATCCGGTGCCGCTGATTCTCTACGATCCGAAATTCAAAGGGCGGCTGAAGGACGGTGGGACGCTGGCCGACGTGGCGCCGACGCTGCTCGGGATGCTCGAAGTGAAAGCGCCGGCCGAGATGACGGGGCGCGATTTGCGGATCGCGGCATGAAGGAAGAATCACCTGCGCGGTGGGCGGCAGGGGCTGACCCCTGCACCGCAGTGAGAAGACGCGAAAATCTGCGCAGCGCATCTTTTCGCGACTACGCGATGCAAGAACCGTTGGCACGGGAGGCCAGTATTAAGAGACCGCGCGCGACAACGGGGCGCGATTTGCGGAGCGAGACTGCGCGCTGATCGGGTCGCGGTGCGCAGCGCGAATTACGGCGCATTTTGCGAAACAGGGGTTATTTCTTAGGATCCAGAGGCCAACGTTTCACGTGAAACGTTTTTAGTTCAGGAGAACGAAACACGAACAGTCCGGGATCGCTGCGCTTCGATGCGATCACAGCAGGGTGCTGAGAGACGAACACTGGCGAATGTCTCAGCTATCTGAGAACGCCGCCAGCGAGACTGAGCAGTTGAAATTTTCATTCGCTAGGGACCGGAACCATCTTCATGGTCATCGGGGGATGATAGGTGCGCGGTTTCGGACCTACCGTTAGCGTCAAGACCTCTTCGTCTTTTGCTCCTGGGGGCAAGCCGCCACCACCCCACTGTTCAATCGTGACATCGCCCTGCTTCAGCGCATCCCTAAGCAGCGCATCTGTCTCGGGATTTTTGGGGTCAGGACGCAGTCTTCTTTTGTTAATCTCATCGATCAGCCGCTGTGATCGTCCAATCTCAAGTCTCAAGCCCTCAATTTTGGGTATTGGATTTGTTAATACGTTCCAAAAATTCCAGAGTTGTTGTTGCGTTATTGGTGAGGTCGGTGTGCTAGCCACCTGTTTGCGTAGGTCCTCCGCTGGGTCGGGACAATTGTCTATTGTCCAGCCCCCATTGAATACTGCCGTCCTGATTTGATTGGTGTACTCAGCCGTTTCGCTATCAAAATTGTCGTAACAGAGAATAAGGGTATGGGCCGGAAAATTCTGTAAGTACTTCGAGATTGCCTCAATTTTGTTCGGTTCTATATGGCGTGGCATTACATAGTGATCTAGATCAGCCCGAAGCATCTTCAGTTGGCCGCCTAAGTCAGAGTAAAAGATTGCCACCCGATTGCTCAAATCCTCGTGAAACGACCGCTCCTCGTTGTTCATGGCTGCAAGTTCATCGACTATTTGCCGTCTCTGCAAAAGGGTGACACAAAACATATAGAGCCACACTACAAAAATCATCGCGAGCCAATATCTGAAATCTAGGGCTACGGTTTCTACAGATACAACGAACCGCTCGGGCATGCGGAATTTGAGTCGCCCCCAAAATGCTCCGCCGAAGAATATTGCGGTGCCGCCGATCCAAAACCCGATGACAACAAGATGGCTAGGCTGCTCAACGAAGATGAGCCACTCAAAACCTGCGCCAATCATGAGGGCACCGAGAGCTTCGAGAAAACGTCCGACGGGTTTGTCGGTATTCGTGGAATCCATGCGTTTCCCCCTAAAAGTTCCTCTTGGGGGTATCGTATTGCGCGTGACGGCTACCCGACAACTGCGCGCGCTGGCGCGCGAGATCCCTCGGCTTCGCTCGGGATGACACAAAAAATAAAACGGCGGCAGAACCTGCACCCTCACCTACCGGCCGCAAGGCGGCCGGCCGCCGTGTGCCCGTGGCACCTCCCGTGAAATAACGGGCGAGGTAAGACTCGTGTCATTCTGAGCGAAAGCTGCTGAAGCGAAGAATCTCGTCGGACGCTCCGGCGTCCGGCGCTAGCTATGCACGGCTCCCTGACAGAGAGGGGCAAGATCCGGGATTCTTCGCTTCGCTCAGAATGACACAAAAAAGGAGCGCGGCAGCGCGTATCGCGTCAGCACCAACATCCGGTTACGCAAAGCTCTCCTTACAGGAGAGGAAACAGGGCGGGGCTTACCAGCGGATGACTTGCTCGTAAATCTTGGGCAACTGGCGCGGCAGCGAGGCGATGTCCTCGATCACCAGGTAGCGCGACGATTGGCACATCTGGCGCAAGTAGTCGTGCCCGGTTTTGTCCACCGTGATGCAAAACGGCAGCACTCCTGCCAATTCGAGTTCCTTCAACGCGACCATCGTGTCCTGAATGCCGTAGGCGTTCGAGCGGCGATCGTGGCCGTAGTCGAAATCCTGCGGGAAGCCGTCGCTGAGCAGGATCATGTGCTTGGCGCGCGAGGAGACGTCCTTGAATTTCTCGCGCACGTGGCGAATCGCGGCGCCCATCCGGGTTGAGCGCTTGGGTTCGACGGCGCCGACGCGAGCCTTCACCTCGTCGGTGAGTTCCTGATCGAATTCCTTGATCACGTAAAACTCGACGTTGTCGCGGCCGTGTCCGGAAAAACCCATGATCGCGTACGAGTCGCCGATTTCCTCAAGCGCTTGCGCCATGATGACCAGCGCTTCCTTGTTCACGTCGATGATGCGGCGGGGACGATTGGCGGTTTGCGGGCGGCGCTGCCATGCCTTCATCCAGTCGTCGGTGTCGTCATCGTCGGTGGGCTTGCGCGGCTCGCGATGGACGGGCTCGTCGGTCGAAGCCGACATGTCGAGCAGGAACAGGGTGGCGACGTCGCGCGCCTCTTTCTTGCGAGCCTTGTAGAAGCGGCCGTCGGGCGTCTCGCCCATCAGGCGCGCGACGCGACCCTCGATGGTGCGATCGATGTCGATTTCCTCGCCGTCCTCGAGTCCGCGGACCATCCGGTACGAGGCCGGGCGGATGCGCTGGAAGTTGCGCCGCACGCCGGGCAGCATCTCGGCGTAGCGAACGAGGGTGTTCTCGAAAAAATCGCCCTCGTCGCCGGCCAGCGGAATTTCGCGCAGCCGGCACCAGTTGCGGCGGTACTCGTTGAGCACGTAGTCCCATTCGTCGTAGGCGTAGTAGGAATCCTGGCGGCCGCGGCCGATCATCAAGCGTCCCTGACCGGTGACGGAGCCGACCTCGCCGAGCTGCTCGCGCATCTGCTCGAGCTCGCTGAGCTGCTTGCCCGTCAGTTGGGTCAGGTACATGCCGTCGCCTTCGGCGCTGCCCTCGCCTTGCGAGGGTTTGAGCTCGGCGCCCTGCTCGATGAGCTTGCGCAATTCCTCGGGCGAGAGCGCCCTACCCTTGCCGCCTTTGGATTGCTTGCCCGAGACGTCCATCTTGACGTTCTGATCGGGCTCGCCGTCGCCGTCGCCATCCTCGCCCTCATCGCCTTCGCCGGAGGTCTGCGTTTCCGAGCCCTTCATTCCCTTGATCAGGTCGTTGCGCATCATCTCGGCTTCTTCTTCGCTGAGCGGATCGCCCTCGCCGCGTTCGCGCGCCTCGCGAATCAGATCCTGGAGCCAATTATAGAGCGAGCTGACCTGGCGGACGCTGGTCATGACGTCGGCGCCGCGCTCGCGAACGGGAGCGAAGTGCCGCGCCGCCATCCAGACCAGCGGGGACTCCGGCCCTTCGCCGGCCGACTCGAGATCGAGCGCCGCCCGCACCAGCATCGTGCTCAAGGACTCGGGATGAAGCCTATCCAGTAGAGAGCGATTGAGGCCCGCGATGCGCGGTGCAAGTCCGCGATAACGGCGCGCCAGTTCGGCGTCGATTCGCGCCGACTCCGCCAGCCGCATCAGAGCGCCGGCCAGGCCGGGGTCGTCGAACGACGCGACGAAGCTGTCGATGGCCTCGACGCCGGTCTCGCCGCGCTCTTCGAAGCCGGCGATATCCGCGAGTTTGAGCTTGAAGGTGCCGAAGTCATGACGCGCCGCCAGATGGGCGGTGGTGGCGAAATAGTAGATGTAGGCGTCGCCGCGAGTGCCGAAGGGTTCGAGCCGCTCGGGCAGATAGATCATTTCGCCGGGCAGGAGCGGATAGTGAAAGGGCAGGATGGGGCCGCTGTTGGCAAGCGAGTCGATGCGGAACTCAAGCGGAAACAGCATCCGCATGAACTTCGTCAGGACGCCCTTGATTTCGAACAGGTCCTGCGCTTTTTCGGCAATTTCAGGCATCGTCGCAATACTAATCTAACCATTGTTACAAAGAGCGATACGCCGATGCAATTTAGCTTGATCGGCGGCGCACAGCGCAAGACGGCGGCGTCGGCGATGGTTCCTTGACTTGCTTGCGGGCGGCGGACTTAGATGATCGTAAGCTATGCTCATCACGATCTTTGGCAATCATCGCCGTCTCGCTCCGATGGCGGCGCTCGGTACCCTTCTATGCCTGGCCGCTTCGGCGCCGGCGCGCGCGGGAATCGCGGACGCGGTCAAGGCGCAGACTCTTCCCAACGGGCTCAGAGTGCTGGTGCTGGAAAATCACAAGGCGCCGCTGGCGATCCTCAGCGTCTTCTACCGCGTCGGCTCGCGCAACGAGCAGATGGGCAAGACGGGACTGTCGCATCTGTGCGAGCATCTGATGTTCAAGGGCACCAAGAAGGTGGGGCCCGAAGAGTTCTCGCAGATCATCCAGCAAAACGGCGGGATGGATAACGCATTCACGGAAACGGACTTCACCGACTATTTCGAGAAGATCACCAAGGATCACCTGGACGTGCCGATCACGCTCGAAGCCGATCGGATGGCCAACTTCGAGCCCAAGGATTTCGACAAAGAGAAGCACGTCGTGCTCGAAGAGCGGCGGCTGCGCACCGATGACAATCCCGAGGACGCGCTCGACGAGATGGTCCGCGCACAAGCCTACCTGGCGCATCCGTACCACTGGCCGGTGATCGGATGGTTCCACGACGTTGACGGGCTGACGCTGAAGGACGCGATGGCGTATCACAAAACTTATTACTCGCCGCAAAACGCGCTGATCGTGGCCGTCGGCGACTTCAACGCCGACCAGGTGCTCAAGCAAATCAGCGAGGCGTTCGCGGGAATCAAGAACGGTCCCAAGCCGCCGCCGGTGACGGAACTCGAGCCGCCGCAACAGGGAACCCGGCGCGTCGAACTGCAGCACGCGGCCAATCTTCCGGCCTTCGAAGAGGCCTATCACGTGCCGAATATTTCCAGCCCCGACAGTTACGCGCTGGAAGTGGCTTCTGAAATTCTGAGCGACGGCCAGAGCTCGCGGCTCTACAAGAAGCTGGTCGTCGAAAAGCAGATGGTGATCGATATCGGCGCCGGCTATGAGATGACCTCGTTCGATCCGGGATTGTTCATCGTGTCGGCGCAGATGCGTCCCGGCGTGAAGGCGGCGGACACCCAGGCCGAAGTCGAAAAGGAACTCGCCGCGCTGCGCGATGCTCCCGTCGGCGCAGAGGAATTGCAGAAAGCCAAGAACCTCGAGCAGGCCCAATACGTGTTCGGGCAGGACTCGATCATGCGCGAGGCCGAAATGCTCGGAATGTACGAACTGCTCGGCGACTACCATCTCGTCGACAAGTACCTGGACGGAATCGACAAGGTGACCGCGGCTGACGTGCAGCGAGTCTCGAAAACTTACCTGGTCGCGGCCAACATGACCGAAGGCGTGCTGGTGCCGACCGGCGTCCTGCCGCACGGAGGCGGCGGACTGAGCGGCGGAGAGTTGCGCCATGCTCCCGACCTGGGCGAAGTCGCGGAGGTGATCCGATGAGCGGCGCGGCGGATCGGATGAAAATGTTTGCAGTGGCCGCGGCAATCGCGGCGTTCGTCTTCGCGGCCACGCCGTCGCATGCACTCGAGATCAAGCGGATGACGCTCAGCAACGGCGCGGTGCTGCTCGTCTCGGAAGAGCATCGACTGCCGATGGTGACGATGATGATCGCGTTTGACGCGGGCACGCGGCGCGACCCCAAGGGCAAGGAAGGGTTGGCCGAGCTGACGGCGCGATGCCTGTCGCAGGGGACCAAGGAACTCACCGCGCCGGAGTTCGATCAGAAAGTCGATTTCATGGGCAGTTCGGTCGCGGTGTCGGCCGGGCGCGATTATTCGACCGCCGGGATGACGACGCTGAAGAAGTACCAGGGCGATACGCTCAAGTTGCTGGCGGGAATCCTGACGGAGCCCGGACTTCGCCAGGCCGATATCGAACGCAAACGCGCCGAGCAGGTCGCGGAGATCAAAGCGGCGGAGGAACAGCCGGGCTACGTCGCGGATGTGGAATTCACCAAAGACTTGTTCGGCGACTCGCCCTACGGGCATCCGGGCGAAGGCTCGGCGGAATCGGCCGGCAAACTTAGCGCTGACGACGTGCGCGGCTTCTACCGCGACAATTACAAGCTCGGCAGCGCGATCATCGCGGTGGCCGGGGATGTGACCGCCGACGAAGTTAAAGTATCACTTGAAAAAGAGCTGGCCGGCCTTTCCGGTTCCGTCGCGCCTCAAGCGCCACCGCCGCCAATCACGATCGGGCCGGGTCTGCATGTGAAGCTGATCGATCGAAGCGTCGTGCAAGCCAATATCATAATGGGTTCCGGCGGCGTGGAGCGTTCGAATCCCGACTTTTACCGGCTGAAAGTGATGAACTACATACTGGGCGGCGGCGGATTTTCCTCGCGCCTGGTGAAGGTCGTTCGCAGCCAGCATGGGCTCGCCTATTCGGTCGCCAGCAGCTTCGAGCCGGGCAAGTTCCAGGGCGCGTTCACCATCACGCTTCAAACCAAGAACCAGAGCTCGAACCAGGCGATCGACTTGATCCTGCAGCAGCTTCGCGAGATCCAGGAAAAGCCGGTCAGCGACGCCGAACTGGATGGCGCGAAAAAATATCTGATCGGCAGCTTCCCGCTGGGGCTCGAGCGGCAGAGCGCGATCGCATCGTTCATGGTGCAGGTCGAGTTTTACGGCCTGGGGACCGACTACGCGGAGCAGTATCCGAAGCTGATCGGATCGGTCACCAAGGACGAAGTACTGGCGGCTGCAAAAAAATATCTGCACCCCGATTCGATGCTCGTCGTCGCGGCCGCGAACCAGAGCGAGGCGAAGATCAAAACCTCGCAGACGGAGAAGGCCGCCGACGCCGCCAGCGCGCAATAGGGCCGTCAGCGAGCCGGATCCGCACGCGCTGATCTTCACGATCGGACATTCGACGCATCCGATCGAGCGCTTCCTCGAATTGCTCGGCGAGCATCGCATCGCGATCGTCGCCGACGTGCGATCGTTCCCAAGCTCAAAACGATGGCCGCAATTCAACCAGGCGGAACTTTCCACGTCGCTCGAGCGCGCGGGAATCGAGTATCGATGGATCAAGCGGCTCGGCGGCAGACGTCATTCGAAGCGCGACGACTCGCCGCATAGCGCGTGGGAGCTTCCCGCGTTCCGATCGTACGCGGACTATACGGAGAGCGCGGATTTCGAAGATGGCATGCGCGAACTTACGCAAGCGGCCGCGGGCGCGCGAACCGCGTACATGTGTTCCGAAGGACTGTGGTGGCGATGCCATCGGCGAATCATCTCGGACAATCTTGTGATTCGCGATTGGACGGTCGAGCACATCATGCCGACCGGGAAATTGTCGGCGCACGTGCTCGCGCCATTCGCGCGCGTCGCGGACGGACGGATCATCTACGACGGTGCGGCCGGTACGGAACCGTGAGTCGCCAGCGTTTGTCACCCTTCCGGCTCTCCTGAAATCAGGCACGTCGGGTGTTCCATTTCGACTTTGAATAAAGTACGCTCTATTTGTAATTCGGTATTTGGCGAAATACCGTTGGCAGGGCTGAACCATGGGAGTAAACGAAGTTTATCGCGCCCTCGGAGATCCGACGCGGCGTGAAATACTGCGCCTGCTCAAGGAACGAGAGCTAAGTGCGGGCGAGATCGCGCAACGATTTCCCCTTTCCAAATCGACGCTGTCGGGGCACTTCTCGGTCTTGCGTCATGCGGGCCTGGTGGTATCTGAACGGTACGCGAACCGAATCGTTTACAGTCTGAATGTCTCCGCGTTCGAGCAAGCACTTGGCGCCGCCCTTGAATTGCTTTCGGTCAGAGCAGCGGGTCGGCGCCGCTCGAAACTCGCAGGAAAAAAGGGAGTACCAAGAAATGCGATTCAACTGGCGCACTGAATTGCCTCTCTTGCTGGTTGTCTTCGCGATGTTTGTAGTCGCGGCGGTAACCTGGCCGAATGCTCCCGATCGGTTTCCGATTCATTGGGGCATGCAGGGTGTCGACGCCTACGGTTCCAAGTTCCAGGGCGTTTTTCTTATGCCCCTCACCGCCGTCGGTGTCTATTTCCTCACCTTGTTGCTGCCGCGCATCGACCCGGGCCGGGCCAATTACGCGCAATTTGCCGGAGTCTATATGGCCGTTCGGCTCCTGGTGCTGCTATTCCTGGCTGCCACCTATGCGATGATGCTGGTGGTCGCCAGCGGCCACGATCTCAATGTCTCAACAATCGCAATCCTGATGACGGGTGCTCTGCTGGTCGTCCTCGGCAACTTCATGGGCAAGATCAGGCCAAACTGGTTCTTTGGAATTCGTACTCCCTGGACGCTCTCCAGCAAGCTCTCATGGGATCGAACGCATCGTCTCGGCGGGTCGGTGATCGTAGCCGGTGGCGTTTGTGTTATGGCGAGTGTTGCGGCACCTCCTCGACTGACAGTTGCAATCTGCGTGGCGGCTGCCATGGGAATGGCGGTTGTACTACTTACCTATTCATATTTCGTGTGGCGTGCCGATCCGGACAAGCAGCCGCCAGCAGGAACTCTGCCAGCAGGACCCATCTGAATGCACTTGTAACGACGTCGTCGTGAATGCGCGGACTATGCGGCGGCGCGATGGTTGAGCGCCTGGCGCAGAAAGCCGGCGGTGTATGACGCCTTCACGCCGGCGACTTCCTCGGGCGTGCCCTTTGCGACTACATTGCCACCGCGATCGCCGCCCTCGGGCCCGAGATCGATCAGGTAGTCGGCGGTCTTGATAACGTCGAGGTTGTGCTCGATCACGACGATGGTGTTGCCCGCATCGGCGAGGCGGCCGAGCACACCGAGCAACTTTTTGATGTCGTCGAAATGCAGCCCGGTCGTTGGCTCATCGAGGATATAAAATGTGCGGCCGGTCGCGCGCCGCGCGAGTTCCTTGGCAAGCTTGATGCGCTGCGCCTCGCCCCCCGACAGGGTCGTCGCGGACTGACCGAGATGAATGTAATCGAGGCCGACGTCGCGCAGCGTTTCAAGCTTCTGGCGAATCGGCGGAACTGAACCGAGGAATTCGACCGCGTCGAGCACGGTCATGTTGAGAACCTCGGCAATATTCTTGCCCTTATATTGAATTTCCAGCGTGTCGCGATTGTAGCGCTTGCCTGCGCAGACCTCGCAGGTAACGTAAACGTCCGGCAGAAAGTGCATCTCGATCCGAATGATACCGTCGCCTTCGCACGCCTCGCATCGTCCGCCCTTGATGTTGAACGAAAATCGCCCCGGCCCGTAACCGCGCATGCGCGCCTCCGGCAATTGCGCAAACAGCTCGCGGATATGGGTGAACAGGCCGGTGTAGGTCGCGGGA
>Ga0187880_1002557_pt1 | contig 14125 bp, 10 predicted proteins | sample June2016WEW_19_4_FD_132998 | JGI IMG/M metagenome (GOLD analysis project Ga0187880, IMG submission 132998) | Peatland microbial communities from SPRUCE experiment site at the Marcell Experimental Forest, Minnesota, USA - June2016WEW_19_40 | ecosystem: Environmental > Terrestrial > Soil >...
CGAGCATCGCACTGGCTGGGTTGAGTCCCGAACGTTTTGAGCGCCGGCCCGCCGCCTAGCCTCTTGCAGTTTGCGGCGAGCCTCTGTTTAGCTATACTTCCGTCCGCGTCTCAGTTTTTCTCGGATTCGGGCTACGGGGGATCGACGCCCGGAGCCGTTCGCCGTTGACTGCGGCCCGGCGTTGATTTGTCGCGCTCAGATCGATCAACCAATTACCCTAAGTTTGCGCCGCGGGGTACCTCAACGCACGCAGGCGGCGCGGGAAGGTTCCACTGGAAGGCATCACCGAAGGGCGGCGAAGACCGCCTGCTGCTCACGATCGCGTTGCTATCGTGGGTGGTTCCACCGTGGGGTTCTTCACAGCCTCGCTGCTGGCGCGTCGAGGCCTGCGCGTTCGGCTATTCGAGCAAGCCGAGCAGCTTGATCCCGCCCCGCGCACGCTGATCGTCACCAACCGCATGCGAGATTTGCTCGGCGCGCAAGCCGAGTCTTCCGTCGTCAATGAAATCCATCGCTTTGAGATGTTCACCGACGGCCGCGCCGCCACGGTGACGCTCGATAGCCCCGATCTGATCGTCGAACGCGCGCGCTTGATCCGCAGCCTGGCATCTCAAGCAGAAAAGGACGGCGCCCAAGTGTCGATGGGACGCCGATTCATGGGCGTGCAAGGCAGCGGCGATTCCCTGCGCGTGACCCTGGGCGTTTCCGGTTCCGCGGCGACGGAACACGTCGATGCCGACACCGTGATCGGCGCTGACGGCGCGCAGAGCCGCGTGGCCCAAGCTGCCGGTTGGCCGCGCCTGCGCACCGCTCCGTTGATTCAAGCCATCATCAAAATGCCGGCCGACGTGCCTCCTGATTCCGTGCGCGTCTGGTTTATTCCTGGCGATACGCCTTATTTCTACTGGTTGATTCCGGAATCGAAGCAGACGGCGGCCGTCGGTTTGATCGGGGAAGACGGGCGCCAAACGCGCGAATGTCTGGATCGATTTTTAGAGAAGCGCCGCTTCGAGCCGATCTCGTTTCAAGGCGCGCGCATCCCCGTCTATAAGGGTTGGGTTCCGGTCGAGCGGCGCCTCGGCGCCGGGCGAGTCTTCCTGGTCGGCGACGCGGCCTGCCAAGTCAAGGTCAGCACGGTCGGTGGGATCGTCACGGGTTTCCGCGGCGCGCTCGGCGTTTCCGAAGCCATTCTCGATGGCGGCCGCAGCCGCGAGCTACGCGCTCTTCGCCGCGAACTGGATCTGCACCTTCTGATTCGCCGCACGATCCATTCCTTCGAGCAGGCTGACTACAGCCGCTTGGTGGATTTGATGAACGCTTCCACGCATCGTTCGCTCAGCCGCTACACGCGCGACGAAGCTGGGCGCGTGCTGTGGCATTTGGCTGTCAGTCAGCCGCGTCTGCTGCTTCTCGGATTGCGCGGGTTGCTCTCCGGCGCGAACGTGTTTCGTTCGAGCCCGCGCGGCCAGAACAGTTGACGCGGGCCCGCAATTTATCCTAACGATTACTGCGTTGATTTTGGGAAACTCCGGCTGACTTTCCGCTTTCACCGCCGCACATCGTAAGGGAAAATAATCGCAGCGAATCATGCGGCGCAATCGCGCCGATACGCATAAGAGGCGAGGAAGCATGAAACTGGCAGTGATTGGCTGTGGCTACGTGGGGCTTGTGACCGGTGGCTGTCTGGCCGAAATCGGCCACGAGGTCATCGCCACGGATAACGACTCCGCAAAAATTGCGGTTCTCGAAGCCGGCCGTGTCCCGATCTACGAGCCGAAGCTCGAGCCCATGCTGGCTTCCGCGCGCAAAGCCGGACGGCTGCGCTTCACCACCGACCCGGCGGAGGCGGTGCGCGCGGCAGACGTCATTTTCATTTGCGTGGGCACGCCGCCACGCGACACCGGCGCGGCCGATCTATCCGCCATCGACAGCGTGGCGCGCATGATCGCCAGCGAGTCGCGCACTCCCAAGCTGGTCATCGAAAAGAGTACGGTGCCGGCGCAAACCGGCGGGAATTTGAAACGCGCCCTCACCGTCTACGGCCGCAGCGGCGGCGTGCTTTTTCGTGTGGCGTCGAATCCCGAATTTCTTCGCGAAGGCACGGCCATCGGCGATTTCTTCCACCCAGATCGCATTGTCGTTGGGGTCGAAGACGACGCCACCACCGAGCAGCTTCGCGAGATTTACGCCCCTATCCTCGAGGGCCGTTTTTCTTGCCCGATCCATTCGGGAAAGTGCCCGCCGGCCGTCAAGCCGGAATTTCTGGTCACCACGATCGCCAGCGCCGAACTTATCAAGCACGCCTCAAATTCTTTCCTGGGCTTGAAAATTTCTTACGCCAACGTCCTTTCCGATCTGTGCGAAAAGCTCGGCGGAGACGTTGAGGAAGTCACGCGCGCCGTCGGACTCGATCCACGCATCGGACCGCAATTCCTGAAAGCGGGCCTTGGCTTCGGTGGATTCTGCCTGCCGAAAGATATTCAGGCCTTCGTCCATCTGGCCGATTCGGTGGGTGTGGATTTCGGTTTGCTGCGCGAAGCGGAGCGCGTGAACCGGCAGCGCCTCGATCGGCTCATGGAGAAAGTTCACCACTTCCTCTGGGTCATCAAGGACAAGCAAATCGGTCTGCTGGGCTTGGCATTCAAGCCCTTCACGGACGACATTCGCCTGGCGCCCGCTCTCGAAGTGATTCGCCGGCTGATCGCGGAGGGTGCTCGCTTGCGCGCCACCGATCCCGAAGCCATGGAGCGCACGCGCGCTCTCTTCCCCGATCTTGTGTACAGCGCCGATCCCTACGACGTGGCGCGCGGCGCAGACGCCCTGCTGCTGCTCACCGAGTGGCCCGAATACAAGAAGCTCGATTGGGCGCGCATTCACAAGGAGATGGCTCGCCCTCTCGTCATCGACGCGCGGAACCAGCTCGATCCCGCGGAGATGCGCCTGCAAGGTTTTGAGTACGACTCCTTTGGGCGCCCTAGATTGCGCGCATAACGCCGCGCACACGGCGCATTTCACTTTCATCTCAAATTCAGTCGTTGGATTTTGCGGGCCGCACGCTGGGAAGTTGCTTTCGCCGATCGCGCAATCTTCAACTCGATTTCGTCGCCGCCACCTGCTGCTTGAAATATTCCAGCGTGCGCCGCAATCCTTCTTCAAGATTCACCTTCGGTTCCCAATGCAGCAAGCGGCGCGCTTTGCTGATGTCCGGGCAGCGCTGCTTCGGATCGTCTTGTGGCAGCGGCTTGAAAACGATCGGTGTCGTTGCTCCCGTCAGCGCGCGGATGCGCTCGGCGAATTCCAGGATGGTGATTTCCTGCGGATTTCCTATGTTCGTCGGTTCGTGCTCATCGGATTGCATCAGGCGGAAGATTCCCTCGATCAAATCGGAAACGTAGCAGAAGCTGCGTGTTTGGCTGCCGTCGCCGTACACGGTGATGGGCTGGCCCGTCAGCGCCTGATACACGAAATTCGGCAGCGCGCGGCCGTCGTTCAAGCGCATGCGCGGCCCGTAAGTATTGAAGATTCGCACAATGTGCGTATCCACGCCGTGATAGCGGTGATAGGCCATCACGATGGCCTCGGCGAAACGCTTGGCCTCGTCGTAAACTCCGCGCGGCCCGATCGGATTCACGTTGCCCCAATACGTTTCCGGCTGCGGGCTCACCGCCGGGTCGCCGTAGCATTCCGAAGTGGACGCCAGAAAGTATTTAGCTTTCTTCGCCATCGCCAATCCGAGTGTGTTGTGCGTCCCCAGCGCTCCTACTTTCAGCGTCTGGATCGGCAGTTTCAAATAATCCACCGGGCTGGCCGGCGACGCGAAGTGCAGCACGTAATCGATAGGCCCTGCAATCGCGATGTGCCGCGAAACGTCGTGCTGCACGATGGAAAATCGCGCGTGGCCTTCCAGGTGCTTCAGGTTCGCCGCCGTGCCGGTCACCAAATTATCGATCGCAACGACTTCCCACCCTTGTGCCAGCAAGTAATCGCACAGATGAGAGCCCAGAAATCCCGCACCGCCTGTGATCACCGCGCGCACAATCCGCTCCTTCCGCCCGAAATATCGGCTCACGCGAGTATGGAGCCTCTTCGGGATTCGCAGCAAGCTTCGTCCAATCGCGTGTTCCGCCGGAGTAAGCCCCTGCGCCCAGCATTTGACCGGATCGCGCGGCCGCGCTAGCATTCGCCGCCGAGCCACCTCCACATGAGTTTCAATGTGCCTCCGTTTCACGCGCCGGATGCCGAGCCCGCCGCGACGTCCGTGCGCCGGTCTCGGACGAAGCGCCGCCGAAGTCGTCTGATCGCGCTCGGCGTGCTCGTGCTCCTGGTCGTGGTGGGCGCGATCGTTTTTTTCGGCGTTGGCCGCTGGCTCGTTGTCGAAGATCCGCTCGCGTCCGCCGATGCGATCGTCGTGCTAAGCGGACAATTGCCGGAGCGCGCCATAGAAGCGGCTCGCATTTACCATCTGCGCGACGCGAAACAAGTTTGGATCACGCAGCAGCCGAACCCCGCCGATCGACTCGCCAAGCTCGGCATTCATTTTGTCGGTGAGGAGTTCTACGACGAGGAAGTCCTTATCGTGCTCGGAGTGCCGGCCGACGCATTGCGCGTTCTCGAGAAGCCAGCGGCAAACACAGAAGCCGAAGTGGATGAAATTTCCAGCGACATGAAAGCCGAAGGGTTGAATTCCGTGATCATCGTCACTTCAAAACCGCACACGCGCCGCGTTCGCGCGATTTGGAATCGCCGCGCAGGGCCGAGCTTGCGCGCCATCGTGCGCTATCCCGATGACGATCCCTACGATGCCGCGCATTGGTGGCGGCACACGCGCGACGCCCTGGATGTCGTCCGCGAGGTCCTAGGATTGCTAAACGCATGGGCCGGATTTCCGCTAAAGGCGCTCTAAAATGGACCCTGAAAACCGCTATATTTTCCCCTGTTAAACAATTGAAACTACAGCATTTAGGGTATGGCTGTTTTGGGCCTTTTCCGGCCAGCTTAAAAGCCTAGAACCTAAGGATTGCGCTGATAGTACGGACTTACCATTGAGCCGGGCGAGCGTGGGCGGCAAAATGTACACAGTCGCTGAGAGAAATGTTAGCCCTACTCATACTCGTGTTGTCCACCATCGCCCTCGGGCAGTTCGGGGTTTACTACTGGCGCGCCTTGGTCGTTACCGCCGCCACGCAACCCCTCTCCGATCGCGCGCGCGTCGCCGCGCAATTGGCCGCGGACAATTCCGGCACGCCTGAGTTCGCCGCGGTTCTCAGCCTGCACGAATTGACGCCGGGCCTGGGCGGCCGCGGCAAAGGGCTCACACTGGTCCGCTCCTATTACAGCGTCGTCAACGCGCTCGGCCGAATCGTTCCCGCGCTTTCCTCGTGGGCCAGTGGTGAAAAGCTAGTTTGCGCGCGTTATGCCACGGTGATGCTCGATCGCCGCATGGCCAACGTCGCCGCCTGCGTCGCCAGCTCCCGCTCGTTCTAGTCAATCCTGTTTGATAATTGTCGTGCTGCTTTCCGGCGTTGTTCTTTTTTTGGGGTGCCCCATCTTTGTCCGCCGTGGCGGACAAAGGTGGGTCTTCAACGCCGCCCAACTCGCGCTGCGTCCCGCAACTTCGTTGTATTTCTCTTCAGGAGGCCGGGGCTTCAGCCCCGGCGTAACGCGTGCGAAAGGAATGGGGCTTTAGCCCCTGAGGGGACGGCGCCGCTAATACGCCCAGCGCATCAAAATTCCGCCCGTCGTATACCCCGCACCCACGGACACCAACATCACCAAATCTCCCTTGTGCAATCGCCCCTCCGCGATGGCGTCATGCAATCCCAAAGGAATCGTCGCGGCCGTGGTATTCCCATAGCGGTCGATGTTCACCATCACTTTCGAATCTTCCACTCCCAATCGCTGTTGCATCGCGCGGATGATTCGCAGATTGGCCTGATGCGGCACGATCAGCGTCAAATCTTTCCCCGTGTAGCCGTTGCGCTCCACCAATTGGCACGCCACTTCCGCCATCTTGCGCACCGCGTACTTGAACACTTGCGGCCCTTCCTGGTGCACGTAATGCATGCGCTTATCCACCGTCTCATGCGAAGGCGGATTCAGCGAGCCACCGCCCGGCATGTACAGCGACATTCCCCCGGAACCATCGATGTCATGCATAAAATCAATGATCCCCTCGCTGTCGTTCGCCGTTGGCTCCAGCAGCACCGCGCCGGCCGCGTCGCCGAACAGCACGCAGGTGGCGCGATCCTTGAAATCGAGGATCGAAGTCATCGTGTCGCTGCCGATCACCATCACCTTGCGATGCGTGCCCGCTCCCACGAATTGCGCGCCCACCGTCAGCGCATAAAGGAAGCCCGAGCAGGCGCCCGAAAGATCGAATCCCCAGGCTTTCTTCGCGCCAATGCGGTCCTGCACCAAACATGCCGTCGCCGGAAACATCATGTCCGGCGTCACCGTCGCCACGATCAGCATGTCGATTTCATCCGCCCGCGTGCCGGTCTGCTCCAGCAGCTGCTTCGCCGCTTCCGTGGCCATGTGTGAGGTCGCCACGCCCGGGTCCACCGCGTGCCGCTCCCGGATTCCGGTGCGTTCGCGGATCCAGGTGTCCGACGTCTCGACGATCTTTTCCATATCGGCGTTGGTCACGACGCGCGGAGGAAGATAGGCGGCCACACCTGTGATCTTCGCGGCAATGCGTTGGGGCATCGAGCGCTCCGTTTGCGGTCCCGCGCACGCGCGGGCTGAGGAAGCGCGATTTTACGCAATCGCTCCGCAGGTGACAAGCGACTGGTCGCCCGTCCGCACATGCGGGTGCGGATCGCTGAGGCCACGCGGGTTTTTGGCTAGCGGATAGCGGCTGGGGAATTTGGATGAGCAGCGGTGTTGCGTACGGCTTGAAGGTACGCTTTTTCTTGGGAAAAGGTGCTAGCGTCAGCGCCGCCTGGAATCGTCGCACCTAGCAGCACGGAGCCGGGGCCTCCATCGTCAGTCAGTATGAAGACTTGCCCGTCTCTTAATTCATATCCCCGAATGAGCGTCAGATCCTTTCCCTGGTGGATTGCGCTTGCAAACAAAACGTAGCGCCCTCCGACGCGCGTCCTCCCGAGGAAATCGATTTGCGTTCCATCTTGGACGATCTGTCCGGATGGCATCCTCACGGCGCCCCCGATTTGGTCAACGACGATTGTTTGGCCGCTGGAAGATTCGAAGTTCGGCGCGGATTTGAAAGCTTCCTCGATCCGTACGCTGATCTCTGTGTAGATATGCGTGCGGTCTTCAGAGAGGAAGGGCTGGATTCTTGAAACCTCGCCTGCGACGGCGACGGTGCTTTCCTTCAGTGGAATCAGAGGTGTGCCGCGAGGCCACATTTGTTCAAAGAAACAGGGATGATCCGGAGTCACCGACGTGATGTCGCAGCCTCCTCCGTTGTATCTCGTGTTTTTCGCCAGGCGGGCGTCGCGCTCTTTGGGGTCTAGCGGGAGCGGCTCTTCATCAAGAACGTTCGCTTGCTGCGTGCTAAGTGCCTCCCCGGCAGGGGTTTGTGGAGTCAACGACCGAGAACGAGATACCCGTGTGTTCGCTTCAGCGCCGGTCAATAGCGCGACTAGAATCAGGTTGATTGCAATGCCGATTCGCCCAGTGTTCATGACGCTCGCATTGAGGGTAACCCCGGAGTCGCCACCGTAGGAAGCGGCTAGCTCCCCGCTCTTCGTACGTGTCTAGTTCATTCCGCTCCGCACGAGCGGATGATACCACTGGGAGTTTTCACTGTGGAGTAACGAAAGGCGCGTTGTGGGCCGCGCTGCCCGCTTCGCGGACATGCGCGCGCTTTAGGCGCGGACGTCTTCGGGGGCGGGAGCTACGTCAAGGATCGGATTCGGCAACTGGCGGAGGCGTTCGACAAATAGGCGCACGAGCTTGGCGTCGAATTGCGTGCCGGCGCAGCGTTCCAGTTCGGCCATGGCCTCTTCGGCGGCGCGGCCCTTCTTGTAGGTGCGGTCGGAAGTGATCGTGTCGTAGGCGTCGGCGATGGCCACGATGCGCGAGCCGAGTGGAATCTCCAGGCCCGTAACGTTGTCCGGATAGCCGGAGCCATCGAAGTATTCGTGGTGATGGCCGACGATCTGCCGAATGCGCCCGAGCGCGCGCAGCGGCTCCAGAATCTTGGCGCCGAAGATCACGTGCTGCTTCATCGTCTCCCACTCTTCGGGATTCAGCGGGCCGTTCTTATTCAAAATGTTTTCCGGAATTCCCACTTTGCCGATGTCGTGCAGCAGTGCGCCCAGGCGCACTTCCTCGGTTTCCGCATCGCTCAACTCCAACGCGCCGCACAGCAGCACGGAGTACGCCGCCACCTTCATCGAATGGCCCTGCGTGTAATGATCCTTCGCGTCGATCGCCAGCGCCAGCGACGTGACGGTATCCAGCACAGCCGGCGGCAGCGAAGCGAGGCCGGGAACCTCCTCCTCGGCGGCCCCATGCCCGTTCTGGCCCACTCCAGTCCCAAGGTCTTCCGGTGTAGCCGAAGCCAACGATTGCGAAAAATGATCCAGCCGCTGATAAATTTCCTCGAATGCTTCAGGGCCGGTTGAAAACAAGCGTTTCAGCGTGACGCCTAGATACGCTTCCAGCACATCGTGCTTCCATTGCCGCGTTTCGTCCGGATTGCAGGAATCCGCCGTGGAGACGGCGTTGCCGCCCTGATGCTTCGACAAATACATCGACGCGTCAGCCACTTGAATCAGTTCCTGCGGCGTCGAGCCGTGCTGCGGGAAGCTGGCGATGCCGAAGCTGGCCGTGATGTTCTTCTCGCTCAGCAGTGGATCGGTGCCGATCCACGAGCACAACTTGGAAGCCAGCCCGCGCCCCTGCTCGATATTCGTTTCCGGCATCAACACGACGAATTCGTCTCCGCCATAGCGCGCCACAACGTCCGAGCGCCGGCAATTCTGTTCCAGGATGCGCCCCACTCGCTGCAGCACCAAATCGCCTTCCAAGTGGCCATGCCCGTCGTTCACCAGCTTGAAGCGGTCCAGGTCCATCAGCAGCAGCGAGAATGCGCGGCCGGCGCGCGTGGCGCGTTTCCATTCCGCGGAGAGCGCTTCCATAAAGAAGCGGTGCGTCTTGACGCCGGTTAGGCCGTCCGTGATGGCCTGTTCTTGCGTCTTCTGGAAGGTCACGGCGTTGTGCAACGCGCCGGAGATCAGGTCCGCCAGCGTGCGCAGAAACCGTTGCTCCTCATCGTTGAATTCGCACGGCTCGCTCGATTCCACATAGAGGACGCCGTGCAGTTGGTCGGCGTAGGCCAATGGCAACGCGATGGCCGAACACGTTCCTTCGAGCACGGTCCTTCCCGGCGCGCCGGGCGCGGCGGTGTCCTGCGCCAGCAGCATTTTCCCCGTGCGCGCCACTTGCCCGATCATGCTGCCGTTCAGCGGCAAGCGCATTCCCACAGCGCCGCGCCGCCGTCCGGCTTCCGCGGAGATCAGAATCTCGCGCGCCGAATAATCCATCAGGCCGATGCCGATATGATCGTAGCTGAGCCCGTCTTGCAGTTCGCCGGCAATTTTTGAGAGCACTTCGTCCAGATTCAGCGTGGTGATGATGTTCTGCGAAATCTGATTCAGCAGCGCCAAATGCCGCGATTTGGATTGCTCTTCGCGGAACAGCCGCGCATTCTCAATGGCTACGGCCGCTTGGCTTGCAAGAGCGGTGATCAGCTCCAGGTGATCGGTGTCAAACACGCGCTCTTCCTGGCTCAGCGCGACCATCACCGCGAGCCCCCGCCCGTAAAGCACCATCGGCGCGCCGCAATAGCAGCCCAGCGGCTCGATCGGCTCGAGGCCCAGGCGGTGTACCTCCTCGACGAAATTCTCGCGGATCAGAATCGGCTGGCACGTGCGCAGCATGTACTCCGCAACATGGTTTCCGGCGGGCCGCGTGCGCTTCGGCTTGCGCACGCCATTGGCGATTTCCAATTCGTAGCGGATTTCGCCGCGCGCTTCGTCGTACATCGCGATGAAGAAGTTTTCCACGTGCAGCAAGCGCGTCATTTCGGAGTAGATTTTCCCAAACAGTGTCTCGGTGTCGAGCGTCGAGCTGAGCGCGCGCCCGATTTCGTTCAGCGCGTGCAGTTCTTCCGTGCGCCGCGCCGTCTGCTTCACTAGGTAGCTGTTCTCCACCGCCATACCGATTTGGTGCCCCAGCGCCAGCAGCAGGCGTAATTCCGGCGGTGTGAAGCGCCGCGTGTCCGGCGTGCTCAGCAGCAGCAGGCCAAACGCGTTGGCCTTGGTCTGCAAACTGATGCCCACCACGGTTCGTAAACCATGTTGCAGCGCGAGCTGCCGGAAGCGCCGGAAAGCGTCCTCGCGCTCCAGCGCAGCCCAGGAAGCGTCTCGCCCCAAATCCCGGAACACCGCCAATCCGCCCAGCCGCGAAACCAGTTCCACCAGGCGATCGTCCAAGCCGTCCTCTTGCGCCGCCGCGCAGAACGATTCGCTCAGGCCCGTGGCGATCACAGAAGTTGGCCCGTTCGGATCGCCATAGTGCAGAAAGAAAGCGCCAGCCGGAATGCGCGCCACGCTCAGAATCCGTTCCAGCGCCTGGCCCAGCATTTTTGGGATTTCGCCGCCGGTGAAGCTCGAGGTCGCCAGATTCAAATTTGAAAGCGCCAGCATATTCCGTTCGACGCGGCGCTTCTCTTCTTCATACGCCGTCATCACCATCAGCATCGCCGCGAACAATTCCGGAATCAGTTCCATCACGCGCAGCTCAACGCCCTGCGGCGTGGCCGGCCCGATCGCTTGCGCCGCGATCAGCATTCCGCCCCACAAAACGAAGGCCAGCGAAAGCAGCAGGTCTTCGGTGGTTTCATGTAGCCGGCTTTCGCGCCACAGCACGATGCCCACGGCGCAGAAGATCGCGGCAATCCCGTACGTCGGCGAAATAGCAATCGCGTGCGCCTGATACGCGATCACCCACGCCGCGCTCACCGCCCCCGCCGCCACCAGCGTGCGCGTCCACGGTTGTTTGCGTGTGTAAAGCTGCGCCGCGCAGAAGAACAGCAACGCCGCGGCCGCCAGCAGCCACTGATTGATGGCCGCTTGCCAGGGGGCTACGGCCATCCATCTTTCGAGCGCGGGGCTCAAGTCGTGCAGCGCGACGAAGCCCCACGCCCCGGCCCAGAACAGCAAGTACTGCTGCCGCTTCATGTCGTGGACGTAGGAGAACAGGCCCGCCGCGAATGCACCCGTGGCGAAAAGACCCAACGCGACGATAGGATCGTGTGTCATCAAGTAAGGCGAGTTGCCCGCGCCGGCCGGTTGCCGGACGAATGTGCGTGTTGGCTGCGCCGCTGAAATGGCGCAGCGGAGAGCCGTGAGGCCGAATTTAGCGCTCTCGACATTTTGAGTGTCAGCATAGACGTTGGCGCTTGCCAGGGATGCTTTCCCCAGCAAACTCCGCGGCTCAACCCATCAGTTTAATGTCATACGACTATAATCTACGGATTTTCTTGGGGTCAACGGTACGAAAGTAACCTCCACGAACGTCGCTGAAATCGCGGCGATTTGAACACGTCTGGCGGAACTTCGTGCAACTCGCGTTTCTGCAGGCCTTCCGCTAAAATTACTCTTCGGCTGATACCAATCGATTCGCGCTCGCGTAGCGCATTGAACTGAGCCGTGCCTCCAGACCTCAACACAACCGCCGACAAGTCTGCCGTGACGCGCGTGCGATTTGCGCCGTCGCCGACGGGATATTTGCACGTGGGCGGCGCGCGGACGGCGCTGTTTAATTGGCTGTTTGCGCGATCGACCGGCGGCGTTTTTATTTTGCGCGTGGAAGATACGGACGCGGAGCGCAACCGGCCGGAGTTGGTCGAAGGAATTCTGGAAAGCCTGAAGTGGCTGGGCCTCGATTGGGATGAAGGGCCGATTCACCAATCGAGCCGCCTGGCGCTGTACGCCGCGGCGGTGGAAAAATTATTGGCGTCCGGCGCGGCGTATCTGTGCAATTGTCCGCTGGAAAAATATGCCGGCGGAGATGCTGCCGAACCCGGCGACGATGCCGCTGCCGCCGCGAAAAACGCGCCACGGCGCGTGGTGCGCTGCTCTTGTCGCGAACGCGGCGCAACCGTGGCGACCGGCGCGGCGGTCTCGGCGAGCGCGGTGGTCTCGACGAGTGAAAGTCCCGCCGTGCGATTCCGTGTGCCGCTCGGCGTGACGACGCAATTCGACGACGCCGTTTTCGGTCCGCGCGAAATCTCCAACGACGAAATCGAAGATTTCGTCTTGCTGCGCTCGCCGCGCGCCGGGCAGCAACAGGGCCTGCCCACGTATCAACTCGCCGCCGTGGTCGACGACGTCGATATGCGCATCACGCATGTGATTCGCGGCGCGGATCATCTTTCCAACACGCCCAAACAGGTGCTGCTGTATCGCGCGCTGGGCGCGGCCGTGCCGGTGTTCGCGCACGTGCCGCTGATTCTGGGCCCTGACCGCACGCGGCTATCGAAGCGCCACGGCGCCACCAGCGTCGGCTCCTATCGCGACGAAGGATTTCTGCCGGAGGCCTTCGCCAATTTCCTGGCGCTACTCGGCTGGTCGCCCGGCGACGATTCCGAATTCCTGCGCCGCGCGGAGCTGCTCAGCCGATTTTCGCTCGCCGGCGTCAGCCGCACCAACGCCGTGTTCGATCGCCCGAAACTCGAATGGTTCAATCAGCAGTATCTGCAAAAATTGCCGATTGATGAATTGCTGCCCGCCGTCGAAGCCGGACTGCGCAGCGCCGGAATTTGGCGCGGCGATTGGGCCGCCAGCGGTGCGGGCCGCGAATGGTTCGCGCACACCGTGGATCTGCTGCGTCCGCGCACGCGCCTGCTGCCGAATTTTGCGCATTGGGGCCGCGCATTCTTCAGCGACGATTTCGAGTACGATCCCGCCGCGTGCGCCAAATTCTGGAAGGATCATCGCGTCCCAGGTTTGCTTGCGCATCTCACCGATGATCTTTCGCTGCTCAAAGAATGGAATCATGACGCCTGCGACGCCGCTCTTCGCAGCCGCGCCGAGAGGCAGGGCGTGAAGGCCGGCCTGCTGATCAACGCCGCACGCGTCTCGATCGTCGGCCAAGCCGTCGCCCCGCCGCTGTTTGAGACGATGGTCGTCCTCGGCCAGCCGCGCACTGTCGATCGCCTGCGCAAGTCCTTGCCCGCGGCGACAGCCTCCGTTGCCGCCGCTGCGCCACCCGCTGCGCCGTAAGTTTTTTCTACCGTTGCCATCCCGCGTCCGGTCGCCCGCTTTTGGCGAACGCGCTAAAACGTATTCGAATACTTACTTAGTAGTTGACAATGCTGCACACATCTGCTATGATTCTGTGTGTCAGCCGAAATCTATTCGAATAGTTCCGCGCCCCGGCTTTCCCCGGCATCGCGCCCCATACTATTTCTATCCGTTTTCGTCCATGAACGCATTTTTTCGGTTCCGCAAGCCATTCATTTTCAGCGCTTTTACACATGGGTGTACAAGTCGCTGAAAATAGGCACGATCAACACGCCTATTTTCACACTCATGCGCAATCTTTCTGTGGAAGTCCCGTATTATGAGCGCATTAACAAAAACATGCCGGGGGTGTGGGCACCCTCCGCACATTGTCAACCTGCGGCGAGCGCAGTTTCGTACAATCATCAGATTCCATTAAGGGAGAGATCGCATGGACGAACAGGATTTTCGCAGGAAATCGGATGCGGCTCTGGAAGCGCTGAAGCGGCGGCTATTGGAGTTGGGGGACGCGCATGGATTCGAGGTGGAAGGGAGCGGGGAAAGGCTGGAGCTGCTGTTCGAGGAGCCGGAGGAAGTGCGATTTGTGATCAGCCCGAACACGGCGGCGCGGCAGATTTGGATTTCCGCGCTGGATACGAGTTTCAAACTGACGTGGCCGGAGGCGGGCGCGGCGTTCACGCTGGAGAAAACCGGGGAGACGTTGACTCAGGTGATGGGGAGGATTTTGACGCAGCAACTGGGGACGACGATCACGTTGTGAGGTAAGGACGGCAAGGCAACTGCTTTGGATTACCACAGAGAGCACAGAGAACACAGAGAAAAACGGCAGAGAGATCCCTCCCTCCTGC
>Ga0187880_1002558_pt1 | contig 14119 bp, 9 predicted proteins | sample June2016WEW_19_4_FD_132998 | JGI IMG/M metagenome (GOLD analysis project Ga0187880, IMG submission 132998) | Peatland microbial communities from SPRUCE experiment site at the Marcell Experimental Forest, Minnesota, USA - June2016WEW_19_40 | ecosystem: Environmental > Terrestrial > Soil > Wetlands...
CACCACAATGCAGATGCGTTTGGCCAGTTTCTCGGTCTGAGTCAGAGTTAGCAATTCAAACAGCTCGTCGAAGGTGCCGAACCCTCCCGGAAACACGACCAGGGCCTTCGACAGGTAGGCGAACCACAGCTTGCGCATGAAAAAGTAGTGGAACTCAAAGTTCAATTCCGGTGTGATGTACGGGTTCGGCATTTGCTCGAAGGGCAAATTAATATTGAGCCCAATCGTCTTGCCACCCGCTTCGGCAGCGCCGAGGTTGGCCGCTTCCATGATTCCCGGTCCACCGCCGGTGGTAATTACGAAACGATGCCGCGGCTGATTGATGGTCTTCGTCCACTGGGTTACCAGGAAGGCCAGCTTGCGCGCGTCTTCGTAGTAACGCGCCATCTCCACGTCGGCCCGCGCGCGGCGAATGCGCTCCTGCTCCTCCTCCGGCGCGGGAGTTGCCGAGCCCGGCTTGTCCAGCAGTAGCAGCGCCTCCTCGGCATGCGGGCGGCTGTGAAAGCGCGCTGAGCCAAAGAAGACGATCGTGTCCTGGATGCGTTCGCGGCGAAAGCGCGCCAGCGGCTCCTGGTATTCAGCAAGAATGCGAAGGATGCGACCGTCAGGCCCGTTGAGGAATTTCTTATTCTCGTAGGCCAAGGGCGAGCGATTGTGGCGATGATGTTCGTCTGTCTTGTCAGCCATGGAATGGGTGTCCCAGTCCCTTGAGAATTTCCCCTAGATGCATGTTGGATGCGAAAAACCCGAGGCCAGTAGAGAAGAGCTGCACGTCAGGCGTCCGGGCCTTCGCGATAGCGGACCGCCTCAGCGACTCCCATCCAAATGTCCACCAGGCCGAGGCCGCTGACCAAGCCCCGCACAAAATTTTGCATGAGGAATTCCCGGATTCGCGGGTATCCCAGCAGAAGCGAGTTGTTTGTCCAGATGCCGGTCCAGGGCAGCGCGGTGAGGATGATGCCCACTTCCAGGCAGAACAACACGAATACCACCAGCCAAATCCGCTGTAGCCAGAGATTCGGCTTCTTGGGAGGAAGCGGGGATGGCATCAGCAGCACGGGACCGCGGGTTTCCAGTCCATTACCTTCCTGCGGCTGCTCAGGCGCAAAAGCGCTCATGGTTCGCACCTGGTCCAGCGCTTGCCCTCCGAATGGTGTCGCCCCTACCACAATCGTTCCTACCAAGATGCCCAACTCGTCCGTCCGGCGTTCCAATGCTCCGGACATAAAATCCACACAGCAGATTCTATCAGTGCGCGCGAAAAGGAAATGTACGGCAGCAATTTCAGACTACACCGTTCACGATTGGATATTCGGCTCCAGATGGTGCGACCTTGCCCATGAGCCTGAGTATTTCCCGTCGCCGTCTTTGCAAACGATAATCGGGTGGTGCGGCGACCGGACGATGCATGTCTCAGTGGTCCCCGGTTCCATCTGGTGCCCAATGCTCAGCAGGAAATCAAGTCCTGGGATATGGAGCCTGTGACAATGGCACGAACCTGCTCTAACGGTATCTGGAAAGTTGAACGCGATGGCCGGCCTTCTCAACTGCGAGGCAACAAGCATCACGGCAGCATTCGCCGGAAAATCCGCATCACCCAGCAAGTATTGCCGAATTTTCTCTTGGTACTTCACGCCCAGACTGATTGCCTCATATTTCTTGCCCGAGGACTCCCAGTCGCGAACAGATGCGCGCCAGAATACACTGGCGCAGAAATACACAATCTTCGCAATGCTCAGGGATGGAACGGACGAGGCGCAATAGACTGTAAATTGATCAGCGGCATGAATCGGCTTCGACTGCTCGAGTAGGTTACGAAGTCGAAAGCGATCACGACCTCGGTAACAATGCCGCATTACCCAATCCTCGCCGTGCTGATCAAAACGTCTTTCGCAATCCGCACACAGTAAGTATTGGCTAGCTTGAAACGATGTCTGCTGTCGGCCTGTTGACGCCAGAAAAACCGGGTCGGGCCTTTCTCTACGGTCAACTGCCCTAGCAAGACGATACAGAGCCTTGGGAACCAGATGGCTGTCACGCAATTCGCGCTCTTGTAGGCAAAGCGCGCATACGCCGATAACGTCAACACCCATTCAGAAGCACCGCGTCAGCGGAACGGCAGAGCCTGCCGCCAATCGATTGTTTCACCTAATAGCCGCCTTCGCTGACGGCTGACTACTGGCTACTGACAACTGGCTGCCGACAACTGACTTACAGCAGCTCTTCGTTCCAGTTCTCCAGGAACTGCTTCACCTCGGCCATGAACTGATCGGCCACTGCTCCGTCAATGATGCGATGGTCATAGCCGATGCTGAGGTGCATCATCGAACGGATGGCGATGGAGTCGTTGCCATCCTTGTCGGTGACCACGACTGGCTTTTTCACGATGCCACCCACGCCCAGGATGGCAACCTGCGGCTGGTTGATGATGGGCATCCCGAATTTAGCGCCAAAGATGCCGGGGTTGGTGATGGTGAACGTTCCGCCCTGCACTTCCTCGGGCTTCAACTTCTTGCTGCGGGCACGCTCGCCGAGGTCGGTTATGGCGCGCTGCAAGCCCACGAAGCTGCGCTCCTCGGCGTTCTTCACGACGGGCACGATGAGGCCCCAGTCGAGCGCGACCGCGATACCAAGATTGATGGAAGCGTGGTAGTGGATGTTCTCGCCTTCCACCGATGAGTTGATGATGGGCCACTTGCGAATGCCGTGCACGACGGCGCGCGCAAAGAAGGGGGTGAAAGTGAGCTTGTTGCCGGTGGACTGCTCGAACTGCGCCTTCATCTTCTCGCGCAATTTCACGATGCGCGTCATGTCCACTTCGAAGACACCGTGCACGTGTGCGCTGGTGCGTTTCGACAGCACCATGCGGTCGGCGATCTTCTTACGCATGACCGACATGGGCACAACTTCGCCTGGAGTAACGCCGCCGACGGGTTGCAGAGGCGTGACCATCGCAGGTGTGGAAGGTGCAGGAGCCGAGGGCGCGGAAACTGCAGCCGCTTTCGCGGGAGCAGCGGGCTGGGCTCCGCCAACGCCGTGTTTGGCGATGAACGACTCAATGTCGTCCTTGGTGATGCGGCCACCAAGACCGGTTCCCGGAACCTGGGCCAGGTCAACCTTGTTTTCCTTGGCGATGCGGCGCACCAACGGGCTGGAGCGCAGGCGTTCCTGCTCGCCAGCTTCGGGATACTCCAGCACGGTGCCTTGTTGTTCTTGCGCCACTCCGGTCTTCTCAACCGGTGAGGGTTGGGCCGACTCCTTGCCGGCCTGGGGCGCCGAAGGCTGTTTGGGCTCCTCGCCACTGGGAGGCTGCGCGACTTCGGTCTGGGTCGAGCGGCTGCCGTCTCCTCCGGCAGGGGCGGGTGCTGCGGCGCTGGCCGCCGGAGCGGATGGCGCGGCTCCAGCAGCTTCGCCTTCGCCCGCAATGGTCCCCACTACGGTATTTACCTGAACCGTGGCGCCGGCTTGAACCTTGATGTCTTGCAGGGTGCCGGATGCGGGCGCGGGAATCTCGGCGTCAACCTTGTCGGTCGAGATCTCAAACAGTGGCTCGTCGCGTTGAACTTTTTCGCCCGGCTGTTTTAACCACTTGGTGATGGTCCCTTCGAAAATCGACTCCCCCATCTGGGGCATGATCACGTCTGTAGGCATGGTGTCCTTCCGCGGGTTACGTAGCTGGCACTGCGAGCTTGCAGCAAACGAATATTATATCGCCAAAAAGTGGGGTCCCGCGCCTAGTGCAACTAGCGCGCCATCAACACCGCTCGTCCGCTTAGCTCGCCTTGATGCGATACATCGCAGCGGCAGGTTCGCTGTCGTGGTTTGACGCGGTGCGGATTTGACTCTGTAAGAGTCGGTCGGCTAGCCTCAGTGTTTGTTTCTCGCATGGCCCTAACTTCTTGCGTCGAACACATTCGAGCGGCCACGCCTTCGGGTCATCCCGCCGTCATCTTATGAAGGTGAGACACCAATTTCTGCCGGCGGTACTCACGCTGGCGCTTTGCGCCCAGGCTTTCGCCGGCAATGGGATGCATCCGGTGCATGCGCCCAAGGCCATGGTGGCCACGCTGCAACCTGAAGCATCCGACGTGGGGGTCGCGATCATGCGTCAGGGTGGCAACGCCGTGGACTCCGCGGTTGCGGTTGGCTTCGCTCTTGCCGTGGTGCTTCCCCAGGCAGGCAACATCGGCGGAGGCGGTTTCCTGCTCTTCCGCCGGGCCGACGGCGAGGTCCACTTCCTCGACTTCCGCGAGAAAGCTCCGGCCAAAGCCACCGCCAACATGTATCTGGACGCCCGGGGAAATGTTGTTCCAGGCATGAGTATTTTTGGCTACAAGGCGATCGGCGTCCCCGGTTCGGTGGCGGGCCTGGTGTACGCACAGAAGCATTGGGGCAAGCTGACGCTGAAGCAGGTGATGGGGCCGGCGATCCGACTGGCGCGCGATGGTTACGTCCTCGACTACGACGCGGCGAGATCGCTCCACGATACCAACCTGGCGAAGTTTCCGGAATCGCATCGCATCTTCCAGCGCGACGGCGACTATTACCAGCAGGGCGACGTTTTCAAGCAGCCGGAGCTGGCCAAGACCCTCGAGCGCATCGCCGAAAACCCCGACGACTTCTACCATGGCGCGATGGCGCGTGAGTTGGCTGCGGCCATCGAGAAGGGCGGCGGCCTGGTCACCGCCGAAGACCTTGCCCAGTACGAAGTAAAGGAGCGGCAGCCGATTCGCGGCACTTATCGCGGGTATGAGGTCATCAGCGCACCACCGCCGTCGTCCGGAGGCGTGACCCTGGTCGAGATCCTCAACATCCTCGAGGGATACGATCTGGCTAAGCAGGGTGAAGGTTCAGCCCAGAGCATTCATCTCAGCGCCGAGGCTTATCAGCGGGCGTTTTTTGATCGCGCCGAGTTCCTCGGGGACCCGGATTTTTCCAAGATCCCGGTTGCGCAACTGTTGGACAAGCGCTATGCCAATGCCTGGCGCGAAACTATCCCGCTGCGCCACGCTACTCCCGGAAGTGAGTTGCGACGGCCTTCCATCTTCTCGCAATTGGACAGCTACGCCAGCACGCATCCGCAGCCGAAGACGTTGGTCGAGCCGGTCCACACCACCCACTACTCAATGGTTGACCCTGAGGGCAACGCGATATCGGTTACGACTACGCTGAACGAAAGCTTTGGCTCCCACGTTACCGCTGAGGGCTTGGGCTTTCTGCTTAACGATGAGATGGACGATTTCGCCTCCAAGCCAGGCGTGCCTAATATGTTCGGACTGATTCAGGGTCCCGCGAACGCCATTGGTCCCGGCAAGCGGCCGCTGTCCGCAATGGCGCCGACCATCGTGCTTAAAGGCGGCAAGCTTTTCCTGGTTCTCGGCGCTGAGGGCGGCCCCACCATCATCACCACAGTCGCCGATGTGCTGATGGGCGTGGTGGATTACGAGTTAAACATTCAGCAGGCGGTGAACGCGCCCCGCTTCCATGATCAGTGGCTGCCCGACGAGATCAAACTGGAGAAGGTGGGCTTCTCACCTGACACGGTACGCATCCTCGAGCACATGGGACACAAAGTCTCCGCCGACGCGAGCCTGGATTCTCTGCCGGGACAGCATTCTTCGAAGGCGGAGTATTGGGGCGACGCTCAGTGCATCGAAATTGATCCCGGCACCGGTGAGCGCCTGGGCGCCAGTGACGGACGCCATAACGGAAAGGCAGTCGGATTCTGATGCGCCGCGCCATGTCCACGCTGATCTACGCCAGGCGGGAACGGCTGCATCCCGGCCTGCTCGATCAGATGGTATCCGGCGGAGCGGAAGCTATCGAGATCTTCGCCGCGCGCGGGCACTTCAATTACACCGACCGGCAGCACATCCGTCAGATCGCCAACTGGTTTCACAGCACCGGGGTAACGTTCCACTCTATGCACTCGCCCATGCATCCCGACGAAGATTGGGGACGCGGCGGCGCGACGCACATCAACATTGCGTCGGTTGAAAAACTTCAGCGCGTTGCAGCTACCGATGAAATCAAGCGCGCCATCGAGGTGGCCGAGCAGGCGCCCTTTCAGTATCTCGTGCAGCATGTCGGGATCGGCCACGAAGAGGCGGACGAGCACAAACTCGACGCCGCGATGAGTTCCCTCGAACACCTGCACGCCTTCGCCAAACCCCTGGGCGTGCAACTGCTGGTCGAGAACATTACCAACGAGCTTTCCACGCCGGAGAAGCTGATGGAACTGCTGCATGCCGGGCGCTTCGACGATATCGGCGTGTGCTTTGACATTGGCCATGCGCACATCATGTCGAGCGTGCCGCAAGCGTTCGAGGTCTTGAAGGACCGCGTGCGCTCCACCCACGTTCATGACAATGACAAGGACCACGATTCGCATCTCTGGCCCGGCGAAGGCAGCATCGATTGGAAGGAGACGATGGAGCTATTGCGGACCGCGCCGCACGCACCGCCAGTGTTGCTGGAGATTGAGGGTGTGGAAGGCGAGAAGGTTGCGGCGGAAATGGCGGAGGCGTTCAGTAAGCTGGAGAGGGCGTTATGAGGGCGCCCAGCACTAATCAGTAAGCACTAAAGGCAGTACACTGATGTACTTCGGTTGCGGCTTTCCCGCGAACGGAGCGCTGCCCAGGGGCCGCGCCAACAACTATGTCCACCCAAGCTGAGAACCTGCAGCGGCCTGCCATCAAGGTCTTCGTCGCCACCTCGGTGATGCTGACTTTCATTTCTTTCTGGCGGGCCGCAGCCATCGTTTTGGCGGATCTCGCCTCGTCGGCGTACTACGTGGGCGGCGACGCGGAAAAAGTGATCGGCAAAAGCGCCCCCTGGTTCGTCCTCGCCGTCATGCTGTTCAGCTATGCGGTGCGCGCTCTGTACATCGAGTCCAGTTCGATGTTCGTTCGCGGCGGAGTGTACCGCGTGGTCAAAGAGGCCATGGGCGGAAAGCTGGCCAAGCTATCGGTTTCTGCCCTGCTGTTCGATTACGTGCTCACCGGACCGATCAGCGCAGTGTCAGCAGGCCAGTATCTGGCAGGGTTTCTGACCGATACCTTCCATCATCTGGGTTACGACGTTCACGTTCCTGACAACTCCTTTGCGGCGCTTTTCGCCATCGTGGTCACCCTTTATTTTTGGTGGAAGAACACGCAAGGCATTCACGAATCCAGTGAACGCGCCCTGCAAATCATGAAGATCACCACGGTGATGGTGGTGATGCTGATTGTCTGGTGCCTGATTACGCTGGCCAAAACGGGTGTGCACCTGCCGCCGCTTCCCACTGCCGCCACCATGCACCACGATCGTGAGTCTCTCGGTTGGCTGCTGGGCACCTGGGCCGCGCGCATTTCCCTCATCATGATGCTGGTGGGCTTCGGCCATTCTGTGCTGGCGATGAGCGGGGAGGAGTCGCTGGCCCAGGTCAACCGCGAAATCGAGCACCCCAAGTTGAAGAACCTGGAGAAGACCGGGCTGGTGATCTTCCTGTACAGCCTGTTCTTCACCGGACTGGTTTCGTTTTTCGCGGTCATGATTATCCCCGACAAGGTGCGGCCCGGGTACTACGCGAACCTGATTGGCGGCTTGGCCATGAATGTGGTCGGTCCTTACACGCTGCGTTTGGTATTTCAGGGTTTTGTCGTGCTGGTCGGCGTTCTTATTCTTTCCGGCGCGGTCAACACCGCCATCGTCGGCGCCAACGGCGTACTCAACCGCATGAGTGAAGACGGCGTGCTCACCCCCTGGTTCCGCAAACCGCAGAAGAGGTTCGGCACCAGCTACCGCATCATCAACCTGATCGTTGGCCTGCAGATCTTCACCATCATCGCCAGCGGCGGCAACGTATATTTGCTGGCTTCGCTATACGCCTTCGGCGTGATCTGGAGCTTCGCGTTCAAGTCGCTCGCAGTTACGGTGCTGCGCTATACCGAGCCGGAAAACCGCCAATGGAAGGTACCAGGCAACTTTCACTTCAGGGGCGTCGAAGTCCCCATCGGCCTCTTCGCGATCTCGTTGGTACTGTTCTCGACCGCTGTGGTTAACCTGTTCACGAAGCAATTGGCAACCATCGCAGGGGTCGCATTCAGCGTTGTTTTCTTCGCTGTCTTCACCGTCTCCGAGAGGATCACCGCCAGGCAGCACGCGCACGCGGAGTCGGGACTCGACCAGTTCAATATTGCGCAAAATACCGAGCTCAGCGCCGAAGCGATGGAGGTGCGCCCCGGCAATGTCCTGGTCGCGACGCGCGACCCTGGCAACCTCTATTACCTGCGGCAAGTGCTGGCCAACACCGACACCACCAAGACCGACGTGGTGGTGATGACCTCACGCGTTTATCACCGCGAGCATTCCTTCAGCGGCAGCGAGGTGGTGGATACCTCAGAGGTTTTCAAGAAGTATGAGCAGGAGCTGTTCAGCGCGGTGGTGTCGGTCGCCGAAAAAGAGGGCAAGCACGTTTCTTTGCTGGTGGTGCCTACCAACGATGTTTTCGAGAGCATCGTGGCGACCGGGCAGCGCCTGCACTCGTCAACCATTGTCTGTGGCCTGTCCAATAAGTTGACCGCCGATGAGCAGGGCAAACTAACCGGCGACGCCTGGGAACGGTTGCCGGAGCCGCGTCCCCGCCTGAAACTTGTGGTGGTGGAACCTAATGGCACCAAGCACGAATACCTGCTGGGTCCGCACACCCCGCGCATGCGCCAGGAAGACGTGGACATGCTGCACAAATTGTGGAAGGAAGTCACCAGTGATCCCCGCTATCGCGAGCTCCACCATTACCATGTGCTGAATGTAGCGCTCCAGGAAATGACCGAACGCCTGCACAACGGCGCCTACCGCGAGGACGTCCTGAAGGAAATCCACGACGAGATGCAGCGGCATGGCGGGACGCCCGTCGAGGACGAGGACACTCCTCCTTCTCCGCCGACGTAATCGCGGACGGAATGGCCGAATTTCGACATGACAAATAGCCGCTCTTGCTAACATCAAAGTGTGAGCCCCGCTGCCAAAGTCCGCGTTCGCTTTGCTCCTTCCCCTACGGGACAACTGCATGTCGGCAACGCCCGCACTGCACTCTTCAACTGGCTCTTTGCCCGTCAAGCCGGTGGCGTCATGGTGTTGCGCATCGAGGACACCGATGTGGCCCGCAGCGAGGCGCGTTTCGAGGACCAACTCCTCGACGAGCTCAAGTGGCTAGGCATCGATTGGGACGAGGGTCCCGACAAGGAGCCCCAAGGTCCGTTCGCGCCCTATCGTCAGAGCGATCGCCTGGAGCTGTATCGCGAGCATGCCGAGCGGCTGGTGAAGGAAGGTAAAGCCTACCTCTGCTTCTGCTCGCCGGAGGAATTGGAACGCGACCGCGAGCGTGCTCTGCAACATCAGCAGCCGCCGATCTATTCCGGAAAATGCCGCGCCCTCGATCCGGAAGAGGGCCAGCGCCGCCGCGCCAGCGGCGAAGCCGCAGCAATTCGCCTGCGCATTCCCGAGCACCCCATTCGCTTTCACGACATCGTGCATGGACCGGTTGAGTTTTCCAACGAAGTGGTCAGCGACCCCATCATTCTGCGCTCTACCGGGATCCCGGTTTACAACTATGTCGTGGTCGTGGACGACGGGTTGATGGACATCACTCACGTCATTCGCGGCGACGATCACCTGTCCAACACGCCCAAGCAGGTGGCGCTCTACGAGGCGCTGGGATGGCCGGTGCCGAAGTTTGCACACCTGTCTACGATTCTGGGCAGCGATCGCGAGCGCTTGTCCAAACGGCACGGGGCAACCTCCATCGCCAATTTTCGCGAGATGGGCGTGCTGCCCGAGGCGCTGGTGAACTACCTAGCGCTGCTGGGTTGGGCGCCGACCGGCGGTACCCGCGAAATCTTTTCGCCCGAAGAGCTAATCAAGGAATTTTCGCTGCAGCGCGTAACCCCGTCGCCGGCGGTTTTCGACATGGAGAAGCTGTATTGGTTGAACCGGCATTACATCAAGCAGGGTCCGCCTGAGCGCATCGAGAAGCTCGCCAAGCCGTTCTTTGTGCGCCGCGGATTATTGCCGGAAGATCTCGATGAGCGCACGCGAGCCTGGTTTAGTAAGGTGGTCGGGCTGCTCGTTCCGTCGGTGGACAAGCTGGACCAGCTTCCCGAGCGCGCTGCCCTGATCTTCCGTTATGACGCGGTTACCGCGCTAAGTGTTCCCGATAATGCCGAGGTGCTCGCCTCGCCCAAAACTTCCGACGTCCTCTCTGCGTTTGCGTCGCAGGTCGAAGGCGATCCGTCCCCGATGACGCCAGAGCGCTTCAAGGCCATCATGAATGAAGTGAAAGCGAAGACCGGCGCCAAGGGGAAAGAGCTATTTCATCCTGTGCGGATCGCGTTGACCGGATCGCACTCCGGCCCCGAGTTCGACAAGCTGATTCCGATTCTCGAGGAAGGCTCTCGGCTAGAGTTGCCACAGCATGTCATGAATGTCCGCGAGCGTCTGGCTGCCTTTCGTGCGGCACGTGGGAAGTAACAAAGTCCGCGAACAAAGGTTTCAAAACCTCGCCGAATACTCTCGCTTCTTCTCGTCCGGCAAAAACGACGCGCGGAACGAATTCTTCGCCAGCTCGCGAAGCTCATCTTCACTGAAGCGGAAAACTTGCTGCGCAATCCGATATTCACGCGACAGGCTGGTGTGGAACATGTCCGGATCGTCCGTATTCAGCGTGACCTGCACGCCGGCGTCAAACAATTTCCGGATCGGGTGTTCCTCTACTGCGGTACAGCACCCGGTCATTACGTTGCTGGTGATGCACACTTCCACCGGAATCTGCTTCTCGGCGAGATACCGCACCAGTTCGGGATCATCTGCCGCATGCAGTCCATGGCCGATGCGTTCCGCCTTCAGCTCCCGCAAAGCGCTCCAGATGGATTCGGCGCCCACCGTTTCCCCGGCGTGCACGGTCAATCGCAACCCATGTTGCGCTGCGCGCTCATACACGTCGCGGAACTGCTCTGGGCCAGCGCGGCGCTCGTCTCCGCCGATTCCGATACCGGCGACGTTTCGCTCCTTGAAACGAATTGCCTCCTCCACCACGCGGTGCGCTTCCTCCACGCCGAAGTGCCGGACCGCGTCGAAGATCCAGTACAGCGACATGCCAAAGTCGCGCTCGCCGCGCTGTCGCCCACGCTCCGCCCCTTCAAACAGAGGAGCAAATTCCTGTCCGCGCCACTGCACCACTCCGGCAGAGATGTACACCTCGGCGTGCAGAACATTCTGCGCGTGCAGCTTCTGCATCATGCGATAGGTAACCAGCTCGTAGTCCTCGGCGGTGCGCAACCGCTCAGTGACCGCCTTGAACGCGACCAGGAAGCCGGTGAAGTTTTTGTATTCGTACAGCGCGCGCGCTTCTTCTTCGCTGAAGACGCGTCCGCTGTCCTCAATGTTTCTATAGCGGTTGTTGGTGTTGGGAAGCGGCGTGGGATGGCGGCGGCTCAGTTCCGCCAGTGTCGGCGGATCGACGGTTCCCTCGAGGTGCAGATGCAGCTCGGCCTTGGGCAGTCCTAAGATGAAGTCGTTGGCGGAATCAGTGAGATGGGGCGATTTCGTCATGGGGTATGCGAGTACCCGAGATGCTACGGCTTGTTCGGCGCGTTGGGCACGGGCCCGAGCTGGCGTGGGCTGAACTCGCTGCGGTGGCGGCTGTAGAGCATGTATACCATCAGCCCGATAATCAGCCACACGAAAAAGCGCAGCCAGGTCAAAATCGGCAGGCCCGACATCAGCAGTACACAAAACACTACGCTGAGGATTGGCGCCGTCAGCCCGCCCGGAGCGCGGAATCCGCGACGCCGCTCCGGCTGCTTGTAGCGCAGGATGATGACGCCGATCGACACCAGAACAAACGCGAACAGCGTACCGATGTTCGACAAATCCGAGAGCGTGCCTATGTCCAAAATGCCACCGGGAATTCCCACTAGGAATCCGGCGATCCAGGTTGCGGTGGCCGGCGTGCGAAATCGCGGATGCACCCGGCTGAACAATTTGGGCAGCAAGCCATCGCGTGACATCGAGAACCAAACGCGCGCCTGTCCCAACTGGAACACCAGCAGCGACGAGATCATACCCATCATCGCGCCGAAAAGGACCGCCAGCTCCGTCCAGTGTAGCAGCGCGGACTTCGTGGTCCCCGCCAGCTTGCTCATGCTGTTGACCACGGGCGCGGCGTCGTCAATCAAAGTCTGCCAGGGAACGATGCCGGTCAGCACCACGGCAACCGCAATGTAAAGCACGGTACAAACGATGAGCGTGGCGATAATGCCGATCGGCAGATCGCGCTGCGGATTGCGCGCCTCCTCGGCCGCGGTCGAGACCGAGTCGAATCCGATATAGGTGAAGAAGATGATGGAGCCGCCGGTCAGCACACCGGGCCAGCCCTGCGGCGCGAACGGATGATAGTTGGCGGGATGAATGAATCGCATCCCCACGAACACGAAGGCCAGGATGGCGGCGATCTTCAGGATCACCATGACATTGTTGGTTTCGGCCGATTCGCGAATGCCGCGCACCAGCACCACCGTCAGCAACATGACGATCAGAAACGCCGGCAGGTTGAAGCCAAAGTGCCAGCCCGGAGCATAGAGCACGTTGTTCTGCAAGTCGGTGAGGCCGCCGGGCAAGTACGCGGGGGTGATCCAGCGCAGCGCGGGATGCCAGCCGAACCAACTGAAGGTGGCGACCATGTGCGCCGCGAAGCCTACGCTCACGGCCATGTTGCTGACCGCGTACTCCAGGATGAGGTCCCAGCCGATGATCCAGGCAATCAACTCGCCCATGGTGGCGTAGGTGTACGTGTAAGCGCTGCCGGCAATCGGGATCATGGACGCCAGCTCGGCATAGCAGAGTCCCGTAAAGGCGCAGACGATGGCCACCAGCACGAGCGAGATCGCCAATGCCGGACCCGCTCCGGGCCGGCCCAGCGTCGCGGCGTGGTGCACCAGGTAGTCGGCTAAGGGTGCGTTCAGGATGGACGAGGTGTTGAATTTCTGTCCGGCAATCGCCGTTCCCACCACGGTGAAGATGCCGGAGCCGATCACGGCGCCGATGCCGAGCCCGGTCAGCGACCACGGGCCCAGCGTCTTCTTAAGCCGATGTTCCGGCTCTTCCGAATCGGAGATCAGCTTGTCGATAGACTTGCGCGCGAAGACTTGGTTCGCCAGGGTGACGCTCCCAGGAGTGCTGGAATCAGTGTCTTCGAATTCAAACAGAAAGGGCCGGGCAAGAGCAAGTCAAAGGCGATTCAACAGAGACACAGCATTTGGCATTTGGCATTTAGCATTTGGTATTTGCTAAATGGAAGCACCGTTTGACGAAGTGGGCACAAACAGCTAATCCCTGAGATGAAGAATGAAAGCAATCGCGCAGCCGCCGAGTATGGCCCCAAGCAAGAACCATCTCCCAATGGGAATGCCAACGACGACTACCGCCGCGACGCCAACCGCTATGAGAATGCCAGCGAATCCAGGGTTGACCTTCATTATGCGAAAGGGTCCGGGATGCGGCGGTGGTGTATCCGGGGTCTTCAAGAATCCAATTGTCCCACCATGGGGGAATTTTCAACAAATACCTACTCCCGACTGCTAACTGCTCCTCCGTGCCTCCGTGGTGAATGGATCACTTCTCCGGCGCGAGTATCTTCTCGAAGTAGTCCTCGATCAGATGAAACAGATGCGTACGCGCTTCGTATCCGGCGATGCCATGAGTCTTTCCTGGATACATCATCAGCTCGAACTGCTTGCCTGAGTTAATGAGCGCGTTGATCATTTGAATGCTGTTCTGGACGTGCACGTTGTCGTCGCTGGTGCCGTGCACCTCCAGCAGCTTGCCGTGCAAATTGGCCGCGAAGTTCACCGCCGAACTTTTCCTGTAGCCCGCTGGGTTCTCGCTCGGCAGGCCCATATAACGCTCGGTGTAAATCGAATCGTAATTGCGCCAATCGGTCACCGGCGCCACTGAAACTCCACCCTTGAACATGTCGGTGTGCTCAAGCGTGTAGAGCGTGAAATATCCGCCGTAGCTCCAGCCCCAGAATCCTAGCCGGTTCCCGTCGAGTTGCGGAAACTGTTGCAGCGCCTGCTTC